>JAABUS010000985.1_pt1 | contig 66929 bp, 27 predicted proteins | sample 5560161 | NCBI WGS metagenome assembly JAABUS01 (sample SAMN10711885, study PRJNA513376) | rock metagenome | isolation source: Antarctica rocks | place: Antarctica: Victoria Land, Trio Nunatak nord | collected 2016-01-04
GGCTTTATTAATATTCTAGAAAATAAATAAATATATATATTACTACGCGCCGACTAGGAAGATAAAGTATTTAAAATAATATATATTTATCCTATAAATAACGAGAGCCGGAAGATTATTAACGAAATCTTTAATAAATTATATATTTAAGGACGATTTAAATAAATGATATAAACTACTCTATTTAACTTCCTAATCTTCGTTATTTAAATTATAAAATTAGACGGTACTAAGAAGAGCCGTACTATTATTAATATTCGAGGTTTAAATACTATAGTTATAGTAGATATCTACTATTTACCTCTATAGAATAATATAATTAACGCCGTTAAGGGTTATTATTAAATTACCGTTATCGACGCGGCTAGTTTCTTCTATTAATAATATATATACTTTAAGAATAAATATAAGTTTATTATTATATTATACCGCGGTTAATAAACTTTTAATATTACGGTAATAGGATTTAAAAACTCGTTTATATATTTATAGCGATAAATAGACCGGATTCTATATATTTATAAAATATTCGCCCGAGTATATATCGATAATATTATAATATTCTTTTAGACCCTCGAGGATTATATTTAATACCTATATATAATATTTTCTTTATTCGTTAAATTTAATATTTTAATTAACCCTAAAAAGGCGTTTATCGGTTATTTATTAATTATATTATTTAGTTAGAAGGTTAACTCGTTCGGGTTATTAACTTTTAAAGAAAAATTTATAATTATTAAATAATTAATTTTCCCTTCAACGCTAGTAGTATTTAAAACGTATTTAGGAATAACTAGTTAATTAAGAGATTATATTAAAGATTATATTACTCTAGTTAGGTTTTTATAAAATAAGAAAACCGCGTTATTAAATAGAGTACCCCTTATAGGCGTTTAGCGATAGGAATATATTAAGAAAATTAATTTTAAATTACTTTCCTTATAAGAGATCCGTTTATTTAAAATTATTTAAAATACCCTTTCTAAATCTTTCTTTCTATATTACTTCGATAATAAAAAGGAACTATTTATCGATCTTAATACTAGTAAGAAATTCGGTTACGAGGTTATAGTTTATTATATTATAAGAGAGTTAAAAAGCTCTTATCCCGATTAGAAATAAATTTAATTTATCTTTTTTCTTAATTAATTCTTTAAGGATATAGAAATACGCTATTAACTTACTAAAATAAAACTAATAGGAATAGTATAAGTATTTATTAAAGTTAAATATATAGTCGAATTAACCCCTAAGACGGTCGTTTATATTAATTATAAAGTTACGTTTAATATAGTTAAATAAATAAATATAACTACCTTATCTACGGTAAAGATTAATTTATATATCGTACGGGCCTTAGATTATATTTAGTGTTTTTAAAATATAAAGATCCGTTATAAATTTAATATTAAATATATAGTATTAGACGCTCTATCCCGACTATAGTAAAAAGATTTAATTAAGAACTTTTTAGAAGGCGAGCTAGATATACTTTAAATATATATATATAAAGTCTATATACTAGTAGAAATAAACGCGTAGTTTAAATAAAAATTACTTTAAAGGTACTAGAATAACGACTATTAAATTAAAATAAATTATATATTTAATTATAACGTAGAAACCGGCGAGGACACCGTAGATTTTCTTTTTTCAAAGGGGGATAACGGCTTAATATAATATACTAATAATTTAACTACTAATCGCGTATATATACTAGAGCGTTTATATATACCTTCTTTATATATTAAAACTATATTTAACGTCGTATATTCTAATTTATATATAAAAAGATATAAATATTATAAGATAATAACTAAATATTAATATATATATAAACTAGATAAAAAACTAGGGGAGTATTTATAATATTATTTATAATATTAATTATTCGGTACTCCTAGGTACAAGTTTTATAAAGTATTATAATTTATTCTTATACCGCCCTCTCTTTTTTATATAATTTTTATCGATTTTATTTTAATTTTACCCCTTTCGTAGGAAGGATTCGATAATATTATAACTATTATATATAAATTTTCCCGAAAAGTAACCGCGATTCTAAGAAAATTAATATAGAAGGTAGAGTAATAAGTAGATATACTTTTACGTCGTTTATATTTAATAAACTAGGGTATTTCGAAAATTATTCTTTCCGACCGCGACCGTAAATTTATAAATACCCTATAAAAGACTCTATTCAATAAGTTTAAAGTAAATTTAATATTTTCTACTATTTATTATCTATAAACGGATAAATTAAGCGAGTGTATAAATTAAATTATTAAAATTATATTACGATTTTAGATCGTTACCTTATAAAATTTTAAAACTTAGGAAAAAATACTACCTTTTATAACTATATAATATAATAATATATTTTCCTAGTTTATTAACTATATTTTAAATAAAGTAGTTTTTAGTTTTACTATTAATAACGCGTTAAATTTAAGAAGTTAAGAGAATAATATTTTATTAAAAGAGTTAATATATATTTAAACTTCGGATATAATTATCTTCGTTTAAATATACGATAAAAAATATTATAATCGTATTTATTACCTTTAATATTTCTATAAAGGGGACTAGGCCTTATTATATTTATATAAAAATTATAATATTCCGGTAAATAAATTTACGGGTTGTAAATACGGTTAATAAATAATTAATTAATTTAAAGTTTTTAATTATATCGGTAGACTCGTATACCGCCTTAATATCCCGGAAAATTAGAAGATCTATAATATATTTTTAATAATATAACTAGAGTAGTACTCTTTATTAAATTAAGACCCTTTTAAATATCCACGACCTATTAACCCTAGAGTAATAGAAACCGAGCGAGACGATTTAGAGTTAGAATAAAAACTAAAGTATATCCTCAATAACCGCGTTATTAAAAAGGGGAAGAGTTATACTACCGAATACCTCTTATCCTAGAAAAACTAGGGATCTATATAGGACTATTAAATAAATATTAAAAACGTTTTCGCGGACGAATTTATTAAAGAATATAAATAATAAATTAGATATTAAATTAAATTCTTCTTTTAAAATCGATAACTTTAGAAGTATAATTATATTTCTCTTTTATATTATCGCCCTTTACTTATCTTTATTAGGAAATAATTATTATATTAAATCTACCTATCGAGCTCTATTAAGAATACGGGTACTATAATAATATTAAAGAAATACTATACCGAGAATTAATAAAACTACTCTTTAATAGTTTTAAATTATTCGCCTAGTCGTACGTAGAGTTATATAACCCGAATATCTTAATATAGTATTATTTATATATTTCTTTATATAGATTTAGATATATACCCCTCGTTATCGTTACTTTTTAATTAAATAGTATATTTATATAGGAAAGAGTTTCGAATAATATAAAAATTATATAATTATTTAATTGAATCGGGACTAGCTCCGCGCTAAAATAATTTTAATTTTAAAAGTACCGCGAAACGATTTTTATTTAAATCTAGCTTAGATTTAACCTAGATTTATATTAAAATTTTATTTTATTAATATATATTTAAAGCCCTAGTCTTTTAATATTAATACTTTTATAATATTATATGTATATACCCCTATTTTATTAATATTATAGTTTTTATTATTAATTATTTATATTATCTTTATACCTCCCTATCGCCTTACCTCGCTGTCGCGATTTCAATACCAAGTTTTACGACTCTACGTTAAACTTTAAGGCTCTACGGGCCTACCCGTAATTAATCAATAATTTAAAATATATACTACTTATTTATTTACTTCTATATATAGACGTTATTTACGTTATTACTAGCGATACCCTATATAAACGTATTAACGAGGGCGTTAACTTCTTTCTTTTAAATTAAACGATCTATTATAGGGTAGACTTTAATAGGAGTATTATTATAAATATTTATTAAAACGGCGGGTTAAACCCTACCGCTAGCTCTATCGAGATTAAGGTAACTCTAAGATTCTAATATATTAGGGCTAAATCCTCTATAAAATAATTAATATTTTTTATATTATATATTATTATATTGACCCCGTATTATAATTAATAAAATTAAAAATTAATCGAAAGTATCTAGTAAAATTAGAGATAAATTATAACGAGGGACCTTTATTATAAGGAAAATATAGAAAATATAATTATTATATTATTAATAATAAAGAGACTAAACCTAAATCGGTAGATTATAAAATTAATAATAATAATTTAAACGGTACCTCGGAGAATAAAGATATAGTATTTTCGAGTAATAACTTTAATAAAAACGATAATAACGACGACGATAATAACGATAAGAATTAAGGAATAAATTATCGGGTTAAATATTTCGGTTATAATTATACAAGCCTATCGGTTAATTCTTTTTAATAAATAATAAGAAAAAATTTAAAAATTATTAATATAAATAGCGAGGCTAGTTAAATCGGTACCCTCCGAGTATTTATAAAAACTAGGTCCGATTTACGATATATTTATTATATATATTTATATATTATAACTAGATATTTCGGCCTATAAATTAAATTATTAAACAAAGAGAATATCCATTTATAATTAATTAAGTACTAGTATTATTAAAGTAATATAGATACTTTTAAAATTAACGTAGTTATTAAAAATTAATAACGGATAATAGTCCGATTATAAATAAACGATAATAAATATAAGGTCTATAGATACCGAATAATTAAAACGAGTATTAAAATATTCCTAATTAATTAAATATCGCGGTTTATTATTCGTAAAATAGGAGGGCTAGAAATATAGAATATTTAAAAAAAAACGGGTAACGTTATTATTAAAAATATATTTAATTAATTATAAACGGGGGTAAATTTAAAGAGTAGTTCTAAAATTAAAATAAAAAATATTATAATAAAAGAGTTCGATATATATCTTTATTATTAAATGGAGCGGAACGAATAAGTTAATAAAAGGTAGTTACGGATAATATTTTATTTATTAATATAATAAATTATCTAGTAAAATCCGATATATTAGACTCTATATATATACCTACGACCTAATCGTAATTACCGACTAATTTTATATTTTTATTATATTAAATATACTCGGCCTAGAGACTCGATCTTTTTTTAATATATCGATATAAATATACTTAAATATCTCGCCTATAGGTATAGAGTTAATATTATATAGAAATTAATATCTTTTAATAACGAGACTATTAATAATTATATAGAGATTATTTTAAATTTTTATAAAAATATAACCGAATAATAAAAGAGAGTAAAGAAGTAGGGAAAGATAATAAATAATTATATATATAAAATAAATAAAATCTAGGAGCTAGTAGATATAATTAATTATAATTAATTCGTTCTAGTACTATATAGATATAAGGACGTAAAAATTACTCGGTTTAAAATATTATATAATTTAATATTAAATTATTTAGATATTACTCTTTAAAGGATTATCCTTCTATAATTCGTAGAGGTAAAAGAAGATAACGAGACCCTAAATAATAAAGAGTCCGATAAATAATCGGACCTCGCCTTTATTTATTTAAAATAAATAATAGTAAATTTTATATTATTAAGGTTACCGAATAAATTTAGTTTAATTTTTTATTAATTTCTAGTTAATACCTAACTCGTTCTAATATTATTTATTAATTAAATATTAATATATAGAGTAATTTAGGAGGACCTAATTATTTAAAATTATATTAATTTATTATTAAAAACTAATTAAATACGCGTATAGAAAGTTATTTAAAAATATTATTTAGAATTATTAAAATTATTTAGGGTAACCTAGGGTAAAATAAAATAAATAAAGAAGAAATTTTATAACGAGAGTAGTTTTTTTCGGTAAACGGATAATAAAATTAAAGGGCGCTAGTATTAAATTATATAAATAACGTAGGATATTATTAATTATAAAATAAAACCGCGCGGCGCGGTTTCGCCTAACTCTATTATTTTAATTTTATTTATAATAATCCTATATTAACTATTAATATTAATCGTTAATATTAATAATCCGCGTTATAAATTATATTAATATAGAAACTACGTTATTATTTATTAATTTATTATCTAGCCCTTTAATATCGCCTCCCCGTTTATCTCTATTATATATAAAGACCGTAAACCGCTTATTTAAATAAACGCGCCGTACCTCTACCCTAAACTTCCGCTTTTATATAGTTTTAAATAAGTTAGTTTTTATCTCCTCTTTTTTAAATTCTCCCTCCGTCTCTACCCCTACCTCTACCGGTAGTAATAATTTATTAGAAGAAACGGAAATAAATAATAAAAAATATCGTCGACGATAAACGAAAGGCGAAAAAATTCCTAGTATATTAATAGGAATAACCGATATATAATAAGATATAAAGAGATTTATAAAAGCGCTTTATAAACTACGTAAAATTTATACTTTCCGTTTAATATAAAAATAATTTTTCGATTCCGTTTATAACGAGTTATTTAGTAATTCCCGATTCGAAAAATAATTAATATTTAAACGGCGCGACTCGCTAGTTAAGAAATAGGGCTAGTTAATTATTAATATACTTTAATAAGAAATTAAAGTCCTAAGGGAGTACGAAGTATTTAATATTTTTCGTTTATTTATAAAAGAGCTTAAGGGTAGTACTTTATAATTATTTAAAAATATTATTCTAATTATATTACGACTAGTCTTATAATAGTTTAATATCCTCTACCGAGTTTACTATAAAAATAAACTAAATAATCTATTATTATTATTAATAAATCCTACTATTTAATAACCCGTTATTTTTATATTATTAATACTCTATTATTTAATACGGCCTTATAGGTCGATTAATTTTAAAACGATTTTAGGGCTTTATTTATATTAAAAGAGGGTATAATAACGAGTTCTCGATACTTTATATTAATTTAGTTTAATTATTTCATATTTAATACTATAGCGACGTATAATAACTTTAAAAAAAGATACCGAAGTAAAGATTTAAATAATAAGGTAAACCGCGAGTATTATTTTAATTTTAAATAATTTTAAATATATAGAAAGAAGGTATAGAGAAAGAATAAATAACTATTAAAAATTCCGATTAATTACTATTATATTAATTTTAGAAAAGTATCTCTTCGATAAAAGAGCCCTTCGGTAGGATATATAATACCCGATAATTATATTATTATTAACCGAGATAATCGCTCGTTAATTAATATCTATTAATATAAATATAAAGATACGTCTTTTATTTTTAATTTTATTACTCTTCCTTTTATATTTTAATATTAATAAAAGTATACTAACGAACTAGAGTTTTCAATTCGACTATATTATATCGAGTCGGTAATCTCGGTTATATATATATTTTATTTAGGTAATATAAAGTTTTTATAAATAAAAGTAATATTAATTTTAAAGAAATTAGACCTAGTAATAACGAGATACTTCTTAATAATACTAGTATTTAAAGATAAAAGTACGACGGTTAATAATATCTATATATTAAAAAATATATTTAAATATTAATTTAAATTAAATAGTAAGAGCCTTATCTTTAATATTAATTTTCGATTAATATATAATAATTTTAAAATATAGTTACGTATATAATTTATTAAAGTTTTACGTAGCGATATTTCCGAACTCTTATTTAATACTTTTAACTAGTTACTACCGGGCTTAAGTCTCTAGTACCTTCGTTTTAATATATTATAATTATTCTATAAAATTTATTAGGGCCTTAATAACTCTATAGATTTATCTATATTATAATACGCGGCCGATTATTAGAATCGCTCTAGGGTTATTTAATTAACGAACTTTCAAATATTAAAGAACCTAATTATTTATAATTATTAAATATATATAATAAGAACGTAGGTTAGAATCTTAAGGTAGTAATTTATAAATTTTTAATATATAAAGAATATTATATCTTAACTCGCGGTGTAAAGTATTTTAAATATTAATACCTAGCCTCGCGTATTAGAAAAGATTTCTAAAATTATATATACCTAACCTCTATCTACTCGCGATTAATAATTTCAAAATTATTAAAATTTCTATATATACGTCGAAATCTATTTAACCCTGCGATATATTATTAAATATATTAATATTAACTTACTCCGTTATATTTTATACTATATTATAATTTTTTTTTAAACCGACGTTACTAGTATATTAAAATATATATAGGCTCTACTTTATATACTTTATATAATAGATTTACCGGTAGTAATAATAAGATTATAAAAATATATATTAATAAATAGTTTTATAAATTTACGGGGAATAACGGATATAAATTTCGAGCTCGATTATTTTCTTAAATTATTTAATAATAATCTTTAAATATTTTAATATAACCGGTCCTACTATTTTAAATATAGTAATATATTATTTAAGAATTAGGTTTTTAATAACTTATATTTTCTAGAGCTAAAAAGAATAATAAAATTTATATTCGAAAAACCCTCCTCGGTTATATATCTAGTTAAAAGCGCTATTGAGGATATTTAAAATATAACCCTTAACCTCGCTTATAAGTCGTTTATTCGTTATACCGAGTAGGATAAATTCTTTTTAAATTTAATTATTAATCTTTTCGATACCGGATTTAAATAATTAAATAGAAAAATATATTAAAATATAACGAGCGGTATATTTAAAAGTATATATTATTAGCGGACGACGAGTATAAAGATACTCTAGCGGCTAGGCTAGAGGTTGAATTTAATTTTATATTAAAGAGTTTTATAATTTTAATTTCTACCCTAAAATTTTTAAATACTATATTTATCGATTAATTTAATAATAAATCCGCGTGGCGCGAGTTTATTAATTAGTTTTAAAATCGCGTAGAGTATTATTTATATTAACGAGATCGAGAGGGGGTTAGTTTTACTAGTTTATTTATTAATACCTTTTATAATAATTAGTATAACTATTATAATATTATTAATTCTCTTTTTAATTTACTCGCTTTACTATAAGAGCTAGATTACGAGGCGTAATTTTTATTATTATATTATTTTTTAATAATATAATATTTACTATCTTTATATTAAGTCGTTTTTGGCTCCGTATTTTAAAGTTTATTAAATTAACTCTCCGCCGCGTTAGTTTTAATACGAGATTTACTCTTTATAATAAATATATTTAGTTATTTAACTCTTACTCTACTAGTTATAATTCTATTCTTAATACGCGCTTTTTTAATTATTAGTTTATACTCTACCCTAATTAACTAATTATCCCTTCGCTTTTTAAATTTAATTTACTCTTTATTAAATAACGGATCTAGCCGCCGCTTTCTTTTAATATCGTTATATATTATTTATATATCGAATATTTTACCCCGATTTAACTCTTTTTATCGTCCCTACTCTAGGATATTTAATATTTTAATATAATATAAATAGAGGCTAGACTACGCGCTATTAATTTATTAATATATAATTCGTTTATCGCGAATACTCTCTACCTACGTCGCTAAATCTCTTAAGATTTTATTAAGTATTATTAAGGACGTAAAGAAATATTAATATAAATTAACGAATTTTTTATTTAATTTTTAATATCGCTAAACTCGAAGTTTAGATATATATTATAAATATTAATATAAATTCTCGTCTACCGATTTCTTTAACTCCGTGTAAATAATAATAGATATTTATAATTCTAGATTATAAACTAAGTAATAAGAGAATAACTTCGTATAATTCGATATATTATATTCTATATTATTAAAAAAGGCGAGGCCGATATCGTAAATATAACCGTTTTTAGGTATATTAAAGAGATTATATAAATTAAATATTATTCGAGCTCGTTAATTAATATTTATATAATTTATACGAGCTCTTCTCGGCCCCGATAGAGATTTTATTATTATATTATCGAGCGAAGCCGGCTCCGTTAGAGATATATTACTTCTAGGGCCTATATATTAAAATCAATATAATAAAGTAAAATATACCTACCCCCGACTATAACGTATCGCGCGATTTATATATTAATATATTTTCTAAATAAACGAAGAGAGTAATTATTAAAAATTTTTCTTTATATCTAAATTATTAACCCCTAGTCTATAAGTATTAGTTATAATAATAATATATAAAAATAAACTTTAAATAAATAATAGACCGAAATATATTACGATATTTTATTTATCTCGAGTAGTTATCGCCGCGAAAAAAGATACGACTAATTTTATACCCTCGATCGGATATAATAATCGTTTTATTTATATATATATTAATTAATATATATCCTTAACCTAGATTACGGAATTTATAAAAATAATCGTTTTCGGAATATTTTAAGCGGTAGTAATCTACGACGGTAAAATATATTATAAATTAAATATACTATTAATAGGATTATAGATAGTATTAATTTAAATATATATTTCTAGCCAATTAAACGGAGTCTTTATAATAATAATATTTTCCGAGAAAATATATCGCTTTTATATAATTTCGAGTATTTTAATATCGAGCGTTATAGAGACTCTTAAAAGAGAGATATTAAATAATAATTACTTTCGGAGGATACCTAAATTAAAATATATTAATCGAAACTCTTTCTACTTAGTTATTAAATAAAGCTCGTCGATTATTAATAAATATAACTATAATATAAAACTAGTATACCGTAGTACGTCGGTATTAAAATTACTCGAACTAGTAATTTTAGGATTTATAAAGATTATTATTATTAATTATTTATTTATAAATCGCGTTTAATTATTATATTATAAATAAAGTAATTAGAGTATATTATTATAATATTAATAAATTTATTATTATTACTATTTAGAACGAAGAGTCGGTAATTAAATATATAATTTAATTTCTTATATTACTCTTCTAATAAAGTATTTAAAAATATAATAATTAATATCGCTTTAATAAATAAAAATATTAATAATAAAACTTAAAAGACGATATTTTTACTAAATTTAATTTTCGTAATTAAAATTAAATTCGTTCTCTAGTTGAATAATATATTTAAAATATTATATTATTTCTCTTTAAGCTCGACTCTAAAGTAATATATTATAACGCCTTTTATATACTCTCGATCTAGAGTTTTATATAAATTATTTATTTTTATTATAATAGGCGTAGACGCGAAATCGCCTACTATATATAATATTATTATAATAAATATTAGTTTTAACTTTAAATATATTTCGCGGAGGGTTCTATAACGAAGGGGATTTATTAATAATAAAGAATAAAAATTAACGACAAATAATTATCGTTATAATAATAGTTAAAACTCGAGTTATAATTAAGGATTTTTGATAATTTATATTTATTTCGTTATATATACGATAGATAATATTATAGATAACTATATTCGAAAGAGTATATATAGAAGTATTAGCGCGCGATTAATTTAAATTTTATTTTAAAATAATTAAATAACGATCGCGTCGTAAAATTAATTACTAATAAAGAAAAAAGTTAACGGAAAAATTTATATAAACGGCCCGCGAAAATAATACGAATTTAATAAAAATATAGGGTTTTGCGCTTAAACCTGCCGCCGTTTAACTACGAAGTTAATATTTCTAACCCGAAGGGGCTTAGTGAACGGGAGCTAACCCGAAGGGGCTTAGCGGTGGCTCGGCAGGTCTGAGGGACTGAGGCAACCCCTCGACCCCTCACCAGCGTCCCATTTCACGTACGAATAATCCCAACAGAGAACTGATTTATCCGAGGCCAGCAAGAGCTTGTATTATCTCTAGTTTACGGCTCTATTCAGTCCACAACCCGCTTCATGTTGAACTACATCAAGCAAGATGAAGAACACAATGGGCCTCAGCTGGAAGTCGCTCGTGTCGAAGATACATCCGCCCCTACCGATGTCACCACGAGAATCTCAGCGCCTCCTCTCTCTCCTCAATACGTCATTCAAGCAGCAATTGGACCGCTACCACCACGCCAGCTCGGAGCAAGACGCTGGGCTTCATCTACGATCCATTTTGTCCAACCCACTGTTCGAAGCCAAACCCAGCAGTGGAGCATGGATTCATGCCGATGGTCGTAGAAAAAGCAAGAGCGCGTTGAGTGTTCTACGGAGCCTCGTGAAACGGCCTAGGGAGATCTTCAAAGAGCAGATTGCAGCAGGAACAGCAACATTGGATATGGCAAAGCTGTGTCTCCGAGCCGAACATAGGAACTGTCTCGGGTCTCCCAACGCCCAGCTGGGTGACGCTCTGAGCTCTTCAGGGATTGGCTCTTTGGTTCTGGAATGGCTATGGGCTTCTGGACTGGAGAATTCGAAAGCGTTCTTGACAAACTGGGATTTTGTCCGACACCTCGTTCCCTTTGTAGTCGCCGAGCAAAAACAGGATCGGATGTGGGGTTGGGTGCAACGACGAAGAACGATCTCCCGCGCTACTCCCTTGCCAGGACTGGATACGCATGCTACGAAGGATTGGAGCAATTTGTTGCTGCAAATCGTCTCAGCCGAAAACACGTATGGTCGGGGCCTGGATTCAGGCACAAACATGTTTATCGGAAGCATGGACGACAGTCAGCATGGCGGCACGGGGCATCAACGACTCCACAACGCTGCGGGGTGGTATTTAACTATCGCGCTTGGCAACGCCCAAAAGACTGTGCAAACGGACTGGACTATGGTTCAGCGATTCACTAAAGCGGTCAAGACCTTTAGCAGGCCTAGCTCCCTGATAGTTGCTTACCATTCGGTTTACCTTGCAAAGGATCCTAATCCGGATGTAGCATTAAATTATCTTCGGGGACTTTCTCCAGATCATAGATTTCCAAAATCAAAGACTACTGGTGTTGTTTCTTTGGGCTTGAAAGCTGCAGAGATGTTTCTGGAGAAAGGCCGCAATTGTGAAGCCTTGTGGCTTATGGAATATCTACAGACCAATTTCCGGAGCGAGATAGGAGCCCATGCTTCTCCAGAACAACTACCATCGGTAGAAAGCTCTTTTGCCGAGGAAAACAAGTCACTGGAGGAGGAGAAGACTTTGCGTTCACTAGACACGTTGGCAATCCAATGAAACAGCCGCTATGGCAGTGCTATCCGAACCCCTCCTCAGCAGAATCACAATCCAGCGATGTTTCAATCCCAGGACATGTCTCCGACCTCCTGATGAGGCAGTCTCAGCGCCTGTGTCAGCCACTTTGTTGACAGTGGGTTACCTTAATAAAGCCGGTCTGTTCGACGAACCGGATCTCCTCTAAGTACGACGGCTTTAGGTGATGCCTCTTTAAAACCCAATGTGGGACCAAGGAAGCTTTTGAGGGCATAATCCTTAATTGCGACATATTGTGAGGCGGGTCTTACTAACGGTAGTGGTTTTTTGCTGTCGTTGTTGTGGTGCTAAAGCTTGGACTGTGAACGGTTCGCCGCGTGCGTAGTCAAGGTGGCTGTTGGATGCTGAATGGTCCTTAACTACATCCTCAGCTCTGCTATGTTCCGTTACAAGCTTATATCCCCCCAGGATTGACTCCATTATATGTCTGGACATTGATTTTCGCGGTTGGCACCGTTATAGCCTTAGCCTCAAGCTCCTTGCCGACCTTTCTATTCCTATTCTCGCTCGATACTCCCCGCTTGCTGGACACTCGGCTTAAACGGATCTTCTCCGGAAACCGATTACAGAGCCGAGGTCGCCTTCACACCCGGTCTTCCGATATCCTTCATCTCATTGCCATCATGCGGTGCGACAATCAGAGGAATGGTGGCCATCTCAATGAAACGTTTTAGGCGAATGATGGACGATTGGATTGCGGTTGCACTTCTAATCCTAAGGGATCATATCACCAATCTGGCTCACAGCTATACCATAACCTCGTAGGTCGTCTCATCAAACATCTCGATCATTCCAGTCGCTACTTTACTTCGCGTTAGAGCAACGCAAGGGTGGTCTTTTCAACGTCGATGAAGGCATGGACTGGACCGCAAGGACGCCAGACCTGGGGAAATTCCGGCGAATCGCCGAATACTTCAACCAATTCTTTTTCTGTGGCGTCCTTACCGGTCGATTTGTCATGGAGTGGGAAAATGATGAATTGGACGGTTATAAGGACCATAGACGCACTAAGGAGAACTCAAGCTGTTTCGATCGTCGCCAGGTCCATACATTTACATTATACATCAAATCCTGCCATCCTAACGTTTCAGACATTCCACATATCTGCTTCCAACGCCTATATGGCACTCGACTTCACGAGCTATGTCTCGCGCTACTGATGATTTATGGCTGCAAATGCCACATCTCGTTCGAAGATCATGGCCGCTGGATAGGACATGAAGGGCATGGTAAAGGCTGGGACGACCTTTTCCTGGCTATACGTCAAGTTGGTATGAGAATATATGGGGTGGAAGTCGATTTGAGCCATCATAACGGAGGAATCCGGAGAGAGCAATCTTGAGGAACTCGTGAAAGAGGCTGCATAGGGAACGATCTATGTACTGGCAGCAGGAGGCTGTAGACGAGCTGACAGCGAGGACGTAAGACCGGCATGTTAAGTAAGCTCATTGTCACGGGTCCGATTTTCTGAGTTCATTGGCTAATGAATGGCAGCCACTCTACATGATCCCAGATCTTGAATCTTCCACGAGATAATTACCAAAACGCAGCCGTACTCGTTGCCTGAGTGGATGGAGCTGGCTTCAATCCTTCCTCAGCTATTCCCAAGGAGACCTGGTGGAGCGTGATCAACTCATGGGTCAAAGCGTTGCTTCTATGCTGTAATGGGAGGTCGGGGTTGCTGTAGAGTACACAGGCTGCAACAATTTAATGTCTAAATATATCAATGATGAGGTAGACTAGAATGATCCGCGCTGCATCCCGGAAAAGCTTTCTAAGGTATTCTTTCTTTGAACTTCTAGAATCAAGCTGTAGGTTACTGCGCCATCATCTTCCAGCTGATGCGTATCGCTGCCCGCAATGTTCGCCATAGCAGGCGACTGATCTTGTTCCCTCAACCCTTGCGCTCGCCATCCATGTTACAATCCGAGCACAACGGCGCCTACTCCGCAAACCAATGCACTCGCCGCGCAGACCATACACCTAATACCGCTCAAGAAGAAGACAACAATTACATCCTTGCTTTGCACACAGACCCTGAGCACCATGCCCGCGTCACCGCCCTCCGCAACCAATACCCTCCCCCAAAGCTCAACAAGCTCGATGCCCACGTCGCCCTCTTCCGCGCTCTTCCCGGTTCTCAGCTTTCTCTCATCGAGGCCGATATCTTAGAGCTGGCTCGGAAGCAGCAAAATTTCTCCATATCGACGGGCAAGCCATTCATGATGGCTCATGGTGTCGGTCTCGGTGCGCAGGCACCCCAGTCAAGAGAAATCTACACCGCGCTGAGGGGGAAATGGAGGGGTTCCTGAGCAAGCAAGATATGAGCTTCAAGCCCCAATATACGGTGCAGAATAAAGCGGAGAATGGAACGCCGGAGAAGACATTAGAAGCTATAGAGAGAGAGTGGCAGGGATCGAGGGGTCAAGTTGATGGGTTGACACTTTGGAGGTACGATAGGGGGTATTGGAGGCATACGAGAGACTTCATGTTTGGTTCGAGTTTTGACGAGGGCTAAGGATGGATCTAGCGCGACCGATTCTAAGCAAGGGCTACACCCTCCAAGACTGAGCATAGCAACCGACAAGCACAGAGCTGCAAGTCCTCCCATTACTGCTTGTTGTGATGGACCGCTCAAGTCTACTGACGATAGAGCTCCGCCTAGAGATTTTTGGTTATGTTTGATTGGACGATGAGACGGACAAGTTGGAGTTACGCGTACATAAACACAGAGATCTAAGGGCTCCGATGGCAAGCGAAGATATCTTTCTATGTCCTTCGCTGCCTCAAGGTATCTCGAATATACGCGTAGCTGCGAGCAAAGACAGAGGGCAGGTCCTGATATGTGGGGCCCGTACCTCGAAGGTAGTGACACCGTATCACTATCTGTCCGCGATGTCACACTTACATACGAGCAGCAATTCTTGGGGATACGCCTGAATGAGAGTGTCAGCGACGCGATCTTCAAGGCCACGGTCAGGCTAGGACGCGAAACGGGAATAGGTCTCCAGTCACTTCCACGTCCTCAAGACAGTCCCTCGAGGCACTGTGATAGCTCGCGACTTTCCTCATTGTGGAGCTCCTACATTACTGAGTTTTCCGACAGACATTATGGCAGTCTCAATAATCAACAATCAAACGCGCGTTGAAGCCATATGCAGATCTTTCTGTGCTTGGCGACGTCGATGGTCCTTATACCTTTTGTATGGAGACTGGAACCGAGTCTACTAAAAGGTACGCCACATTCGCTTGAAATATTTCCCCTACATGTCTTCGGATGTTTATTATCGGGGAAGATATCAAAGCAATGGTTGAATATGAAGGACCTCTTCCCTCTTCTGGAGCATGCTTAATCGCGTTCTATTTGAGACACTCTGGAAACTTGTTCGTTCGTAAAATCTATTGACATGATGTACACCGCCTTCTCTAGTCACCTAAAAAACATGAATCATCAATGTATTCACACATGACAATCGTCCAACAAAGAGCCGCTAATCCTCAGAAAATGGAGTTCACCAAGTCACCCCCAGCAGTGGCTCCAGCGCCAAAGATGGCCGCGTTGCCCAACTTCTTGCCCAGGTTGCTGGCCCACGCACCGTGCTAGTTCCGACCATTAGCATACAATTCACCGTGTTTGCGCTGCACATGTTGCCTTACCCTGGGATGCTTAGGATTGGCAGGATTATTGGGATCTTGTGCTGCTTGAGCGATAGCCGTGGGCATGGGATCGGCGTAGTGTGGGTTTCCCTGGGCGTATTGAGGATCAATGTATTGGCTTGGTATTCCACCGGGTTGCTGTAGCATGTTAGACGTAGTCAGTTCGGTGCGTAGATCATTCTCACTGGAAGCTGGGCCATTATCGATTGGAATTGTGGCGGGCTGACGACACCTGAGTCGCGGAGGTATTCGAGCTCGGTGCGGACGGTGTTTAAGGAGCGGTTGATGCCTGCTTTGTCTCCCATTTTGGTGAATGTGTTGAAGACTTCTGATCAAGGTGATATGGGGGTTTTGTGATGGTCTACATTTGTTTAGATTGGTTGCGCTTCGTAGGAAATGTTGATAATGAGATACCCAATGACGTAGATTTGGGGAGGCTTCCTTGCCATTGGTCACCTTGTTGCCGCTTCAGCCACAATTTGTCGCCAATGCTCTCTGAGAGACTTTCTAGCTTCCTATTATATTCATGTACTTTAGACTTCAGCACCCTGGATCCAGTTATTATGTGTCGTGATGGTCTTGAAACGGTAAAGAGCAGTGTATTGAGCAAATCCTCAAATTTATTGCTTATTCGATGCTCTTGAAACTGCCGTCAGCTGTCCAATGGCATCCTCTGTCAGCTGGCATCAGCGTAGCTATATTGCCTGGTCGATTAGTCTGAGAGATTGATTGTCAATTTCTGGACCTGCTTCGAGAGAGTTCGCTTTTATTCAAGATGGAAGCGGCGGGCGGTGCTGCCAGCGTCATTGCAATCGTTTCAATCACAGGGCGGACACTGGTTCTTTGTCAAAGGTATGACACTGCGGTCAAAGATGCCCGGCAAGACATTCAATGCCAGCGAAAGGAACTCGATGCCTTTATTGATATCTTGACGAAGCTTGTTGACATCGTGGATGTACTTCAGACTTCTCTTTCGCCAGCACCCAAAAGGTTGACCCATAAGCCTCTCGAAAGATACCCGCAGAACTTGAACAACTTTATGAAGAGCTTGGAGATGAGTCAAGGTACTAAGTAAGTCTACCCTACGTAGGCTCAAGTGGTCATTGAAGAGTAAAGATGTCAATCGAGCAATCTCAGGGAGCCGACTAATTTTCACATTTCAACGCCAAATTGCCAGAGGCATTTTGTAATAGTGAAGTTGATTTAGTGGAGAAGATGGTAGAAAGTGGTGCAAATATCTACATGGAGGGCTGCAGGTTTGGAAGAGTGTCCTTATTGCCGCAGCTTGCACCGATGATGTCGTGCTCACTACAGGGACCCGCTATAGAACAGAAAAACTGACGTAGCTACAAGCCATGGCGAGAATGCCCGCAGATCGCTACGAGAGCTAACAGGGCCGAGATTACACCATTATTCTCGGACCGTGGGGCTGATCCCAATCTGCCCAGTTCAATGAACGGAAATGCCATCGGTATAGCAGCTAGGAGGGATACAGCGACGTCGGAGTTAATCTCAATGCTCCTGAAGTTTGGAGCAGATCCTAACAAGCGCGTTACTGTGTTCGGTACTCCACTACGAGTAGCAGCGAGCGTGTAACGACAGCGCCGCGACGGAGCTGCCGATAGAGATTGGCGCAGACATTCATCACTAGACCGAATTCCTTGCTCCGCTCTGCACCGAGCTACCCGGGTGGGCAATGTTAAGATCATGCAGTGTCTGACCGATACGGGAGTAGAGGTCAATGCCAAGCATCACCGCTGTGGAACGCTGCTCCAAGCTGCAAAGGAGGCGAACCATGATAAGACTATACAGCTCCGAGGAGTCGTGGAGTAAGTGAAGGTCAAGTCGGACCTTCTTCCCATTTGTAGGCGTGTGTGTCCGCTTTGCACGGTCGTCATTTAGTCCATTGAAGGACTCTTGTTATTCTAGGCCTCCAATGCACGCATCACTTCGCTTGGGAAGCTGTCCAATATTACGCTGGAGACAATTCCAGCTGTTACACGAGAAGTGTCCTGCGAGACTTGGCTCGGATATACTCCCGGGATCGGAGTCATTCACTCTCACCTCGGACTCAAGCTAACATACGGTATCTCTTAACCATACAACGTTGGGCGTACACGGAGCCTGGCATGGCGAAGGGGAAGGGGGCTGCGTCCATACCTTCGGTCAAAGCGTTCGGCTCGCCGTCACTTTGGATTGGTTACACGGTGGTAAGCGGCAAGCCATCGAGCCATTTGCATTCATATGCTGAATTAATGTGATGAAGCCGTTATACATGCTCTCCTATCCATTGGTTCTTGGACGTCAATGCCAAATGGCTGTGGTGACGGCATGCTCGTACATTAGGTGATTCTATTGAGCAGGCTCGTAAAGCTCCCCGGCCGTCAAAATCCTCAGCATTCTACTGGCGGTCTTTTATCAGCGAGAAAATCGTTGCGAAAGACGAAGCCCCACACGTTGACGTCTTCTTTGATTGCTTTACTTCGGACACCATTTCCTTCGCGAGTCATGCAGCACTCAGACAATCGCGAAACAAAAAACTTCCCCCTTTACTGCTCATCCTTTGTAGCGTTATCTTTCTCCAAATGCAGGCTAAGCCTCCTTGACAGCAAGCTCCGAATCGTGGCTATATACCCATGTTTTTGGGCAAATATTCCTGAGGGCAAGCATCTTGAGGGACAGAGTGGAGACAGGTGGATCACCCAGGAATAATGACCACACCAATCGCTACGAAACTTTACTGAGATGAATTGGTATAAGATCCTACAAAAGCCCTAGCTCTTTGGAATTTGGCACCTCTGTTCCATAACACCAGGCCTACATACGAATCACAAAGTCTTCAGTCAATCACCACTACCTCGCCTTTCCACACGGAACCCAATTCCCACAACCTCAAATCAAAATGCGTTTCAACATCCCCACCTTGGCTTTGGTAGCGCTGTCAGCCGCCACAAGTGAGTACACCACCCACCTCCACAGACATCATGATCCCAAGCAGAATCACTGACATAATTCACACAGGTGTTCTATCCTTGCCAACGCTGAACGAGCGCCAATCCGGTATCAACGGACCCTACCTAGGCTGCGTGGGGGCCTATTGTACCCTCTTTGTCTGTCAAGCAGCGCCAGCCTGCCAGCACTACTCAGGGCCCCCACCAGACCGGCCCCCTAAGCGAATTTTCAATGCCCGCTGCCCTCCCGGTCTCGACTGCGGTGTCGGCCCGGAATGCAGCATCCACGACTGTCAATTGGAGCTTTGTGCGGAGTCGGAGGTCTGCAAGAACCTAGGCGAGCGTGATATCGAGTCTTCCAAGCCGGACTTTCTAAAGCGTGATATAGAGTCTCCGGAGCCGGATTTTCCTAAGCGCGGTACAGGTACAGAGACTCCTAAGCCGGACTTCCCCAAGCGTGATACGGAGACTCCTAAGCTAGACTTTCCTAAGCGCGATGCGGAGTTCCCCCACCCCTGCCCTGAGATCTGCAACGAAAAGGGGGACTGTGATTGTGCTTGTGGGTCTGTGGAGGCACCAGTCGTAAAGCGTGATGAAGAGTACCACCCGTGCCCTTTGTTTTGTAACGAGGCGGGACAGTGTGGTTGTGCTGCTGAGCCACCTAACTCTCCTTTGCCGCCTCGGTGAGCGATGTCTCTTGGACATTGCAATGGAGGGGGGCTATTTGCACCGATGGCGGATGGGAAAGTTTGGATTGAGATGGGGGCTTGGTTGTGGATGGAAGGGTAGAGGTTGGATGTGAGTTGAGATAGATCCTTTGGTAGCTAAGATTCAATGAAGATTGGTCTATCGAACATGGCTTTATCCCGTATTTGAGCCAATTATTCCCTTGATTGCTATCCTGTCAAAGTCCTTGTAGCCCATCGCGCCACAAGCTTGCTTATGTGCCCAACGTCCTTGTGAGAAAGAGCAAACGTGTCTTGCACCTTTACACTATCTCTGGAGACTACTGCATCATAAGCATAATAGGATGTTCAAGGTACGCACTTCTAAAACTTACTGCAAGTTCCATCGTGTCCCTAGGTATAGGGACGCACAAGCCAAATCTGCCCCGGTCTGCTCAGCACTGCATCGAAGTCTGATGGCGATGAACTACAAAGCACGAAACAAATGCCTTTGTACGCCTGGTGGAAATTCCTTTCGAGCACAATTTGTTGCAGATAAGACGCGGGAGCTCGAAACACTATTGGTATAAATAAGTAAATTGAGAAAAGCAGTAAGATGATTATATCATGCGCCCCGTAAATACTGTCGGCTTTATTTTCGCGTACCATTGTATCTTTGCGTCTTTCTTAGCTAAAGTGCAGAGTTCAGTCACGAACGCATCACAATTAGGTTGTTGATTCAAATGAGCAGCACGGGTGAGGATTGGAGAATCAAGCTGACTATATGAGAAGCATGCTGAGATATCCATTGCCTTTTGAATAAAAGTTGACACAAGAAGAACAAGTAACAACTCTTTTCGAACCCTTTAAAGAGCACCAACTCCCCTCGCGGCAATTTCTTCCTCCACATTCCTCAAGTCCTGCTGCACGCTCTCATCATTCGGCAAGAACTTCGCCGCCGCCCTCATCAAAGTCGTCACGTCTGCCGTCTTCCCTAACTTCCTACTCGCCAATGCGGTACGATAGAAGATCTTGCCCATCGCATCGTGAGCCGGGAACCGAATGGCCCAAGTTTGATCGAGCCAGTCTTGCGAACTTTGGCTGATGATGTCCTCGCTTTCGTCGCCGGTTACGCTTTGGCGGAATAGAACGATGCTTCGCTTGCCCCAGAAACGGGCTTCGGCCCACTCTTCGAGCTTGAGATAGGCTAGGACGACGTTGGCTACGAGCTGGACTGGATGACATATTTCGGTCAATATTATCCTGTTTGGTCATAGTTTTTCGCGAACAGATGATTGCCATGCTTGAAGCTGTGTAAGTGATATCAAGAAATAGCTGAAATGGAAGAGATTGGATGCAACATACGTACCACGAAGAATCATGCGCGCATAGTCGCCACGCATGTTTTTGTGGGCACCGGATGTGAGCTCACGAATGAAGAAGCCATCAGCATGAATAATGCGAGCGCGGCCGGAAATGGTGATATGGATGGCGGTGAAAGACTCGATGTATTTCTCGAGTGCATTTCGGTAAGATCCAGCTTTGAGTAGTTCATTACCTGCATCTTTGAGGGCGAATCCTTTATCGAGGCACTGCTCTGGACTAGGATCTGGGATTTCTCGTTCTTTCTTCAAGGCTTCTTCGATTGACGGAAGAAGCTTTGCGCCTTGGACTTTAAAGTCATGGAGGTCTTTGATCATCCCAAATGGCAGAAGAAGGCGGCTTTGGAGCGCTTTAGGGATCTTCCTGTCAGGAATATGCGGGTCTAGGATCGTGAGTTTCAAGCGGAGATGCTGGTTCAAGCCCAAGTGATTCAAGTTGGAAAAGTGCCACATCTTGGTAAAAGCTTCGAGGTCCTCCAGACAAATGAGCATGCTGAAGCCTGCATGGTTTTGGGGATGTGGCGTCGCTGGAGTATCGATAAATACCCAAAGGTGGAAGTCTCGGAAGCTGGCCGCTTTGTCGCCGGTGGTCACGCTGGGGACCTTGCCTTCGCTCCTGATGTGCTCGATGGCTTCGGGCCATGGTGTGGTGATCTTCACAAAGACGTTATCCTGGAAAATCTTCTTGGCTTCGCGGTAAGTTTGGTGGTTGACGCATAGGATGTTCAACTGATATTTGTAGCTCCCCGGCTCATCGAAATTGATGGGATCGACCTTTGAATTTGCGGTGGATAGGACATCGCCATATATCTGCTCTCGAATCTCCGCAGGGAGATCCAGGAAAGGGGAACTCATGGCTCAATATTGCCAAGTTGACTTTGCTTTCAGTGATAATCAATCAGAAGCGCTCGATTAGAACACGGCTTTCTATCAGTGTAGAGGCTAATCTCTACGTATAAGTATTTGTCTGGCGCTTCACGTTCTAAATGTATACACGAAGTGGGGTCAGCTTAGTCATCACTCTAAGCTGGAGAGTAGCCGCCAATTAGTCGGTGGCAAACTGCTGTTAAATAAGGTACGGAAATCATGGACAGATGATATATCCGTTAGCAACGTCCATAGGGATGGTTCTTCTATGTGTTGATGTAGTTCATTAAGGAGTAGTAACTATGGCAGTTGCCAGCTATATATTATCTCAAGGGGCTTGCCCTAGCCCTAAGCCAAGACCTGCTTAGTAAACCAGGCTGACCGGGAATAGTAGTTGTAATCTAACGCTCCCATTAACTACCTAACCGTTAGTAACGCCAAATTAGCGACGATATAGTTTTATACTTACTCCGACGCGAGCCTTAATATAGTATTAAAGGCCATAAACTTTATAGGGCCTAAAGGCTTCGTTAACTTATCCGTAATTATAACCGTAATCGGTATATAGTTAATTTAAAGTATATTTATCTTAACGACTATTTCGCGAACGATATAGTAGTTAGAATCAATATACTTAATAGTAAAGTAATTAATAAAGTTAGTAACTATTTTAATAATTACCTAGTTATTAATTATAAATTAAATAATTTTTATATTCTTTTAAATATATCTTATTTCTATTAATAGAGGTACTAGGAATTTTAACTCTATAATAATATTTACCTCGCCGACGTACTTTATTTCTATAGTTAACCGGGCGATAATCTTCTAGTATTTTATTAACTAGTTAATAAATTTATTTTATAGGAAATAAATATACTTTAAAGTAAAATACCTAGTATCTAGGTAGTCTCTCTAAAACGAATTTATAAATCCTATTAATAACTCTTTAGTTTCTTCTTTAGGGTTATAATATAGTTTTAATTTAATTATTCTAGTTAAGTAATTAATAATCCTCTTAAATATAATATTATAAGTAGAAAATAGTACTTTTAAATAACGACTATAGATACTAACTATATATACGATATTAAGGCGAGTTATAGTAATAAATTATTATAGATATTTAATTAACTTTTTAAACCCTTTTAAATTTTCTTTATTAACGACGTAGTCGTTAATAATTACTTTTAATTAAATTAACAAATTTATAAAAATCTTTTATTTTCTATAGTACTCTATATTAAATTTAATTAATATTTTATTAATATAACTAGCCTAGTTTATATAAATAGTACGGTTTTAACGACTTCGTTTAATTTTTATATTAAGATAGTATAAAATCTCGCCTAAATTCTTAATACAGAAACGCGCACTTAATTATTCTTTTAACTATTCTATTAATACTATAGTCGGGGTAAGAATAAATAAATCGTTAATATAAAAATTAATCACGGAGTTATTTTTATAAACGAATATTAAATAGTCCTTTTTAACCCGTATAAAACCGATAATTTTAAAGAATTCCTTAAAAGTTATATACTACTCTCGGGGTATTTATTTAAAGTTATATAAAAAAAATTTTAATAAATAAACTACGTTACCTTTCTAGAAATTATAAAATTACTCTATATAAATTATATTATTAAATCGAGCCTCTAGGAATATAGTAATAATATTAATATAATAGATTTCTCGGTTAAATTTCGTATTAAGTACTAATAATAATTTTTAGGACTATGACTTTAATACTCTTAAATACGTCTCGTTAAAATTAATATCTTCTATTTATCGGAATCCTTTCACGACCTAGCGAGTTTTATAGCGAGCGATATTACTAGTTAAGTAATAAAAAGTCAATATAATAATATATAATATAAAAAATATTAATTATTCTATCGAGGATTTGGTTTTAATATATTAAAATCCTAGAGTTATCTTAGTCCCGATAGGGTTAGCGGTAGAGCTTAGCCCGCCGTTTTAATAAATATTTATAATAATACTCTTATTAAAGTCTACCCCGTAATAGATTATTTAATTTAAAAGAAAAAAGTTAACGCCCTCGTTAATACGTTTATATAAATAATAATATAAATAGCGTTTATATATAGAAGTAAATAAGTAAATAATATATATTTTAAATTATCGATTAATTACGGGTAGGCCCGTAGAGTTTTAAAGTTTAACGTAGAGTCGTAAAATTTAATATTAAAATCGCGATAACGAGGTAAAGCGATAGAGCGGTATAAAAATAATAAAAATAACTAATAATAAAAACTATAATATTAATAAAATAAAAGTATATATATATAATATTATAGAAGTATTAATATTAAAGGACTAGGGCCCTAAATATATATTAATAAAATAAAGTTTTAATATAAATCTAGGCTAGATCTAGGCTAGATTTAAATAAAAATCGCTTAATAATACTTTTAGAATTAAAATTATTTTAGCGCGGAGCTAGTCCCGATTTAGTTAAATAATTATATAATTTTTATATTATCCGAAGTTTTTTCTTATATAAATATACTACTTAATTAAGAAGTAGCGATAACGAGGGGTATATATTTAAATCTATATAAAAAAGTATATAAATAATACTATATTAAGATATTCGGGTTATATAACTCTACGTGCGATTAAACGAATAATTTAAAACTATTAAAGAGTAGTTTTATTAATTCTCGGTATAATACCTCTTTAATATTATCGTAGTACCCGTACTCTAAATAAAGCTCGATAGGTGGATTTAATATAATAGTTATTTCCTAATAAAAGTAGGTAAAGAGCGATAATATAAAAGAGAAATATAATTATATTTCTAGAGTTATCGACCCTAGAAGAAGAATTTAATTTAATATTTAATTTATTATTCGTATTCCTTAATAAATTCGCCCGCGAAAACGTTTTTAGTATTTATTTAACGGTCTTATATAAATCCCTAGTCTTTTTAAAATAAAAGATATTCGGTAGCGTAACCCTTCCCCTTTTTAATAACGTGTTTATCGAGGATATATTCTAGTTTTTATTCTAACTCTAAATCGTCTCGCTCGGTTTTTATTACTTTAAGATTAATAAGTTATAAACGTTTAAAAAAGTTCTTATCCGGTAATAAATATTACTTTAACTATACTATTAAAAATATATTATAAATCTTTTAATCTTTCGGGATATTAAGGCGGTAGACGAGCCTATTAATATAATTAAAAACTTTAAATAACTTAGTTATTTATTAACTATATTTACGACTAGTAAATTTATTTACCGGAATATTATAATCTTTATATAAATATAGTAAAATTTAATCTCTTTAACGGAAGTAATAAGAGTAATAAATACGATTATAATACTCTTTATTATATATTTAAATATAAATAATTATATCCGAAGTTTAAATATATACTAGTTTCTTTAATAAAATATTATTCTCTTAATTTTCTAAATTTAACGCGTTATTAATAATAAAACCGAAAGTTATTTTATTTAAAGTATAGTTAATAAGCTAAAAGAATATATTATTATATTATATAATTATAAAAAATAATACCTTTTTTTAAACTTTAGAATTTTATAAAATAACGATTTAAAATCGTAATATAATTTTAATAGTTTAATTTATACGCTCGCTTAATTTATCCGTTTATAAATAATAAACGGTAGAAAATATTAAATTTACTTTAAATTTATTAAATAAAACCTTTTATAAAGTATTTATAAACTTCTAGTCGCGGTCGGAAAGAATAATTTTCGGAATATTTTAGTTTATTAAATATAAACGACGTAAAAGTATATATATTTATTATTTTATTTTTTATATTAATTTTCTTAGAATCGCGGTTACCTTTCGGGAAAATTTATATATAATAGTTATAATATTATCGAATTTTTCCTGCGAAAGGGGTAAGGCTAGGATAAAATCGATAAAAATTATATAAAAAGAAGAGAGCGGTATAAAAATAAATTATAATACTCTATAAAGTTTATACCTAAAAGTATTAAATAACTAGTATTATAAATAATATCGTAAATACTCCTTTAGTTTTTTATTTAATTTATATATATACTAGTATTTAGTTATTATCTTATAGTATTTATATCTTCCTATATATAAACTAGAATATACGACGTTAAATATAACTTTAATATATAAAGAAGGTATATATAGGCGCTCTAGCGTATATACGCGATTAATAATTAAATTATTAGTATATTATATTAAGCCGTTATCCCCCTTCGAAAAAAAAAGATCTACGACGTCCTCGCCGGTTTCTACGTTATAGTTAAATATATAATTTATTTTAGTTTAATAGTCGTCCTTCTAGTACCCTTAAAGTAATTTTTATTTAAATTACGCGTTTATTTCTATTAATATATAGACTTTATATATATATATTTAAAATATATCTAGCTCGCTTTCTAAAAAGTCCCTAACTACGTTCTTTTACTATAATCGGGATAGAGTATTTAATACTATATATTTAATATTAAATTTATAACGGATCTTTATATTTTAAAAATACTAAATATAATTTAAAGCCCGTACGATATATAAATTAATTTTTATTATAAATAAAGTAGTTATATTTATTTATTTAATTATATTAAACGTAGTTTTATAATTAATATAAACGACTATTTTAGGGGTTAATTCAATTATATATTTAATTTTAATAAATATTTATACTATTCCTACTAGTTTTATTTTAATAAATTAATAACGTATTTCTATATTCTTAAAGAGTTAATTAAGAAAAAGAATAAATTAAATTTACTTCCGGTTAAAATAGAGGTTTTTTAATTTTTTTATAATATAATAAACTATAACCCCGTAACCGAATTTCTTATTAATATTAAAGTCGATAAATAATTTCTTTTTATTATCGAAATAATATAAAAAGGAAGGTTTAGAAAGAGTATTTTAAATAATTTTAAATAAACGGATCTCCTATAGGGAAAGTGATTTAAAATTAGTTTTTTTAATATATTCTTATTACTAAACACCTATAGGGGGTATTTTATTTAATAACGCGGTTTTTTTATTTTATAAAGGCCTAGTTAAAGTAATATAATTTTTAATATAATTTTTTAACTAACTAGTTATTCCTAGGTATATTTTAAATACTATTAATATTTAAAGAAAAACTAGTTATTTAATAATTATAAATTTTTCTTTAGAAATTAATAACCCGAACGAGTTAACCTTCTAATTAAATAGTATAATTAACGGATAATTAATAAACGCCTTCTTAGGGTTAATTAAAATATTAAATTTAACGAATAAAGAAAATACTATATATAGGTATTAAATATAATCCTCGAGGGTCTAAGAGAATACTATAATATTATCGATATATACTCGGGCGAATACTTTATAAATACGTAAAATCTAATTTATTTATTATTATATATACGTAGGCGAGTTTTTAAATCCTATTACTATAATATTAAAAGTTTTTTAACCGCGGTATAATATAACGGTGAGTTTATATTTATTCTTAAAGTATATATACTATTAATAAAAGAAATTAACCGCGTCGATAACGATAATTTAATAATAACCCTTAACGGTATTAATTATATTATTCTATAAAGGTAAATAGTAGATATTTATTATAATTATAGTATTTAAACCTCGAATATTAATAATAATATAACTCTTTTTAACACCGTCTAATTTTATAATTTAAATAACGAAGATTAAAAAGTTGAATAAAGTAGTTTATATCGTCTATTTAAATCGTCCCTAAATATATAGTTTATTAAAGATTTCGTTAATAATCTTCTAGCTCTCGTTATTTATAGGATAAATATATACTATTTTAAATACTTTATCTTCTTAATCGGCGCGTAGTAGTATATATATTTATTCGTTTTTTAGAATATTAATAAAGCCTCCTTCTATTTAAAATATAGAGAATTAATTAATAATCTTTACTAGCTCCGGTTATTTATTATAAATAATAATATTATTTAAGAGGATATTATCCTTTACTAAAGTAATTACCTCTATTAATAGAATAAAAAGTTAGGAACTAATTAAGTTCTTTATATCTTTATTTTTTAAAAATTATTTAAGAAGTAATAAACTAGAGCTAGCGGTAATTATACTATTAAAAGTATTTTTAATAAAAGTTTCTTTATACTTTTAAAGAGGCCTTTATATAACGAGTTCACGAACGTCGTTATCGTTTATAGTAATATTATAGTAGTTATTAAATTAAACCTCGACTACTTAACCTAGTTTTATATTCCTAGGGATTTTAATATATTTATCCGTTTTATTCTTTATAAATATTAATTTTATTTTATTATTAATAATTCCGGTAAAGAGGTATAAGTTAATATCTATTAATTTAAAGAAATAATCTCGTACTAATAAATTAAGTTTATAGACTTCGATAATTACCGTAGTTTATAGGGGGATAACTTTTATTTTCGTAGTATATACCGGCCGGTTTATATTTATACCTCTTAAATAAACGTCGATAAAGTACTCTATATCGTAACTACCGAAATAAACGATTTACCGAGATATTAATATATTAATCCCTTTAAGGGTCATAACGTCTATATTAATAAATATATTTATTTTAAAATTATTTATAATATAGACTTCCCTAGAGGTAGTTTCGGTTATTATTTTATTATCGCTTTTACTTTTCCCGGGGAAGTATAAAGAGGTAACGATATATTTAAAAATAATATAGTAATTAATATTAATACTAGTAATTTAGAGTAGGGTTATTATAATACGGATTCTAGTTTTTAAAAGAAAGTATATTATAAATTTATAATTAATAATAGTTATTTTATAATTAATATCTTTATAACTCTTTTCTACTTTAATTCTAAAGTTTAAACCGACTCGAATACTAGTATATTAGTATTTCTTAAACGTTTATCCTATTCCCGTATTTTTAAAAAAGTCGTAGTTTAATTTAATAATAGGTTTCTATTTTAGTAATTCGTTATTCGTTTTAATTTAGTAATAAATTTCCATATTCTCGTTTATTATTAAAAGTTATTTATTTTTCTAAATAATATTTATAACTAAATATTTAGGGTAAGAGGTTTTAATAAGGTTTCTACCTAAACCTTAATTTTTAAAATATATATATAGTACGTTTTTAAAAGAGAATAACTCTTTATAGATACGGTACTCGATTTATTTAAATGAATCGATAATAATTATTTAATAGCCGGTTATTTCGTTTTATTTATTATAATAATTCTCTTACTATTAATCCTGGCTCTATTTATTAATATAATTAATATTAAATATAAATTATTCTTTTATTTATAATTTTATAATATTATTTTCTTAAGAGTAGTTCTTTTATACCTCGATTTTATAGTAAATAATTATATATTTAAGGGGTATTTATTATTACCCGAAATAATTAAAATTATAACTACTAGTTATAGGCCCGCGGCTTTCTTAGCGCGGTTAATAATTAAAACGATTTCTATTTCTAAAAGAGAAAGATACGTTTCTAGTATTATTATTAATAATTTATAATTAAATAAATAATAGTTAAACTTAACGAGGTTACTACTATATTTAAGGGATATTTAATATATTTTAATAAACCGGATTAATAAATTAATAAGAAGTAATTTAAAGTAACTAATTTTATTATAAACGGAATTAATTAAATTATTAATAATTTTATTAATTTTACTATAAGCCCTCTAGCTTAGGAGGCGGTAAAGATTTAATTATTTTATTACTTTATATTATTCCTAACTAGGTTTCTTTCTTAACGTTAAATAAATTAAAGAATTTATTTAATAAAATATTAAATTTAAACGGATTAATAAAAGACTTAAAATTAGAGTTAATATAATCGTAGATTATAAATATTTATTAATATATACTAGGAATATTAGCGGCCCTAATTAGGTTAAATATTTTATTTATATATTATCTAGGCGTTTTACTAGTACGTATTTAAATAAATTTATATTTATTAAAACGAAATTTATATATAGCTTCTAGCGTCTTTATTTTAAATCGTTTAATAAAACGACTTATTTATTTAAAACTAACGAAGGTATATATTAATATTTTAATATTAATATTTAATTTATTCGAGAATTATTTAAAAGTTACTTTTTTAAAATATAAAAATAAAAACTTTTATACCTCCTCTTCGCCGTATTATTTAATTATATTATTAACACGATCCTTAAAGTTGAAAATATTTTTATATATAGTATATTTTTTTAAAATAAATAGATTATCCTTCCTATCGCCTTTAAAGTCGAAGAATTTAATTTCTTCGAATTTTAATTTATTTTAAATATTTACCTTAATACTAGTATTATTTTAACTAGTTAAATTATTTACTTTTAATAGATTTTAAAATTCTATTAAATTTTCCTTTATTTTAATTATTAATTTAATAATAAAGGCCTAAATTTTTAATAATTTTATAAATTATATTATTTATTCGGAATCTATAATAGGCTACTCGGGCTCGGGAGGAGTTATAATTTCTTCGTCTTTAAATTCGTCCTCTAAAGATTACTTCTTTTATAAATATTAATATAACTCTTTAATATTTCTTCGGAAGGTACCGATAAACGGTATTATAAATATTTTATCTATAATTTAAAATAGTTATATAGTAGGTTATTTAAATTTAATATACTTTAAAAGATTATTATTAAATTACTTCGCTTTCCGGCCTCTTTTTAATAAATATTAAAGAAGTATTTTAATAAAAGGATAAAGAGACTATATAATTATTTAAATAACTACTCGTTTAATATTAAAAATAACTTTTATTTATTTTAGGATATATTTATTTAATAATAGGAATTTTTATAAATAGAAAGTAAAATTAACTATAATAAAGTTTAACTAAATTTCTTCTAGGGTAATAACTAAGATAATAATTAATAATAAATATTAAAAGTAGTAATATTAGGCGAATAATAAGAGTAGTATTAAAAAACTAATATTCTAGTATTCTTTTTTCTATAGCGGAAGCGTAAAAGATATAATTAATAATATATTTACTAGGCTAGACGTTTACTTAATAGGTAGTTTATTAAAATAAATAATTATATTAATAAAAGAGAAATAAATAAAGGGACGTTCTAAATATTTAATTTAATATTTACTATAAATACCCTAAATAAAAAGAGTATTAAATAGGTTATTTTAATAATTTAATAAAGAGTTTAGAAATACTTATTTAAGGTAGTAAAGTATAGTATAGAAATATTAAATAAATATAATATAGGTAAAACTCGTTATCGATACGGAGTAAATTATTTTAAATATAATAATTAATAAGGAGTATATTAGTCGTTTTAAGAGTTATTTTACTATTTATAATTAATATAATTATTCTCACTAATATAGAAGAGGTATAATTCTACGTTAATATAATTATTACTACTATTTAATAAAGGGTTAATATAATAATATATAGTATAAAAGATATTAATTATTTTATTAAGGATTTGGCTTTAATATATTAGAATCCTAAAGTTACCCTAGTCTCGATAGGGTTAGCGGTAGGGTTTAACCCGCCGTTTTAATAAATATTTATAATAATACTCCTATTAAAGTCTACCCTATAATATTGAGTTTATTTTAATAGATAGGACCTAGCGGTTAGGTAGAATCTTTCTATTATTAATTAACGACGGTATTAAATCTTAAATTTATTAAATTTTATAAAAATTAAATTCTTTTTAGAGTACTATTAATTATTATTTTTTATTTAAATTATTTAAAGCCTTATAGATAATTATAAAAATATTAGAGATTAAATTAATATCTATTTTAATAACGCGTATAACGAAATCTCGTTTAATATTCTACGTTTTATTACCGACGTTTTTATTATATATTTTATTTTTAACGGGCCTAACCTTCTTCTAGGGGTTATTTATAACGGCGTAATTCTACGACTTTTTATATATAAAACGTAGGGTTATTTTACTTTTATTAATAGAGGATTCTTTAATTTTATAATTATTATCCGATATTTTATCTTCTTTTTCTAATAATTTATTTAAGAAAATATATTACTTTTCTTTATTCTCGCTTAATTATCTAGGATCGACGACTTTATCGAATATTATATAAGATAAAACGATTATCTTCTTACTATTTTATAGGCGGAATTTATTTATACTATCGTATTTAACGAAGTAATATTTAACGTTTTTATTATCGAGTTTTTTTTTATTAAAATCCTTATTATAGTAGTAAACGATATATCCGAATATATAAAAGTATTTTATAAAGGGCCTAGTACCTATTAATACCTTATATAAAGTTATAGTATTAAGACTCCTAGTCGGGCTACGGTTACGGTAGTATATAACTATCTTTATTACTTTACCTTATAGGGTTTTCGGAAGTTTAGAGTTAAATAGAATACTTTTTATATATTTAAATAACGTACGAATATATTATTCTAACACTTTATTTTAATTAGAGTTATATATAATAGTAGGAATTTAATTAATTTTATATTTAGCGAATAACGCCTATATTCTTCTATTTATATTTTTACTAGTATTATTATTTTTAAAGTATTAAATAAGCCTTTTAGTATTCTTAATATACTCGAAATAAAGTTTTATTATATTAACTATATTTAACTTCTTCGTAAATAAATAAATAATTAATTCGTTAATAATATTATTAAATATAATAAACATATAACGTTTACCCTCTAGTATATATATAATTTAATTATTATTAGTAATATCGGTATATATTAACTCGCTTTAATTAATAACTCTTTTTATCTAGTCGGATTACTTAGATATATAAACGATAATACGGTGTTAATACCCTATAATATATAGTTTATATTTTTTAGTAGGTAGTTTTAAGATTTAAAATAATATAGTTTTTTAAATATTTATTCCTTCTAATAAATACACTAGTCTTTTAACGTTATTTATATTTAAATAATAAAGCCTCTTATATTATTAAATCTATAATCCGGATTTAATTAAAGGATTAATAATTATAAAAAGTAGAAAAAGAGAATTCGCCCTAGTTTTAAACGTAATTAGGGATTTTCTTAAATTAAATGAGTATTTAGTCTCGATACGGGTTCTAGATAAATAAAACTCCTTTTATTTATTTAAGATATTTATTCTCTTATTAACTACCTAAAATTTATAATTATTCCGCTTTAACGTTCTTAGCGATAGGAGATTATACTTTATATTAAAAATATAGTATATATTAACGAGATTTAACTCCTTATAATTACCGTTAATAAACGGGTTAATATTAATAGTATTAATACTATAAATCCTATACTAGGATCCGTCTTTAATTATTACGAATTTATATCGCTTCTCCTTATATATAGCCTTATTAAATAAAGAGAAGTCGTATATAATATAAATATTTACGGTTAAATTTATTTAGAAGGTATTATTTTTATCGTTTAATATTTTAACTTTATTTATATAATTAGAAATAAATACTTTTTAACTTTTTTAGCCTCGGCGGGTTTCTTATTTAAACTATTAATACGGTTCTTAATTAAGAGGTATTATTTACTCTCGTATACTTCCTAACCTTCCGGCTTTTTATTTTTATAGAGGTAGTAGTAATTTTCTATAAAGTAATACTCTTTATAGCCCTCGTAATTCTTTCTTTCTTTATATAACTTACTATTAAATCTATTTTTTCGACGATCTCTATTATTTTTACCCTTTTTATAATTAAAATTTATAGAGTTATTCCTAGATCCTAATTTATAGTTAGAAGTATTACGATTTCTACTTTTATTATTTCTATATTTATTCTATTTTCTTAGTATTAACGTCTTTGAATTTTATCGGCGATTATTATATTTTAAAAACTTATTAAATATATCGTTTAGGGTAAATATCGTCTTATCTTTTTTAATTAAACTTTATATATTAATAATATATATATATAATTTAGGGTTAATTCCTACCCTAAAATATAATACTAATATTTATTCGGGTAATAGAGTTCTTATATTAACGAGTTTTTTTTAATATATCTTTATATAGTTCTTATATTTTAATAAGGATTTAAAATTATTCTAATCTTTACGAGTAATTTAATATATATATAAATCGACGGTCTATATATTAAAATACTCGAAAAATTAATAAAGAATATTTATCGTTTTAATATTATTCGTAACACCGGCGATATAAGTCTTTAGGTTCGGTTCTAGGTTAAATAAAATATAATTATATATTATTTTATAATTATCCTCTTATTCGTTTAATTTTTTCTAGTATTTTTTTTTAATTACTTTATACTCTTTTTTCTCTTCCGGTATAATAAATAGAGTTTTATATAATCTCTTTTTATTATCTCGATATACTAGTATTTTAATTAGCGGATCTAGGGTAATAGAATATTAATATTTTTCTTTATTAATTATATAATCTTAAACCTTTTCAGCTTTTAAAATAATAATAATATTGATTTTTTACGACTCCTAATTATTTTTACCTTTTAATTTAAAGATTTTTATATTATTATTATTTTTTATTATACCTGAGGGTAATATAAATAAAAAGTAGTTAACGTTAAAGACTTTAGGGATTTTACTTTTAAAATAACGGTATAAAAAATATAAAATATTATTATTTTTTTAACGGCTCTCTAACTCGCCCTAGGAATATATTAAATAAACTACGTAGTAAATACGTTATATACCGGGCTTATAACCCGTTAGTAACGTTTATAGAGATAGTTCTTCTATGTATTAATATAGTTCATTAAGGAGTAGTAACTATGGCAGTTACCAGCTATGTATTATCTCAAGGGGCTTGCCCTAGCCCTAAGCCAAGACCTGCTTAGTAAGCCAGGCTGACCGGGAATGGTAGTTGCAATCCAACGATATCATGTTGCGTCGTAAAGTCGACGATTCGAGCCTGTCGACGCAGTGAAGACAAGACAAACCTTTGATGACTATGACCTCAGGCAAGACCAATATGAATACTCAGGAGCCAACCTCCAAGCTTTGGTTAATGTTTCATCGTGTTGGCAGCTTCGAGACTGGAGTACCCCAAAGGCCTCAGCAAAGAGATTGGTGCATATCATTTATAGCAAGTCTTGCCAAAGACCATAAGAGCAATCAAAGTACCTTAGGTTATGGGCGTTTCCGAACGTGCAAATCACATGACGCGGCTGCGGCCTTCCCAAAAGCGATCCTTGGCAAGCTTGGCTGCATTAGGTTGGTTTGAATCCTTGGCTGCAGCAAGGTCTCGTGTCGCATAAAGGTATTTCCCTGTTCTTGCACCTTGCGATCCATCTTTCGTTCCATCTTTCGTTCCATCACTAGAACCAGTAATACGGGATGTTTTGGCATTTGGTTGAGCTCAGCTTTCGTCTCTTCAGTCCGTGATGACTCCACTCCGCGTATCAATCCTCATCATTGCGGGCATTCTCTTCGCCATCTCCTTGGCTTTGCTTGGCCTGATTGGCCATGAATTCGCTTATATCAACAGCAGCACTACGGCGAACGCAAAAACAGACTTCATAGACCAGCCGCAATATGAGGATTGGCCCGAAACGTTGCACACCTTCGCGTCCTTGCCTGGGACTGTGGATGATGGCAGTCTGGGCATGATGATTGCGGTCGCTTGCGGTGGTACGCTAGATAGCTTGCTCATCATAGCACTGGCATTTCGGTATGAACCATTCAGGTTTGGGTGTTTCGGACGAAAGGTCGGTCTCTGCCTCGGTGTTGCTGCTGTGTGGTTGACCTAAAGTATGGTATATGACCGTTTCGTCCCGCTAACACGATCAAATAACATAGGGTGTCAGCTATAGTTCGCCACTCATTGTGGCTGCTTTGAGCTCTCTGCAAATACTCATCAATATTGCTGCTATCGTTTTTGGGTTTGTTCAAAACAGCAATAGCAGCACATTCGATATCAACGCTCGGACCGAAGGTGACTCGGTGTACACTCGTGCGAGTCATTTCACTGTGGAGGCTTTTAGTTGTGCACTGGAACAGTATGCACCGGATGAGAAGAGGGGAACCTTCGGTCAGATCTGTACAGAAGGTGTAAGTCTCTTCCCATTTTCGCACACATTTTTACCGTCCCCACAATATATAAATCAACTAACATGAGCAATGTAGAGAGCCGCCAGATGGATCTTGGTACCGATGATCTTTCTCAGTATTGGGCTTTTCTTGCTTACCCTACTTGCGCACAAGAGTGAAAGGATGCAGGGCGAGCGTATGAAATCTACAGAATTACGGAAGCACGATGAGGTGTAGAACAACGTGCAGTACACAGACTGCTGAAAGGCGTCGTCGATGATACCCATAATGCTTGAGCGCAGACTGATTCTTTGTGTTGATGTCTTGACAAAGCTCAACTCACTTTTCTCGTCGCCAATCCTAGTATTGGCAAAAATTCAAAGAGCAAAAACATACAACAGTCAGTATTCGCTGGTGGTCACCCACCCAACTACTAATTGACCGATCTCAAGCTTTTCATAGCAGAGCTGACGGGATGCTGAGTTTTCTTGAGTCTATGGCCGTATGTGCAGAAACATGTCCTAAAGTAGCTAATGTATACTACAAGTGTAACATATAATAAGCTCATAGTCTACACGATTGGCTGTCTTAGCTGTTATATTAGCTTTCTGGAGAGCTGAAGAGGTCCCTTCGACAGGTAAAGGTATTAAAATCGAGCAGTACTGTTCAAATCTGGTCGATAATTCTAAGGTATTCACTCTAGGAGAGTACACGCCAAGACTCTCAGCCCTACACAGCCACGAGGGCTGGCGGCGTTGCCCGCGTCGACCCTAACAATACTCAGCCCACATTCTCACAGCTGCGCCATGTCGACGTACTTACATGGACGGCGCAGCCGTGAGAAGGTAGATTCAACTACTGGTACAACCCAGCTGAGCTGAAAATGCCCGACTCGGGGAAACGTTCACAGCGATCATGTAAGACATATATCGAAGGGTCCCAATTGTCTACTTTATGCCTGCGCGCCTGATTTTGTGTGTCCTGTATCATTGTTGATTTACCAGCTTAGACAGCTGCTGATTGAGGCCCCAGCCTTGGCCTGAACTGTGACAACAGGTCTCGGACTCTCTTTTCATGTCTCCACAACAGCGTAGGTCGGGAGTTGCCGACATGCTCCCCGTACTCCTGACGGCCTGGGGCCCTTCCGGCACTGATGTCTCAGCTCCCTCCCACACGCTTCCCCACACGCTAGAAGCCGGAGATCCATACTACATAGGTGATGTTTACGAAAAAAGTCGTGTTGGACATTGGATGCCTGCAAAATGTTCCACATCCGCAGCTATGAATTCGTAAGCCACTGCAAGCTTGCAGTCTCTGGCAAGATAGTAATGACCATTTGCAGACATCGAAAGCCTTATATGGCATATATTGAGTCGCTTTCGCAAGGCTGGCCGCACATTCTGTACCTTGCAGACTTCATGAAAGTGACTACCTCGCCACCAAAGCTACGATTCCTCACAGAAGAGGACAAGGCCGAGAGAGCAATTAGGACCAAAGTGGCGGTCCTGTCATTTGAGCCAAAGACAGCTTCGATTAGGGAAGATCTGTCAAATATCGACGAACTCACGGCATTTTTGAATAGACCGGGTAATGATCACGACAATGTCCATGCAAGACTCTTCATTGTTGAGGATCTTTCGAGAGACGTCATCGAAGAGCTAGGGACTCGCTTTGACGTTGATCCTTCATTCTTTAGAGGGCACATATCTGATTACATGTGGAATAATACAAGAGATCCCTGGGTCGAGCTGGCCCCAATGGAGGCTTGCTCCCGGAAACAAACTCATCTGCATGTCCGCTATGTTCAAACAAGGTACTTCCGCAGTGAAGAAAGCTTGGCACATGCCAGATGGGAGGCTGGTGGCTTCAATGTGCTTCGAAGGGTAGACAAAGATGGTAATTGGGTTCCAGGTGCCGACATTGAGGGATCTGATGTTGGCTTGGTTCGAAGTAGAACGTCTCTTTGGATCAGGCCAAACAAAGATGGGGAGACTGGCGTTCTAGGTCAATAAGCGGCTTCTTACCCAGTAAAGCGAAGAGACTTCGCTGATTGTGGTGCTTTCTAGGTATCCTGCTTGTGGATCCCACGATATCGGAAGGCTTTCCAATTTGGCGCGGTTACCGTAATTTTGAGGACTGTCCGTCTATGACTCTGGATGCCATGCCACAAGGCCCTCCAAGAACGTCGACCTTTGAGGACGTTGCCTACTGGACAAGCAGGCTGAGCTCTGCAGAAGTTGATGACATTGCGGACGATCCCCGCATTCTATTCAAAAAGACCCTCTTTGTTGTATGCTCCGAATGGTACACGTTGACCAAATACGCTACCACTCGTCTCACCCAACTTGAGTGGGAGCTTGAAAATCCTGACCTCTTACACTATGGCGGCGGCTTAGGAGTGACTATCACGAAGCTTCATAGTTGGAGAAGGAGGCTTCCGATCTTCCGAACCTTACTTCTAGAAGTGCTCGAGAAAACCATCAAGCGGGAGAGCTTCGTTAATGGATCCGAGAACCACGTTCTAGATCTGCGTCGTGATTTCGAGATTCTCCTGTCGAGCATCGAGGACCTCCAAGTACGTGCTGATGGGCTCATGGCGGTTGTCACAGCAGTGATGTCCATTGAGGAAAGCAAGAAAGTATTCGAGCAAAACCGGAGTCTTGCCCGCTTGACTTGGCTCGCAGTCACCTTCATACCTTTGTCTTTCGTATCGAGCCTATTCAGCATGAACGGTGATCTATCAACACTGTCGCAAAGCTTCCGTATCTTTTTCGCCGTCTCAATTCCATTGACAGTGTTCGTCTTGTTCTTGACCAGATATTCTGGCTCGGTGGACGCTAGCTTCGATGGCATTGGCAAGATGTTCTCGAGCAAGCACGAAAGAAAGAGTAGTTGACAAAATCCAAGTCGGAATTATTGCATTGGTCATCAAAGCAAAGGTCTCGAAAGTTGCTCCAAATTGGCAATTGGCGGGGTGCTGTGGCAGAGGCATTGCACGGTTTCGTCGGAAGCCTGCGCATATGCAGAGTCTCCAACACCAAAATGCAACTCGCACCATGTAGCTACGTGCTTTCTAAAGGTAAGCGCTATTCCGTGACCATCTACTGTATGATGTCTTAGCGTTAAGAGGCTAACGCTCTGCAAAGTCGATGCAACGGTCTAGACAGGCATGGCGAAGTCCGCTCTCGTTTGGCGTAGTGCCTTGAATTGGCATATTGTAGTCGTGCTACAAATTGTTTGGCTCGGATTTGTTCGGTCTTTGCCCCCCACGCGAAAAAGCAACTACTTTAGTCCATGCATGATATACTTCCTCGGGTTTGATATTTGCTTCCGCTTCTGAAACCCTTTTGTTTTGCCAGTCTCTACATCTTGGAAACAAAAGCAAACATCTGGCCTTGACATTGATTGAACTTCGGTTGACCTACGCCAAGCTCTCCATCCAGAACATTGGAGTCAACACCATGTCACATCAATCCACAGAGGAAGAAGATGCTAGAGAGACGAGTCCGCTTCTCGGTGCCAGTTCTCAGCCCACAAACGGTTTTATACCATCGGGACTAGTTGTGGAGCGCAATAATGAATCTGCTGCTGCCGAAGACTTGACTGCACAATCGGGAGAGCCAACGACTGGTCAACTCCTCCTGATCATGGCCAGTACCTATCTAGGTATCGTTCTGGCAGCGCTGGATGGTACAATGGTTGCGACATTGACTGCTTCCATATCTGCCTCGTACAATTCGCTCACTCTACTGGCATGGCTGGCTTCCGCCTATTTCATCGCAAATTCCGTTCTGCAGCCACTTGCTGGGAAGCTGACCGACATTTACGGTCGTCGCGCAGGCTTGATCATTTCCAACGCCCTATTCTGCATTGGGAATCTCATCTGTGGATTAGCTCGAGGAGAGTCGACCATCATTCTTGGACGGGTGGTCGCAGGTTTAGGAGGTGGAGGTTTGAACGCCATTCCGCTCTTCATCACCAGCGACCTCGTTCCGCTAAGGCGGCGTGGGGTCTGGCAAGGCTTCAACAACATCTGCTTTGGTCTGGGTTCCGGACTTGGTGGCGTTTTCGGAGGTTGGATGAACGATACCTTAGGCTGGCGCTGGGCTTTCCTCATTCTAGTCCCATTGACAGTTCTTTCTGGCCTTCTTGTCACACTTCTAGTGAAGATACCAGCAAAGGAGGTTAACAACGTTGAATGGGACGAAAAATGGAACCGAATCGATTTCTTGGGTGCAATCGTTTTGACAAGTGCAGTAGTTCTGCTGCTAGTGGGACTGAATTCAGGCGGCAACACAGTTCCATGGGTCCATCCGTTGGTCTTCGTAACCATACCAATATCGGCTGCTCTTTTTACTGCCTTCGTCTATATCGAAGCCAGCTACGCTACCGAACCGGTGATTCCCGTCAAATTGCTCCTTGACAGGACCGTCCTGGCAGCTTGTCTTACCAATTGGTTCTTCACTATGGCCCAAATCTCGCTGACATTCTATGCTCCAATCTACTTCCAAGTCCAGGGTATGTCAGCGATGGCAGCAGGAGTCAGGCTTATACCTACGTCTGCAGGTGCCGCTTTTGGAGGTGTTATCTGTGGAATAGTGATGAGAGCTGCTGGAAAATACTATGTCTTGAATTTGATCATCCAAGTGCTTTTTCTTATCCCTCTTGGCCTTACCACCGGATTCACCCTCGAGACGCCGCAATGGTGCCCGTTCGTCTACTTCTTCTTCGCAGGCTTCGCCTACGCTGGAATGCTCACAGTCACGGTTACTGCACTCATCGCTGCGGTGGACCAAAAACATCACGCTGTGATCACGTCTGCGTCTTACGCCTTTCGAGGCACAGGGAGCACCATTGGCATCACAATTTGTTCATTGGTCTTTCAAAATGTTTTGATTAAGAGGCTATGGGAAGAGTTTGGGGAGGAGAAAGATGCCGTGAGCATTATCGGAAGGCTCAGAGACAGTTTGACAGAGATTAAGTATTTGCCAGGCGACTGGATCAACGGCGCGGAGGAGGCATACATGGATGCGCTGCGCGGAGTCTTCTTGACGATATTCGGGCTGGCGGTATTTGGCTCGCTTTCTAGCCTGTTTATGAAAGAGCATACACTGCACAAAGATCTTGCTCGAAGGCGCTCGTGAACATACGTTATGGGATTCTCGAAATGTTTAGTGAGACGTAGCATGAATTAGAAGGTTGATGTAGACGAGGATAATTTTTGCGACGTTTCGGATAGATGAAATGGACCACTCTATGGAAATCACAGATTTTGACGAGATAGATGCTAGAAAAGAGCTGGTTGAGCAGCATCAACTTGACTACCTTCCTCCACCACGATGTTGATGCAGAGCCGCCGGCTGGGAGATCAGCTAGGAACTACGTTCGCGCAACGAGTCTCTTACTTCTCCTTATGACTTTGTTCTCAAGCTGACCGCTCTCTCTGGATCCTGTCTTCCTTCTACCCTTGCTCTTTTTTTCAATGTTAGCATTCCTCTGGAAATTACCCATCTTCTTGAAGCTGGCTTGCTTCTCAAAGCTAGCTTGCTTGTCAACCTTGGAGTGCGCATCTTCCTTCGCGTTACTGCCGTCGGAGAAGGGCTGCCCTAACGCCTCGCCTCGTATTCTTCGCATCTTGAGTTGTATACGACGTTTCTCGAATGTTCGACGGTGTGAAATAGGCTTTGGTCCTAGGTGAATTGTTATTGCCATGTCTGTGGTAAGTGGGTCTATTTCACGAGGGTAGCATGTGAGAATGTCTGCGACTGCGTATCGTTAGACATCAGATAGAGATTGCGAACGAAGTGTCCATTGTTAAAATTTTAGACAAAGAGGCAGATGACGTTCGTCACTCTGCTGTTTTTTGTCCTGACTTATGTCTCTTTGTTGATATTGCGCGGATGGACCCTCTATTGTCAGAAATGGGCGCGGTAATCTCTCCGTTCTGATACTTTCTTCTTTGTCTTCTTTACGAGCGACGTAGTTGCTGGATTGATATGTGGATATCAATGTCTTCCTACCTTCATTCAGCATGAAAGTTGTGTCTCAGACCACGATTTAGCAGACTCACAAAGACCTCCCACTGGCCAATGCTTACTGTGCAGTACATAAACCCCAAGACACCTCAAGCCTTTCCCTTCTTGGTGTACAAATACATCACATCCACATCCCAGAACGCAGACCAAAAACACAGATCCTCAAGCAGTCTCGTCCAATAGGCAAGACGCCCCAATATCCATCTCCTCACTCAATCCCCCGAGATCAGCGACCTCCATTTCATCATGGAGTCAGTCCACGGGGCTCAATCTCCGGGCCACATCAAGGAGGGTTCCTGTTGGAGCCGTCTACGCGTACTCATTGGCGTTCTCTGGCGCTGCGTCGTCACCATCGGTTTTCTCTTAAAGCAGGTCCTGGCCAAAGGCTTGATGCGGATGCAAGAGCCTACTGCTCAGCAAGTGACAGTGCAAGCACCAGCGACGGAAACTACAGCAGCTGAAGACGCAGAGCCAACACAAGCAGAAACGCCAACATCTCCATCCATCGTGCCCTTGCAACGCTTGTCGGCAAGTCAGATCACTGAATGCCGGGACTTCAATCTGCGAAGCCAATGTCAGGAGCAGGACTGTCGTCAAACGGAGGAGTTCGTCAGGAGTAAGTTATCTCTTGAGACTTCGTTTTCACCTAACTCGAGCAGCTTTTGTTCTTCGTTTAATGCGCCCTTGTGAAACAAGCATGCTGACTATAGATTATCTAGCTTCATATAGTCTCTTAACCCTGTGAAGAACAAGGAGGAGGTACAGAGGTTGGGATAAGAAGTCGTTGGAGACTGGACCTAGCTGTGGGTTGAAGACGTGGTACCCCTTGTCTAAGTATTGCTGTTATAAGCGACCGAAGAACAATAATAGTGAGTGTATGAAGTGAAGTGATTTTTGAAGGCGGGCAACGGGTGTCGATCGTGTCAATGCCAGATCAGTATTTCTCCGAGATTCCCTTCACTGCCACCTTCGGCAAAGCGATGTAATGAGATGGCGACGCGATCCTGATGACCAAACAGGCACAGCATGATGATTAATATGGAAAGTCCAGATGGCCTTTGGTTGTGGAAGTCCTCGGAAGCGTTGCTCTCGGAACGCCTATCCGAAAGGTCAAAAATAACAAAGATGACATCAGACGGAGGTAGAGAGAGATATTAGATATGAGGATGATCCTGATGTACAAGCGTGACAATCAGAAACATTTGAAGAACATCATCATGTCGTCCATCATCGACACAGCAAAGAGCGCCATCGGCCAAACCGCCAGCTCCAAAAAATCTGACGGCAGCCCTCACCTCATCCTCTTGACAGCCGCCTCCGGCTTCGTTATGCATGTCGAACATAATGAGCGCGACCTGCTCGATCCCGCCATCAAGGGTACCACTGAGATCCTTAAGGCGGTACAGAAGAACGCACCACAAGTCAAGCGTATCGTCATCACATCAAGCTTCGCAGCTATGATGGATCCCACTCAAGGCGTTCGACCAGGCTATACCTACACTGAGAAAGATTGGAACCCTGTCACATATGTGCAAGCGAAGGGTGGCGATGGAGGAACAGCATACTGTGCAAGCAAGACATTTGCGGAGAAGGCGGCTTGAGAATTTGTGGAGAATGAGAAGCCCACCTTCAACGTGGCAACCATCTGCCCACCCATGATCTATGGCCCACTCGACCACGATGCCAGCTTGGACCACTTAAACACCAGCAGTGCAGACATCTATCGATTGATGAACGGCAGCCAGGAGGAGCCTGGCCCTACTGCTTTCCCAGGTACGATGACGCCTCTGATATCAATTGCACCCAATACTGACTTGATTGTTGTAGCATTCGCAGACGTTCGGGATGTGGGCGAGGCGCACGTCATGGCCTACGAAAACCCTCAGAGCAGCCGCTACTTGATCACGACTGGCAACTTCCAATATCCTGACGTTTGCGCCATCATCAAGAAGGCCCTTCCTACCTATGCAAGCAAGGTTCCAGACCCGTCATCAACGGAGAAGGTAGAAAACTTTGCCGTTGACAACAGCCATGCTCGGAACGCCTTGGGACTGCACTTCACCCCCCTTGATCAGACCATCAGCGACACCGCAAAGAGCTTGGCAAGACTACAAGAAGCAAAAGCATAGAAGTGCACATCTGCTCCACATTCCGACGACATGAAACAGCAATAGACGACAAACGATAAGATCTGATACAACAGACTGGGAATAGACACAGAGCGTTGGAAACGAATGCCTTTCCGGAGGAACGTGCATTAAGTTGGCGGAAAGTCCTGGGGGCGTACACCATGGGGGCGCACAGCACAGTTCGGATATAGCCGTAGTTACCGAGGTCCTTAGATTTATATAGGGATTATATATAAATCTAAGTAACCCCGTATCAGTCATATTACTGACCGTCTTTTGAATAATTTTTTTAACTTTTACCTTTATCCTTCTTATATATTCCTACTCTATATCGCCGCCGCCCTTACTATCGCTTTTACTATTATTTTTATATTACTATTACTTCCTACCCCGCTAGTATATTTTAAACCCTATATATAAACTTTAACCCGTCTATCCTCCCTATTATCTAAAAAGTTATCGATAAGTTTCTACTCTAGTATTTTAAATTACTCGCCGATAAAAAGATATTCGATACCTCGGAGTAAATATAAAAGTATCTATAAAACTAGGCCTTTAACTAAGATTTTATTATAATCGTCGATTTATATAATAAAGAGTATAAAAGCTACGTCTATATATATTATAATTATAAAATAAAGAATTAAAGGAAACTTCTTAAATATATGGGTAAAATATATAATAAAAGTAATAAAGAGTAATAATAAAAGTAGATTATAGTAAAAGTTAAAGATTATAAATAATATATATTCTTTATCTAGAAGCCTATTTATCGGGGTAAAGATATAAAAATCTAGGTATTTAATATTAATTATTTAAAGTACTTTTATACCCTAATAATAAATCTACTCTCTTATTAAATTTATATAAACTATTAAAAAAACTACGTATATTCTTTTAAATTAATAAAGATTAATCGTCTTATTAAGTTTATATATAATATATTTAAATAAGTATTAAAATATATATTAAAGAATATTAATTAAATATTTATTATTAAAAAGAAAAAATACTATAACTTTATACCGTTAATAACTCGCTCGCGGGAGGATATTTTAAACGGGCTTCTATAAACTTTAAATAATAAATAGTTTATTATAAAATACCGATATAATTATATTAAGAATAACGTTAGTATTATTAAAATATTAGTAAATCCGGAAAAATAGTTTTATAAAATCGCTATTTAATTGGTACAAAATACGCATTTTGCAGCCTTAGTAAATCTTGGCGCCAAGATTTTTAAGTTAGAGTTAAGATCTACGTGGGAGCGCTAAACTTAATCCTAAAAGTAACTTTATAACCCTATAGGGTAACGCTAGTAAAAATTTAATTAAAAATTCGGAATCTAGGCTAAAAATAGATTTAGTTAGATATTTATATTCCTAGATAGGGGCCCTAGTCTAGATACTATAAAAAGTTAAAGTTTAAAAAAAAAAAAAAAAAAGTTGCTAAATCGGTATAATATCGCTACTTAATCGGTATATAATATACTTAAAATACGGGATATAAGTAGATACGCATTTCTAGTATTTTATATAATTTCGGTATAAAATACGTAAAAATCGGGGTTTCCGGATTTACCGATAGAAAAGAATTTTTTAATAAATTATTATTATTAATTATTATTAACGCCGCTTAATAAAACGCTTTTATAATAATTTTATACTTTAAAGTAATATAATCTTTAATATTAATACTATAAAGTTACTACTATTTATAATAATTAAAATTATTAATATAAATATAATTTTTCTAGTAGTACTTTCGTTTACTATATAAAAATCCGAAGAAATATATAAATACTTCTTTAACGTCTTAAATAATAAACTTTAAAATAATTATCTACCGCTTTATATTATTATTACGGATTAAGGGAAAAGTCTTATTACTATATTTTTATTAAAATTACTTAATTACTAACTCTAATTATATAATTATTATATAATATAAAATATCCGGGTTAGGGTAAATAATAGTAAATAAAACTATATAAAGAAAAAAAGAAACGAGATTTATAATATTATTTAGGACTAAATAAAAAGTAATATTACTTTATTTAATTAAAACTAGGAGGTATTAATATCTTTATTATAATTAATTAAATAAATATACTTTAAAGATTACTAGCGTTATAAAGAACTACTAGTTTTATAATATTATATATAGAATTATTATAATCTTAGGGCAAATTCTATTTAAAAGAATAAAAGTATTTATTCTATTTTTTATATCGTTATAAATCTTTAAATTTTAATTAAAAATATTATTAAAACTATAATAATAGAGTTACGACTATATTATTATAAATTATATTTAGAAGAGAATCGGTCTCGTATCGACGTCTTAAAGATAATTAATTATAAAGTATTTAATATCGTTATCGGTAAAATATTTATCTACGTTATTAAGAAAATAAATCCTAAATAAATTATTATAAAAATTATTATTACTAAAGTTAAGGATTTACCTATTAATCTAGAATTAATATATAACTACGAGATCTGTATCTAGAATATATTATTATATCGTTATTACTTTTTATAAATATATATTAAAGAATTTTTAATTTTATTATCTCTTTTCTACCCTCGTTAATAACTAGTAAATACTCTAGTTCCTAGGGAGTAGAAATTATAATATTATAACGAGATACTCCCTCTTAATAATAAGGATATAACTAGATTTCGTAATTTTAATAAAAATAAATTTCTTATTATAATAACGAGTTTTTAATAATTATATTAAAACCTTCCTCGGTAATTAATTAATAAACTAGTTATTAACTCGAAGATTTCTTTATTAATATAACTAGAATTTATAAAATATACTAGAAACGGATATATAAAATTCTTATTAAATTACTAGTATTATTATTTATTAAAAAAGTATAGTAGTAAATCTTATAAGAGAAAAAGAAATATAATAAAATTATTATTTATAAACTAACTACTTTCGAAGCCTTTAAGAGGGAAATTAAGAATTACGAGTAAATTATAATAAAGCGGGAGTATAAAGAGGAGGCGGTAGAGTAGGAATAAAAACGAGAATAATAAAATAATAATAATATTATTAATAATTCGCTCGAAATTCTATCTTTATTTATTTAATAATAATCTCCGCCTCTTTAAATAAAACCCCGTTGGCTCTATAATAAAAAGACCTTAATATAATTATATAAACCCGTTTTTAATAATTAAAAAAACTCTTTTATTTTATTTACTCCGTTAGTATTTAGGCGGCGATAACCTAAATTTATTAAAATATAGAAATAAATTTAGGGCGAGTTTATATTATAGAATAAAATAGAGAATTCCTTCCCTTCCCTGGTTAAAGAAGGGAACCGGGGAAAAAAATAGAAAGAAATAAAAACTCGGTAATTCCTATTATATATATATTCTATTAGTACTAGTATTTTAGTATATATTATTAAATAGTAGTCCATTCTTAAAGAAGGAATTAATTAATACTTTATAAATAAATAATTATCGCGTATTATTTTCCTTTAGAACGAAATTTACTAGTTAATAATAACGGTATAGTTTTATTCTATTTTTATAATAGAATTAAACCGGCTACTAGCCTCTACGCTACGGAATAAGAAAGAGAATTTTGACTTTTTCGAAAATCGAGGAAGAGAATTCAAAAAATTAAAATAAATATTAATATAAAAAAAATTCCCTTCCCTAAAGAAGGGAAGAGAATAGAGTTAAAAAGATTAATTCTCTTCCTTATTCCGTAGCGTACTAGCCTCTATAAATAATTAATTATCTCGTTATAATATTAATTCTTTATTAGTCTCGAACTAGAGACCTTGAATTATTATTTATATTATTTTCCTTTAGATAGAAATAATCGAGTCCTTTTTATTTCGGCCTAAAGGAACTATTTTAATATATACTCTAGTTATCATCGGTTAACTATATTTTATACCGGTTATTTCGTTATAATATAGAGTCTTTTTAATCCTAATATTTTATTTTAAATTAAATTACGATTATAAGAAATTTATAACCCGTATCTTTATTTATAAAGAATACCCTATATCGATTAATTACGTATTATTATTTATATTTTATATTCTTTAATTCCATTATATTAAGGTTAAACGTAACCTTTAATTTTATATAAAATATAGCGGATAACTAGACGTTTTTTCCTTTAATAAATAAATTAATTATTCGTTAAGAAAACTTATTATATATTATATAATTACGTTATTTATTTATTTATAAATCCGAGGTTTATATATTTCTCGAAACGGAGAAATATTATTAACCCCGCCCGAAATTAAGTAATTTAAATCTTTATTATCGTTATTTCTACGTCGAGAAGGAAGAAAACTTCTTAAAAAATAATTCCTTTTAAGATATAAGTCGTTATAAAAGTAAATTATTTATATAAACGAAGGGTCTTATCGTTTTCCCTATAAACGATTTTTACTTTTTTTAAATCTTATTATATAAATTAAGAAAAGACGGAAAAACCGTATTTATCGAATTTTACTATCGTATTAACTTTTTAATTACATTCGTTTTTAAAGAAATACGTCGAGTAATACGAAAAGTATATTAATAAAATTTATCGTTAAATTGTTTTTTTTATTATCGATATATACGAATTATTAATAAACGTATTTAAAAGTAATTAATTTTACGTAAAAAAAGGTCGCTTAATTTTAATTAAAGTCTAGGAAAAAAAAGCGGGGTAGAACGCTTTTATTTTCCTACTTTTATAAATATACTCTTTAGTGTTAATAAAGGCTTTAATATCTTTCGTTAAAGAAATTAAATAATATATCGATTCTATATACTTTAAAGATTAAAAATATAAGAGTATATTTTCTAAAATAAACGAAATCCCTAGTTTTTAATTATTTTAATCTAAAAAGAGAAGTAAAAGTTAATTTTCTTCTATTTTATTATCGCTTTTATTTCTTCCTATAAAACCTAGTCCTCTAGAAGTTAATAATATTACTTTTAAGAAATTAAAACCTTCTTTCCTTCCTTTAGATTTTATTTTCACCGCGGATAATATAATTCGAAGGATTCTTTTCTAGAAGAAACTAAATATATTAAATAACGGAGGATAATTTAACTCTTTAAGGTTAAGACCCTACGGGAATAATAAAGAGAATTAATTCCCTCCTTTAAATCCTCCGTTTAATTATTAAATTAAATAGGATTATCTCTATAAATAAAAAAGAAATAAAATACTACCGTTTTTTTTTAATATTAATTTAACTCTTTATAATACTATAATTTAAATAATCCGCGCTACGGTATTAAATATAGTTTAAATTATTTTAAATAGTCGAGGATTTAAAGGCCTATTAGGGTTTAAAAGATAATAGAGGTCTCTTAACGAAATAAAATAAAAATAATAATCCGGAAATTTCTATATTAACGAATTAAAATTCTTTTATCCTAATTATCCAGAGTTTTAAAATATTAATAATATTATTCCGAACCCTAAGAAATTAATATTTAAGGAGGTCTATATATTTTATAATTAAATTTAAAATTTTATAATAATAAAAGGCGATAAAGTTATTAGAAAAAATCTAAATAACTATTTTAAAAGAGTCGTAACGAATTAATAATTTAAAATTCTATTATAGGATAAAAAAGACGTAATAATATAATTTCTAAATAATTTATAATACTAAATTATATACCTTTAAAAGTACTTTAAGATTATAATATTTATTATATTAAAGGAATTTAATTAATAATTTTATACTTTAAAAAATACTATTAAACGGGTAAATTTATCCGTTTATATTTAAAATATAACTAAATTTACCGTTTAAACCGGAATTATAAAAGAGTATATATAAACTATATAAATTTAAAATTATTTAAATATTAATTTCTAGGTTATTATACCTCCTTTTATAAATAATACCTCGATTAAATAATTTATTAAATAATTAAAGAGCCGAAAAAAGATATAATATTATATATAAATATAAAAAGAGAAGGAGGATTAAAGAGAATATTATAAAGAAATTAAAAATAAAGAGCGAGAACGGGAAGATAAATTTAAGAATAAATCCTAACCGTAATAATAATAAAGTAGGTATAGTTCTCTATTTTATTATTTTTAATAATAAAATTAATATCGATCTTTCTAAATATAGAGGCCTATAAATATAAGAATAAATTTTTATAACTCTAGGACTTTCTAGCCTTTATAATACGCGGCGGTTAATTCTTTCTAATTTTCTTAATATTTATATAAATATTAATAAATAACTACTCCCGCTTTTCCTTTTTTCTAACTTTATAAATAGCGAGTTTATATATAAAATTAATAGGTTATACCGTAGTAATAGTAATAATAAACTCTTAAATTTATAGTATAAAACCCGTTAAAAAACGCCCTTTTAGCTCCGAAGTAACCCTTTATAATTACCGCCGGAAATATATAATTTAACTAGAATTTATTCTCTAAGAACCGGAATTATAGAAATTATAAAACGCGTCCGTACTATTTACCGAGATTATACGCTAGTTTCGGTAATTAGCTATAAATATAATTAGTTTATTTTAATAAATTATATTTTAATAATCCTAAATCCGAAAATAATAATTACGATATTATTAAAATTAATAAAGGTTATTTTAGAGTATTTAAAACTCTATTAAAAAATTATTATATTTATTACACCGGCGTTAATAAGAGTTTTTATAATATTTAAAAAATAGTTTTAAATAAAAAGTAAAATCTTAATAATAAAATCGATATTAAGTTCGTTTTAATCGTATATTATACTTTTATAAAGAAGATAGATTAACGTTTCGTTTATAAGAATTATAAAATAAATTTTATATTAAATAAGTTTCTCTATATATATTTTAAAGAAAAGTTATACCGTCGTAAAGTTCCGGTATAAAAGGACTCTAAACCCGTTATACCCGTATATTCTTCGAATATTTCTATTACTATTAAGCCGATTAATAAAGTAATTATTAAATCTACGGCTCCTCCGTTTTTAAAAGATAGTATAGTTTTTCGATTTTAATATTATTTTAATAATTAAATAAATCTCTCTTTAAATACCGCCCGCGATCCGAGATACCTAGATACGGGATATTTAATAAATATAATTAATTACGTCTTTTTAAAAAGTAGAGCGCCCGAATTTTAAATAAAGAATTATAATAAATTTATTACTTTATAAGGAATCGGGCCGAACTACTATTTAATAATAGAATAAATTTCTTTAATTTTCTATATAGACGGAAAGGCTAAAGATAATACTAAAGTTATAATAAAAATTACTAGGGATTTCTATATAATAAATAATTTTAAAATTAATATATTTATAAATATAAATATCCTTAAACCGGAAAGAGTTATTATTAATTTACTATATAATTAAATTCTTTTCTATAATTATAACGATATTTTAATACCGATCTAGTTTATAACTAGAGATAATATTAGAATTCGTTATATTATTAAATCGGAACGCCGTTAAATAGTTCTAGTAAAGATTATAATTATAATTATAATTTTATTTAAAGAAAAGTCTTAATTATTTAATAAGAATTTCCTTTTTAAACTATAAATAAACGGTATTTATATTTACTTCGTCGACGCTAGAATTAACTTTATTAATATTAAAAACGACGAGAATATACCCTTTATTATTCCTCGCCGTTAATATATTAATTTAAACGTCGAGTACGAAGTAAAGGAGGTTTATTTTATCGATTTTAATAATTATTCTTTAACGGCGAAAGTATACTTTAAAGACGTATCTATTTTATAATTAATTAATCTATATAACCTAAAATTAATCTTTAAAACCGAAGTCGATTATTTAATAAAAATAAAGTTACTAAACGGGATTATTATTTATAATAATAACGAAGAAATTACTATAATTAAATATATTATAAAAGAATACCCTCGTATATAAAAAAATATTAGAGATATTATTAACTTATTTAAATTAAAATAATTATTTATTCCGTTTATTATTAATTAATAATTGTCGGATATAAAGTTTAAATATAAAATTTATTCTTTAAACCCCGATACTAGAGCCTTAATTAATAAGAAATTTAATAAAATATATTAATAAAGAAAGATATTTTAGTTTATAAAATCGTCCTCTTTTACTTTCCCGGTATTTATAATCTAGAAAATTATATATAAGAGGTTTAAGAAGACTCTAATATATAAAAGAAAAATAGTAATAAATATCCGTAGTTTAAATAAAATTATCGTTCCGGATAATTACCCTCTTTTATTATAAAACGATATCGTTTCCTTAATATAGAGATATATATATATTAATATAATTAATTATAGTAGGTAATTCTATCTCTTTATAATTAAAAGAGATAATTATTATAAATTTATTATCGTCTCCTACCGCGGTTTTAAATATTATAATATTATAATAATAAGTTAAAAGGGCTCCGTACCCTATATATAAAGAAAAATAAATAGTTTTTTACGTTTATATAAAGAATTTATAAAATATTACGTCGATAATATCGTTATTTTCTTACGCTCCTACGTTAAATATATTAAATATTTAACGATAATTTTTACGTTATTTATAAGTCTTAAGATTTTTTTTAAATTAAAAAAATCTTTTTTAATATACCCTTCCGTTATACTTTTAAGTTAAAAGATTAACGGTCTAGATATAATAACTATTAAAGAAAGAGTTATAATAATTAAAAACCTTCGTTTTTTAAATATATTATAAGTTTTAGAAATATATATAAATATAATAAACTAGTTTAGGAGTAATATTAAATACTTTATTTAAATTTCGGAGTTATTATAAAAGTGAAAAATTTAATTATTAAAGACTTCCTCTTCTTAAAATAGGAATATATAAAAGATTTATTCTAGGAAAGCCTAATTTATTCCTATTAAAAAAGAGTTAATATTATTTAAATTATTATAGAAAATATTTACCTCCGAAACGTATTTTTATTATTAAGATATAACGCGTAAACTCTATATTAATATCGATACCTCTAAATTATATAGGATTAACGCGATAATATATTATATAAAAAACGATCTTTAAGGTAATTTATTCCCTCGAACGGATATATAATTAATTCTTTTCCTTTTTAAATTATTTAATTTTATTAAGATACGATACTAGCCCACGGAATTTAAAATAATAAAATTAATATAGACTTTAAAGAAGATTCCTTATCTTTTAATATAATTATTAATAAAGAGAGTAATTATTTTTATTAATTATTCCGCGACTATTAATATTACGAGTTAAATAATATTATTATCGTCTTCTTCGGATAAGATAAATCTACGACTAATATAAACTTCTTAATATATATTATAGTATAACCTCGATATTCGATAATGTCCTAGAAAATAGAATATCGTATTTAACGCGTTATTACGGCTAATTTAGAAAAGGAATAAAAATATTAATATAAATACTCCTAAGGTACTTAACGAAGTTTTCGTTTTCTATATAATATTAATATAAATATCTACCGATTATAAATAAAAATTAAAGTATATTTATACCGAGGATAAGAAGTAATTTAAGATATATACCTTCTTTATAAACGAAAAGGATAAACTCGAAAAGAAGAACCCTAGTATTATAGAAGATAAGGATATCTTTAATCCGAATATTTCTTTTTTACTCCGAGATTCTCTTATTTAATATAAAGACTAGTACGACGATAAGAAATATCTTTATATCCCGAAATTCATAGAATAAAAAATCTTTAAACTAGTATATAATAAATATAATTATACTAGTTTTTATAGGATATATAAATAGATTATAATTAATTATTATATAAAGTATCTTATAAGGAGATTAAAATAATATATTTTATATTATCCGCCCTATTAATTTAATTAAACGAAGTATTATACTTTATATAATATTATAAAACTAATTCTAACGATCCCGAAAATTTATTACTACGTTATTATCGACTTTATTATAGGGCTTCTTTTACTACGAAATAAATATAATATTTTATTAATAATTATTTATAAATTCTCGAAGAAGATTATTATTATTTCGAGGAAAGATATATAGTCCGCCGAAAAATAAATTAAAATATTATTATTTATATTAACCGATTAAGGAATCCCTAAAACTATTATTTTTAATAAAGATTTTAAATTTCTTTCAACTTTATAGAAAGTTATCTTTAAAGCCTTAAGAATAGAATTTATAATATTAATAATATATTATTTATAGTTAAATAAATAGTCGGAATAAATAAATTAAATTATAGAAATCGTATTAAGGTTTTATTTAACTTATTTCCTAGATACTTAATAAAACGATTTCGCCGTTATATTACGGGTTATATTAAATAATTTTTTAAATTTAACTACGACGCTTTCCTTTAACGAAATTATCTTCGGAATAAAGTTAAATAATAGTATTTCGCTTTTAAGTAATTCGGTAGGGTAAATAAACCTAATTAATATAAAAGAAACTAACCGTAAAGAGGTAACTAACGTAATTTCGTTCGCGGTAGTTAATATTAAATTTCGTTATAATAATAAATATACGTCTTTAACGATAGAGGTTAGAGAAATAATTTTTTTTAAATTATATAATAATTACCGCCTTCCTAATTTAGGAAATTATAAATTATTTAACTAGAGAGCTAGACCTTTTAAAATTCTTAAATATTATAAAAATTTAATTTATAAATTTAAGTTACCGCCAACGATATTTATTTATTTAATAATATTTATAATTACTTTAGAGTTAATATTTAGGGAAGAGGATCTATATTACTAGCCTAAAGAAATAAAATAAGACCCTATTATTAATAATAATCTCGAAGATATATAAGATTATTATAAAGTAGAACGCCTCCTAGATAAAAGAATTAAGAGATTTTTAAGCCGAGGGAAAAGATCGGTAACCGAGTATCTAATTAAATAAAAAGAATAAGAATTATATTAAAATAAATAATATAAAGAGGAAGACCTTTAAGATATAAGAAATTTAATAAATAAATATAATTAAAAGTATAACTCGATATCGGTATACGAATATTAAGTAAAGTGAAAAGGATAAATAACTCTTAAACGTCTTCTATTTATTAATAATAATATTATTAAATTAAATATAAAATATAGTATAAAAGCCTACGTTAGTTACTCGATTAGGATTTAAGAAAACCGGAGCGTTTTAGCGACGTTATCGCTCTAATAATAAATAAATTAAAAATATAATAAATTCCGCGAATTCTTTAATAATTTAATTTATAAATAATAATATTTTCGGGACCTACGAAAGAGAATAATATTATTATCTCCTATTTTTCTTTATCGCACTATATACTTCTTTATCGTATATTATTAAATATTTTTATTAATATTTTCCACGTAACGGAACGACCTTATATACTATAATATAGTAATTAATTAATATAAGCCCGACTACGCGTACGCGAGTACTATAAACTAGCTCTAATAGCGAGTTTATAATACTACTATATAACGAGCTATATCGAAAATTAATAAATAATATTATAATATAATTACTAGCTAGTTATAATCTTTCCTTTTTATAAATTTAAATAGTCGTAAAATACGACTATATTCCTTATAAAACGCGATATAATTAATAATTATATATATTCTACTTTAAGAACTACCTATAAACTAAATAAATAAATAAAGAATATATTATAAAAATTACGTCGGAGACGAATCCGAATAAATTTACGTATATAATTATATTTAGGTTCGCCCAAATATATAGTAATAAAAAAACGAGATTATTCGGGATAAATTAATTTAATTTAATTAAAATAATATTAAATAACCGATATAATATATTTAATAATTATAAATATTTAGACTAGACTCTAATACCCGTCGCGAATATTTCTATATTATAGTAGGAATTAACTTTAAGGTTAATAACTCTAGCGAAAGCGCCTACTATAATAATTAAATCTAGTTAGAAATAAAAGAAAATAGGCGGTATATTCTTAAAGGATTTAAAATAAATTAACGAATTAACGAATTCTTTATTAACGTAATCTATTATATTAAAAGTTAATAGAAAATCTATAATTAAGATAATTTACTAGGACTCCGTCGGAATAAAAAATTAATTATATAATAAAATAAAAGCGAAGAGATACTTTAAAGTAAATTTAGTTAAATTAAATATAATATACACACCTTCTTCGACGCCGGTAGTAACTAAAGAAGGAAATATAATAAATATATTATTAAGCGAGCCTAAATTTTCGTTTTTATAAAATACTATTTAATTATTAAATATAATTAAATATAAATTTCTATTAGATTAAATAGATTCGGGGCCTTAAAAGAAATAAAAAATTAATAATAATTCTTTCTCTTTTATAAACCCTTTCTTACTTTTAACTCTAAAGAGAAATAAATTTTATAAAGTCTTATAGAGCGAATCCGATATTAAGGTAAAAATAATATATTAAAATATAAAAACCGAGATTAAGAAATATATCTAAGAGAGGGGTATAAAAATAATCACGGAGAAAAATATAAAAATACTAGTAAAGAAATAAACTAGAAATTTATTCCTATTCCTTATAATCGTTATCGATAATTTAATCGTTATAACTAGCGGAAGTAATAATAAATCGGTATTTATAAAAGACGGGCCTACGACCGAAGAAAAAAGTAAATAAAAAACCGGCTTTACTCCGCTAGATTAAAAATTATAAAATAAGATTAAGAAAGACCGAGTCCTATATAAATTTTTATCGGAGGAGGAGTTAAAGGAAAAAGTTATTTTATAAAACCTTACGTAATTAAAAAAGAGTTACGAATTATTATAAAATAATATAAATAAATTACGGGTCGATAACGAATACTTAATTAATTATATTAATTTATTAATTAATCGGCTTAACGGAGTATAAGGTAAAATCATTTACTTATATTTAATAATTAATAACTTTTATATATATTTTTTATAATATTAAAGTCGTCTAGTAGAATAACTCTATATAGAAAAATTATAATATTCTTTATACGCGTCCCTAGATATTAATCGAGATTCTAGGTTATAAAACTAGTTTTACGGGATAATAGAAATAATCGATAAATTTAAAAATAATAAACTATTTAATAATAAACTCGTACGATTTATTAATAGCGCGATAAATATCTTAACTATAAAATTCCCCGCTATATTATATTTACGTAATTATAACGAATTTATTATATAAAGAGAGAATAACGCGGAGCCTTAAATTAAATTATTCGAAGAAGAAGATATAATCTTAAATTAATACGAAATTTTTATTTAAAGTAAAACTTTCGCCTTTAAAGATATTATAGAATAATTAATTTCTTTTAAATAGAAAATTTAAATAAAGTAGATATTACGGGTAAACTCTATATATTAATTTCTTTTAATAATTTTCCTTCGGTTATTAAGTAACTAGATATTACGGGTAGACTTTAGAGTAGTTAACTTCCCTTTTACGTAAATAACCTCGGGGACGGACAATTATAAATCGGTAGAAATAATTATTATATATATATTCTATTAATACTAGTACTTTAATATATATTATTAAATAGTAGTCCGTTCTTAAAGAAGGAATTAATTAATACTTTATAAACGAATAATTATCGCGTATTATTTTTCTTTAAAACGAAATTTATTAATTCCCTTCCCTAGAGTAAAAAAGAGAAGAGAATAATAAAGAATCTCTTTTCTACTCTCTTTATAGGGCTACTCTATATATAGTTTATATATATATATATATATACCCTATTACTACTCCCGTGTAGTTTATATATATATATATATATACTTTATTACTATTTTTATATAGTTTATATATATATATATATATACCCTATTACTGCCCCTATATATAACTATATATATATATATATATACCCTATTACTACTCCTATATAGTTTATATATACACGTATATATACTCTATTAAATAATATAAAGATTAGGATAATTCGGAAAGTAGTTAAAAAATACTAAATTTTATATTTAATTTAAACTAGCGTAGTAATACACGGAGTAATAAACTATATATAGAGATATATATAAACTATATTTTAAAATAGTAATAAATTATATTTAAGAGTAGTAATAAATATATATATAAACTATATATAAAAGTATTAATAAGGTATATATAGGTATATATATAACTATATATAGAAGTAGTAATAGGGTATATATATATATATATATAACTAGCCCTATAAAAAGGGTAGAGATAAAGAATAATAAATAATCTCTTTTTTTCTTTATTTTCTCTTAATATTCTCTTCTTTTCTTTATTTATTCTCTTCCCTACTCCGGGGAAAGAAATAGAGGTTAGTTTTATTCCTTCTTTTCTCTATTCCGCGGCGTAGGCGAGTTATAACCTCGTTAAATAAAAATAAAGAGTTTTATATTAAAGACGGAGGGTAAAATTAAACCTTTTACCTCTATAGAGAAATAATCTAAAAATAACCTTATCGCCGCTATAAATATAAACGAGTAGGAGTTATAAAAGTAGCGGATTATTAATATAATATTCTTAAATTAATTTAGTTAATAATATAGAGCGGAATAATAAAGTAGAAAAATAATAACGATATATAAAAGGTATAAATAGGGTGTATTAACGACAATTATATATATAATAACGATATACTATACTAGTGTTCAAAGCGGTGACGGTAATATAGCTTAATACGGGGTTACTTAGATTTATATATAATCCCTATATAAATCTAAGGACCTCGGTAACTAGGTTATATCCGAACTGTGCTATGCGCCCCCATGGTGTGCGCCCCCAGGACTTTCCGTTAAGTTGGTGCTACGGTTTGCTGTCATATATTAAGATAGCACTCATTATCTTCCTGCAATCTAGTCTGTCTTGTTGTCCATGTCATAATGGAAGATAATTATAACTTTGTCGACTGTGCGGCTTTTGTCAATTTCGGAAAATCATTAGCGTTTTCCCAGGCGGTTCGTTGTAAGCTGCTGCATCCTCGTTCACTCCCAACGTTAGCGTACTACCACCACCATTGTTTGGCTTTGCGTATCAGGCCGCATGGATCGTGTGAAGATCCCCCATACTTTAACACCTCACATACCTAAATTAAAAAGTGCAAATTTAGAGTGCATGGAAAGAAGAGCCGAAGCTCTGACATCACCATAACGGATTCCCCGCAAACACTTGCCGTGGTGAGGTCGTGTGGGGTTAAGTAAAGTATAATCCAATCATTGGTATGTACCTTATGTTACCCCACTCAACACGTCTTTGCATTCGGTTGTTAAAGTACTCGTAAAGTACTTTAATGATGTTTGAGGGTAGTAAGGCCACAATCCCGTTCACGGATGAGCGGGCTGGGGCTCGACTCGGAATAATGGAGTAGCCGTGTTGGGGAGTCACACTATCAGCCCAAATCCCAAATACATATCGAGCATTGCCACACTCCGCTCTTTTTCTCTTCCTGCATCTTTGAAGGCCTGACTTTCCAAAATTTTGTTTCCCGATTACAATATCAAACATGGCACAAGATATCGCATCTCTTGGCAGGCTTGAGACCAGGATGAACGGCCTGGAGCAAATGTGAGTTGTCCCTCCGTCCTCAACGGATTGTACAACTTTTGACCAGACTCGTCGCCTAGGATTCAGGCAATTGCAACTCATCTTGGAGTTCACACCGCCTCGCCCTCGAAGCCTTCCAGCACGCCCAAAACCCTTCGCAAAGACCACCTCAACGCACATGATGGACAGAACGGAATCGTTAACGGACACAGTAACGGCGCATCCTCAGACATTGAGACTGACGTCCTCATCGTTGGCGCAGGCTTTGGAGGCGTATACCTCCTGCATCGACTCAGAGATGAGCTAGGCTTCAACGTCAAGTGCTTCGAGGCAGGAAAAGACCTCGGGGGTATCTGGCACTGGAATTGTTACCCTGGCGCACGGGTCGACTCCCCCATACCTGTCTACGAATATTCGTTCCCTGAAATTTGGAAAAACTGGTCTTGGTCGCAGAAATATCCTGATTGGAGTGAACTGAGGAAATATTTTGATCATGTGGACAAGCAATTGGAAATCAAGAAAGATGTCGTCTTTGACAGCGCGGTCATCTCCTCAGATTTTGATGAGAAAAACCACCAATGGATCGTCAAGACGGAGGATGGGAAGACAGCCAGGTGCAAGTACCTCGTCTTGGCGACCGGTTTCGCAGCCAAGCGCCACTTTCCAGACTGGAAGGGTCTGGATACCTTTGAGGGCGAGATGCATCACTCGTCCTTCTGGCCTGAGGGCGGCGTTGATGTGTCAGGCAAGAGAGTTGCCGTGATTGGGACAGGCTCCACAGGGATCCAGATCTCACAGGAGTGTGCAAAGACAGCCAAAGAGCTTACCGTCTTCCAACGAACCCCCAATCTATGTTTGCCGATGCAACAAACCTCGCTTACCCAAAAGGAACAAGAAGAGCGCAAGGATGATTACGCACAATTCTTCCGTGACCGCCTTACCACCTTTGCCGGCTTCCCATTCGACTTCCTTCAGAGGAATACTGCGGATGACACCCCAGAAGAGCGAGAGAAGCTATTCGAACAGCTCTGGGAAGAAGGCGGCTTCAAGTTCTGGCTCGCTACCTACAAAGACATGCTCTTTGATGAAACCGCCAACCGACACCACTACGATTTCTGGGCCAAAAAGGTACGAAGTCGTATCAACGACCCCGTCACGGCCGATATTCTTGCTCCTCTTGAGCCTCCTCACCCTTTTGGCACCAAGCGGCCCTCACTCGAGCAGGACTTCTACGAGCAGTTCAACAAACCTAACGTGCACGTTGTTGCCATCAAACAAAACCCTGTAGTTCAAGTCAAACCGAACGGCATCGTCACCGCTGATGGGAAACTTCACGAAGTCGATTTGATTGCTCTGGCCACAGGCTTTGACTCCGTGACCGGCGGGATGAAGAATATGGGTCTTCGCGACATCAACGGTATCCCACTATCCGAGAAGTGGAAGATGGGCACCTGGTCACATCTGGGGATGACATGCAACGGCTACCCGAACATGTTCTTCCTTTACGGAGCTCAGGGACCCACTGCTTTTAGCAACGGACCCACATGTGTCGAGGTTCAGGGCGACTGGATCGTGGATACGATCAAGAAGATGAGGGATGAGAACGTTGCCAGTATTGAGGCTACCAGGGAAGCCGAAGAGGAGTGGAGGAGGAAGGTCACGGAATTGAGCGACAAGACGCTTTTCCCGGGTACGGACAGTTGGTACATGGGTGCTAATATTCCAGGAAAGCCGAGGGAGCAGCTGAATTATGCGGGAGGCTTCCCTCAGTACCAGAAAGAATTGAGCGATTCGTTGGATGGCTTCAAGGGGTTTGTTGTGGTGAATGCATGAGAGTATAGTGATACGTTGGCGGTGGCATATATATTGTACCAAGATTATTTCAAGGAAGCTGTACTTGCACGTGTCAATAGTGTCCTCACGTCTTCGAAATGAGCGAATAATGTCTGCATTTACAATGTTTTTCCTGAAATCACACCACGAAGCTATTCAGGACGTTGTACCTGAATTGTTTCCCCATTCTTTCCTTTCCGTGGTGTTCTCCTGGTCAATGCAAATTTGGGTCCTCCAACAGGACGTGCACACTATCTGTTCGCCTGAATTGGTGTATTGCATCGTACAGATTTGGTGTGATATCAACTTCAATGCAATTGCAAATCATAGTGCGTTTGATTGAGATATGTGAGGGCGTTGTCCTCGGGATCTTCCCCTATGTATACTTGTTGTAGTGTGCATGAGATGAGCTCGTCTTCTCGTCCGGGTAGAAGATGCAGCAGTCGTATATCTCGAGGCTTGTCAGCCGCTGAAATGGAGAGCTATTCATGTTTTTGGCAATGTTAGCTTTCGGTAAATATAGGGTTTGCTTGTATAGAGATTTGACATCTTGATGTAAGTAGGCACGACGGCAGCACTTTTTCTTTTTCGGCTTAGCGCAGCAGCCTTAGATGCTCTGAAACGGGAGCTGACGAGCAGAAGATACTAGTCGTGTCTTACTAGGCAGCGGCAGGTGACACAGGCCTGTGCCGGTTGATTTAAGTCGTCAATACAGACTAACAGATACTCCGAGTCCAAGAGTCATATCTTGAGCTGCGTCATGCCTTGAGTACTAGCCACGCTTGTTTCCTTTTTGGGTTTCGTTAGGAGATCATCATCGCCGACTGCAGTATAACCGATGAGGTTCTATAGATGCAGATGGCAAATCTTTCGGCGTCGGAGTCGTCATCGGTGATCACTGTACGAGATGAAGAATTTACAGTCCTTGCTAACGGACAGTCAATAGTTGAGTAGGTCAAGTCCATTATCAAGCTGCGTTGCGCCTCTATTTGCTTCTCCACGACACCTGCATCTAATCTTCTACCTTATAGACTTTCGCTCGTTCCTCAGTCGCTGAATATTAATCGTTCATTTTGCGGTAGTATCGTCCTTGTACACAGCCTCCAAGGTCATCCCCATGACACGTGGACATATTCCGAGTGAGAATCCGACAACCCACAAATTAATTAGGGGCCCCAAAGATCCTAGTTCAGAGATTTCACATATTTGCCGATCCCTAGGTCACCGTCGCCCATCCACACAAAGCCCAACAAAACTGTTTTCTGGCGGGTAGATTTAGTCCTTGACGGCTTCAAGCAAGCGCGCATCTTGACTTATGGCTATGATACTAATATCAGCCAGTTCTTCTAGGGTCTAGCTAACTAAAACAATATCGGGTCATAGCACGGACATGCTCTATCAGCCTGGAAGCCAGTGTCGAGGCTAACCGACTCGTCATTTAATATCCATGTCCACTCACTGGGTGTCCTCGCATTGAAAGACGTATATCCTACCACCTTAAAACGAGATAGTTCGTCACACTGAAATATCGTGCAGGCTCGCTAGTAAGCGATCAGACGACATATGAATCAAGTCGTAGTATATTTTTTAGGACCCCCCATAGAGGTAGCAGCTAAGCCGGGTGGGGGACCATTGCTGCAATGTTATTCGAGTAATGAGGCTCGACGCAAACGATAGTCTCGTCCGCAATTTACAAATACAGTCCGAAAAGCTTGAGGATATGCGAGAGGGTTTCAGCGGTATGCTTGCGGCCAAGTCTTTTTACGTATACACCTTCCAAGAGGCGCTTGGGATTCCACGGGGTGCGAGGTTTGACTGGAAGGTTAATTTCCCTACTGTATTATTGGATCTGTTTTGAAGATAGGTCCGAATTGTCGATGATGTTTTATTTGGTTTAGACGATGCTAGAGAACGAAAACAATCGATGCAAGCAAATCATGTCGATATATGTCGTTCCACAGGAAGGGGTGATGACAAACATAGAAAAGTAAGGGCAGCAATGGAATGGCTCGTCTACAAGATCGAGAATAATGTAGCAGAGGCTCCACCCTTGCAAAAATACAGTTATTCCACACAGTGAGTCACTTCCTAGGCTAAGACTCAAAGCCCACCTATCAACACTAACGCCTTAAGACACCTCGTCCCCGCATTATAAACTACGAGCCGCTCTACAGGAATCAAGAGAATCTCGGAACGTAAAAGGTGGCATGGTGGACGAATGTAAGAGATTGCTTGACAGCGGAGCAGACGTCAACTATTGCTTAAGACCAAGCTGGTCGCTATCGCATAGCGCTACTGTACCTGGCCATACTCCAGTCGTGCAGCTTCTCCTCGAGCGTGGCGTAGCACTAAATGCAGACACCATCCACGACCTATACGATCACGCAAGCGCACTTCAGTGGGCCGCTGGGCATGCTGGTACTGGATCCATCTCCGTTATTCGAGGGATCTTTGAGTATTCCCTTACTACCTCTGGCTGGGAAAGGGATCCGCAATTCGTAAATCGGAATAGTCGCCCCTTTGGGTAGATACTATTGCGGGATGCCACTGAAGCTAGCCGTACTGCGGTCCCGCAGATTTTGCTCGACTATGGCGCAACTCTAATCCCTGATGATAAAGATATACCCCATTTCACCAGGAAGCCCGACTGGGCAACGTTTACTTGCTCAACTTACTCCTTCAGCACCGCCCTGTGGACCGGGCTCGAGAAACTAGTATGTTTCTCAACAGCGACGAAGACAGCAAACTACAACTCACCGCTCCAAGAGGCGACAGACGGGCGCTAGCTCGACACAGTTCGAACGCTTATTGCATGTGGCGCCCGTCTCGTTGTATGCAAGGTAGGTGGGCCCCCCTTAAATAGCGCCGCTTGTTGCAACCGCGTTCAGCTTATCGAGTACTTCCTCGACGAGATGCCTGCCATGAAATGGGGCCAAGTGGGTCTCGACCGCTTCGTTTAAATCTTCGGCAAGTCGGCCCTCCATCAAAGAGGGTCAAACCCCATTGCATTAAGCTGTGATGATCTAAAAGACCGCGGTAGTACGGTTTTGTTTGAGTTTACCTGAAGACGAGGAACGATGAAGCACTTTGACATGAGCGCGACGAGAAATTCGGATGACACAGCATCGGATACTGTGCGGCGGTGCGGAGATGGGGAGATACCAGATCTCACTTCTGTACTTACCATTGATCCTGGCACTTCCTAAATTTACTGCATATATTGAGAATCGCCCTACGCGTTCGTGCTAGAAGCCTCTTTGTTGAGGATGATCTGTTGAACGTGGTAGAGGATGAGAGCACGTGACTGCGCGGCGTACTTCACGCAGGAGAACGCACACTCCCTGACACATCTTTTGATTGCGAAATCTCGCTTCACTTTGCGAAAGTTGCCCCTCCTCCATCCACTTCCTAGGAAGGACACAATTCGTAGTAATGCTCTGAGCTCAAATTGCCAACAATGTTCGACTATTAAAAACTCACCGTCGTCAAATTACGCGACAAATTAAATAATATAACGAAAGAGTGTAAATTATTATTATTATTATAATAAATAGAGGCTAGACGAAAATATTTAATATTTAATAAAAACCGCGCTAGAGATTTTTATAAATATAATATATATAATATAGAGTTATTATAAAAAAAAGAGGGGGAAAATAGTAAATTTATTATTATTAAATATAATTTAAATATTTAATAATATTTTATATAAATAATTATTATATAATTTTTAGATAAAAAATATATTAAATAAAATTATTATTTAAATAACGGGATTTTTTATTAATTAAATTATATTTATAATTTTTAAAGGAAAAATAAAAGTAGTAAATATAATAATAATAAATATTTTATAAAAATTATTTATTTAACTAGTTTTTTTCTATTTTTATATATATTAAAATTAATCTCTTTATAAAAAATTTAGAATTTATAAAAAATTTAGAATTTATAAAAAATTTAGAATTTATAAAAAATTTAGAATTTATAAATAATATTTATATTAATAAAAATATATATAATTTTAAGAATTTTAATTTACTCGAAGTATTTAGATTTTCTCGCGAGTATTAAAATAATTAAAAATTAATTAAAATTTTTTAAACTCGTTTAAATTTATTTAAATTTATTAAAATTTTTTAAAATTATTTAATATTAATTTAATATTTTTAGAATTATTTAAAATTATTTAAAATTATATATTAATATAATTATTACTATTATTATAAATTTAAATATATATATAATTATTTTTAGCTCTATAAATATACGTATATATAATTTATAAATATATATAGTTATTTTTATCTCTATAAATATATATATACCTCTATTTATAATTTATATATATATATATATATATAATATTTTATAATTATTTTTATTAATAATAATAATTCTCCGAAATTATTTTTAATACTAGTAACTTTTAATTACTAAATTTAATTAATTCGCGCGAAATCCTCGGGAGAGTAATATTTAAATTATATAATATTAAATTTATAATAACGTTTTATTAAATATAATTATAAAATATAATAATAATAAAATTTTAATTATAAATAAAATAAAACTATAATTATAAATAAAATAAATTTATAAATATAAATAGATTTATATATAAAAATAATATTAATAATATATTTTAAATTAAAGGATTTTTAAATATATTTAAAAAATTTAAATTTTTTTATAAATATTAATAATATTTTATCTAACCTAGTTTATTTAA
>JAABUS010000986.1_pt1 | contig 66836 bp, 65 predicted proteins | sample 5560161 | NCBI WGS metagenome assembly JAABUS01 (sample SAMN10711885, study PRJNA513376) | rock metagenome | isolation source: Antarctica rocks | place: Antarctica: Victoria Land, Trio Nunatak nord | collected 2016-01-04
GCGATAAACCCCGCGAACCAAAACAGTGCCGTCAAGCCATCGACACCCGCGACGGCGAACTTGTGCGCCAGGCTGGGGGCAAAGCGGGGCGTGAGCTCGAGGTAGAGGTTTGCGAGGAGGGTCCAGAGGGAGGCGAAGAGGAGGAAGTTGATTTGGGAGGGGGAGGCGTCGTTGACGTAATAGTCGCCGTAGGCGTCGCGGTAGAAGAAGTTGTCGGCGTAGTGGACGGCTGGGAAAAAGGCGTGCGTGCGTTAGTTAGGAGGTGCGGCTTGGAGGGGCGGAAGAGGATAAGGGAAGAGATTTATTAGGAGGTGGGAGAAGGAGTACCGTATGCTGTGAGGCCGAGTTCAATGATGGCAAAAAGGGAGGCAATCGCGCGGACGATCATGAGCCAGGCGTAAGCCATGACGGGATGTTTTCCTGGTGTGCTAAGTAGGTGAGTAGTGTCGAGAAAATTGTCAATTATTGTTCACAAGAAGCTTGCATGAAAGACTGAAGATTTGAGAATCAATAGTTGGAAGATGAGAGAGGAGGTTGTTTGTGAGAAACAACTCAACGTGAGCTGTGATGAAATCAACATGCTTGATGACGTCGAAGAATCATCGGAGATACAGCCTTAAATCCGTTCCACAAGAAGATCCAATCTTGCAATTGACCGTTAGCTGCTTGAACACCCATACCAATTCTAATCGTTATATTGCTGTAGATATGTGAATTATGACCGAGATATGGTATGAAATACCCTCGCTTCTAAGTCCCGAGGATTACAATAATTTAGCCGAAAAGTGTCCAGTTCCTGCAACCGCAGCGTCGATCAGCCCAACTCAGACACCTATCATCCTAATCAGGAAACGTTGGGCTGGTGCACGGGATATAGAGGCGCGAAATCGACCATCCAATAATTCTTGCCCGTCATAGCAAAGTCCCTCCTTTGTTCTTCAAACAACACTCCATTTTTATCATGCCGGCCTGTATCCCTTTATAGATTAGCCGCTCCCTCGTTTTAGTTAGCCTCCTAGTCGTATCTTCACTAGCTACGCCTTTGCCTCTCCAAATTCACTTCGCCACCCAGGACAAGGTGTTTGGTGCTCTTCTGGGATATCGGCTAGAGGTTTGTAATTGTATACATGGCGCCAATTCTTGTATAGGTTGCAATAGTCTAGGTATGGAGGTTTTACGCGAGTTGAGGGGTTGGATGGATCAAGATCTTGAAAGGTGCCGTAGCGCAATTAAGATACCAATGAGTACAAGCGCGGAAGAGAACTCTGTGACCTTTGGCGACGACGGAGGCTGGGGAGAGTGTGAGCGCCAGGTTTGGATGATGGTTGAAGGAGGGATAGCGAGGTCCCATCCGAGTGCAAGCTCCTCCCAGGCGATAGGAGTCAGGTTGTGCGAGGCTGCGAGGGAGAAGAAGTAGTTTATCAAGGCTTAGCGAAGAAGCTCGATGACTGCCGGAGAGGATGAATTGATGGTTGGGTCGACTTCGTAGACTTTTGTGTTAAGTTTGTCGCCGCCGATATGCAAATGAGAGGAATAAAAGCTGGTGCGTGGGGAGATGTCGGTGAGTAGAGTGCTTACGATTCTGTGACTGCGGATGATTTACCTTAGTTTCATTTGCCCGGACGGTAGGCGCAGATGATGGCGGGGGAGGTTTCTAAACTAGGGTTTGGGCGACGTGGAGTGAGTGATTGATTAGATACGGCAGAGAAGGGTCAGGCGGATGAGAACTTACGGGGACTGTATGTTCACAGAGTAGATGTCTAAGTAACGTTTTCAGTTGCTTTTCGAGATAGAATGCATAGTAGTTCTCAACGTACTGTGCAGGTGAGGTCTACATGGGCGTTGAGCTTATGTAGAAGCGTGGTAGGGTTTTTATAGCAGCACAAATCTCTGCGGTTTGTAATGACTAGCTCCAGACACATATAGTCGAATTCTAAATCCAGACTTACAAAAGTTCAAGTGCCGAACTGTACACAGAGTATCGTCTTTTTCTGGATGCGCAATTTCAGGTTCTCAAACGATAGTGATGGGAAGGAGTGAGAGATCAAAGTCATGGAAGATGTCATAAGCTAATCGCGATTAGCTTCAGGGAGTACAGCGAACAAGCCACATGGTATCAGATTGAAAGAGTGCAACGGCGGTGTTAACGGCCAGCTCTGAGCATGTAGCTCCAGGAACCACGAGCATTGCTGGTTTGCATTGCGCGAGTGATACGGCACAGGCAACGGTACTAACGGACATGTAGACTATTGGCATATATCAAATATTTACGTCAGAAGTTGTTATGGCCTATTAGCCTCGGTAGGAGGATAGCAATAGAGGACTTTCCAAAGACACTCGCCGCTACGGCTCTGGGCTGGCTGATCCAAGTGTATTCGAAGATGGATGCGAGGGGATCTGGACTGAGATAGAAAAGGTGGTGGGCACCGGCACCTCCATGCAATACGATGACGGTCAAGAGTGCGAAAGTAACCACATAGAGGATCCTTCAAGAGTCAGGTCAATGGTTGGGATGGATGATGTAGAAGAAGTGTTTGTTTACCCATGCTACCAACATTGAATAGTCGTCCAGGCCCAAACCTTTAATCTTTGTCCTAACATACATAAAGAAATCAAGACCATTGTGAGAGGCACTGGAGCCCGGAAGGCTGTAAGAAGTACCACTGCTCTGCCTCGATCCCTATCAGAAGGAGGAGTGAGGGTTCCCATACTGGTCATAGATAAAATGATAGGTATAGCAGTAGACGAGAAGGAACTCGGAAGATGGAGGGAGATACAATAACTATATATGCATAACTAGAAGCGAAGATAGGAGAGTTCTAACTAGACTTCTACGGCGCTGTTGAGTGTTCCATGTTCAAGAAAAGCCATCAACCTTGCTGCAGAAAGAGCTCTTTAGGAAATGTTTCATGACTTGCGAATCTAGCCATACTTTATGGGTGTCTGTGGCACTGTTGCGGTCTTGCTACGGTTGCTCTGTTAGGCTCCCACTCCCACTGTGCCATCATGGAAGATATCGGTAGGTACAAGAGGCTGAATCGTTGCTGCGCATGGTTTGGTCGTTGACAGACTTGAAAAACTTGTTCTCCCTGATGGTGGACCGACCCTGAAGAAGGGGCGTTGATCGCTTGAGGATGTATACTGACACGAGAACGATATTGCTGTATACAGAGATTAAGCGACCCCATTTATAACCTAGTCGTTGATGGCGCAGAATCGATGATCTCCATCATCCTTCGTCGAAGGTGCTTTGGCTAGCACTGATAGAAACGCCAATCACCTCAAGCATCTCAGGCTCGGAAGGCGCGCCATACAACAGGATATTAGCTTGCATATACTCTGTTGCCATGCAGCTGACACGGAGCTTGATTAAGAGTTTAACTTCCTATCCTAGCTGGATCTTACCAATGGAGTAAGGCTAGAGAGCTGCGCGTGTCTTCAGGTTTTGCCTCTTTTACGATAATCATTGATCGATAATGTGAAGGAGAAGCGGGCAAGTTGAGCCCTCAAATCATTGGGGTCACGCGCTCAATCTTGCTGCTTTTTTCGTGCTCTACCTCGCAGGGCTCAAGGTAGATGTCATGTTTCGAGTTGTGGTAATACAACAGCTCTTTCCCGTCCCGGCCGTGCTCTATCGATTTTCATCTGTGCGTGATTGTCTTCCATCTTCCGCTGACTGCATAGATGACGTTGAAATGTCCCCCGTCACTGATTCTTGGGTGCAACGGGGCTTGCTAGGATCGCGTAGACAATACGCCAAATGTTTGATTGCTGATTTTTGGGTGTAATGGCCATTTCGAGAACCATCGCTCTATCAGGACGTCGAATGCATACGGCTTAGATTTAGCGCTTGCCTCATCTCTCCCACGGTTCCGATACGCTCCAGTACCCTAACGACCCACGCCTCCAATCCGGGTTCCAGATTAGGCACACGGCACACTTTATGGAGTGACCACAATAGAGCTATGCTGTTTGACAACTTCCCACGGTCGCCAGCAATAGAGCTGAAACAACGTAGGGTTCCGTTCGTGTCGATGTCGCCAAGCAGATAGGGTACGGATGCGCAGATGTCATTAACGTTAGCAAGGACAGTCCCGCGCACAACGGCTGGTGTCGGCAAGCTCGGGGGTGGCCAAATAGGGTGCTTCTGAAGGAGGAGAAGAAGCTCGTACAGCGTGTGAAATAAATGTAGGCGTACACATCGTACTGCATTCCACAGGGTGGCAACGGCCTTGGTGGGATACGTGTCAATGCGCAAAGGATACGAGGATGTTCGCTCATGATCTCCATGGATTTCAGCATCATCACTGGGTTCCACAATGCGAGGGAAAAGGGAAGCACAGGCCGTGTCTGAGGATTCGGTATCAGAGCTTTGATGGGCGGAGCTGGACGCGGAGGTGGAAACGCAAGGACTCGACGAGCGTGTTGGAAGCGACCGCCATCGCCAATCCTCTGGTGCATCATCGATGTTGCGCTGCACTTCTTGATCTGCGTCTAGCACCTCGCGGATAACCACTCTCAGGCTCTCCGCCCATACCCCATCTCTCTTACAGATCGCCACTTCTTTTATTTCTCTCGCACGGCCACAGACGTCGGCGACACGCCCACTTAGCCGAGCCGAAATATCTCCCAGCCAACTAGCATATACCCCAAGAGGCCAGTCAGCTAATCCGAGCGTCGGCCGCTTTCGATCCGCAAGATCTCTCCATAACAGCACCCTGTTAGTGGAGGCGAAAAGACTACGTCCGACAGGGGACGAAAACTGGGCGGAGCCGCGCATCCTAATTAGGGTGGATTGGCCGCGAAAGTGCGCATGGAATACCTCGCCGAAAGGTTGCTCGCCGGTGATGATCTGATGAATTAGAATCAGTCACTAAACCGAAGACGATGAAGTAACAAGACGAGAAATTCCAACAAAGTACGAAAGGAAATAAACAGAACAAAAATGGATAGGAAAATGAAAGTACCTCGTAGTTCGCTAACAAGTTCAAGGTAGCCAACGTTTCATCGGCAGTGGCTCGTGTCTTGCTCCTAAGCGCGACTCCTAGATCTAACAAAGCCTTGCCATACGCCCTGCGCGCGAGGACAGCAAGGCGGTCTATACTGGACGTGTTTGCCAGATGAGCTAGCGCAGCGGCTTCGACTGCTTTGACCAAGTGAATTGACGAGCAGGCGCTGTACATAGCTGGCAAATACTCATAAAATCCCCACGTAGAGCGAAGCAAATCAGGAGGGTCAACATATTCAGCGAAGAAGAGGACAATGGCCTGAGCGGTCCAATCGTTCGACATGGGACCGGGAAGGGTAAAGGTAGGAGTTGGGCTCGGCGTTGGACGACGGAAAACCAAAGATCTTGCGGTGGTCGACCCGAGGTTGAAGCGAGCCGTGGTACTGTCCTGAGACTCTGAAGGATGTTGATGCCGCACCTTGCCGTTTTTTGAGCTCTTGGGCGTGCGGCGGAAGAGCTTACTTTCAGCTCTGTAGCCGGTGCAGACGCGGCCAGCGCGCGTACATCGAGCACAAGCCGGTCGGGATTCATCGCACTTTACTTTCATAGCCCGGCAAACGTTGCATCCACGGCTGGGGTGGCCGGGGTTGGGCATGGTGGCCGAGGTTCTAGAGAAGGTACTGGAACTGATGAAAGACGGTTGACAAGAAAAGCGGTCAATTAGAGATCAGAGAAGAGAATCGGTGGCAACAAGACAGTACAATACGACAGGAGCATGAAGAAAAAAGGACTCTCAACTCAATGTAAATACTTGAGCTTTCATCAAGACGAGCTGAAGGATTACATACATGACTGTTGAGCAGCCGCTGTCAGCCGCCCAATCTCGCGTCAGCGCCTCAGCCCCTCGAGCATCAATAATCATTGAAAGTCTTTCGGCACCTTTTTCTTTTTTACCCCGCCTTCGCAATTACCCCCCCATAGGCATTTGCATAGCACACCTTCCAAATCAGCTGGAGAACATCAAATTTCGAGCTATGAATTCAGTAGAGGAAGGGCTAAAATCCCCTCAAATTCGGAGATTTAATATTTGATATGTCGGCCCTTCGCCTTGATCACAGCTGCACATCTGCGAGACATGATACTGGAAATTAACCTCTCTATTATCTTCTCTCGTATGTTCATTCAGACTCTCTGTAAAATCCGAAACAGCTGAGTTTCAGCTTCATCATCTTTGTTCTGTAATGAAATCAGATTTGAATAGACTTTATAAACAATCAGTTCTGCTACGGTTCTACGAAACCCTCGTTTGGCTCTGAGGTACATCTTCGTGAACAATCAAGAAGACGTTATTGGGCTGAAGCTGTGCGCGCTCAAAGTACCAGACTACCAGTATTCAATGATCATGTATTCTCAATTGATTGTTAACCGATTAATCACAAGGGGAAGACCACCTTAGCATAAGTAGACTGACCGTCGGGTCGGGTTTCGGGTTGACATTTTGAATCCGACCCGATCCGAAGTCGGGTTGCCCACATTTTCAACCCGACCCGACCCGACCCGAATCCAAAAATCTTCCAACCCGACCCGACGCGGTCAGTCTAAGCTGCATAAGGTAGTAAAGAGAATTTAGATAGTATTTTTCGTAGCTGGTGTGTCAGAATTATCAGTCTATCAATATCATATCATACTTAATTAAACTAGTTTTGTATTATATATTAATTTTTTCCCCTACTACATACCTATTTACAAAACTTTTTTAGTATATCTCTTTCATGTTTTATTTAGGTAGCCACTACAGAAACACCACCTAACACTGCTGGCACACCACCCCCATGCACTAAGCCTAATAGGGTAAGTTCCAGGGTTCAGTGACTCTGTAAGGCTGTAAACAAACAACATCAACAAGATCAAAGAAAGGCCATGAGATATACATGGTTTTGCGCCTGTCTACCACCAAGTTCAATGTATTTTCTCGCCGGTCTCCCAATGCAAATTCAAACCTGAAACATATCTTTTGCATGCTCAGAATCGACTTTTATTTCTGTAAAGTACATCTGAAAACTGCTCATGTAGGAGGCCGGAACATCGCCAATTTGACCCTCTGCAGTGCCCCCTTGGGCACCTCCTCGTCCACCTCGCTGCCGCCGCCCGAGGCGGCTTTGTGCACAGCCAGTGACGATGTATATCCTCTGTTGGAAACGGGGTACGTATGCACATACGTATGCACATACGTATACCCCGGTGGTTAGTTATTTCCGCTCCGGCCGAAGCCGGCTTGGCGCTAGGGGTATTTATTCTACCTCCCACTTCTTTCTTCCTTCGGTAGTTCCTACCTACTAGATAGTTCAGTCAATATATCTACATGCCTATCTGCCCTCATGTCCTCGTATACCAAGATCCTCCAGCTTCAACACTCCACCGCCGGCTCTATCGTACAGTCGCTCCTGTATCTTATGCGCACATGGCAGCCTTGAGGCGAACGCAAATCCAGAAGGTGGGTGGAGGAGGAGGAGGAGGATGGCGACGGCGGCGGGGATGTAAACAACAAACGCGGTGGACCCTGGAAATTACCCTATTAGGCTTAGTGCAGGGGGGTGGTGTGCCAGCAGTGTAGTGAGCGATGTGCCAGCAGTGTTAGGTGGTGTTTCTCTAGTGACTACCTTTATTTATTTGAAGTCTTTGTACAGATTTGTTTTAGTAATTTGCAAGTTATGCCACCTTCGTACTACAGCCTCGATTTGAACCCAATCGAAAATCTCTAAGTTCTACTAAAGAAGAAGGCCTACAAAGTTTATCCGAATCTGAATTCGCTGAAGGGTAAAGGGGATGAAGCTGAAACCCAGTTGTTCCAGATTTTACAGAGGGCCTGAGCGAAGCTACGAAAGAAGGTAATGAAGGGGCTAATATTCAGTATGCCTCACTGGCAGGTGTGCAGCTGTAATCAAAGCGAAGGGCTGACATATCAAATATTGATTGTGGAATTATAACTCATATACTATCAAATAGTTAGTTCAAATATTGAAGTTCCCCAGCTTGATTTCGGGGTTCCATGAGATGGTTTTGCGATTTCGTAGCCGAAGACTTAGTGCGGGGTACTGTATCTAGGTAGGTAAGGTATGTATGTACATATGTAGAAGAGAAGTTCGTAGCCGAGCATTGCAGCCTAGTTCTGTCACCCACCAGCACCAGGCATCCTCGAAATATATCAGCCGAGAGGAGAACGATTCATCTAGCAACTCAATCCGCGATGGAGGAAGTTCAAAATCCAGCCAATGATGTTGACGAAGTACCATATAGTGACAAAGAGAACGGCCTATTGCAACGGCGACATCAAGTTGCTATGGAGTCGAAGCGGATACGACTTCTTCCCGTATTCGAGCTGCTTCTGCCTACAGTTGTCATTTGCATCTTGATATGGATTGAAGACTGGCAATATACGGGGAAATCCTATAGCTACGTGAAAAGCAATCAGGCTTCAATGCAGATTGTGATACAGATCGTCTCACATCTTCTAGCGATGTTGCAGATCTCTTCTACATGCGCATTGTTGAATCTTTCTACCAGATTTCGATCTTTGCATCGATCGACATCTCTTCAGGATCTTAGCCTTTGGATCGCGCTTAGCATCGCGCGGATTGACCTGAATCTTCCTACGTTTCATCTAGCCATGAACTTGATCTTCGTCGCAGCCACGCTGATTCCAGGTGCACTGTGGGCCGGAGCACTTTCTCCTATGTTTGTTCTGAAATCGCAAGAACTAGGAGATCAGTTGCTTCCTGCCTTTACGAATCGCACAAAAGCAAATTGGGATTCTCAATTCCAGTTGCGAGATGTTGGACCTCAGATATGGAATATCAATGATGACTGTACCGTAATCAATGATGCGAGAGGACTCGTCCCCTCATGCCCGGTTCCGACTTTGCAAGGCCTACTACTTCTCTCTGGGGGCTCAGCAACAACATTGAACAGTGAGCCTAGAAATCATTCAAAGCTTGACGTTCCGAGTTGGAAATATATCGGCCGTTCCTTCGGTGTTGGCTCTTCAGTAGGCCATTCGAACGACAACATAGTTGATGACAGAGCATTGTATTACAGTTATACGGAGTTCGGATACATCACCAATATATCGTGTATTAAAAACAGCACCTCGGACTTCAACTTTCGACTCATAGAGTACGTAAATGATATCATCACCGCCTCTGACTATCAGAAAACGCATCATCCAGAATTACCGTTCAACGATTATCTCCCTCCGAGACAAGCCGGGCTCGCCAAATACTATGTGGAGGGATATCTTCCGAATTCTATCATAGGTGCTCCTGAGCTGTATCCTGTGATTTCTTGGAATCCAGAATATGAGAATATCACCGCCTGGGCCGCCTTGGTCAATGATAATCGAAACATTATAGCAGTTGCAGCAGGTACCAACGTTTATCAAGAACTCAATCAAACACAGTGCGAAGTCTTCTTCACCCCGACGGCCTTTACTGTTACTGTAGATCGTTTACAGCAATCCATCTCCGTCCGGGCTCAACCATCAATCGAAGCCAAGGATATCGAACCAACAGGCCATCTCCAGGCAAACGTCGTGCATTCGATCAATCTCTTATCGAAAATGAGCCCGTCCCTTTACGTCTCCGTGCTCGGCGAAACGCTAAGCCGTAATGTAGAAAGAATGCAGAAACAAAAGCCGCATTTGAACCAGACAGAAGCCGTAACGTCAGCTGTTGCGGAATCTTTCACTGCTATGATGGATGATATCCTGGTTGTATATGGTGCTTCTCAAATATCGCATGCTCAAGACGTCACCTTCAGTGCTACCCACGGCATAACGGAAGCCATGCAAATCGGACAGCCCCTTTACCGATATCTTGTCTTCGCGCTGAACTGCTTAATGATTTTACTTGTCGGCTTCGAAGCAATTCGCACCAGAGGCTGGCACCTTCTCACGAAGTTCAATTACTTGGACTTGAAGAGCGTTGTCATCGCGTCATCGGCGGGAGGGGACGGCATTGCAATGGCGGTTTCGAACGAACATCGCTCCCATGGGACGGAGTGGGTCGGAGATCCGCGTGATTCTATTGCTTGTGCGATGAGAGTGGAGTGGGATATGCATAATACGTTGGCTGACACGGAGACTGTGGCGATTGTGAAGGCTAGAGATTGCGGAGTGGTACAAGCAAGGGAGCGCAAAGGGAAACGGTGGGGAAAGCCCATCAGACTGGTCGGGCTCGATTCGAACTCGGAGGTATTACGCCATCCGAAATCCAAATGAGTTGTCGTGCTTCAACTACGCCTTATTACAAATGTGCGTCTATAATTCAAACCCTGACATCTAGAATCCAGGGGATATCGTTCTTATCGTTATTCGGAAGAAATATTCCTGGGTTAGTCAAGTTTGTGAGGCTCGTAAAAGTGCCACGTACTTCCTTTTCTTTCAGCTGAATTAGATTTGAACTTTACTATCGAGAGGGCTGAATAATTTGAACATCAATGTTTATAATTGTATAATGTTCATTAAATTTTATTAATAATTCAATGAATTTTGCGCTTTGACAACTAATTCGCGAAATGTTTAAATTATGCTTGCTGAGTTGCTCAACACATTTTTCTTTAATCAACAAATCAAGATTTTTTTTAAAAAAAAAAACTTGTTATTAAAAATTAAAGTTAACGAAACTTTTCTGACTCGCATCATGAACGAAGTTGAAGAAGACGCATGTTTTCATGGAATGAGTCAAAGACTTTTTCACACTAACTGTACTTTCATTCCTATCGTAACAATTATGAAAGTTCGCTAAGTAGCAAAGAAGTTGACAGAGTCAGTCAGGGAGAACTTGCGTTAGCTTCTTTCGTGAACGATCCTGTAGAAGTGCTCTGTTGTCGTAAAGTGTTGTTCTTTAACAGAGGTTTTCTCCAGCCTTACCAGCAACGGTTGATAATCGAGCTCTCATGTACCGCCTAAGGTACCTTGGGAAGATAACCCGTAGTGACTCTTGATGAAGATAGTCCAATAGGTTGGAATCTATTCTGATGACGGCAATGATAAAGCATACAAAGCGCTTGATGCATCGATCGAGCTATCATCAGTATCTGCGCAATGTAATTGTCTAACAAAACCATTTCTAACGCCGCTATATTTATGTCAGTATACAACTTTGCTTGACAGCGGGAAAAAAGACTCTAGAAAAAATACACCAAGGGCTCTGCACAGTTTAACTCCTCCCGTAATAGATGAAGAGCCTTTAGTACTTCATGCTTATTTCCCTCCTACCACCTTCTTTTATCCCTGCCCGAGAACAAGATCAGAATCTGTAAAAAATTTCGCCGAAAATATCAACCGGGTTTAGGGCCTTCCCAATGGCGAAAATCCCCAGCGGACCACCACGATATGCCAAGCCTGCCGAGCGATTGGTGATATAAGGTCGATAGCTATAGACGAAGTGGAAGAGTAAGGAGAAGATGGTCATTTCGACGCAGAATATGATGGCGGGGAGATAGACGGTCAAACCCAGGTAGGAGAGCTTGCTGCTTGGCTGGAAGCGGGCACCCGCGATGGAGAAAGCAAGCTTTTGTAGTAGGTTAGCTATGCTAAGCAGAGAGACAATGTGGAGTAGCAGGCCTTACTGTTTGTATGAAGTCGAGTCCGACTATAAGCTTGAATGCAACAAGTTTCGACACTATTCTTTGGCGGTGGAGTCGGGGGTGCATTTGCTTCGTAAACTTTATGATAGCAATGATGGCAACGGCGGCTGAGATAGCATGGATGATTGTCAACTACGTGGACGTTAGCTATACCCTATAATAAAAGGTCTGGATGATGTCGCGGTTCCTCCTTACCCAGATATGAGCAAAATGAATGCTATTCGAGCTGCGGCAGAAATATCCAGTAGCCTGCGTAATGTCGGTGATAAGGGCGACTAGAGTAGCTACACCGATGTATTGGCAGACGAGGGTGCGGGTTCTCTGGCATGAGATTTAGCAATGTCGGTGTTCGTAAAAGGTTTGGAAACATACTCTGATGCCATTGAGATCTACGCCTGAAGCTGCAGCGCCGCCCAACTTGAAATTGTGTTCAATTACTTCGAAGGACTGGCCTTCCCTATCCGATCCATTCGGACTCGGGAATAGATAGTCGCAAACTAAGAAGAAGAAGCTCGCTAGAGAGATAGCCTCGCATGCTTTGCCCCATGGCACGAGATAGATGGCGGAAACTCCGAGATAAATAGTGATGAAGTAAATAAGTGCGAAAGTTGGAATGAGTGCGGTGATGCGGATTATTCTGGCCAAGGGTTAGGATAGGCGTGGCAGGGTAAAGGTCTCAAGACGTACTTTATCTGCTCCGCAGGGCGGCTTAGGTGCGTAGCATGAAGGAAGATGAGAGTGGCGGATATCAGAATAGCGGCTCCCATGCTAATACCGGCTATGTACATGCTAAGTCGGTGGAGTGTCAGCGAGCCTGCGATCGGAGAGATATCTGGCAACACTGTGAGTGTCTGGTTCAGTACCCTTTGATTGACATCGGTTACTTGCCGTTGAGTGGGGTAGGTAGTGCCGGGCACACGGGCGCTGGCCCACCATTGAATATGCCCATATCGATATGTGAGAGAGAAATTGTTGGAGTTGGGATGGCACTGCTGGAGATTTGTAGGAAGATCGCAGTAGAAGCCTAGGGAAAGGTAGGCAAAGCACACCAACGGCAAGCACGGAGAGGGACACAGAGCAGTTGTGATAAGGGTATACACAAGTAGTCGATGAGGGGTAGGGAAAACGGAAAGAATAATTTGGGCCATGATGGGAGATATATAGTATGATTAGTATTGAAAGGGGCTGTGGGCCGTAGTACTAAGACTGAAATGACAAATGGCACTTCGCTGCAGTAGCAGGCAACGGAAGACAGTCAGCAAAGGCACAGAGTGCCTGATGAAGAGATTGCAGACTCATACAGTGGAAAACAGTTTAGCTGAATTGTTGACGGTAGAAAGCTGAAGACGCGATGCGATGCGACACGCCATTGCCCGCAAGGCTGAGAGAGCCAGCCAAAATCCACGTTAAGTTCCGAGGACAAGCAAGCACTCTTGACAAGGGTACTCTAATTTAAAGCTGATCATAATTCGCTTTCCGAATAGATAAAGATATTACACTGCCTTCATTCGTTGTTCATCATTCATCAATATAAAGTTGAAGTTGGAACTGGTTAGAGTAAGCCTGATACGCTAAGCTTGATCGGGATTGGTGTGCGATGCGACGATGCCGATGCGATGCGACGCCAAGGTAAACACTGCATCACTTCGCGACGACTGAAGTTCGTCTGCGGGTGAGAAAGAGTTATAAGAATCATTGTTGAATCTCTCCGTGCTACCGTCGTACTCTGGTGATATTCAGATCTTTGTAATCTTTATTCCTTATCAAGGCCTTCTACCGATCTTTTCATCGACCAAGATTCCCTTCCCTTTCTTTGTCACTTCGTTTGAAAGTACACTACTTATTCCCTCGCTTGCCTAAGTCTGTTTCAGTAATCATACTTCAGTATATATGATATTATCCCATCTATAATTTTCATGTATAAAAGATACAAACCATGTTTACATTGGTTGTAAGGTTGAAAATAAAAGGATTACTATTTTTTGAACTGTTTTGACCATCTTTCTATTAACTACTATTTATTGAATTGTCTTTACCATCTTACTATTTCGTTATTCTGTTACCTCATACTCCTCAGCTCTTCGCAGCACCGTTTTTGATGGTGTGCAGCTGTGTCCAATGAGGAGTGTACATCTTCGTGGGAGTAGACCGAAAGGCTCGTACTGAAGGTATTGATGGCCACTAGGAAGTCTGGAAACCAAGCAGACGGAGCTAGCGCGTGTGCATGTAGGAAATCGGAGGACGGTTGAGTTGTGCACGTCGCTTGTAGATGTCTTTGTCCGGTTCATCAGGATAGTCGACAAAGACCATCAAGGAGTTGGACTTTCGGTAGACCGTATAGTTGAGAATCGCAGGGCGGGTGAGATTGACTGACATTTCTGACTCCACATAAGATCTTTTCTTCTTAGAGGCGAGTTTTGCGTTTCGGTGCAAGGGGAGCTCAGCACGGTACTGATCTACGAAGGACATTCGCGTAATATTCAAATAATTTGATTCAAGCTTGCATTAAGACTTTCAAAAGCGAACGCTTTCAATCGGCCCTTGGCTAGCTAGGTTTACACAGATGTGGCTGGTACGCGCAATCTTTTCACGCTCGTTTGAGCAGAAAAATGTAGATCTGCATCGTAGATACGATCTGTCCACCATATCGTTAGTGGTGAAATATCCTAATTCTCGACCAGGGGCAATTGTGAGAATCGCACCCAATGAATACAGTATTGATGATCCCAAGGCTGCCGCCATTATTTACAGGCAACGAGATCCATCTATCAAGGCTCGTCAAAAGAAACACCTTATGTGTTTGGTTACTAAAGCTCAGCAGTCATCACGATATTGTGCGTAGGGACTACCTGGCCAGGAACAAAAGAGCGCAATACTCAGGTTCATACTGAAAAAAGACGACAAGTTGCCTCAATGTACTAAATGAGCTCCCTTGTCAATGTTTAGCACCAAATCGACGACTGCTCGCGCACCTTACTAGATAAGCTTTCAAGATTCTTAGAATCAGAAGAGGCCGTCCACATGAATCAATAGCTTCATTTCTACTCGTTCGACATTATTGAAGAAGTCGTCGTGAGTATTCTCATAGAACGCAACAGAAATTAAATACAAGGCTGATGTGCAAACAAAGCCTGGTAGAGCGTTTGGCTTCATGGAAAAAGGGTTCGATAGTTCTGACATCATGTCAGCAATTCACAACTTTGCTAGATATGGCGTCGTGGTTGAAATCTATAGCGAATGGCACTCTGTCGTTTATCGAATAATGCAGAAGCTAAGTTCCAACGGTGCCTCTGGCCTTGATGCAATCATCAAGTTCTGTATCGACCTGATTGAGGAGCGAGGCAAGAAAGTAAAAGAAAACCAAAACGCTGAAGACTTTTTGAGCTTATTATACGCTATGCATGACAAGGATCCGGATCGTTTCAAGATTAACGACAATCTCAACCACACGATTCCAAAAGTAGCCGCAAGATCTGACATCGCATCTGCAACACTGAGCGCTACCATTTACAGCTCTTGCAAGCATTCAAGAGTCTTAGGTAAACTTCGGCAGGGGTTGAATGAGAGAAGGGGCAAGGGACTTTTGAGTGATCCCATCACTTTCAAAGAAGCTCAAGAATGCCCCTATTTACAGATAGTCTTAAAAGAAACCCTACGAATGCATTCTGACGTTGGCCTCACGTTTCCTCGTGTGGTGCCAGAGGGAGTAGTTACCTTGGCCGGCCGTTTCTTCCCAGGAGGAGTATACCCCTCTACACATCCTTTCGTGACGAATACTAAGCTATATGCTAGACCATCGTTAGAGTGAACCCTAACGTAGCCCACGTAAATCCTCAAGTCTTCGGCGAAAATGCCGATAGCTTCCGTCCCCAGCGCTGGCTCAAAGATGATGCCTTCGGATCTTCAATGAAGCAATACTTTCTTACGGTGTGAACTTCCTCTTTCATTAGCACACGACCGTCGTCACATTTTCGCTGATTCATAACGTGTAGTTTGGCAAGGACTCTCGCTTTTGCCTTGGGAAGAACATAGGTCTGATGAAACTGTATGAAATCATTTCGACATTGGTCATTCGATACGATTTCGCATTGATATTTCCTGAGCGGGAATGAACCGCACATAACGACTGGTTCATGTCAAGGAAGGATTTTCTCATTACACTCAAAAAAAAAGGCAGTTTAGTTGGTTCGTGATGATCAACGTTCAGGTAACAGAGTGTTGTGATAGCGAAGATGTGCAAGAAGTGATTGTCATCTACTTTGACGTCAAACTGGTGTTTAACGAAATCAACTGATGCGAATTATGATTAGTTATATCTCGCTGTTGTTAAGTTTGATACAATATCAAAGAAGCTGAGAGCTGAAGCTCTTCGATTCACAATTCTTTGATTGATTTCTAAACTCAGACTTTGACTCTTATAAATACTGCTACATGTGCACCTCATTTTTAAAAGTACAACCCTCAACTGAAGACACGTACAAATCTCCTCAATAACGCTTAGTGATACTTAGCATTATTCGAAAGCAGTAGAAAGTGAGCGCATCAGTCCCTATCTACGGACCACTTTCATTTACTGTTGTATGTTCAGTCATTAAGTGTTTCTACCAACTTCGTTTTTAGTTACAAAATACTCTCTTCGAACAATGTGATCTCGAACCTTAAAACAAGATCAATGTAGATTTTCTGTTCGAAGCATAACCGTTCCAGTCTAAAACTAAGGCTTTCATCAATAATATAAGACCTTGAAGCATCTTTTAAGCTCTTGTTGTCATTGCTGTCACGATTGCAGCATGTTCAGCATGTTGTCCTTAATTACCGTCGGCCTCATGACAATATACCAGGCGGATGCCATGTGCAAAACCTCTGACGGGCTAGAACCCTGGGAAAATCTAGGAGCTAAGACCACGGGTGATGATGGTGAAGTATCGACCGAGAAAAACGTGGAGGAGAGAGATGTAAAATTTGGACGATAAAGTTTAAAGGAAGAGTCAAGGGACGGAGATTGGCATATGAAGCTTGAAGCTTGAAAGGGGGGGTGTTGAGAGCGAATGCAGAAAGATTCATGCCAGCAGGCTTCAGCCCTCACATAGCGTTCTTCCTTAGTCGAGAATCATCCGAATATCTGTTAGCAAATGACGGGTTGAAGCTTAAGTGTGCGTAGTAAGGCAGATTCTAAAATTGATGATGACAGGCTAGTGGATAAATTTTCTAGATTATCGTCTAGTCACTTGAGTTGATGATTTGTATTCTGTCGAGTCCGAAGCTAGCGGAGTTTAGTTAAGGAATGCCAATGAGTAAATGTTTAACTTTACACTTGCTTTTAAAACTATTACGGTTCGATCTAGAATTCTGCTTCTGACGTGAATGAATAGTACTGGGACGGCTATGTGGACGTACATGGCGGTGGTTGGTGACGATGATGAGATTTCTGTAGGCAATGTAGAGATATATCTTGAATTTAAGAGCTAAATTTCTTTCTGTCTCTTCATCTAGGAAAAGAAGCAATCGGCCCGACCCATTTTTAATCATCAAATAACCAAATATTTCAGCGACTGAATGCTAGTGCTGCATCTGGTACCCCTCAAAACGCCTTGAGCTTTGCTTTTACAAAATAGGTCTTCCACGCATCAATTCGTCTAGCTCACGTGAAATCTCTTCACGAGAGATTTCAATGGATTATTCACTGCTGATTAAATCCGGTGTACTCTTCATGCGCTAGATACTCAGGCTTATCTGGGAATATCCTAGGAAAGAGACCAAGGCGGTAAATGGGTTGATGGTGACGGCTTAGAAGTCTGGAATGAGACGTCATCAGCAATGAGAATTCCTAAATAGAAGAGACCTGTGAAGCGGAACCCCTTTTTGAAAATATCGGTCTTTAATATTAAATCTTTAGTGCAATCACCACAAACTTGAATCAAAAAATCCTTGATTTCGCAGATATTCGCCTAAACAATGATAATAGCAAAAACTCTTCAAAACAACATTTTCTTCAGATAAGCCATGAACATGACGACAATTCAACCTACCCTCATCTCATGTGTGCTAAAGTGTTTTTCGATTTGAAGACCGATTTTCCATCAAACGCTGCTCTGATTCATGGTATCAACATGCATGAACGGACATTGTCAAAGTGAGCAGAACAGGCTATACGAGAGCTGCAGAAGAAAACAATGCATGTAGCTGTGAGAACCGGAAAAAGAGTCAATCTTGATGAGCCAAAGATAATACTCGTAGTCGATTTCCTTAACATAGAGACCATGTCCTATGCTCACGAGTTCTCGTGGAAATGAGTAGGATAGCTTACATCGAAAACGTCGTAAGATCCAGCACTTCTGCTACCTCTACCCTGGGGTACGTTTGGGGATCCAGAAACGCTTGCATTGGGATGATGGGCCAGTCAAATGTCCCAATTTCAAAATTGGTTTGCCACATATGTTTTATACCAGTGATGACTTCCGGGCAATCGTCCATTTTATAGCCCAATAACTTCCAGAGCCGCCTTCTCACGTGAAACCAGTCCGAATCATATTCATCAAAGTCTAACCCAGGACCGTCCAGCCCAGGATCGTCCAGGGACATCTCGCTGTCATTATCGGTGCTCCAATTATCATCATCACCATCCGATTCCCTACTCGATGGATGTTCTTCTATATGAATTTCGGGCCCATACACGTCTGCAGAGCATGGAGATCGTCGCATTTGCGGGAAAACTCTGCTCCATTCTGTTGCAATGCTCTGCAGGCTCCTTAGCTGCGCGTAGCGACTAGGGTTTTCGAACCACACTGAACGCAAACGCAACTCTCTCAACCCCGACAGCGAAGGTGCTTCCACCAAGGACTCCAAAGAGAGATGCAGCCGAGTTTGATCCATTTCGAGGACCTTCAGCCGCGAACAGCAATTGACAAGGTCTCGAAGCTTCGAGGCAGTCATCCTGAAGCGGACAGAGAGCGAAAGAAGTTCCACTTGAGGCAAGGCTTGCAAAAGCCGCGAGAACTGATCTCCTGTCATTTCTGGGCCAGGGTTGAGAATGCTCACACAAAATCGTTGTAATAGCGGGCAGCCACTTGCCATAGTGGGGAAGATTTCGGAGTCATCGACATTTCGAAACTCAAGGTCAACCACTTGTAAGTATCGACAGCGTGAAATACTATACGCGACGTCTTTGACGAAATCAGGTAGCAGAGACACGATGTCTCGCAGTTCGAGAACTCGAAGCTTCTCAAACATTGGGAGCTTCTGCAGCCAATACTGATCCACCGCTTTGATATATAAAGCCCGTAGCCTTGGCCAGCATGTTGTTCCTATCTCTTTTTCCAAATCCGCACAAATCTCACCAGTTCCAGTTTCACCGCAACTTATCCTGAGAGCGAGCGCTTGAAGATTTTGATGTCGCCATAAACACCGCAGAAGCTGTACCATATGAGGTTGCGAGAGATGCTCAAGCTGCTGGAATTGGTCTATCTGGAATATTTTAAGATCGCAGTGGGCTAGCCATTCGCAAAGTTTCTCGATCTCTAGTTCCTCCTCTGACCGGTGGATTGAAAGTGCTACAAGATTTGAGAGTCTCTTCAAGTCGAGTCCGGGAGGAGGGAAAAAAGCTATTCTGGGTGGACTCACGGACAGAGAAGTATGCTCATGGAGGGCGCCGGAATCGAAGTTCAGAAGATTGCAATATACATGGTCGATGGTCAGGAATTTGAGATCGGGGTGGATAATGAGGTCGCACAGAGGGGAAAGATCCTGCTCGACAAGCTCGAAGGGGATGGCCAGGCTTGTGGGTCCGTTCCCTCTCGGCCGCAGCAGAAGCTCGGCGCTTCTGCGGTCACGTAACGGGCGACACTTCTCTAGACAGACACCTCTCAAATCTTCTGTCGCGATCGTTTCAGGCGCGATGGTAAGATGTTTTATAAATCCCACGTTCCGGGCGAAGCGCTCCCGTGACGCAATAAAAAGCGAGTTGAGCCAGCCGATTTCAGGTGTGCGAAAGCGCATGTCATTCATCGACCCCCTATATAGCTTCTGCAACGCCGGTATACTCCACACCGAATTGACACAGGAACAATGCAAAAGATCGATAGGAGCATCTACATAGCTGATTATACGGCTGACAAGCTCCGGGATCACCAGCGGATTTGACGAAGATTGATCAAATGTGACGGGCATGGCGAATGTAGTTCCCTCAGGTTATTCGTAAGGTTACTATCGTCTGAAGAATTTTTGGGTCGCGTTTTCGAGGTAGAGAGTATAAAAATAAGTATTAGAATGATAATTGTTCAAGTACTCGAGTTTTCAGCTGAAGGATCAAATGCGCTAGCGGGAACTAGTTAAGCGAACCAATTAGATAGGTAGCTATAATACAATAGTCTTGGCAAATCCCTCGATGTTTACCTTTTCCGAATTTGTTAACAAAAGCTCCCCACACCTTTTATAGCTATGGCATTAAGAGAAATAGACCCAAATACTCGTTTACTAATTTCTTCACCCCCCTTTATAGCTAAACCGCCCTTAGCTGGCTCAAAACGAACGTATGATGGTCGAATAAAAGACCATGAAGATTTCTTAGAAGCGATGAGAGGTGCAATAGTAACACAACGATATATGAGCATTAAATTAAAAGACATTAAAGCAAATATAGAAGTTAAAGATACTATAACTTTAAGAATATATATGACTGCGAAAGAGCGTGCAAGGCCCGATGCCAGCTTGAAAGAACTGTTGGAAACAGGGAACAGTACTGTTACCCCTGTGGTTAGTAATCTCCGCTCCGAGCCGCTCCGAGCCCTATAGGGCTGGCGCTAGGGGATTCAGGGGATTCAGGGTATTTACCTTCCTCCCACTTCTTCCTTCCTCCGTAGTTCACCTACTAGATAGTCAATATATGCACATATTCGCTCTGACCCTCATATACCAATAAGAACTGCTTAGGGTGACACAAAAGCTGGCTAGTGAAAGCAGGCCAATGAATCCGTCCTCATCAGTTTTCTCGCTCCAGTTTTCTATCACCACGTCAAAAGTTCTTGGTTTCACGAAATCAGTTTACGGATGATTAAAGTCTCCATTGCAAAATAGATTTGAAATTATTGATAGGGTAAGGTACAATGAGCTTGAATGAGATGCTCTCGAGCCGATTTTTGTTCTGCCCAAACGTCTGCATAGAAATAAACCTCCCTGAGTTTCGTGCCGTAGCCTCGCGCTGTCAATAGTGCCAAATTCTGGATTTTCAATCGTTCTGACATTGAAATCGAGAGCGAAGTGAGACAGAACTCGAAGCGAACAGCGAAGTTGGAATCGAAGGATCGAGGCGCAATCAGCGAGTTCGAACTTTTTGGTGACCACCTCATATGTTATGGCTGTAATTGAACCCTGGTACCGTTGGACTGCAAAGGATCAAGTCATTTTCGTCCGTCTCGGCGGAATCTTTGCCATTGCTCTTGATTGGCTCTGATTGGCTCGTTGAACGATCATCGATCCCAGAGTTATCGAAAGCACCATCCGATTAATCTTGCTTGGCCAATTGATTGATGGAAGGCTTAGTGGCAAAGTCTAGGCAGCAGTAAAGCAACGAGAGCAGCTCAAGCTGAGACGAAGGAAGCCCATTTCAGGCTCCCACCTGCTGCGCCCCTGCACTGCCCTATAATGCTCCCCCGTGCTCCCTCCCTGCTCCCCCTTGCTCCTTCTGTGCTCGCTCTAAAGCGGCCCTGCTCCCTTTCCCGATCGAAAACGGCAATTCCAATCCTAAGTTCGGGGTGTATATAATATATATATATCGACAAAGGAGAGTGTATATAGTGTAGAAGAAGCAGCTGCTTGGTTGGTTTGAGCCGAAGTCTAGAGGGTTTATATACCGATTTTCCAGACGGCATTGTCATATCTTTTCTTTACGAGAGTGGTAATTAGACAGCGCAATTGTTGCCTTTTCTGGGCAATGGCATTGTGCGCGCCACTCAGCGTGTAGCAGCCAGGATGTTGCAAAACACAGTCCAGTATCGTTGGTTTCATAACAGAATGACGTTGTTTCTCTACTCTTTGTTAAGAAACTGCCGCAGAACGGCCCTCCGCGGTCGATTCTTGGACATGCCTTCAGTTACTTACTCGAAAGTGCTGCTTCTCAAGACCGATGAAGGACTCGGAAGGGTAGAGATGAAGGTCTAGGTGTTGGTAGGTCGCATTTTCAGGTATTGTATCAGATGTGAATCACGGTTTGACTAATTTTTTTTCATGGAGCGCGAAACTTTTTGGAGCTGTGTTATGGTTCTTTGTTCTTCGTCCAGATACTTCCAGGTATGTCTCGAGCGTGCTTGCAGACCCCGAACATCCAGATGAACTTTTCGTTACCACCTGTCCATTGTCGCATGTTCGATGTGCTCGGTGTCAAGATTTCGACACTTCCAGTTACTGTTCATGTTTCAACAGATGCGACAATGCATCCATCTTGTTAAAATATATCAAGGTCTCCTTTCCCATTTCCCCTTTTCATTTATTCCTTAAAGCGTTCAGACCTGCGAATTCAGAATTACCGAGCATAACGGCAAATTTGATATCGAATCCATCTAGATACTATTTCTGTGCCGTCAGTTCTAAAAATTAGAAAGTGCCATCGATATGTCGGACTCGGACGTCGATATGCCGGATGCTGATATGCCGGACGCTGACCTTGGTTCAGACTCCGAGTGGACAGATACTTCCGTCTCCGATAAGAGCGACACACCAGGCCCCGATCCGACTGATTTTTCCGACTCACATTTGCACGATAGAGTGCCTAAAGAAGTAGGCTCACGTTACGTCGCCCAAAGGCCAACGGTTTCTCTGAGTCTGATTTCCGAAGACTCATTCGATCAGGGATGTATAATATGCTTAACTGCGTTCGACCTACAAGATTCGACCCGGGATGTAGTTCAAATGGGATGCGGCTTTGGTCACTGTTTCGATAGGGAATGTATTAATGCGTGGCTGTCCGAAAAGGGCGCTAATCAGAATAGTTGCCCGATTTGCCGTCAAGAGTTTTTTGAGAAGCAAGTAGAGAAAGAGGAAGACGAGGAAGACGAATCTGTCCTAGAGGGTGAGTGGGAGTGGCCACAAGATGACGACGGCAGCTTGCAATGGCTTGCAAATCTCATCGATCTCAAAGCCATCAGAACAGACCTCCATCTGTATGCAGAGCTCCACCGGGAGGGAATTCTCCGCATAGCACTCGACCCAGAGGCGACGCAACTGGATTGTCACGAAGAGCTCGCTCTTTTGAAGGACATTCGCCGGCGACAGGGACAACGTCCCCGCAGTGCGCATGTTCCAAACGAAGAATATCACAGACATCTCGAATGCATAAGGCGTACTCCAGGGACTTGGGATCAATTTCCTGACGCTTGGCTGTTGCGTATCGCTTTCCCCGCGTAAGATCCTGCATGATACTTCTTTGCTTTTGGACTGGACTGACCTCGACATGTCAGACTTCGAAGAGGGGAAGGAGAACCTAGTTTCTTTGTGATAGGATATCCCTCCTTTGAGTAATAATATCTTTGTGCGTAGATAATACTATTGTTGATTAAATGCTTTCAAAGAACTTCCTTTCAGCTTACAAGACTTTGGTCAAATACTTCTTCACTGTAAAAGTTTGACCACTTTGCTTGCTTCTTGTGATCCTTCGTCAAACTATACGTCTCATTGATATGGTCGATACTAACATGTCCGACACTAGCTCATCGAACGCTGCCACGTCCGATGCTGCAATACCCGAAAGAGGCACATCCGACACTTTCACTGGGTCAGGAATTGCTGACGGTCTTCAGACAGGACATCAGACGGAGCTTCAGACCATCTCTGGGTCATTATATGTCGCTTTACTCCCAACAGTCCCTCTAGATTCTCTGCCTGCGGCTGCCGAAGATCGAAGATGCGCACTATGTCTCACTACCTACAATCCGGACAACGAGGAACCCGTCATTCTACCTTGTGCCCACAACTATGACCGCGGGTGTATCAATGAGTGGCTGTCGGAGGAGAAAGCAGGTAAGACCACATGCCCGACCTGCCGTAAATTCCTGTTTGAACATGACCAGAGCCTTCTCGTACGACGTCCACAAGACGACGAAGACGATGCCAACCTGGCGGCGTTCCTTGAGACCGGTGAAACAGAGCTTGATCGGTTTGAACGAGAACTTGAAGAACGTCTTGCATTCGTGTACGACGTCTTCTCTGCGGGCTGCGTGCGCAACGATTTCGAGTTGTACGATGAGCTGCGCCGCGACGATGCGGATCTGCCACCGCGGAACATCGTGCTCGACGGGCTCGAGCTTAGTGTTCAGGAAGAACTAGCGCTGTTCGCCCAGCTCCGGGAGCGGGGGGAGCTCGTCCTGCGTATGGAACTAGAGGACCGCACAGAGTGGCTTGCGAGGCTTGGCGACGAATCTTTCAGCCTGCGAAACATCAGCGGAACTTGGATGCATGACGATAACGCGCTCTTCTGCGAGGAGGCTGGGCGAAACCTTCTTCGGGAGGCTTTCCATGCTGGGGCTGACCTCAATCGATATGCAGGTCTTGTTTACGACCTTCTTGATCTTGGCCAGCGGTGAGATAATCTTTCATATCGCAGGATAGCTTATGACTGAGAGATTGAGACTAAACTTCACTTATACCATCTTACAATATCAAACATTCCGTTCGCTAAAGATTGACAGTATTGTTGCCGGGTTTTTTTTGATCTCTATATAGGGAATGGGTATGATACCTACTCTGCGATTTTCGCTCTTGCTCGCCTCATTACACCTAAATATTGTCAGTAGGATTGGCATGTGGACCCGGGAATTGTTGTGTGTCGCTAGACGCTCTTAAGTCGTCACTGTGGCTATCACTTTGTCCAACAGAATACCAACCTCAACACAAAGCTAGTGTCGATATTTGAGCTATGCGTCTAGGATTCTACGGTTCGCTTAGGATCGGTTCGCTTAGGATCGGTTCGCTTAGGATCGAGAGTGTTATATATTGAATCATTCGTTGTTCACAGAAAAAGTAACTGTCCTTAAAAATGCGCGCTCACTTTCAAAGACCACTGAAAGCGATGAATCTTTCCTTATTTCTCTAGAAATTCCAAACACGACATGTCAAATACTCAAGCAACGAATGTTTACCGTCAGAGTACACAATGCCCATCTTTGGCAGCAGACGACGCAGAGAGCGCTCTCGAGACCCTAGCCCCAGAGACGGACGTCACGGGACTAGTGAGAAAGACTTTTGAGAGCAACTATGGCAGAGTTTATGAGAGAGTCCGCTATGACGGAGTCGGCTTCCCCAGCCTTCCTATGGGTCTCCCTCCTTGGCATCGCTCTCCGCGCCCTTATGCAGGAATGCCCGTTCGCGCAGTTCACCCACCTGCACTTGATGTGAATGTAGGATCTGGTGCCGGTCGAGTTATCCCTGGATCCCAATACGTAGCTGGGCTTCCTCTTCGTCGACCTTCCCAGCTCCCAAGTGACCGTCAAACATGTGGCACCTGTCGCGAAGATTATGCGGATGATCAAGATGGTGTCGCAATAGTCCAATTGCCATGCTGCCAGAACGGCATCCATCGCGAATGCATTCTGCTTTGGGTGGGAGAATCTAAGGCAAATAAAAATACCTGTCCGTTCTGTCGTCATAAGCTGTTCACAAGATTACATTACACTGGACGAGGCCTGGATCTAGATGATCTTGAAATCACGATGCCGGCCGAAGGTATGAACATCGCGATGATCGCGATGACCGACCGTCGCTTCATTCCACAAAGCTCGAACATCTCGATTCGCGATACTGGATATGGCGACCACCGCTTAAGACTCGCCGACATTCGGCGCCAGGGCGCTCTCAAGGATCACCGGCTATACCAGCAGCTCCTAGCAGGCGGAGCACGTTTGGCAGGCAACCTGCAGCTTGATACTCACGTGCTGAATTTCGACCAAGACCGCGCGATGTTCGAAGAGCTTCGGCGGCAAGGGGCTTTTACACAACCTGGCATGGACGCAGCATATCGAGCTGCAGGACTCCGCTTCACGGACACGGCAATATACGAAGAGCAGCGGAACAGAGGAAGATGGTGGAGCCCCGAAATAAGACGTTGGCACCATAAGGATGGACGCCTGGTGGACCACTTTATCGATATCGATTGATAACGGGCGATCGGTGGCGTGACCGGCATAGCTAAGACGATAATGTTGGGGAGCCAGCTCGAAGCTGGACAGCTAGATTATCTTCTACATGGTAGTCTCAACATTGTCCTTCTAAGCAATCATCACACTAGTCTCGATATCTGAATAGAAAGCTGTTGAAAAGACTTACTTGCTATCATCTCCTTGTGACATATTCTCATTTAATTGACAAATATCCATGCATTCTTGGAAAGTCATCTTCAATGGCCACATGTTGAAATGTCAAAATTGTATGATCATACATATACAATATTGAGGATTTAGTGAGTCGATAAAGCGTTTAAAGACCAAATGACACTAATTGCTAGGAAAACCAACAAACGAACATGCAAAACTCAAATTGTGGCTCGATGGGCGGATATTATGATTTATTATTAAACTGCTAACTCGTTGCTGACATAGATCAAAGCATCATGTTTTACAAACAGACACAAGAGATTGCTAGAGATGCTTATGTGCGGTAATACATAACGGTCATACGGTAGCGGGGCAGAAGAGAGATGCAAGGCTGTATCCATACCACTTCATCAGTAATTACGAGGACTGGATCCATAGTTCCCTGCGCGCCCGTTATATCCCAACTCCTCAGACTCGGGATGGGTATGTGGGAAACCTCCGTGGTGTATCGCAGCCTCTGGTTGCGGATCGTAAATAACAGGGTGGGAGCCCGTGGTAGGCTCGCGATAAGCAGCATTAAGATTGCTAGTCGCAGCACCGTGATGTGGTGTGTGGGCAGTTCCAATAGCAGGAACCGTCGGCTCTCTGTCATGCTTGTTATGTACATTTCCGTAAGTGTTATCAGGAGCATTTGCCGTAGATCCAGTCATAGCAGTGTCGTGGGAAGGACGAATGTTCCCGTTGTTGTGATGGTGGTGCTTTTCTTCTGCCAAAGCTACGCCGCCGGCTCCAGCTGCCCCAAGTTCAGCATCATGCGTTTTGTTGTTCTTGCGACTCCAGAACGGCGCCTTCTTGCCGGAACCTGATGTATAATTGTTGGATGGGCCTGGTCCGAACTTTTTCTCTTTCTTCTGGTGTCTGCTTAAGAGGACAGCCATGAGTGCAGAGATAAGGAAAAGGAAGCTGAAGGTAGAGTTAGCAAGTTTTGACAACTAAGCTTTCGGAAGAGGTGTCGGCTTACGCAGCAATGATGGCGACGGCAAAAACCGTAGTCTCTAGCCTACAGGCTTTGGAGTTTCCGGATCCAAGAGGAGAAGGCACATTCCTACCACTGCACGAGCGAGCACCACCACGTGTCAAGACCGCAATGGCGATAAAGGCACCCATGAAAGCCAAGTCGAGCAGTAGAGCGAGGAAAGCGAAGAAGGTGATGCCCCCGAGGAAGAACGTCAGGATAACGGCAAAGGCAGTGTAAATAACGGCAGCCCCAGCCATGCCTTCAACCGCCCTCATCCATGTTGGGATGTGTGTGTGGTGCGTCGAAAGGTCTGCTTAGACATCAGTACATGACTGCACAGTCAAGCAGGATCAGCTCGACTTACAGGCCAGGAAGTAGGAGAAAATGCCTAGCACGAGGGCTGCTATGAGGAACTGAAGTGCACGGATGAAGGTGGTGGAAGCCCGTAAGGCTGCGCCGACCTTAGAGACCATGGCGAAGGGATGAAAATTAAGGATCAGTGTAAGGGAACTGATGTTGTAAGTTCAAATAGAGAAGAGAGATTGATGTGTGCATGGTGGAAGAAGGGTGATGAGAGACTTTATGGTAGTGATGCCGGCATAGATTCATTGCACCACGTAATTCGACGTAATCGGCAAACTCTGCCTTCATGTGCCCTCGTGCCTTGGTTTTTTCGCTCAATGAGTCTGTTGATGGTCCAACCAAGGATATGATTTCCGCCTTGACCGCGTTACATCATATTCGCCTTCAAGCCACACCTCGGTTAGGCTTAACGCCAAACGCTACTGGTGAAAAAGGCTGGTTTAGCAGCCCTGCACTGCCACATCTCTATTTCATCATCGTCAGATGCAAATTCACATGTTCGATTCTACGGAGTATTCTACGTGGACTGTCTAGCGAACAACTGTTACCGTGGAGCGGCAAGCCATTGACTTGACCCTTGGCAATGACATTCACCTGGCACCGTAATCCTCCGGGGATGATTCCGATGGTTGAAAACACCGCCGTCTTTGTTTGCCTGTTTATGGATACTCTAAAGAGGTTCGGCGATGGAAGAACAAAGCAAGCGCATCTTCAGAGTCTTCATTTGTATGTAGTATTCAATCAGATGTCGTCAAAGAATGACAGTGAGTGTCCAAAGAGCGGGGAACGGTAGTATCTGCGCGACTGCTACTACTACTACGAAAGTACATAGAATATTGCTGACCTCAAGCTCTACATCCTATGATTACAGCTAGATCACGTAAGGAATACAGATATAGCATCGTCTTCGGGTCTTCGAAGTTGCAAAGGCGTCTCAGACCCCCATAGTTTTGATAACCTCCTACGATATCCCAAGCAGGTTCCGCGTGGGCTATTATCAACGGGACATAAGGTGATTCGCATAGTTTGTTCTCACAGGCGCAAACTCAACACGTCCTATCCCAATCCCCCGTCTATTGTCCCAGATCTCAGGGTTGCTGTTATCGCATCCCATATCCCTAACGCGATGCGCTTCTGCAGTTTAGCCGCAAAATTAAAACTTTAAATTCCTTATATTTTGTCGGTATAGCTTCCTGCATATCTTGGCCAGGCAACTTCTCTTCCAAGCCTGTGCTGCTGTTAAAAATGACCACCCATTTTCCACTCTCCCTTTGCTCTTTTGCAATCTCCATCCTGCTCGTTTTTCCCTTTATCCACCTGGCGAGCGCAGCTGCAATCAACCCTCCAGCACTCTCGTTCCTCGCATCAAACCAAAGTAGCCTTCAACGGAACGATTTCCCAATTATCAGCAACCTAGGCAATCCTCCCTACAATTGTGTTAATACTCCAAAGTGGACTTCCCAAGGCTGGAATCCATTCGACTGTCAATCTGCCCTGCTCCGCCTGGCCCTGACCGAATCCGACCGTCATGGCGACCATGACTTCGAGTTTCTCGGGCCAGGCTCAGACCCCACGTCGAGGTTACCAAAAATGAATACGCCCAGAAGATATACAAGTGGTGAGCCAAAGTCATTTCCCGGGTTTTTTCCACATAGATGGTATATTATACTGATGAGGACGATGTGAAAAAGGCTCGTGTACAGTTGCCATTGTAATGCTAGGTCAGACTCCCTTCGGTCATTCAGATGACCTTGATATTCCATTGATATAAGCTGTCCTTTGCTGCTCTTCCGCTATCGAGTTATCTTTCATGAATCAATGCTGACGCGAACATAGGGTTCTTCCATCCCGAGGAGCTTCCCGGTATCCGCTGCTCGCCTTGCTATCCCACAGATATCACTTCCTATCGTGAGATCTATTGGGCGGCTTTTGCCCTACGCCTGCAGTGTGTCGCTAGTGAACATCAATTTGGATGGACGGATATAGGTATGTGTACCCCGCTATTTGCAAGACCTTGGTTGTGGATACACTGCGTTGATTGTGACAAGAATGATTGCTGACATGTTGGCTTGTGTCAACGACGATAGGTGCGAGACGTAGTATCGGAATCTTTGTGTGGGCTGCTGGATCTTCGTTGGATAAGCGGGTACCGGAAGATGGGCCCCGAGTCTTGCAAACAATATCCGGGATGGGAAATATAAGCACATCTTGAACCTAGAATAGTGTATAATGTACATGGGGGATGAGAGTGAGAGAACCTTCACATAGTCCCTTACGCCCGTGTAAGCAGACAACCCCGGGATCAATGTTGAAAGTGCTGTCAAGAATGGAAACTAGTCTATGTTCTTCTTTCCTATTACTTCGTCCCTCACATCCTAACGCGCATTTTCCAGTTCTTTCCCAAATACCCAGGGCTAGAAAGATCCGGCAGCGTGGATTCCGAGAACCTATCTTACGTGTACCGCGTACCAGAATCTCCTTAACCCTGAAGAACCCCCTTCCATCGGTACTCCTGCAACATATAGAATTTCTCACATCCCCGTCTTCCCCTTTAGCTCCTCAATCTTCTTACTCGCCTCCGTCTTCCCCATACCCTCGCCAGGCACCTTCTCCCCCGCTTCCTTCGCCATCACAGCGATATACCCTTGTTGCTTGCCTGTCGCCTTATCAGCTCCTGTCGCCCACGTGTTGGGGTCTTGAATCGGCTGGCCCGCAGTGGCGTCTGGGTTCTGCGTTTGTTTGTTCTTGAGCTCGTCGATTTTCTGTGAGGCTTCGCCCTTGCTCACGCTGGAGGAGTCGATGTCTACGCCTTTCGAGGTGGCGAGCGTGGACAGGAAGGACTTTTGCTTCTCGGTTGGGGCGTCGGCGCCTGTAGTCCAGGTTTCAGGGTGGTCTAGTTGGGATGACATTTTCGAGTCGCGAGGGCCAAGAGTTTTTGGGTAAAGCCAAGGCTGATGAAATGCTGAACAGTAGCTTTTAGCACTGTTTCGGAATTATCGTGGATGTACTCGCTGTGTGCAGAGTATTATTCGAACTGTCTACTTACGTATGCTCAAAGTCAAGGTACTTTGCAATTCTTTATAGTGAATTTCTGTAATCCACTGGTCTGTAGGTTGGTTGTGTTTGTGGACCGGTTCCAGCGTTTCGCTATCCACGCGTCAACACATCAACATCTACTCGTATCATAATGATGTAATTCAACCTTTATAGTCTAACCGTTACTCGTTAGTGCAGCCCAGTGTTCGTTTTCTGCAGGTTCAGTTCCTCGAAGCGCTGTTTGCATTGCGATGCGTCTTGTCTAATTGATTTGTTGATTGTCCTTAAGTGCTGTGAGGCTTCCAGTAGTTCGGAAATAACAGTGCTCGCTGACCGAAACACATTTCATTGAAAAAGCAAGATGATCAATTAGAAAGAGGGAACGGAAGGTCTGGGTTGACGTTACGGGGAAGCTGGTCGTGTAAGAATTGACAGAAGGACTTTGTCAAGAGCAGAGAATTCGAAGAGTAAAAATTCATTCGTGACTGTCACAACATACACAACAAATACCACTGCTTATGCTTCAGGAAAAATCGCTATGTAGAAAAGCTGCAAAGTGAGAAGTATCGTGTTGAGTCTTGCTGTACCTATCATGTCGAGAATTTACTTTTCTATTGTGCTCTGACGCTCGAAAATGAAAAGCGCCTCGTCTTTACCTGCGAAAGAGGGCAAGGGTATCTGTACCGTCTTTTGAAATCCTACCTTCCCCATCGCAACGTGTTCATCAATCATCCGGTCTTTAAATGCGGTATATCCATTTCGGTTCTGTGTGCCAGCAACACATATCGTGTCACCGCTGTAAGCTTCTAATATCTTCGGGGTGAAGTCCGAAGCCACTATTGGATATACGAGGAGCAAAACAGCATCCTTGGCTCCTTTTTCATCTTTGAGATACTTTTCGCCGTCGTTAGTTATGGTATCACCAATCCACAAAGTTCGATATTCGCTTTGAATATTGTCGACTGCAACCACAGACACCCCATGGCGACGAAGCATGTACGCCCAATATCCGTTGCCGCTTCCGATTTCAACAATTCTCCTTCCGTGTGTGGTTTGCTTTATTATCTCAAGGCCTTCATAGCTGGGGACAACACAGCCAAAGTGATGCATGAATATGGGCAGTATATGATGGCTTGTTTTAATCTTCACCGTCGCTCGCTCTGGACCTGCCCATTCCAGGTTTTGACACGACCAGTACCAGTAGTCGTAGTAAGGATTGATGTGTGTCTTCGACTTGGTGATCACGTACTTAGAAGGTAGTAGTCGCTGCGACTGTAAGTATTGGGCTATGCTGGCACGGAGGGAGCCTTTCTTCGCATTCGATGCGAGGCTAGTGAGGAGCTTGGGTGTCGAGGTTTTAGAGGCAAAGATGGAAGTATAGGCGATGATGTCCGCTGTAGGTGGCGGTGGTAGCTACAGAGAGACGATATGACCCTAGCGATCAGAACGTCTAGATATTGCAGCGCTATTCGATCGCAACTGACAGGTTTTGGAGGAGTTATACCGGCTTCCCATCTTCATCAATATACCAAGCATGCAATCCATTCTTTCCTCCGTATTCAATAGCCTGTTGCACTTGGGCCAGCGTAACGCTTGCTATCGCATGGTAAATGTAATTGTCTTTTTGCGGCAAGCTGAACGTTGTTAATATGGCGGATCGAAGGTCATTGTTCACAGGAAGAAATGTCCGCCCATCTCGCCAAGCTCCAAAAAGAGCATCAGGGTCGAAACTACTGGTCCCTGTGGTACGAGGACAGGGACGCTTAGTATTCATCTCTGGTTCATAGAGAGGGCTTGTATCAATCAAAGTCGTTGACTCGTTGCCCGCTAGAGAGTTGCGTCAGGAACTCAGGACCTCAGACGTGTTTCCGTAGCTAAGCCCCTTCGGGTTAGCGACCCTCTGGATGACTTCGCAGCCTACGGGTTCTCTTAGCGAGATTCGCCTGCAATGATTAACCCTGTCAAGGGACTGTGCTGACATGTACGTAGACTGCGTTCTGATTATTACACTCCCACAATCCGAGCTGGCTAGAAGCCGCACTACCCTGGTAAGTGTCTCTTTTAGGAAACCGAGAAATGGCAACCTATCGTGACTGGTAAGCGGCTCCATCCCATGAATCATGTGCATCCAGACGCTGCTCGACTGCTTGAGCCGTTAAAGCTGGAGCCTATAGCTTTAGTGATATTGCATGACGATACCATTGCAGGTGAAGCTGGCATGGGGATGTCAAGAGCAATACCTTACTGTTGCGAGCACTGTTGGAGAGAGGCGTGTTTGAGATATTTCGAGTCTGGCGGATCCCTATATCGATCCGTGACTGGGGTTACAGGGAAAAATTGGCCAGTTCCTGAGCAGGTATACCCCATGCCATCAGTGTGCCCATGACATAAGTCGCCTCATGTACGGGTTTGCCTCAGCCGCGGATCTGTTTTAAAAAGGACACTGTGGTGGGGCAATTGGAACGGGGTTGCAGTCAGTGATCTACTTGAGATCAGTAGCAATATAATACCATTATGAAGAATATGTGATCAGCTACAAAGTCGCGTTTGCTAAGTACTTTTGGCGGAGATACCTTGATAACTTGTACAGTACTATGCATGGCATGAACTTTGCCACTCGACCTTCGGATGGGTTTGGTTCTCAGTCTTTCCTTATACGATGCTTGGCAGAAAAGTTCAGGTCCGTAATGCGGCTTATACAAGCCTTGTTGTTGTGCCCTATGGTTGGGATACGGCATGGTAAGATTGTGGATTCGCATGTGTGAGTACCTGTTCGGCGGGAGGATACTGTGTCAGCCAAAGCGGTGGTGGACATTCAGTATCCGCTGTGAGTCCAGCCCAACCAGCAGTTACCTACTATACCTCATGGCTTGCATTTCTTGCACTAGCTCGCAGCCGTATCGACCGCAAAAGGACGCCGCCTAAGTTAATGGTAGTCAGGAACGGCCACCAAAGGCTCGTAACGACTAACGTTCCTAGCCTGGTCTTTACTCAGTGAGGGGCTCCGCTCAAACCTCCAGCATCATATCAATGATCTGATAGCTAAGTTATGGATATGTGGAATAGGAGACGACTCGTTCAAAACTAAACTTTCACGGCAATTATTGAGCTATAAATCAAGAGTAGTTGCGGGAACGTCCCTCACAAGAAAATGTGTATCTTTTAGAGATAGATCTTGGCGACATCAATAAGATATCACCCGCATGGACAGCAGCTCGCTCCCAACGGCTATTATATCCGAGATTTCATTATGCAAATTGCTTACGCCATCACAGAAACTCCGTTGGGTACACCGTCCGTCGCCTTCATCCCATCGAGTGGTTCTTTATCGCTCACAAGAGCCTCAATCGAGGCCTCAATCGAAGTTGCATCATCTATCTTCAACTCATCAAGTTGTGCCTTCTGTATCGCAGGTAATTCCTCGATACCGTTTCCCGCCTCCTTCGTTTGATTAGGCTTGTCTTCATGGTCGACAGGGATCTCGCTCGGGATACCGCTGGCCGCCTTCACTTCGTCGAGTTGCTCTTTCTCGCCAAAGTTGTCTCTGCCACTCTCGAATACTTTGTCGAAATCATATTCAAACCATCTGATTTCAGGTGCGAGTCCTGCAAATTTCCAGACACCATCAATCTTCTTATACCAATGTTTGTTGAAACTGTGTGCATGCCCCTTGACGACAACCTCCTTGCAAGAGGCGTCGGTGTACTTTTGATGCGGTACGCGAAGCTGATGGTACCCTATTGCATCGGTATAAGACACCTTCTCCCATCTCGTGCCGCCGATAAAGTGTTGGGTCTTCAAGCTCGGATCACCGAGTACGTGAGGGTCCGAGGCCATTTTGACAAATTCCTCAGCTGGCATAGCCTCCCACATCTTGTCGAGGAAGTCGCGATAATCGACCTATGAACATTGGGCATGATCAGCGTCTTTTTCTTTCCGTCAAGAGCTTAGCTGGAGCTTAGCTGGAGCTTAGAGCCATACCCTCATGGTTGGGGCAATGCATTTTCGCAGTCTGTCCCAGTCCTGAAAATTGTCAATGCCGATGGTCGTTCAGCGACGCACAAGTTCGGACCTTGGAGTCATAGCTATCTGCCCATTCATACACCGCTGCCTGAAGGCCAAGCAAGTCTACGGTGTTGAGTCAGCCTATGGCCCACAGGGCCCAAGCGAGGTGAACATACCTTTGAGGGTGATTTCGTAGTCCTCCATTGCAATGAGGTGGAGTATCAAGTCTTGAGAAGATAATAGTCTGGAATTTTGAAGCCATCCTAACGGTAGATTCTGAGACTCTTTATGTTCGATTCGATACTTCTTTCGAAAACCCCGAAATGTTGAATTCGTTGACCGACAGAATCGGGTTGCAGTTCGTAGGGGGTTGGAATAGCCGAGCCAGGGCCGGAAAAAAATCTTGGCACCGGGCCGAGCTTTGTAATTTGCATGAGCCCCGCATACGGAGTATGCGAGACTTGACGTCGGGTTAAAATTATTCCGGCCGGATGCGAAGCATATGCCGATGCCGAATCTAGGATCAAGCGAGGTCACAAAAATTAAACGTGCAATTACATATGTTCAAGCTGTGCATATGCTAACCTTATGTCAGGCCGAGCCGAACCCTCACCCCCGCTTCAGGTTCTCATCGTCGTCTTCGTCGACTCGTATATACTTCAGCATATGCTTTGCTAAAATCTTTCTTAGATTCTCATAGCATAAGGTAAGCTTCGCATATGCACTACTAAAGCACTTCATAGTCTCTGCTGTTGTCACACGTCGCTCTGAACCCCTTGCGGCAAAGTAGAACGGAATTCATGCTTTGCATATGCTTCTCATATGCTGTAAATGTACTACTTACATATAGTTTGGCAAATTTGATTCGGGGTTGAAATGTTATTGAACATATTCTATGTTTGCGATTCGCATATGAAAAAAGTTGAGCTGGGGCCGGAAAAAGAAAAAAAACTTCCGGCCCCGGCTCGGCTATTCCAACCCCCCAGGGCCCCCACCAACTGTCAAAGTGACAGAGGACGGAATCTTGATTTCCCCGGTGCCCCGCACTTGTGCGCCCTTCAGGACTAAACGAGGGGAAGTACCTGTTCGGAATCAACTATTAGGGATTTCAATCTAACAAAGGTTTTAATCTCTCAAAGGTCAGCGAATATTCCTAGATCCTCCGTGACTGGAGTTCACCTTGACCATGAAGATCAGTCAAGTATGCCCCCCATACCTTGGAAAAGTTGCGTGCAATGTCAGGGTGTAACTAATCAGCAAGTCTTTGTAGCTCTACACCTATCCCATCAAATCTCTGCGCAGTGTTCCTCTGACAAAGGGCCATCTCTCGCAACATGGTTTCCCCTACGATCGCCGCTTCATGCTCGTTAGAATCCATGGAGATAATCCTTGCCCCCGCAGTCAACACCACTTCAACGGCAGATTGGAAAACATGACTATTACCAACTTCTCCGAATTGGTGCTGTTTCTTCAAGATGTTAGGATGTCAGGGGACAATGATACCACTGCTGATATGGTTACTGTGACTTTCAGTCCCTCGGGGGACGGAGAGGCTAGAAGTATGGATATACCATTAACGCCAGCGATTTCCGATCTGGATGTGGTAGATATTTCATTACATCAAAGCCCCACCAAAGCGTACAACATGGGCGAGCCTTACAACTCGTGGTTCTCGTCATGTTTTGGCTACGAGGTGATGCTTGTATATCTAGGACCTCACCTACGGCGGGTGCTTGGAAATCTGTCTCCAGATGCTACGAATAACCGAAATACCAGTAGATCCTGGATAGCAAGCATAGCCGCTAGTATCCCCGGTCTGACAAATTCAAAGACAGAAAATGATGAGGGCATTACGTTTGCCGACGTAGCTCCTTACTTAGTTGTGACTGAAGAGTCACTCAATGATGTTTCAGAACGGCTGCCAGCAGGTATGGAAATGGATATTACCAAGTTCAGGCCCAGTATTGTACTTTCGGGGTCAACTGCAGCATATGATGAGGACTTCTGGGGAGAATTGAACATAACTTGCAACAAGGACACTCCGCAAAAAGAGAACGATTGCATTCAAATGGTTTTGACGCAGAATTGCGCGAGATGCATCAGTATCAACATTGATTACTCTACGGGAACCCAAGCGTTGGATGAATCTGGAAGCATACTTAAGAAGCTAATGAAAGACCGAAGAGTTGATTCTGGATCAAAGTATAGTCCGATATTCGGACGATATGGATTTCTTGGAACGAAAGTATCCTCTGGGAGCACCATTGCGATAGGTGACGAAGTTGTGGTTTGTAGACGAAACGAGGAGCGAACAAAATTTGGTAGGTCATACGAGAACATTGGCGTTGCTACACGCTGACACTAGAACAGATTGGCCAGGTCTTTGAAACCTGAAACGACAGGAATTAACGATCCGGCTTCCCACTACCTATTGGTATTCTGTCGCTTTGTAAGTTATGAGTAGCCGAGTCAAGTCGTTGGCAAAATACCTTGCCCCTGCTCGAAGCCACCTTGGCCATCCTCATTGGGCTTGTCATAGTCCTCATGTTTATTTTCTTTATGATTATCTCTATCATCGCGGCGACTCCGTTGGGGTCCCGTCTTTTCCAGCAACGTCAAAACCAACTCCAGCTCGGTAACCAGCGCATCGGCATCGGCTCTTTGTTGGAGAGCAGTCCTCATCAGTTTAAAAACATCTCTGTATGTCTCTTCTAGCTTCTTCCGGATGCGGCTCGCACTCTGGGCTTCACTGCTGCTCTCGCAACTTGATGTGCGAGATTCGATGGCAGCTCGAAAACAATCATTCACCTCTCCGCTGATGCTTTGAAACGTTTGGCTCGAGGTTAGGCGCCCTAAAGTGGAATCCTCTTCTCGTCGAGCTTGCGCGCGGCCCCCAGTTCTGATTCGCCCTTCACGTAGTGTGACTTTGTTCACCCATAAGTGCTCCATGATTCGGGATCCGGCGTACGGTCTGATGAGTTGAATATCCCTATCGAAACTTTCAACGAAACTAGCATAGAAATCTACCGCGATTTCCAAGACACTTTGGAGATCATGCAGGGCATCGTCAAGCAAGGCGCTTGGGAAATCTTGCAGATGGCTGGACCTCCCATGGTGGCTTCTTTCCATGCCACGTCTATTGTAGCCATATCGTGCTGCTTCGGTGGATCGATGGTTGTGCTTTGCCTGATCGTACCGTGCTCGTGATGGCTGGGCTCTCTGACTGGCGTGGTGTCTGGGAGAAGCTCTATCGTAATCTTCAACCCCTTCCATTGAATACTTCTGGGTCATACTTCTGCCTCCTTAATCCCTAGAATCTTTATCTGATGAAGCTGTTTCGTGGTTATCACCTCTTCATCCGGTACGACAATCAGATCATGCTGTTTGTCACCGGTCTATAAAGACTACAGCTTGTTAGCTTTTGTTTCGATATCTCACATGATGCGCTGGCTATATTTGCTAGAACGTTTGCTTTGATTCGGTTTGGGAGTCTTGTCTCCATCAGCGGATCTATCATGCGGACAACCGTGAGTAACTGAGTACTACTCCTGTCAAAGTACTTGACCCACTGAGACCATCAAGGAGCTCTACGTGGCTAGATTCAGTCAATACCCCGGAAACCATATCAAGTCAGGATTTACTGGCATTTAGCACATGCCTGATATCCGGACGAGAGCATGCTTTGTTTGCTATTAGTCGGGAAATTACATGAATTGGTGAAGCGTGTCGACGAGTATGGGTCCTACACCACTCAAGTATTTTCCTATGGGGTATGGATAGACAAATCGAAGATACCAAGCATCATTAGATGCACACAAGTGAGCAATAAGTAAAATCATGTGTTTAATAGTATCCCTTGACTTCACTCCTAGATTGCAAGCGAAAGGTAACAGTAATTATCTCTTCCATCGGTTACCTTAACGACTTTAATACCCCGTGCCTACTCTCCACCAAGAGTACTCAACCCTCTCCTCCAGTTTACCGTCCAGATCCTTCCGCTCTAAAACCACAGGCACCATGTCACCATTTCCACCGCCTTCGCTAAAAGAAGTCCTTACCGAAGTCACCTCCCTCCTCAAATCCCGCCAAGAAACCATCTCCGTCGCCGAAACCGTATGCCCACATCCATCGGCCATCATCAAAATCCTACGCTGACGTCTCCCGTTTCGACAAGGCTGCGGGTGGCATCATCTCCGCATCTGTTCTCTCCACTCCCGGCGCAAGTGGCTACTACAAGGGAGGCCTTACCCTTTACACCCTCGAATCCCGCGTCGCCTTTGCAGGCTGGACGGATGAAAACATCAAGAGCTACAGTGGGCCCACACCCGAGATTGTGGCTGGACTCGCGGAAAATGTAAGGAAGAAGCTGGGATCTACGTATACAATCTGTGAAAGTGGGACGGCAGGGCCGACGGGAGGGAGCGCGAGGAATAGGACACCGTGAGTCTTCTACTTGGAAGCGGTAGCGAAGTTGGAGGAATTGTGGCTGATTATATGGGTTTAGGGGCTATGTAGCGCTGGCTGTTGCGACGGAGAAAGGGACATTCACAAAGGAATTCGAGACCGGGTTGGGAGGGGATAGAGAGGGGAATATGGTTGCGTTTGCGAAGGAGGCATTGGGATTGATGAAGGATGTACTCAAGGGCGAGGCGAAACTATGATGGCGGTATAGTAGGAGAGAGGCTTGAGGATTGAGTCGAGGGCAGGCCAGTAGTTGGTGGTGGAGTGGCTTCGAAGGGAAGAGAAAATCACTAAAAAAATTGGCGACCTAGGACACTTGACCTGTCGTGGGGACTTTCTTGATGTCTCGAAGGCTCTTCTAACAGTGGTGCCACAACAATGAGCAGTATAATGTTCACCGGCCTTTCTGATGCCTCGCCATAGCATTTCAGTGGGAGGGTAAGCGTGAGATACCTTCCTTAACTCCGAATCAAGCCCATCCGAACTCCCTCGAAGTCAACAACTCTCAAACAAGCTTAATAAATACTAACTAGCTCGCGTGCCCACGATATAGCCTATGTCTTATCACCTTCCCTATCCGTCCAAGTGGCACTTTACTGAGGGGTTTGATCAACCCACCAAACGCCGTCTCTATCTGCCTATCTCAAACTGGGCTGATTGTCCCAATTGCGTCAGAATCTTCCATTTGCATGGGTACCATGTGCGGCATCTGTTATCTCATATCCCTCCGTATCTGCTACCTTATATACTCCTCTATCTAGGATTGGCGGTGGAGTCTCGTCTTTCTTAGAAGCTCGTCGTTTTCATTCCGCCATTTCATATACCTGCATATATATATATATATATATCGATGCTCATATTTTAATTCTCTGAAAACTTCCAGCCATCATGGAGGAGGAGAAGAAAGCGCCTCTGGCGGACCTCGAATTGGCGCCCACGTATGACTCTAGCGATATCCCCGCCGAGATCATTAAGCATGCCAATGATGCGGACGAGGCCATGAAGGCCTTTCAGGGCCATGAGGGCGAGACTATGGTGTTGGACGAAGCGACGAACAAGCGGCTACTGAGGAAGATTGATATGCATCTTATGCCCGTACGTGATTTGCGGTCTCCAATAAACCAGACTGCGTGCTGATGGGGCTGTTCTAGCTCTTGTGTGTCATATACGGACTCAATTACCTCGACAGTACGACATCAATTCAATGGAATGGCAGATGGGAGAAGCTGAACAGGATGCAGAAACTACGCTATCGTACGCCAGTGTTATGGGCATAAAGAAGGATATAAAGCTGGTAGGCGACGACTATCAATGGCTCGGTAGCATGTTCTACTTTGGTACGTCTGGTACTTTGACAGAACAATACATGTTGCTAATTGTGAGTAGGATATCTAGCGTGGGAGTACCCAACAAACAGATTGCTACAATCATTACCTCTTGCCAAATATTCCTCTTTCTGCATAATCATGTGGGGACTCGTACTATGCTGCATGGCGTCTGTAAAGAACTACCAAGGGGCTATTGCTGTGCGATTCTTCCTAGGCGTCTTCGAAGCTGCTGTAACGCCTGGCTTTGCTCTATTCACTTCACAGGTAACGTTCTCTCGCGTCGTCTCCGCAGGTTTCAATCTAAAGAAAATAGTGGTACACCAAAAAAGAACAAGGCACCCGCGTTGGAATCTGGTTCTCCTTCAACGGCTGGGCCCAAATCTTCGGTGGCCTTGTCGCTTACGGTATCGCCAAAGGCACCCGTCTTCATGGTGCTTCAATCGCCCCCTGGAAAATTGTTTTCTTAGTTACAGGTCTCTTGACCAGTGCTATAGGCTGCATTTTCCTCTTTGTTATGCCCGACAACCAGCTCAATGCACGATGGCTGAGCAAAGACGATCGAAGATTGGCGGTCGAAAGAGTCCGGATAAACCAGCAAGGAATTGGGAATAAGCATTTTAAATTGTATCAGCTCAAAGAGGCGCTACTTGACCCATTGACCTGGGCATTTGCGTTCTATGCCTGTGTGGCGGATATCCCGAATGGAGGCATCAGCAACTTCTTCTCGCAGCTTATCGTATCCTTTGGTTACACCCCAGAACAATCTCTCCTTTACGGCACTCCCGGAGGCGCTGTAGAAGTCGTCGCTCTAATAGTCTGCGGGTACCTCGGAGACCGCTTCCGCAATAGAATCCTGATTAGCTGCTCCGGGCTGATCATCGCGATGCTCGGAATGATCCTGATCGTGGCGTTACCTCTCCACAACAATGGTGGTCGTCTTGCTGGGTACTATCTTACCCAAGCGAGTCCAACGCCTTTTGTCGCGCTGTTGTCACTCATTGCGTCGAACGTGGCGGGCTATACAAAGAAGACCACCGTTGCTGCCATCTATCTCATTAGCTACTGCGTGGGCAACATTATCGGTGCTCCCCCCATTTTCCTGTACCAAAATCCTTGCAAGTCTAATACTCACCGCCAGGTCCGCAAACATTCCGTCCCAAAGACGCACCCCGCTACGTGTCAGCCGAAATCACCATCATCTGCTGCTGGGGCGCTTGCCTCGTCGATCTAGTCTTCATATGGTGGTACTGCCGGAGCCAAAACAAGAAGAAAGCCGTGTTTAGAGCACACCCGCATTATCGCACGCTGGATAATCAGGAGTGGTTGGATTTGACGGATAAGTATGTTTCCCTAGCCTAGCCTAAATCCACAATCAAGCGAACTAAAAACAAGTTGGCTGACTTTGTGCGCTTAGGGAGAATCCGGAGTTTGTCTATACTCTGTAATTGACACTCTTCAAGGAATACGCTGGAGCTCTCGTCGACTTTCCTATTTCTGCAACGAGTTACGCACCGATGTTGAACCGGAGTAGATTTCGGAGATTTTGTATATACGCCCCTTCTGTCAGCCTTCCGGTTCTTGTTCCAAACAGTCCATCTCCACTGCTCCTCCACATCCGTCGCTTGCCGCAAGGCAAAGCCTCCGCCTCAGCGATGATACGACTCAGCTCCAATACCATACCTAAACCCCATAAGTCTCCCTGTCAACAGCACCTAGCCCTCCCTCCGCATATTCTCCTCCCATACGAACCCATTGATGACAAGCAAAGCTCCCAGTCTTTGCTGCACGCCAAACGCCACCACGAACAACAACCGTCATGCTAACACCTTCCTCCAGTATCCGTCCTTCCCCCCTTTCCTCTCCCTCCACTCCCTCGCCATCCATCATCCCTCCTTCCCCCCATCTACACCACTCAATCCCTCGATTTCCGTCATGCCTACATATCATTCCTCTATCGTCATAGAAGGAAAGGAGCATCGCAAGTCTATGCGCTCCATATCTCATACAGTTGCAAACATCTCCCTTCCCATCCCCCGCCTCCCCCCGCAGCCCCCTCAACAACGCGCCCTAACCACCCCCACCGTCTCAGCGCGCAGCCGTGGCCGAATCTCAATGGCTGTGTGGTAGCGTACAAAACAAGGGGTATGAGTGTGCAGGTGAATGGTGGTGGATTAGGGGATGGGGGGGGGTTTGAACGATAGAAAGGCGGGAGGGTGGGCATGGAACGCCTGTTTGCTTTCCTGATGAGGCGGCTAGGTTGCTAAAGGAGTGTATGAGTTGGGAAGGGGGAGAAATGGCCGTAGGGGCGCTGTTGCGGACTTGGGGAGCCGGGGGGGATTGCAAGCCTGAGATGCAACTTTTTGGATTTTTTTCTAGGGCTAGGAGTGCGGGAATTTGTGTGGGTTGGTTGTGTGTACTGTTGGGGGTTTTGGGGGGAGGGAGGGGGGTGGAGAGCGAAGAGGGGGGTTTAAGGGAGGGGAAGGGGGGGTGGACTTTGGAGGATGAGAATAGGGGTTGAGGGGAGAGATAAGGGATTTATTTTTGACGATTGTGTGGGGGATAGGGATGAGGAGCAGCTATGTAGTTAAGACGTGGAAAATGGACTGATACGATAGTTTGGTGCATAGGAATACAAAAGGCTATGCTATAGAAAATGCCCTTATACCATGGCGGTCTTCTCGAGGGGTATGATTGATACATGGAGTTTTCCTGTACCCAGCAGTATAGCGGTCAACGCTAGACCACCGTCCTGATCCAGAAGGATTGAGCTTAGCTGATATCTGAGAAATTGATTCTTGCACGGTTCGTCACCACCGGAGGGAGCCGTTAGTTTTTGAGTAAGCCATGTTGGTAGCTCGGCTTCTCTCATCATCCTATTGTTGTAGTTTAATGTCATCCAGAGCTTTCTTGTCAAAGTGGGGGAAAGTCAGTTTAATTAGGTTTCGTCTGTGCCCCCTCCTTGTCCTTATTGCTTTCATACTTCCGACGTAATCTCTCAGAAGGTTACGGAACTTCCCTCTTGACTTGCGAGAACCTGTGATCTAGCACGCACAGTCCCCTGCTGGTTTGATGGCTTTGACACCCTGTTGTTGCAGTTGGACAATTCCATTCGCGGGAGGACCGCCACAACATTGGCATTCGATAGTTTTGAGGTAACTCGGCGACGAAAAAGCTCGGGGCCATGGCGGCTTGGCATGTCAAGCAGTATAGGACCTTCATCGGTTTGCGTACTTCATTTAGAAATATGAAGAGTGGTGGCAGTACCATTGGCGTGAGTGCTACTACTCTTTCACGCGTGGGCGAAACTGGGGTCGGAGAAGATGGCGGCGACTTGTTGTCATCGACCTCCAAATCCCGTCGCCACAGACTTATGAAGAAAGTCTCTCCGCGTTTCTTCTGCCTCTCTTAGCACCTCGGCGCAAAGCCTCAGACTCGGGGCCAGCTCCGCATACCGCTCCATTTCTTCCACGACGGCCATGAGCATTCTATCTAGATGTTCCGGTGAGGGCAGGAACTGCAAAAGGCTCGGCGACCTTGTTGCACCCATGACAAGTAGAGACTGGCTTACGAGCGAAAGCGCGCTCTGCCACAGATAAGGGACATGCCCAGAGCGGTCAACGGAGACATCTTCGAGTTGTCGAATGCAAGATTCCAGACACTTGCGGCAATTATCATGGATGAAAGGGATCCGTGATCTGGTTTCTTCTTCGAGAACAGCGAGGACGTACGGACGGAAGATTGCAGTGCGGGCGGCAAAGTAGCGAAGGCGAAGAACGGTTTGAGCAGGATGAGTGAGAAGGCCGCGGTTAAGAGGGAAGCGGACGGTCAAAGGGAGAGTTTCATACCAATCGTAAAGCTGGATGTCGAAGTCGTGTGAGATGGGTTCGAGGGTATCTGGTGTGGAGGACTCTTTCGTGGAGATTTCGTTGCTGATGCGGGTGCGTAGACGGCAGAGGTCAATTGCAGCGTGGAAGTACCAGAGTTCGTCACGTCCAGGCGAGCTTTGGAACTCCTGAAAGAATGTAGGGAGTGCTACATTTCCCTCGAATTGGGCGATGCCCGAGCTAGGCAGATCCAGCTGGGTAAGAAGGTCACTCTCTGTAAGGAGCAAATTCCAGTAAAGTCGCTCACTAAGCCGAACTGACTGTTCAGATATGGCTCCTGGAACACGTAGGAACAGCTGCATTTTCATGCTGGAACTGCTAATTAGTGTCCATGCTTCCAGAGGCCGTACAAGATAGAAAAGGTACGCCGCCGCTAACATAGTACATTGCAGCGAAATGATGGAGTTGCTAGTGATTACATTGGGAAGTAAACCCCAAGCGGCAGAAAAATAGAGTATACCCGACGAGTCGATACCCTTTGGTAGTGGGGAGACAGCACTGCCAAGAGCAAGTACGAGGAGAACAACACAACTTTCTGGACCTTCGCGAAACAGCACGCTTTGAGCCTTTTGATAGTAAGCTGCCCACTCATACGGATTTACACATGCGTACCATATGTTGACGCGTTCGAAGAATGCTTGGACCGAGGTTGAAGTTTCCTCAAGATCCAGGCTCAAGGGAGAATCGATGTGCAGCGGCTCTCTTGTGAGTTCCATCTGCAGTAAACTCTGGGGGTTGGGTGGGCGCGACACCAAAGCTTCAATCTTTGGCCACCGTAGTAAATCCAGAGCAGGAGTTGTATGCAGCTTCTGCGGGAATTGGAAAGCGGAACTCGAGAAGGGGATTAGCCCTCGTTCAATGGCTCGTGGCGCACCAAATCCACTGTTCGTCTCTCCTGTAATTGTAGCCATCGTATTCTTCCGGCTTCCCTGCATCATGTCGCTTGTCCGTGGAGAACCGATGTTCATAACTGCACCACCTCGGTCACCGCCTAAGGTTGCCTGGAGAAAGGCCTTCATTTTGTCCAAATCGTCCATAATAAGCTTCTCCCCCGCAGTAAGCTTTATACCCGGTTCTCGATAGACGCATTCAACGCGTAATTCGGTGCACAGCTTGCACATTGGTCTTGCGCCATCGCAGCGCGACTTTCGCCCCCGGCAAAGTTCGCACTATCTAATGTTAGGGTTCCAGAAGGGATCTATCGTAAAGGAACAAGTACCGCTATTGTAGCTCGTTTTCTCGGATAGCCAAGCGCACCGCTCGAGCGCTTCCTGGAACTCGAGGCAAGGTCATTGCTGGTGTCGTCGGCCTCTGCGTCGTTTTCACTCGTTATCATACTCAATCGATCAGTCTGTTGTAGATTCATATCGCCGCTGTAAGCACTCTGCGGTGGACCCTGGAATTGGTTGAAAAGTGCTGGTGTGGCATTGCTAGAAGACGATTGTGCTGCCATTGTCCCCATCAGCGAGTATTGGAGCGTTGGAATCGATCACTGTCGCTGCCAATACGCACAAGCGTCTTTGTTTATTTCATGATACACCTGGATACGAAAAAGGATTCTTTTCTCCTCCAGGTGGTAAACTGTGTGGAAATGGCGACGGGAGAACCCCCAGCGCGATTGTAGCGCGGCAGGTCAGGCTAGGAACGCTAGGCGATGCAGACATAACTGCCAACATTTCTCTTTTCTTTTGTATGGATGTTGTGATCTCGTGGATACGTTGATGTGAGAATTAGCAGTCGCCTACTCGTACATCCCCTCGGTCATCAAGCATACAAGTAATCTGTCCATCCTATTTTAGAGGCCGTTGCAATCCCGCTGCTAGCGCCCGAAATCCATGGCTACAAGTAAGGTAGGTACCTTACGGGGCCTCACCCTCTTATTCCCCCAAGTCCTTTCTCAATACACACCCCAAAAGCCTACGGGTGAGAACAGTGAGATGCACCATGCATCGTTGCTGGACATGCAGCAACACTTCTTACCAGTTTTCGTTGGTATCGCTGCACGTATCAATTGTTACGAGACTCTAGAATCTCCTGCAAGCTGACGGCTTTTATACGAGACGTATCATTGCCTACAATGATTGTCTTTTCGCGTAAATCGAAGCAGAACATCTAATATTTCTACTGTCAACCTTCGCATCGGACTCTTCGATATAAAAGTTGTTCTACTTTATCTCATGGAGCAGCAAATCTCGGTACCTTGGCTTCTGTGGTATACAAGAGCAAACCACGGCCGAGGAGATCACGGAAATCCTGCTCATAGAAGGTTACAATTTTCCGAGGCTGAAGGAAGGGCATGATGCATCAGAATTGTGGGGTTCGAAAACAAACCTCGAACTGTCAGAGAAATCGAGACATTCGTCTTGCCACCAAACTGCTAGTCTGTCTACTCCTCGACTTTTTAGACGTGATGGGTTGCCTGCGGCCGCGGACATCGTTCCGTGACTGTTTCAGCGCCCCGTGTGCATCAATCCAGCTTGCTTATCCTTAGGGGAGTCCTACAAAATCGGCATAGCTGATGATGGCGCTTTCGTGGCGCCGGTATGCTCGTAGCTCCGTGTTCCGGGTGGTGCTGAGATTCGACTAATGGATGGGATGCCTGTGATGATCACAGGCGATGCAGAAAGCCAGTAAACAACAACCGGTTTTCACAAAGATTTTTACATGGACAGCTGGACTCATCGTTCTCTTGAAATAATATAAGCACTAACTTGAGGTCTGTTGCAAGGCCTGTGCGACAAGGCGGAGTGGACTAAAAAGCGGATGGAACGCATCTATCTCGAGTTCCCAAATTCAAATAGCTAATTAGTCTAACAGTTGACCTGAGGTATTTGGCTATCCATAGTTGTTTACTGGGCTTTCTGGCCCCATCGGTGGAAACGCCGCTGGAAAAGCGAAGATCCAGACCTAAATTTGGTCACAGAGCCTTGCTCCAATTGCCCACAATAGAGGTGGACATCTCAGCGGCGTTTCAAGGATGTTGCAGAAGAGCCGTGTGGGATATTCTTGGTAAGTCACATTCCGCTATGCAGTCTCTTCTCGCGCCTTAGGGTTGGTTTTCTTTAGTCTTTGTTGAACCCATATCTTACCCCCCTTCTGTTATACCCTATCTTCTAAGGTACGTACTGCAACCTACAGCTTCTCAATCGACAGCCTGTGACAATAATATAGCGGCAGACCCAAGCGTTATGTATCTCCACAGAACGACCTAAACGTTCTCTATCAATTTGCGGCCAAAAGAAACTATATTTTCTCTAATATAAATACAGTTCACGGCCCTCGCAGATACTTACTCCTCATTACCTGGTTTCCTTTTACATAATGGCAAGGACAGTCGAATGATGATGGAACTTCCACATACCCTGGTACTTTACTTGGTCAACGAGGTTTAAATACCGTATCGCCAGGTGCGTCAAGTATCGCCCAAAAAGGCTCACTTGATCAAGCCCTGATTGGATGACCGGGACAGCAATTAGCATCCGGAAAGATAAGAGGATTCATTGCGTGTAAAGCACTAATGCGAGCGCTCAAATCTTGGATCAAATGAACTCTCTGCAACTCTTTATACCCCGTAGCGACATTATGCATCTTTGTCACATTGAGAGCTGCGCATGCTCTGACAGCCACCATTTCCTGCAATATCCCGCGTTCCGATTGCGTGACCTTGAGCATAGTGGCCGTGGGTGGTTGGGAACTTTACTTCGTAACCTTCTTTGCCGATGCGTGTCTTACTTTCGTGAAACATATACGCTGATACAGCAAGCCCTTAGAAATGTCTCATTTCTTTACCTTCCTCTATGGACACAACCCCATATCGGTTCGATGGAGACCTTCAACTTGCAAGGCAATTGCCATTGCGGTTCAATTGTGGAGCCACGGTACTCCATAATGCTGTTCCCGATTATGTGAACTGTGTCCGATATAACCACCTTATTCTTTTCAGTTTCCTCTCTCCATTCTGCACTCCCTCTAGTATAACCTCTTTAAGTTCGAACGTTCCTATACCTCTCAAATTGCTCAAGTCTGCGAATCCTAACGTGAACTCCTGCAATCTATCCAGCTCAAAATATATGCCTTCTTCACTCAAACATCAATGTCTCATGTCAGTCTAGATGAACAACATGATGGATTTCCTCAACGAAGATAAATCGGATATGCTTATAGGTGTCGCCATCTCCTTGATCGTCTTCATGACCATGGCCGTGGCGGTTCGTCTCTTATCAAGGCACCTGTCAGGAGCTGGGATTTGGTGAGACGATTGGATGGCTTCAGGAGCTCTACCCCTCAATATTGCCCTGCAAGCTATCATGATACTCGAGGGCGCTCACGGTCTTGGAAAATATATTCAAGCTGTACCCGGTGGAACGGCATACTTCTTTCGCGCTCTCTACCCTGAGCTGATAATCTATCATATATCCGTCACGCTGGTCAAACTCTCGATTCTTCTATTATATCGCCAGGTCATTTCGGCCAGGCACTTCTTGACTGTTCTATGGATTGTCGCAGGTGTCTTGCTGGCTTGGTGTATCGCCTTGATTCTCGTTTCTATGTTTCAGTGTTGGCCGATACACAAAGTTTGGGATTAATCAGTGCCGGGCACCTGCATTAACGGCAAAGGTTTCTTACTCGCACAAACAATACCAAACACCCTCACGGACATAGTTATCCTGTTCCTACCACTACCCATATTATGGAGACTGCAGATTCCAAAATCTCGAAAGATTGCTCTGATCGGCATTTTTTGTCTCGGCAGCTTATGAGCCTCCAAGTAAGACCAGCTTCGAATTCTGGCTAATTATCGATTTTCAGTGTCATCATAATGACAACTATAAGGATGGTTGCCTTCATCCACCTAGGCCAGAACCATGGCAAACCAGACGTTACATGTAAGCTCCCTCCCTCCATTCCCTCACCTGTACCCAACATACTAACAACCTCAAACCAGGGAATTCCACACAAGCCGCCCTCTGGTGAGGTGTAGAACCAGGCATCGGTCTCGTCAGTGCCTGCCTCCCCAGCATGGTGTATCTCTTCAGAAAAGCCGTCAATAAGATCTCTCCCACCCTTTTCTCCAAACCAAATAGTGGCGGTAGAGGTTACCCGTCATCCGGAGCGCGAGCTCTAAATCAAAGAGAGGCTAGGAAGTTCGAGTGCTTGGAAGATGAGCGGTCGATGTCAAAGTTTAGTCCGACTGCTGGCAGCGGGACTTGGGATAAGGAGATTATGGTTTGGGAAACCGGGTTCCGTTGCGGGAGATGCGAGTCTGAGGGAGGCTCATATCGAGAGTATGTGCAATGTTGGCGTTCTTACCTGGATTGGATATGAGTACTACGTAGACAGCATATTTCCGGTCTTGGTTTTTTTCTCTGACCCTTTGGAGACTTCTAAAAAACCTCGCACTCTTTGGCTTGGGTCAGTTCTCAACACAGCAATCCTATATAAAAGGGGGGATTCAAGGGACCTGGAAGAATAATGGAAAATGGTCAATATATTATCACTCTCCCTGGTCTAAACCCCCCTGGAAACGGCAATATTAGCTAGTTATGCCAACTCCCCCCCCCCACCTCTCCTCCCCCCTCACCCCTCGCCGGCCTAACAAGCAACATCTCCTTCGCCACCTCCCCACCCCCATACTTGCGCATATCAATCGCGACCTCATCAACCTCCTTCCATCCGTGCCGCTTGTACAGCGGCAACCCCATCGGCGTGGCTTCGATGAATGTTTTTGCATGGGCTTCGTCGGCGGCGCGCAGGCCCTGCTGGATCAGCATCGTGCCGAGCCCGAGGCGGTGGTGCGTGGGGGCCGTAGCGAGGAGTTGGAGGACTAGTTGGGGGGGTGGTGTTAGGGGCTGTTTTGGGGAGAGGGGAAGTGGTGGGTAGAGGGGAGGAGGAGATGGAATGGGGGGTGGGGGAGTTTGCAAGAATGGCGTGTAGGGATATTTGACGATGTGAAGGGATCAAGGAAAGAAATGGTAGTGTAGACGATGAGAGTTGTGCATATCCCCACTAGCTTCAACGAAAGTTTTGATATCCCATGCGGAACCATGCATCGAATTCAGTGCATAGGAAGACTCCACAACGAGTGAACGAAGATATAGTACCAATGGCCATCGTCTTCCACAAAAACAATTCACAGCATTTCCTCGGCACGAGTTTAGAATCCTAACCTGCAGTGATAACCGCAAACGAAACAACCTCCAAACCCCAGCCAACTGCGCGCCAAGAAAAGAGCAACTCACAAAAATCCTTCTCCCGCTCAATCCACTTCTCCCTCCCGGCCTTCAACTTCCCCCAAAACTCATCGCACAACTCCACATTCGCCCCCTCAGGCCACGGCTCCATCCCCTCATCCAGCTCCTTCTTCTCCGCCGCCTGCTCCGCCGTAAGGGTGTACGGATACTGCCATTTCGCAAACGCCACCATTTTCCTACAGTATACATAAACACGTCAACCCACCTTTCCCCCACCTTTCCCCCAATCATTAACAAAGGACCACCCCAACGCAAAAAACAAACTCACCCCTCCCCCTCATCCACGACTTTGAAAAACCGGAACCCGTTCAGGTCCGGCCGCGCAAAATCTCTCTGGTAGCTGCGGACTTCTCTGGCGCGGCGGATGGGTAGGGGCACGGCGGGCATCATTTGGCCGAGGATGGGGCTGGAGGCGAAGGCGGCGATGGAGAGGTCGACAATGGCGGGGATGTCGGTGGCGGTGGCGGGGTGGAGTGTGTAGGGCATGTTGGAGGGTTGGGGGGGGGATGTAGGATGCGAGGTGGTTTTGGAGGAGTGGTGGGTTATCCAATGTAGTTCGGTATCGGTGGTTCGATTAATGCGACTCGATAATTGTCTTGCGTTTACAAGTAGATGGATTTGAAGGTTACGACGAAGTGCTCATGTTTGCTTTTTGTAATATTATGAGATCTCGATGGCATTTCAGCATAGTATTCAATCGAGAGGACTTCCATGCAGTAGACTCCAGCAGAGTGTGCTCGCACGACTAGCTTTAGGGAATAAAGTTGGGGAACAAGTATGGCATCAGCTTCGAGTCCTCTTACCTTCCTGATTATTTAGAAAGTGGCAGACTCTTTTTATTCCATGGTGAAATCTTTTATATTTGGTTCGTGCGAGGAAGCCGAGGCAGGAGGTCCAAACTTCTTGGCCCCAACGTGACCACTTACACATTTCGTCTTCTCCCAAACAGCAGTCTGTTCCAAGGGTTCGAGTATTCAAGTCTTCCAGTAAGACGTAGCAACATTGGATCATGGCATATGGCTAGGTCTCTGGAATGACCTGGAAACTACGTGGTGATGGTTTGGTGGCCTGAGTAATAACACGAAGATTTCTGAGCTCTCCGAGTACGAAATCCAGAGAGTCCACGAGTACTGTGTCTACTCTTGAGATATCTTGATACTCGTGCAATTCTGTCTAGTTTTTCTCACTACATACCTGAGTACCAAGATTGGAAACAGTTCCCCAATATATTTGCTATTCTTCCCAAGAGACTGACCTCTTACGCCATCTCGATAAGTGCTTCTCTCCGTTCCGTTCAGAATACACCACCACAGACGCTTTTCGTTCAGCACAAGATGTCACGAAAACTCATTCATGTCGGCGTCATCGGGGCTGGCGAAGTAGCCCAAGTAATACATCTTCCGACGCTTCAACTTCTAAACCACCTCTACCGAATCGTGGCAGTCTGCGACCTTTCCCCAAAGGCAGTCGGATTTTGTACAAGTCATTGATAGTCCGCATATCGACCTCATCTTCAACCTGACGTCTGATGAGTTTCACGAGACCTACACCATTGCGGCCCTCGAGGCTGGTAAGCACGTGATGGTAGAAAAGCCCCTTTCTCTCAGCCTGCCAAGCGCATAGCGGATCATAGACGCAGAAAAGAAAGCTAGGAATGGGGCAAGAGTATTCGTCGGCTACATGCGACGCTACGCCCCTACTTTCGTCAATGCTTTCAAAAGAGAGGTTGCCAGTATAGATAGGATCCTGTACGCACGATCACGTGGAATCGTCGGTCCGAACGCGTCCTTTGTCTCTCAGTCTGGCACCTCAGCCACCAAATTCACAGACTTCCACCCGAGACAGCCGCTGTACGGACAAAGCTCCTGGACGTTCTACTCCAGGAAGCTTTTCCAAACCAAGAGGTTACCCAAGAGCGTCGAGATTACTGCCACTTCCTCGGGTCGCTGGGCAGTCACGACTTATCACTGATGCGAGAAGTCCTCGGTTTCCCTGAGTCAGTCACCGGCGTGTCCGTCAACGAACCTTTCTACAGCGCCATCTTCAAGTGCCGCAGAAACGGCAAGGCCTTCTCCGTGACCTACGAAAGTGGTATCGATTCCGTGCCACGGTTTGATTCACACCTTACTGTGTACGGAGAGAACAAGACTGTTAGCATACAGTACGATACACCTTACATCAAGGGCCTACCTATCAAAGTGATTATTGATGAGATCAACGAACATGGTGAGGCGGTGACGAGGGAAATTCTTAGTAGCTATGAAGACGCGTATACCGCCGAGTTGAAAGAGTTGCATAGTTGTCTGATAAGTGGGAAGGCCATCAAGACGACCGCTGAGGACGCCATGCAGGATTTGATATTATTCAAAATGATGTTTGAGCAGTATGATCGGCAACAAGCTGCAACGCATTTCGACCTCTACTAGCCGAGCTGGTGAGGCATGTCTAAGGGTTGCGATCGCTCATCACAAGAAGAGTCATCGCACCCATGTAGAAACATGCTTGAATCGCTATCCTAGCACTGTTGTGAGAAGCCCTAACCTCCTCGAGAATCTCAACTCTGCTACCCGCCTTGTAGAAGCAACATACGGCATTCTCAGCCAGCGCCTTTCCAGCAGAAAAAAAAAATGGATGCGCCATCCGAGAATAAGAAAGCGAGCTCAGAGAGCGAGCCGAAGCCGTACGACAGTGAAGATCAGGATACGAGGTCCTGCGAGCGGTTCGATACGACATCATCTTCGACGCAGTAGAAGTCTCCAGCTTTGTCAGAATCAACCGGTATTCCCTGGGAGCTCGGAGAGACGTATCCAGAACTCCCACGTCTATCCTGCCAGTGAGCAATAGATCAAGGACTGGTTCAGGGGCTCTTGTTCCTCGAAGCTCATACGCAAAAAGTTTATGTTCACCGCTGTTAGGAAATGTAGAGGGGATTCGAAAGGGGTTCACGGTTGATGTCTAAAGGTATGTAAGCGAGACGTTAACGAACTTGGTATGGGCGTACTAGGTAAGTCTAGTTCATTAATAGTATAGTCATACCTTTCGAGGAAATCATCAAGATGCTAGAAGTACAACCCGCCTCCCAACACAAATTTAACAACATTAGACGAAACCCCAAGTTCTTTCAACACCTCTCTGTCGTTCCGTTCGTACAAAGCCAACCCCCATCATCCGTTTCCAAGCTCATAACTCATCATCTCATTTCAAACACTCCTCTTACAAATAAGTGTACACCCCCCTAAATGGTCCCCAACCCCTCCAGAATATCCATCAACCCCGCCACGGCCCCGGCCCCTAGTAACCCCCTCTTAACATCCTTCTTCGCATTCTCCTTGAAGCTGCTCCCGCTCTGGCTCTTCTTCGGCTTGTCCCTCCTTGGCGATCTCTTCCTATTACTGTTGGTATTGTTGTTGTAGGGAACTGCTGGACCCTGTGGTTGAGGGATGTAGTTGCGTGGCGCTTGCGGGCTGGTGCCGTACCCGGGCGAGGGCGGCATGTAGGGGCCTCCGGAGGGCATTCGTTGCGGGCCGGGGGGAAAGGCGGGGTTGTAGGGCGGAGGTCTGAGGCCGGGGGAGGCGGACTGGTGTGGGTTTTGCCAGTTTTGGGAGGGGATTTGCATGGGCATTGGTCGGGATGGGAGAGGGCCGCCACGTGAAGAGGGTCTACCGGGCTGAGGCTCTGGCACACCGTCCCGAGGAGACGGAGTATAGGGTGATGTGTAGGGACGACGGTTGCGTTCGTTTGGCGTTTCTTGGGGATGGGGCACGCGCCGTGTACTATTACCATCGCTGTTACGGCGCGCTGAGCGTGGAGGAGGTGAGCTGGAGGAAGAGTCGGTGTCTTCGTCAGAGTGAAGGACGTGGCGACTTGGTGCTTTCCTACGCTGCCCGCTCTCGTCCGGGCTATCGGAGTCGCTCTCGACCCGTGCGCGGAAACGCACATTCTTTCTGCTCTTTGCTCCCTCAATATATTTTCCTCCATTGCCCTCAGCCCGCTCAAAGTTATTATCAGACGAGGAGTCATCGTCGCTGTCGTAACGAGACCTGTATTTGTTCTCTCTTCGAGGGGATCGGGGGTGTAGTTCGCGCAGTCGAGTCCACTCGTCCAAAAGATGATCAACGATATTGTCATCCGGCGCATGGAGGAGACGGTTTGCCGAGTACATTGCTTGGTTCATTGATGCATCCAGGTGGCTCAATGGTGTCTCCTGGTACTTGACCATAGCTGTTGATGGGTCGGCCTCATCCTTTGCGGCTTCAATTTGCAGTCGAGGATCAGCTTCTGCAGGCGTCATACCGTTGTGAATTGGCAACGGCCTCTCTGTATCAACGTCCTCGTGCTCGGCATGCTGGTAGAGCCGCCGAAGGTCAACCAGGGACCAATGTCGGACAACGACCATATTTTGGATCTCTGCTCGCTCTTGGAGCATCTCACGTTCAGAGAGCGGCTGTTTCGTCGAATCTTCACTATATGCGATCGTCAGCCCATAAATCCGCAAAACCTAATCGTTACCTACCGTTCAGATGCTATCGTCTTCCCCAATTGTAGTACTTGCAGCATAAGGGACAGGCTGAGTTTAAGGCATTCTAGCTGCCCAAGCATGTATTGAATCCGCTGCTTCTTGAAACACCATGTAACCCTTTGCGCAATGGAAATGGATTGAATATTCCCCTTCTCGTCCTTCTTTTGTACCATCTCAACCATTTTCTTTACCTCGTCGAATACGGATTGACTCTGTTTGGCGATCTGGCTTACGGTATCGATCGCACTTTGTGATGTAAGTGTCCTCGTGGCCTGGATATTGATACCGACTTGTTTGAGCATTAGGCTGAAGGAGGAGATGCCCCGTGCTATGGTTTGGATTTCGACATCAGTGTCGGCAATCTCTGCACCCACAGCATTGAGGATTAGGGACAGTCGAAAGCCAGCGCCCGCGACCCCGATTATCGAGGCTATAACGCTTCTTGCGGAGTAAGTCAGTTGACACGGTTGGCTGTGGAGGAGTTGAATGCGGTGGTGAACACACCCTGTTTCTAGCATGATTAAGACACGCCTAAGTCTATTGTGAAACCAGTAATGTAGAATGATGAGTAGCAGTTGTATGGACTATGTAAAAAGTAGGCATGACGGTTCGTAGAAGTCTCCTCAGCCTGACTTCAGATGGGAGAGGCGAGGGATGAGGGATGAATACGATGATGATGATGGAGGGGTCCCCAAAGCGGCTGAGAACTTTTGGATTAGTTCTATATCCCGCCCGGGCCCGCCAAGCTCGCTACTCCACGATGGATCGGTAGGGCTCACTCCTGGGTGCACACCACTCCTCAGCCATGGATGCTGAGTGGTCCTGTCAAGCGACGAGGGTCTGAGCCATGGGAGTCATGTCAGACTCTCGACTCATACTCTACTCTAGTACTTGCATAAGGTAGAATAGAATCCGTGAAGCCCAGGCGATTTCCCAAGTTTCAACAAATTCTACCACCAACATGTGCCCACAAACTCAATTATCAAGCCTCACGCAGTTCATCAGGCTATCGGTAGATCTACCTTCCACCACTGACAGCTATCAGCTCGTTGTGACAGCACCACCACAGAGGTTGTCTTTATGGCGCAGGTTTATTGCAGTTGGCCTAGCCAAGCCGAGCCTCAATCGCCTCCGTCTTTCTGTGCTGTACACCTTATGAAAAAGTTTTAACACATTGAAACAAATGTCCATGTTGATATATAGTCGACTACGAGGCTTTATGGCATACATTAAGGTGCCTTTCTCAGAGTATTAGGGTAGGGAATCAATTCGGACTCTCAAAGTCCAAAACGCAACCGTACATAGCCGGAGACTTCCACTGCCAAAACGGATCTTCTATAACTCGAGTCGCAAGCACGTTCTCCTCTGCCGGCAATGCTTGAAAGTTTCGACCTCACCACGAGTACTTACTCAACAGAGGAACTAGTGCTAGCAGGAAGACAAGAACTCGTGCATAAATTTTCCTTCATACCACCACGATTACTAGATCAGACCTAGAAGTCTTCATCGATATGAACATACTTTTTGCACTTCGTTGTCGTTATTGCTCTTTCTTCAGATGGCCTTGACTCTAAAATCTTTCTTGAAGGGTCGAGCGACAAACTTGTCCTCTCTTTTGTTGTAGTTGCGTTGATGCTGGAGGAAGAATAAGGAGAAATGTTAGATTTTTATCCAGTACAATTCGATGATAGTACCGCAGTTGAAGCAGGAGTCGTAATGATTTTGGAGAAAGAAAAATCATTCGTGATATCGAAATTTCTTCCTCGTTTCCGAAAGCTTCTTCACATTCTTCCCAATTTGAATGGCATTAGCTTGCAGTGCTCGTTGTTCGTATATTGATCTGTAGTATTGAATTTGAGGAATATCGGCCTAGGTTTTCCATATCTTAATTATCGTTCATCTTCCACAACATCAAATCTGTTTATTCGGTTCAGTGCTCGCCTTGAATAAGAAAAGTAACAGATCTCGTAGGATTGAGAATAGAAAGCGCCTGACAGTCCTCCCTATAGCAGTTCTGATATTGTCAACTGAAAGAGAGATATAGAGTTCGTGGTCCTTCGCAGTCTTGGAGAGACAGAGATTATTGTCAACCGCGCGTGAATTCAGTCTATCGTAGATCAGCAACACAGGAGTAATCAAGTAAAGTGTAGGGAGTTTATTGATCATGTATAGAATACCGTTCCGGAACATTCTCAGCAATGCACGAGGGAGCAGATATATCGAAGTCACCCATTGAATAATTCACGACTTATCGATAGCATCTGCATAGCCTCGCAAGCCTCGGCCCACGTCATCGGTGAGAATCGGTGATCTCTTGAAACGAAGGAATCAAAGGCTATCAACTACCTTGGGAGACAAGTACGTTCACCAGTTAAATACTACCTATATTTTCCCATTCTCGTTTTCTCGTTTTCTATTTGTGCGCTACATGATGGGCCTTAGAGTAGCCTTAGGCGGAAACTAGTGATCCAGAGCGCATTTGCATAGCCGTGGGACTAAAGTAACGGAAGACCGAAGCTGACGACGGGAATGATCACAGCGACGCTGATTAGAGATATCTATTTCGATTCTCTGCTCTCTCTTCGACGAACAATTACTTTCTGATCATTCTCTACCACATATCTTTGCGCTAGGCCTCGGCTTTCTCCCATCGACCGGCACCCTACGCGTTTTGGGTAGGCTTCTGTCGCCGACGACGACATCTATCTCGCCACTATCTACCTCCGTACGCTTTGAAAGAACTCACCCATATGGATTCGCCATCTGGAGTGCGCCGCGGAAACTCCACGAACGATGTACCATTGCGCATACTGTCACTCGGTAAGTCAACGGTGCATCTACAGCGCCTATGGCAACTGTTGGATTGGTAAGCTAATTTATTTTATGGAGACGGCGGAGGAGTGCGAGGTTATTCTATGTTGCTTCTTCTGGAAACGTTCATGCATCAAACCATCACTGCCATCGATGAAGCTGAGAAGTACACCGAGCACGAAGCGCACCATTTCGATGCGATTAGACCCAACCTGACAGAACTCAAACCATGCGACTATTTTGATTTGATTGGCGGAACAGGCACGGGAGGACTGATCGCCATAATGTTGGGCCGGTTAAGAATGGGAATTGAAGACTGTAAATCTGTCTACCAGGAAATGACACGATTCGTTTTCGAAACCGACAAGACAATCGCTGGCATTCCTTATAGGTCAACTCTCTTCAAGGCCTCGAAATTAGAAGACGCCATACGAAATTGCGTACAAGAATACGACAACAGGTCTACCAATGATCATACCACTGAATTCGTTGAAATGCCAAAAAGTCCAAGAAGAGCAGGCAGTATGCACAGCTACAATAGTGGCCTACAAAGAAGCTCAACAAGCTCGACTTATAACCGTCGGCGTAGTTCGTTTTTGCCAGCAAGAGCCGGCACAGGGGATCCGAATGCTGAGCTTGAGGACTCCAGGCCAGATGCCACAAAGACGTAAGTATAACAGAGACCACCTTTGGCGGAAATATTGCTAACCAGTGGTTAGTGCTGTCACAGCCGTTTTTAAAGGAACTACTAGGAAAAATGGTACTTCAACACTACTACGATCCTATAGGTCACGGACCACACCTCCTGTTGAGTCGAGGTGCACGATTTGGCAGGCCGGCCGTGCAACATGCGCTACAAAATTAGCGTTCAAACCAATACAGATCGGTACTTCCGTGTTTCTCGATGAGGGAGAGGGTTTATTGAACATCGACGGAAGCCCTACTTATAATCCTGCTCCTCAGATATTGCAAGAAGCAGTGGAGGATGAATGGCCTGGTCGTAAAATCGACGTCTTTCTTAGCATCGGCACCGGGAAACGACCCAGCACAAGCAACAACATGCAACATGAGTGGTGGGAAGGTTTTGCAGGTGGTATGGGTGATTTTGCTGAGGCCAAAAGAAAATTAATTATGAAGATTGAAGGCTGTGAAAAGACCCACGAGGATATGGTATCAAATCACCTCAAGAGAAGCGGTGTCGACGAAGGTGCATACTGCAGACTAAATGTTGAGGTTGGGGTTGGAGAATTCGGCATGAATGAGTGGACTCGATTGCCAGAAATCACATCCAACACGAAAAATTACTTGAGAAAACCAGGGGTGCAGAAAATCATCGTGGAAGGCGCTAAAAGGATGAAAGATGTCCAATTAGAAATAAACAAGAGGCGAAGAGAAGTTGCGGAGACAATGTCACGACCTTTCGACGGCTTTGACCGCTACGAGAAACAGGAGCCACCCTTCGTTCCACCACCTTCAGACCCGTACGCGGTGGAACTGCCCGGCGCAGATGTGCCATCGCTTTATCCAAGGCCGCTCAGTCGACCGGGTCCACAGTATCCCGTAACCCACCTCCGTTCGTACCAACAAGAGTACAATGTGCAAGACAAATTCACCATCATGCCTTCACCAGACGAAAAATTCACTGTTTTACCCTTGGATGATTCACAGCGGCATGAGGACCAATCATCGTACAGGATATCAGAAGATTCTGCCTATGGAAGAGCAACGGAGCATTCTCAAGATAGTAGGCCTCCAACATCCGATAATAGCTTCGATTTACCGAGGAGGAGCAACGAGGCCTATCGCCAATCTATGCCTCCGCCTCTTCCGCCAAAAACCCCCATACAATTTTACGACGGCGGCGACGGACGGAGACATACTATTGCTCACAGACAGAACGGTCATGTTGCATTGCCATATCCTGACGCCGATGGACCTCCACCGGTTGTAAACATGGCGAGAAAGCCAACGTATGTTCCGAGATGAGATGGAAATACATAGTACTTCTTTTCCAGCCGGGAGGTCGTTTATCCGCTAGTGATTTTGCTGTCGTAGTGTCGAGCAACGCGTATTGAGGAAGCGGTTTATAGGATTTCATGGCAGGGATACCAGGCGTTGCTCCTACGACCATCTATGAGACTACGAGTACACGAGAGCATGCATAATGTGCGATGATCTTTTCTATATCAGGTCTTCCAAGGTTTATGTATAGATGCAAAAGCAGTGGGACTTTCTTGGGCATTGACCGTAAGCAAGTACGTAGGCATGTATAGCAGTAAGGTAGGTATTAGTAGTATTAGTAGTGTAGAATACAGGGTAGAAAACAACATCTCATGAGTCAGGGCAGTGGTGAAGGGCTTTGTGTTTCCATAAATAGCAACACTATACAGTACACAGTAAGTATGTAGTACAGTACATACTATGCAATTCGGAAGGAAGGATTGGTTGCTCGGGAGAGAAAGAGCACGCGTCAGGAACAAGAAAGAACACGCACACAAACAGATCGTCGGTGGTGGCGTGCGCTTGGCCTAAAGGAACTTGCTAGTCTCGGGAACACGCTAGTGCGTACCAGACGATCAAGGTTCTCGATCAGGGCAAATGCGATAACAATTCCAATGCTCCGTACTCCTCCAACTACCACTACCACAGTATACATCCCATCCTCCTTCGAACAGCGACCTTATTCGAAACTTCAAGTACAAGACGATCACAGCGACAAAGCTTGACTGCTGCTATATATCTCCTCAAGTCCACCGGTACGCGGCACCCTGAAATTCACCTCTCCTGATACGCCAGCGGTTCCAGGACTTAGGAGCTTCAACGTCACCCACTCCTTTGATCCATCATAACCTAGTATCGAACACAATTCGTGACTCTACCTATTCGCGACGTTGGTGAAGACCGTATCTTCAATCCGTCTAATTTCAGCCTCGGGCAGACTACGAGAGGCAGGCCTCGAAAGCCCTGTTCTGGCTCCGAACATATCTTTCCTCTACCGACCACTATCAAATCCGCCTCATGAGATCCCATAACACCTAAAGGCCATCTCTCCTTCCCTCTTCCACCTGCTACCAACCTGAAGTCCTTTGGATCGCCTGGCGCTTTGATACTCTGGAAGGTCCGGCAGGAGCTTTACCATTGAACTCGGATTCAGCCTGTAGCACTACAACATCCTAGTAGACTCACCATGGATGTCTCAGCAAATGTACTCTCTACTGCCCATGAGCTCTACGCAAGAGCGAACACAACTCACACTCGCCCTCCTGTGTACAAGGCTATCGGCATATCATTAGCGATCGGTTCGGGCCTTTTCATAGGAACTTCGTTCGTTCTGAAAAAGACTGGGTTGTTGAGGGCGAATGTAAAATACAAGGAAGAGGCTGGTGAGGGCTATGGCTACCTCAAAAATGCCTACTGGTGGACAGGCATGACTCTGATGATTATTGGAGAAATCTGCAACTTTGTCGCCTACTCGTTCGTCGATGCCATACTCGTCACGCCCCTTGGAGCGTTGTCCGTCGTTGTCTGTACTGTCTTGTCTGCCATCTTTCTCAAAGAACGTCTAAGCTTCGTTGGAAAAGTGGGTTGCTTCATGTGTATAGTGGGCTCCGTGGTCATCGTTATGAACGCCCCGTCTCAAAGTTCCGTCGCCGATATACAAGAGATGAAGCATTTTGTCATCGCGCCGGGGTTTCTGACATACGCTGGAGTCATCATCGTCACCTGTATCTTCATTGCTGTATGGGTAGCACCTCGGTACGGAAAGAAAAGTATGATGGTATATTTGAGCATATGCAGTCTCATTGGAGGCCTCAGCGTTGTCGCGACGCAAGGTCTGGGTTCTGCGGTTGTGGCCCAGGCAAATGGAGAGCCGCAGTTCAACCAATGGTTCTTGTATTTTCTCTTCGTGTTCGTAATTACGACCCTGGTGACTGAAATTATATTTCTCAACGTAAGCACACATCTTGTTTTCTGGACCCTATCTGACCCCAGTACAGAAAGCCTTGAATATCTTCAACGCCGCCCTTGTCACACCAACGTACTACGTTTACTTCACCAGTGCAACCATAGTCACATCTTCCGTGCTGTTTCGCGGGTTCAAAGGAACACCCACTTCTATCGTAACCGTGGTTCTGGGCTTCCTGCAGATCTGTGCAGGCGTCGTTCTATTGCAGCTTTCGAAGTCCGCTAAAGACGTGCCCGATGTGGCGGTCTTCAAAGGCGACCTGGATCAGGTTCGGACCGTGGCCGAGCAAGAAGAACCGGAATCTGAGCCAAAAGCCGATGCCATTCGAGGCGCTGCTGCCATTGTTCGCAGATTTTCGACTGCAAGGCAGAAGATGGCAGCTGCGGAGGCCAAAAGGGTTCATGAAGAGCGATTGAAAGACCAGATGGAACCTATTGGGGAGAATGAACATGTTGAATGGGATGGTCTTAAACGTAGGAAGACAGTATTGAATACGCCTTCACCAGGACTGCAGAGGACAAAGACATTACATCCCCCACTAGGAATGACACACTTCCCCGACGAGGATGACCTTGAATCTAGACCAAGCACTACGGATGTGTACGGAAGTGGAGGCTTTAATGGTGGATTCATGGACAGTATCAAGAAGCGTGCTCAAAGTACAATCCATCATGGGCAACGAAAGAACCTCGGCGCTGGAACACCGGATTCAAGAAGCCCAATGCATCCAGTTGCGTTGACAGAAATAGTAATACCGGGGCATAAGGGAGAGGAGACACCAGGAATGACGTTCCCACAGAACTCGGATGGCGCGATGGAGATGTCGCACGTCTATGGGTTGCCACCCGGACTTGAACGGCAAGTTGACGGCTCGGCCGACGCTAGTCACCCCCCAGGCCATGATGGAAGGTCTGTTGCATGGTCAGGAGAAGTTGGGCGTGACCGCGCACACTCCAGAAGCAGTCTTGCACCTTACCCACCAACCCATTCTGCTAAGCGACAATTCTCTTTTCAAAACGTCTTTAACCGACACAAAAATGAACCTCCTCCTGAGAGCAGTCATTCTGTTCGGCCAACATCACGTAAAAGCCTTGGCTCACGACAAGGAAGTAAAGAGCACAACATACCTGGCATTAAATCTGCCACAGAGGAAGAAAGACTTGGACTAGTGAAAGGAGATTCGACTGCTATGCTACCATTACCAGATTATCCTTCAGATGAAGAGGATTGGCAGCTTGAGCGCAAGCAGAAAGCTGGCGTTGCCCCAATGAGTCCATCGCCTATAAGCGAAGAGAAGGAAGTCGAAGATTACCAAGCGCGGAGACAAAGTTGGGAGGATAGTGTAGACTCGCCGGAGCTACTGAGCGTTATGTCAGGTACATCGAAACCAAATGACAGGGATGCCGAGTCCAGGCATCTTAAGGATTGGGAAGGGCGGGCTGGTGGCAGCGGGGGAGGGGCATTTGTGTGACTGCAATGGACAGAGACAATGATACATTATAGAGCTTTCGGAGGATTAACGCCTCTACCTGGGGACTAAACTTGGCCTGTGTTTTATATCCAATCAGTAAGCGCGCAACGAGAATTTGACATGAGCCCATGCTTTTTCGAGTGGACCGTCTTTATGGATCGGGATTCACCACTGCTGTAACCCACTGCCTCTTCTTGGGCTTCGGACGGAAGTACCTGTGCCTGCTCATCCCCCTCTCTTACTTTCGCCTTTTGTTTCGTCATATTCATATCTTCTTTCTTTCTTTCTCACCCCGTACGTCAACGTATGTCTAGCAAACGAATGAAGAGCCACTTTATTAAAGTCTCTTCCCAAGCTTTCCGACCTCGTCACAAGACTAGCAATGCGCCGCGTCAAATTCTTCGTTGCGAAGGTCATCTCCCTACTAGTAGCTCCAGCAAGCGCCGCACTAACGAGCGCTCTTTCAGCAATGACAACTACTTCAATAGCTGCAACGCCGGCTGAAACATCTGCCGCGGCCCCTATTTCTGACAGGAGCGGTCCCTTGCTAAGTGTTCGTAGACGGCACACAAGACTTGACGGAGCTCGTGGGTATCTTCGCTACGGATTTGGTTGCGCGCTTTGCAGCCGACTACAACAAAGGCTATCTCTCTACGGCTGCGGCAACTTTGTCGTTGCTTGGCCTGCTCGGATACATTCACGCCCTGTCCAAAGCTTGGGCTGGGCCCGACAACGCTGCGAAAATGCGGGCTACGGTACCAAGGCCATGCGTCCACTGTTTTCGGAACCCCAGATGATGGCCGGCTGCCTCCGACATTGTGCATACTGTATATTATGTTCGGCGCGATAAAAACGGCGGACCACATAGAGTGGAGACAAGTTAATGCAACGAAACATACTGTGGACAGTATGCCTTTGTTGGCTAAAGCACTACCATTTCCCCCTCTCAGGTCGAAAAAGAATCGACATAAGATCCTATAACCTAGACAAGCCTTCCGAGGTCTTCAGATCTCGTAAAGGCTTCTTACATGTCCTGGTGCTGTGGAGGGTATGTATAGGGATGACTCGTTTGATGATCATGCTAATTTGTGGTAGCTTGCGGCATCAAGCATGGGCGCTATACTACGCAGCTTTTGGTCTCTTCTCATCGATTCTAAGCAGCTCTTTGGCCTGGGCTTGGGTCTAACATCCGGACCCTGCAGAAGTGCAATACTTAATACTACAAAGGAGCTTGTAGATGGCATAGAGCACGCGTCGATTATGTATAATGCAAATTCAATGGACGAGGAAAATGCAGTTGCTGGCGCCCAGGATCAGTCATTGCAATCTCACACCAACCAAGATCCCCAACCAGCAAACCCAGAAGATGGACAAAGTCTTTCTACCCCCCAGCATTCTCAACGGTCAAACCCAGAGGAGAGTCCGCGTCTTTCCTCCCCCACGGCCGAGATCAAGGACCCAGTGAATCGATCGCATGCTCAGCAGCCTCCTATACAGCTATACGACAATCTGCCCAACGGCACATAGAGAAGCCCCACAAATATGAAGGCATACCAAGCCGTCGACTTCGCCCTCGACTAGACTGCGAAGGAAACAAAGACCTCTCTGTAAACTTCTTCAAGCTCCTTTCTTTTCCCATTTCTTCAGAAATAGATCGTCACTAATACTGATGACGGGGAAAGGCGGCGCATCAATGTAATTTCAATGACACAATTAATATAGAGCACTCGATTATCCTTGATCTTTCTCCTGCGAGAAAAGCATGAGCGAAGATGATTTACTCCGAGCGATATCCCTCTCACGCCTGCAATGGCCAAGAATCACGCAGTAGAGCACCAACAAAAATCGCCCACCCGGCACCACTACATAGTTTCTGAAACATCATAGTCACGCGAAAACATCGCATTCTTTCATCCAGCTAGTTAGATTCCCGCTGCATATGAAACTTCCTTCAGACAAAATGGTTCCTTAGCAGCATTGGTATTTACTCGCTGTCATACCCAAAGAAAGAACCGTTCTCGGGTACCGAAACTCTCACAAAATGCCGAAAAACAAGAGAAATGCCGAAATGACCGAATGTAGAGAGCTTCAAGGCTCGCACTAAGGTAAACCTGTTTGCCCACCATACCAAACCTGGGCTGTCTAATTATACATAAACGAGAGACTGCGCGTAGGAAAAGTCATGCCATCAAAGACTCATCGCTAAACAAAAAATCAAAACACGACTCATTCCTTTGCTGAAGGTCTTTATTAGCGTTGGAAGGTTTTGCCCTATCGAGACCGTGACTCACCGATGCCGGGCTAGTGCGCTCCACATGAGCATGCCAGAATTGCCTACTTCTTGACTTCCTTGCTCTTCGCGGCTCTCTCAGCGGCCTGGCGAACATTACGGCATGAGGCACAATTCGTGTCTGGGCAAGTTCCACTTGTCAGGGTGTTAAGGGCACTGCACCATGTGCCATTTTTTCGCGCAAGTGTTGGTAAATGTTTTCCCACATGCACCACTGATTGACATTGTCAGCATAGAATCTTAATCATACATTCCAATCTGTGAAAAGGAAATCATACCAGTGATGACCCATTTTGACTCGAGAGGTGAATTGAGATGTTCGCTCTTAAAAATGCACTTTTGAGACGAAAGTACCGAATGCTCAAGTATGTGGACAAGTATATATGTGTGTGTGTGTATGTGTATGTGTAGGGGACTGATGGCAATTGCTTTTAGCAGAAAAACCACATATCCTTTACAGATTTCATCTTTCTTCCTTGACCCAACGGCTACCGGTCTTACGCAATAGTGTCAAACTCTTGAGCGCTGAAAGGATTCCACCAGAAAGCAAATCAAAGTCCTTGGAAATTGAGCTCTGCAAACCCACTGAAATACTCCCGGGACATTGAAATATTAGTGCATCAACTATGTATATTCATATGTAGTAGACCTATTATCAGAAGATGTGGGGTGAAGGATTTCGATAGAAAGCATAGCATTCTTGCTAAGTTGAAGGGCTGACAGATATTTCTAACAGAGATTTGGGATCGTGACGCGTAAGATATCCGCCTCTTTTGGTAACCAGCCAGTCATTGATTGGGCATAAAATTTTCGAACCTTCGGTAGTAGAATGATTTCAACAAAGCAATCGCAGCCGCTGAATATAGCCCCCTAAAACCATAGGATGTTTTCCCTACCAATGAGAATCTGGTACTGAGATAGCAGACGTGTTTGATCTGCCGCTTAGACTACTAGCTCTGAATAACGAAATCCTTTTGTAGCAAAGATTGTACATTGTACGTCTTTTGTGTGATCTCTTCGGTCAGCTATTGGACGGTCTTGGCAGCGTCTAGGGTTGGGGACCTAGCGTCTAATTTAGCGCTTAGACGGCGCTTATCGAGGATCTTCTCGTTCTTTTCTTAAGTTTTTGTCCTTCCATTTGCATCGGAGAGTATACAAATTGATGCGACGCAATATTAATGCTGAAGTTTATGAGCCTACAAAGCGCTTATTATAGAGCAATCAAGACCCTAGCTTAGGGTTGTCAGTCCATAGTTTAGGTCTAACCACTTAAATACTCCGCTCCATCAGTTCATCAGACCCTGGATACTTCTCTCATAGCTTCTACACTCCTAGATTCGACACATAATCAAATGGGGCTCGTTCACTAGCTTTGTGAGCCTGGGGAACAGCAGTCCGACAATGGATACCATGTTTGTTTTGCAAACTTTCCTTCCAGAGGATGAGGACGACGACAATGCGAATATGTTCAAGCCCGTTGTCTCCAATATTCGTTTCGATCTTCTGCCTACCTATGCCTTATCCGTTCGCAAGGACCACTGG
>JAABUS010000987.1_pt1 | contig 66828 bp, 75 predicted proteins | sample 5560161 | NCBI WGS metagenome assembly JAABUS01 (sample SAMN10711885, study PRJNA513376) | rock metagenome | isolation source: Antarctica rocks | place: Antarctica: Victoria Land, Trio Nunatak nord | collected 2016-01-04
CTGAGCGCGAGCAGCCCCTCCTTCGCAGCGCCAACAAGTTCCCCGAGCGCCTCCTGCACACGCAACGGCAACACGGCCTCCGACACGAGCCCGGCCGGGACGAGCGATACGGTTGCCTTCTTCACGGTGGTTCCTCCCTCGATCTTGGACGGATCGCCTCGAACGCTCCCAACAGGAGCGGACGAGGCCGGAGGGACCGCCGTCAAGTTCTACAAGCTACGGGACAACCTCCTGCACGAAACGGTTCCGGTGATCGCACAGGCGGCGTACTACGCGAACGGAGACCTGATGGTGGAGCAGATGGCCGTCTTCGCTGATAGGCAGGGTGCCAACTTTCCGCGAGGAGCCTTCCTGGATGCGATGGAGCAAATCTTGCGGGCAGCGCCGGCCGGGTCATCGACGGAGACTCTCGAACCACCCGTCAACGCCGCGCACATCGTGCTTGACCTCGAACCACCTGATTTCGACGAGGACTGAAGCGGCGCAAGCGTCAAGAGAACCTTGAACGTACACGCACTCGTTCAGACGAGGTTCGGGCAGTGTTCGGCTCGTGTTCGGCCACGCCGAACGCGATTGTCAGGGCAGGACAATCCCTGCAAGATGGCGCCGACGCGCGGATTCGAACCGCGGACCCTTCATTGAGAGTGAGGTGCTCCACCCCAGTGAGACGCGCTGGCGGAGACCCAACGTTCAAGCTCCGCGACCGGAATCAGAATCGTCTTGGAGCCACGACGGATGATCCGGAGCTCAGGCTTGATGTGCTCGTCGAAGAAGTCTCGGCTGACGCCGAGCATCGCGGCGGCCTCGTTCGGAACGACCGTGACGCGGCGGAGCGCGCTCTTCGGCCGGCCGGTCGGCTCAGGCGCCGGGGCGGCGGTGAGATCGAGGCTGAGCTGCTCGCTCGCCATGGTAGGAACATATATGATCCGCTTGATGATCGCAACCCTAGCCGCTAGATTGCTCGTATGACCAGCGGCATGCTCATCCGAGAGGCCCGCCTGCTCGCCGGCATCTCCCAGGGCGAGCTCGGCGATCGCGTCGGTCGTGATCGTGCCCAGATTGCCCGGTGGGAACGGGACGCCGTCCAACCGAGCTTCGAGACCCTGCGCGAGCTGCTCCGCTCCTGCGGCTATGACCTCAGCCTGCAACTCGCACGCCATGAACCGGACGAGCGCGAAGCGGAACAGATCCGAAAGCGGCTCCGCCGCACCCCGCAGGAGCGGACGCGCTCGATGCTGCGCACGCTCGACCGCTGATGGCGCCGGACACACCGGACCGCTTCGACCCGCTCGGGTTGCTCGCCGCGATCCAGAAACGACACGCCAGCTTCATCCTCATCGGCGCCCTCGCGCGCATCACCCAGGGGACTGATGAGCTGACCAACGGCGTCGACATCACGCCCTGGATGCGTCCCACCACCCTCGGCAACCTCGCGCTCGCCCTCGCGGACGTCAATGCCCGACGCGCAGACGGCCAGCCGCTCTCGTTCGACACGGACGAGCCGGTCATCGAGCTCAATACCGACTACGGACAACTCAAGATCGTGCCGCAACCCGCGGGCACGCGAGGCTACGAAGACCTCCGCCGCGCCGCTACGCATGAGTATCTCGGCAAGGGCGTCCGCCCACAGATCGCTTCCGTCGGCGACCTCGTGCGGATGGCCGGCGCGCTCTACCGTGACTACGACCGCGACCTCGTGATCGTGAACCAGCTCCGCCACATTGCCGAACTCGAGCGCGATCTCGGAATCGGCCTCGAACGTTGAGCCGCCGAGAAACGCACTAGCCTTCGGGGACATGGCGCTACTCGAGGAGCTCACTCCCGGCGCGCGAGTGACCGGCGTCGTCCCAGGCCGCCCGGTCACCGTCGTGCAAGCGCGTTTGTTCGGCGCCGCTGCGCTCGAGCTGACCCACCGGGACGACGAAGGTCGCGTCGGCCAGGAGATCCTCTACCGAACAAACGAGGCCCGCCTCGAGATCGAGGGAGTGGGCCGAGCGTGGAGCTTCGACGCCGACGGCAAGCTCTTCCGCCTCGTCTCGGAAGCGCTCCGAATCCGGCTCGCGCACCTCTTCGACCCGTACCTCGCCGTCCACACGTCGAATCTCGATCCGCTGCCTCACCAGATCAGCGCCGTCTACGGCGAGCTCCTGCCGCGGCAGCCGCTCCGCTTCCTGCTCGCCGACGACCCCGGCGCGGGCAAGACGATCATGGCCGGACTCCTGATCAAGGAGCTGATCGTGCGCGGCGACCTCAAACGCTGCCTCGTCGTCGCGCCAGGAAGCCTCGTCGAGCAGTGGCAGGACGAGCTGGCGCAGAAGCTCGGGCTCGAGTTCGAGATCGTCACGCGCGACGCGATCGAGGCATCCCGAAGCGGCAACCCGTTCGCCGAGAAGAGCCTCGTGATCTGCCGGCTCGACCAGCTCTCGCGCAACGAGGACATTCAGGCAAAGCTCGAACTGACCGACTGGGATCTCGTCGTCGTCGACGAGGCGCACAAGCTTTCCGCCCACTTCTACGGCAACGAGGTCAAGAAGACGAAGCGATACGAGCTCGGCGAGCTCCTCGGCCGCCTGACGCGCCACCTCCTCCTGATGACGGCGACGCCGCACAGCGGCAAGCCCGAGGACTTCCAGCTCTTCATGGCGCTCATCGACCCAGACCGCTTCGAGGGCAAGCCTCGGAACGGAGCGCGCCAGCTCGACGCTCAGGGGCTCATGCGCCGCGTGGTCAAGGAAGAGTTGCTGACTTTTGAGGGAAAGCCGCTCTTCCCGGAGCGCCGCGCCTACACCGTGAGCTACCCACTCTCGCCTCAAGAGGCGCTGCTGTACGCACGCGTCACCGAATACGTGCGCGACGAGATGAACCGGGCCGAACGTCTACAGGCACAGGGTGAAGGTCGGCGCGGGACGATCGTTGGCTTTGCGCTCACCGTTCTCCAACGCCGGCTTGCCTCTTCGCCCGAGGCGATCTACCAATCGTTGCGCCGTCGCCGCGAGCGTCTCGAAGCCCGCCTCGGCGAGGAGCGCGTCGGCAAGCGCAGCGCCGAAGCGGAAATCGACCTGACGGCAGGGCTAGACGCACCCGATAGCGACGACGTCGACGAGCTTCCCGAGGGGGAGCTCGAGGAGCTCGAGGAGGAGATCGTCGATCAGGCCTCCGCAGCCAGGACGATCGTCGAGCTGGAGGCCGAGATCGAGACGCTCAGAGAGCTCGAGACGCTCGCCGGCCGCGTGCGGACATCGGGCACCGACGCGAAGTGGACCGAGCTGGCACGACTGCTCCAGGACCCGAAGGACGAGATGTTCGACGGCCCGGGCCGGCGCCGAAAGCTGATCATCTTCTCGGAGCACCGGGACACACTCAACTACCTCACCGACCGGATCCGGACGCTGCTCGGCAGGCCCGAGGCCGTCGTCACGATCCACGGTGGGCTGCGACGGGAGCTGCGTCGCGAAGCGCAGGAGTCGTTCCGACAGGACCCCGACGTCACCGTGCTCGTCGCCACCGACGCCGCCGGCGAGGGCGTGAACCTCCAGCGAGCCCACCTGCTCGTCAACTACGACCTGCCCTGGAACCCGAACCGGATCGAACAGCGCTTCGGCCGCATCCACCGCATCGGCCAGACCGAGGTGTGCCACATGTGGAATCTCGTCGCCGCCGAGACGAGGGAAGGCCAGGTCTTCGAGCGATTGCTGAGCAAGCTCTCCGAGCAGTCGAAGGCGCTCGGCGGGCGCGTCTTCGACGTGCTCGGCGACGACATCTTCCAGGACACATCCCTGCGCGATCTGCTGATCGAGGCCGTTCGCTACGGCGATCAACCCGACGTACGCGCCCGGCTCGACGAGGTCGTGGACGCCGCGGTCGGCGAGAAGCTGAAGGAGGCGCTGAAGGAGCGCGCCCTGCTCTCCGAGATGATGAACGCAACCGATGTTGCCCGGATCCGCACCCGCATGGAGGAGGCCGAGGCTCGGAAGCTCCAGCCACACTTCATCCGCTCATTCTTTCTCGAGGCGTTCCGACTCGTCGGCGGACAGATCGCGAAGCGCGAGCCTGGCCGGTTCGAGATCACGCGCGTACCTGCAGAGATCCGCGCGCGCGGCAGAGTCGTCGGCGTCGGCAGGCCTGTTGTCGACCGCTACCAGCGTGTCACCTTCGAGAAGACGCTTGTCGCACCCGCGGGGCAGCCGCAAGCTGAACTGCTCGCGCCCGGACACCCGCTGCTGGACGCCACCGTCGACCTCGTACTCGAGCGGTACCGACCGCTGCTAAAGGCCGGAACCGTGCTCGTCGCCGAAGCGGACGAGTCGGAGGAACCACGCGCACTCGTCTATGTCGAGCACGCGATTCAGAACGGGAGGGAGACGGGCGATGGCCAGCGCCAGGTCGTCTCGAAGCGGCTCCAATTCGTCGAGCTGACCGAGGACTGGGAGCCTCGACTTGCCGGCTACGCGCCCTACCTCGACTACAGGCCGCTCGAGGCCGGCGAGCTGGCCCTTGTCGAGCCGCTGATTCAGGCAGACTGGCTCGACCGTGGCCTCGAGGAGGCGGGGCTCGATTATGCCATCCGCGTCGCCGTTCCCGAGCACCTCACCGAGATCCGGGAAGACACCGTCGAGCGCGTCGAGCAGACGAAGGAGGCTGTCCACCGGCGGCTCACCGAAGAAATCACGCACTGGGATAAGCGCGCGAACGAGCTCAAGCAGCAGGAGCTCGCCGGCAAGCAGCCGAGGATGAACTCAGGTCGGGCACGGCAGCGAGCGGACGAGCTGCAAGGCCGGCTCGAGCGGCGAATGCACGAGCTTGACCAGGAAGGACAGCTCTCGCCGCTTCCGCCTGTCGTGGTCGGTGGTGCGCTCGTCATCCCGCGGGGCCTACTCGAACGCCTACGCGGACTCCGGGCGGAAGAACCGGACGCCCACGCGCGCGAGACCGAGCGCGTCGAGCGCCTCGCGGTGGACGCAGTGCTCGCCGCGGAGATCGCACTCGGCAGGCGGCCCACCGAGATGGCGCGGAACAACAAGGGCTACGACATCCAGTCTCGCTTCGACGGCTCGGGCGAGCTCCTCTTCATCGAGGTCAAGGGCCGTGTCTCCGGCGCCAGCGAGTTCCTGATCACGAAGAGCGAGATCCTCACCTCGCTCAACAAACCCGACCACTTCGTCCTCGCGCTCGTCGAGGTCGGCGACGACGACGAGACCGGCGTGCGATACCTCCGCGAGCCGTTCCGCGGGACCGAGGAGGTCTACTTCGACATGACGAGCGCGAGCTACCGCTGGGACGAGCTCTTCGGGCGCGGAGACGATCCGTCGTGACGACCGACGAGCTTCGCCGCCTGATCGACGAAGGCGAGACGTTCACGGTCGAGTTCAAGGGCGAGGAGCGCGAGCCGCTGAGCGACTCGGAGCTCGTCGAGACGGTCGTCTGCCTGGCGAATGGCGAAGGCGGCACCCTGCTCGTGGGGGTCGAAGACGATGGGCGCGTAACAGGTGCCCATCCCAGACACGAAACCGGTACGACCGACCTAGATCGTGTGAAGGCGCTGATCGCTAACCGAACACAGCCGCCCGTTAGAGCCGACGTCGAGCTGAGCGAGCTCGAGGGCGAGACGGTCATGGTCGTCGGGGTACCGAACGAGCCACGAGTCGTAGGCACGACGGATGCGCGCTACGTGCGGCGCGCGCTCGGAGGCGATGGCCGGCCGGCATGTATCCCGTTCCACGCGCACGAGATGCTCGCGCACGAGATCGAGCGCGGCGCTGTCGACTACGCCGCGCTGGACGTTCCCGAGGCCCGCTGGGACGACCTCGATCCACTCGAGTTCGAGCGGCTGCGCCGGCTGATCCGCGAGGGTGCCGGCGGCGATGCGGCGCTCGCGGGACTTGCCGATCTCGATATCGCGAAAGCACTCGGTGTCGTTACCGCCAATGCCGAGCTTCACTCGATCCGCGCCGGCGCGCTCCTGCTCTTCGGCCGCGAGGACGCTCTTCGGCGTCACGTTCCGACCCACGAGGTCGCCTTCCAGGTTCTGAGCGGGACGAGCGTCGAGGTCAACGACTTCTTCCGCTGGCCGCTCTTTCGCATCGCGGACGAGCTCGCCACGAGATTTCGCGCCCGCAACCAGGAGGAGGAGATCGAGATGGGGCTCCTCCGGATCGGGATCCCCGAGTACCCGGAGGGATCCTTTCGCGAGGCCGTCGCCAACGCGCTCGTCCACCGCGACTACACGGAGCGAGGAGCCGTACACGTCCAGTGGTCGGCCGAAGCGCTTGAGATCAGCAACCCCGGCGGCCTGCCAGCGGGAATCACGCTCGACAACCTGCTCGTCGCGCCACCGCGGCCGCGAAACCCGATCCTGGCCGACGCGTTCAAACGTGCCGGACTCGTCGAGCGCATCGGCCGCGGCGTGAACAGGATCTTCGAGGGTCAGCTGCGCTACGGCCGCGGGGCGCCGGACTATTCCCGGTCGAGTCTGAATGACGTCGTCGTCGTTCTCTCAGGCGGACCTGCGAACCTCTCACTGACGGCCTACGTCGTCGAGCAGGCACAGGCGGGACATCCGCTCTCCCTGGAAGCGCTAATCGCGGTCAATGAGCTCGCCCGCGAACGGCGGATCACGACGCAACGAGCCGCAGAACTCTTTCAGCGCGACGAAGCCAGCACCCGCGGTCTGCTGAACCAGATGGTCGATCGCGGCGTGCTGGAGGCGCGAGGCGAAGGGCGTGGCCGCGAGTACCACCTGTCAGCCGCCGCCTATCGCGCGATTGGTGAGGAGGCCGCCTACGTTCGCGTTCACGGCTTCGAGCCCTTGCAGCAAGAGCAGATGATCCTTCAATACGTCGACGGGCATGGCCGTATCACACGAAGCCAGGCAGCTGACCTTTGCCAGATCCCGCCACGTCGAGCGCGAGCCTTGCTTAAACGACTTGTCGATCGCGGCGATCTCAAACTAGTCGGCACACGAAGGACTGCCTACTATGAGCGACCGGCTTAAGTATTGAACCGCGGTCTATCGTCTCTCGACGCTGTTCAAAGTTTTAGACCATTGGTTCAAACAACGCGTCATACGCGGCTTATCAAACGAAACGGACGTTCGTGACGTATCGCAAGAAACTCATAGAAGTCGCTTTGCCACTCGAGGCGATCAACCGCGAGTCGGCACGTGAGAAGTCGATACGTCACGGACATCCCTCGACGCTCCACCTCTGGTGGGCGCGGCGGCCGCTCGCCGCTTGTCGTGCGGTCCTGTTCGCGTCGATCGTCGACGACCCCTCGAGTCGCCCGGACGAGTTCCCGACTGATGAGGCGCAGGAGGCCGAGCGTCAGCGGCTCTTCCGGATCATCGAGGAGCTTGTCAAGTGGGAGAACTCAACTAACGAGACTGTGCTTGACGCAGCGCGCGCGGAGATCATGAAGGCGACCGACGGCAACCCGCCGCCTATCCTCGACCCCTTCTGCGGCGGCGGCTCGATCCCGCTCGAGGCGCAGCGGCTCGGGCTTGAAGCTCACGCGAGCGATCTCAACCCGGTCGCTGTACTGATCACGAAGGCGCTGATCGAAATCCCACCGAAGTTCGCTGGCAAGCCGCCGGTGAACCCGGAGTCGCGCGCGAAGCTCGCCCACGGCGCGACCTGGATCGGCGCGCAGGGACTCGCTGAGGACGTCAGCTTCTACGGCAAGTGGATGCGCGACGAGGCGTTCAGCCGGATAGGTCACCTGTATCCGAAGGCCAAGCTGCCCGACCGACGCGAGGCGACCGTGATCGCGTGGCTCTGGGCGCGGACGGTGACATGTCCGAACCCGGCTTGCGGTGCCCTGATGCCGCTGGTGCGCTCTTTCGCGCTGTCAACGAAAGAGGGCAAGAGGAGACACGTCGAGGCAGTCCCAGGCAACGGCTCGGTGCGATTCGAGATTCGGGAGGGAGGTGTTACGCCGGAAGGCACCGTGAACAGGCGCGGAGCGCGTTGCGTGCTATGCGGCACGAGTGTGGCATTCGACCACGTACGCACTCAGGCCAAAGCGGGCCGCATGGGAGCACAGCTTATGGCGATCGTCGCCGAGGAGCCTCGCGGGCGCACGTACCTCCCCCGGGCTCGCGTCGAGCGCGCGATGCGCGAGCTGCTCTACGTGCCGCCGCGCCACGCCGGGACGACGGCGGGGGCGATCGGCCTGCTCGTCCCCGAGCTCGCCAACCCGATCTTCCCCGCGCTGGCGCAGGAGCTCGAGCGCCAGGCGAGCACCGCGGGTCTCGCGACGATCCTCTGCAACACCGCGGGCTCGGCGCTGCGCGAGGCCGCCTACGTCCACATGCTGCTCGAGCGGCGGGTGGACGGGATGATCTTCATCTCGAGCGAGATCACGGACGTCCGCTCGGACCACGCGCATTACCGCCTGCTCCTCCGGGAGGGCGCGCGGCTCGTCTTCGTCAACGGCGCCTCGGAGCAGCTCGACGTCACGTCGGTGGGGGTGGACGAGCGAGCGGCGGGAAGGCTCGCGACCGAGCACCTGCTCGCGCTCGGCCACACGCGGATCGGCTTCGCCGCGGGCGACCAGCACTCGAGCCCCACGCGTGAGAAGGCCGCCGGCCGCAGATCCGCGCTGCGCAGCGCAGGGATCGATCCGGCCGGCCTCGTCGAGCACACGAGCTTCGGCGTCGAGGGCGGACGGGCCGCGTTCCGGGCGCTTGCGGCCGCTCCGGGCGGCCCGCCGACCGGGATCATCTGCTCGAGCGACCTGATGGCGATCGGGGTCGTCCGGGAGGCCGAGGCGCACGGGCTGCGAGTGCCGGACGATCTCTCCGTCGTCGGCTTCGACGGGATCGACGCCGCCCGCTGGAACGAGCCGCCGCTGACGACCGTCGAGCAGCCGATCGGCGAGATCGCCGAGACGGCCGTGCGCGCCCTGCGCACGTTGATCGCGGACGCGTCGCAGTCGCTGCCGAACTACGTCTTCCGCCCGCAGCTCCGGCTCGGCCGCTCGACGGCACCGCCCAACGTTCCCAAGTAACAGTCTGTTACTTGGCCGACTGTTATCTGGCCAGCGCGGCGGTGACGTCCTTGAGGTCGTCGAAGGATTCGTACAGCACGCCGAGCTCGTCGAGATGGGTTGCGAGCGAGTCTCGCGCGGCCGCGAGCGCGGCGCTGCGGTCCGAGTACCGTCTCCGACGTAGACGTACGCAACGAACGTGCCAGCCGTCCGAGTGTGCCTCGACCCGGTTCGCGAGCACCTCGAGCTCGATCCCCTCGCGGGCGACCAAGGCTAGACGTGCGAGGTGAGGCCGGCTTCGGTGACCTCGCCGTCTGCCGGCTCGTACCACGACGTCGCGTACGTACCGTTGTCGAGCTCCCGCGAGAGCTTCGACAGCTTGAGTGGATAGAAGGTGTCGCACATGAGCGCGAGCTCGGCGGCGGCGAGAGACTTGGGCATCTGGTCGACCGCTCAGGGCCGGGGGTTACCCCGGCCGAGAGCGGAGCGAAGGGCGAGCAGCGGGCTGAGCTGAACGCCGGGCAACCGGAGTAGGCGGCTCAGGATGCCGGTCTTGGTATCGCGGCCGGCTGACAAGAGCAGCCGATCGCCGCTGCGCACACGAAGGGTGAGCCCGAACCGAGTGAGAGTCCCGGCGAGCGTCCTCAGCGACTCGCGATCGACGACTCCGATCAGCGTCGACGGCTCGTCGACGTCGAGGACGACATCCTGCCCGTCCCCGACGAGACGACCGCGACCGGCGCCGAACTCGATCTCGACGTTGGCGAAGACTTCCAGCAAGACGGAGCTACCTTCCTCGCTCCGAGGTGCGGATCCGCACCGTCCCGTTCAGCTTCCACTTCGCCTGAGGCGAATCGTCGCTCGCATGCCGCGGAACGAGGATCTCAAGCTGTTCGAAGTCGTACTCGATCGTTGCGCCGCGACCCGTGAGAAAGCCGTACAGCCCCTCGGCGAACTCGGGCCACGTCGTCGTCTCCGGCTGCATTTCTTTGGTGCTCATGCTGCTCTCCTCCTAGTTAGACAAGGTATGGACATACACTATACAACGCTGGCCGTCCGCGCGTATTCCCCACAAGCGGAGAAACGCCGGCTGTTACTGCCCGGTCCGCGACTGGCACGTCATCCGCGTACGTGAGAGCGACCTTCCAAGCGGCTTCGACGTGGCGCTCGTAGATCACTTCCAAGGCGTGTACAGCACGCCGCGAAACGTTCCAGTCGCCTGCTCTCGATCACGGCCACTACAGTTAACGGTGCGTCGATTGCTTGTAAGTGCCGGGTCTGGCCTCGCTCGCCTCGGTGCGTCTTCTGACGCTGTCCGGTGCTCGGCCTCGCAGCGCCCGTCCAGAATCGCCCCCCAGACGAGGAGCGCGAGCGCAGCCATGACGAGCAGCGTGACAACGACACCCACAGCGAACAGGCCGATGTTGCACATGACCCCACGCTTCGCGGGAGCACGATTGCCCCAAGCGCCAGAATCGAGGGCACCCACAGCCCGACGAAGATTCCCTGAAGCTCGTTCCCAGCGAACCAGAGCGAAACCGACAGCACAAATGAGGCGGCGGCCGCGAGGAACAGCAGCAGCCGCGCCCTCATCTCCCGTGAGCTTGTGCCGATGCCCAGGTTCCGGGAAGGCCGAGATGTCATTGCGAACTGCTTCATCGAAAATCCTTTTTCAGCGGTTGGAGGACGAGAATCGCGCGATATAGGCGCTAGACGATTTTGTACAGATTGTGTGCAGAGAACGTACAGGTACCCGGGTCGTCTGTCAAATCTTTGTACAATGTATGTACACTCAGGACGTGTCCGCAGACCTTCGCATCGGCGAGCTCGCCAGGCGCACAGGCGTCAGCCCTGAGCTCCTTCGCGCCTGGGAGCGCCGCTATGGTCTCCTCCGCCCGGCACGGTCTTCGGGCGGCTTCCGGCTTTACACGGCTGAGGACGAACGTCGCGTAGGCAAGATGACCGCCGCGCTCGAGCGCGGCATCTCAGCTGGTCAGGCGGCCAAGCTCGCGCTTGGCGACGGAAACGACCTACCCCCGGCCGACACGCTCGTCGAAGCGCTCGTCGCGTTCGACGACGTCGGGGCGCACGCCGCTCTCGACCGCCTCCTATCGTCGCTCACGCTCGAGACCGTTCTCCACGCTGCGGTGCTCCCGACCCTCCGTGACCTCGGCGAGCGCTGGCAACGCGACGAGATCACGATCGGGCAGGAGCACTTCGCAAGCAACCTCCTTCGTGGTCGGATGCTCGGCCTCGCGCGCGGCTGGGATCGAGGCTCCGGCCCGAGAGCCCTCCTCGCGTGCCCCGCAGGCGAACAACACGACCTCTCCCTGATCGCGTTCGGGCTCGCCCTCCGCGAACACGGCTGGCGTATTACCTACCTCGGCGCGGACACACCCCTTGCCACGATCGACCAAACCGCGACAACTCTTCAGCCCGACCTCATCGTCCTGGCGGCTATCGACGCTGCCCAACTCACGCCATTCACGGAGGAGCTGCGGAACCTCGCCACGCAATTCCGGCTTGCGCTCGCCTGCGCGGGCGCAGTCGAGACTCTAGCGGGTGAGGTCGGCGCCAGCCACCTGGACGATGGCCCGATCGAGGCGGCCGCAGCCGTCGCTTCGCGCGGCTAGACGCTGACGAACGGTCGCCTTGCACGGCTGCCGAGGCAAACCCGGCCCCCACTGAGCCTCCGACGCCCGGACCGACTCTCGTGGAGGCGTCGACCCGCCCCTCTCCCGCCCCGGCTCCAACCCCGGCTCCGGCTCCGGCAGTTCCGGCTCCGGCATCGGCCCCGCCCCCGATTGCGAGCCCGGCGCCCCCGACCCTCGCCGCTCCCCTGTCCAGACCCCCAGCCGGCTCCCGAGCCGGCCGCCCCTCCGCCGACCGTCACCTCGCAATCGCAGCTGCTCGCTGGGCGGCCGTTTGTGGATCTCAACGACCTTTCAGCGGACTTCCTGTGGACGCTATAGGAACCTCCGCGGCCACGGCATGACGCGGCCGGAGATCGACACAACTCAAACGGGGTGCGCATAAGCCGCTCACGGTTCGACTGGCCCAAACGCTGGCGCGCAGTTTCTCGGTCAAGCACAATGGTCTGCTTTTGCAGGGCATCCTGCTGGACTGGGGAGGGCTTCTAAACCGCGTGCACAAGTTCGATTCTTGTCGGGGGCATCCCGTTAGATGGTGGGTCGCGCCCCGAGCCCCTGATGTGCGCGGGCCGCATCTCCTTTTCATCGAATCCATGTTCGATACTCGTTATCGCGGCGTTCGCATGAGGAGGCCGGCGTACCGACCTCCCCATGCCCTCGTCCTACTTGCCCTTACGGCGCGACGATGTCCGTGCTCTTCGAGGACATCAGCGCATGCGAATTGGCAAACCCACCTCGCCGAAGGAGGAGCCCCACACTGGGGCCCCTCCTTCGTGAACGAGCTAGCTGCCGTTGGTCGGGTGAACCGGCGGGAAGACGAGGTCGCGCCACGAGGCCGGTAGGCGGCCGGGGAGCTGCCCCGTCCGGCTCATGAAGGTCGCGGTGCGCATGAGACCGCGCGGCCGCGTCGTGTAGGTGATCGCGGGATTGCCGATCCACTGCTTGAACTGGCGCGCGCTCGGCGCGCCGCCCGCCTCGTCCTGCAGGATCTGCGCGACTTTCTTCGGGTTCGTCTCGACCAGCTTGATCGCGTTCGCGACATCGCGGTAGAGCTGATTCGAGAACTGCGTGTACTCCTTGTAGAACTTCTCCGTCACCACCGAGCCGAGGAACGAGTGCGCGCCGAAGTAGCTGTACGACCTCGCGACGACGTGTGCGCCGCGGTTTCGCTCCTGGAACTGGAACGGGGGTGAGGTGAGGTGCGCGTCGATCTGGCCTGCGAGCAGCGCCTGCATCGCGTCCGGATGATCCATTGCGATTAGGCCCGCATTGAGCGCCTTCGCGTCGCCGAGCCGGACCTCCGCCATCTTGCGCAGCATCGCGGCCTGGATCGATGTGTTCGTCGGAGTCGCGATCCGCTTCCCTTTCAGGTCGGCGATCGTCTTGATATTGGGATCCTTCGCCATCAACCAGAGGTCGGCCTCGTTGAGCGGCGCGATCATCTTCCATTCGATCCCGCGCGCGTAGCCGACGAGAAACGGGCCGGTGCCCATCGCGCCCACGTGGATCTGGCCCGAGATCATCCCGTTCGTGATCGCGGTGCCGGACGGGAGCACGCGGTACTCGACCTGGAGGCCGGGGTAGCGCTTCTCGAGCGTGCGCTGGTGCTTCATGATGATCAGCGGCGCGTAGCCCATTCCGGGCTGGTAGGCGATCACGACCTTGTCCGGGGCGACTGCCTGGCCGCCGCCGAAAGCGGACGTGGCCACGACAACCGTGGCCACGAGTGCCACTACGAGAATCGCGGCGAGACGGAACCTCTTCATTTCAGACCCTCCTTGTGGTTTTCACGATCTCTGCATTCCCCAACGAACGATCGTACGCCGTTCGAGCACGCCGAACAGGAGCTCAAAGGCGACCCCGAGGACGGCGATGCTCAGCAGCGCTGCGAACATCTGCGATGTGAACAGGTAGAGCTTGGCATTGTTGATGTAGGTGCCGAGGCCTCCCTCGCCGCCGACGACGCCGAAGACGAGCTCGGCGGCGACGACCGTGCGCCAGCCGAACGCCCAGGCGGTTTTCAGGCCGCTGATCGCGCTTGGGAGCGCGGCAGGCGCAAGCACGTCGGTCACGAGCCGAACGCCCTTCAGGCCGATGTTCCGCCCCGCGGCGACGATCGTCGGGTTGACCGTCTTGAAGCCTGTGGTGAGGTTGATCGCGATCGGCCAGATCGTCGCGTTCGCGATCGCGAAGATGATCGCTTTGCTCGACAGTCCGAACCAGAGGAGCGCGAGCGGGAGGACGGCCACGCCCGGCAGCGGGTTCAGGATCGCCGTCAGCAGCAACAGGATGTCCTCGCCGATCTGCGACAGGCTGGCGAAGAGGGTGAAGAGGGCGGCGATCAGTGCCCCGATGCCGACGCCGATCAGGAGGAGACGCATCGTCTCCCACGTCGCGCGGGCAAGGGAGCCGTCGCGCCAGCCATCCCAGAACGCCTGCGCGGTGTCGACGGGCGAGGCGAAGAGCAGTGGGTTGCCGCCGAACTCGCTCCACCGGACGTAGGCCTGCCAGAGGCCGACGATCGCGGCGAGCAGGATCACGCGCCGCAGCCACAGCGGTAGGCGCGCCCAGCCGGCTGCGCGCGGGCGCGCAGGCGGAGCGGCCCGCGTCTCAGTGATTGACGACATCGAGCTCCTTCAGCTCGTCGTGCGTCACGCCGAGGAGGTCGCGAAGGTGCGCGCGCGCCTCCGCGTAGCGTGGCGAATCGGGCGGGCCAACGTCGCCGACGTCGACGACCGCGGTCACGGTGGAAGGCGCGCCGGCGAGCACGACTACCTTGTCCCCCACCGTCAGCGCCTCGTCCATCGAATGGGTGACGAGCAGCAGCGTTGTCTGCGTGCGCTCGATGATCCCGTTCAGCTCCTGCTGGAGCCTGGCGCGTGTGAGCATGTCGAGGCTGCCGAACGGCTCGTCCATCAGCAGCATCGCCGGGTCGAGCGCGAGCGCCCGCGCGATCGCGACGCGCTGCTTCATGCCTCCCGAGAGCTGGTGCGGATAGCGTTCGGCGGCGGGGCTGAGGCTCGTCAGCTCGATGAACTCGCGCGCACGCTCCAGGGCGTCTCGCCGCTTCCAACCGTTGATCCGGAGCGGATAGGCGACGTTGTCGAGCACCGAGCGCCAGGGGAAGAGCTGGTCGAACTCCTGGAAAACCACCGCGCGGTCTGGGCCGGGCTCGAGCTTCTCGCGCCCGGCGACCTCGATCCGGCCGGCGGTGGGGCGGATGAAGCCAGCGACTGCCTTCAGCAGGGTCGATTTGCCGCAGCCGGAAGGGCCGATCACGATCGCCTTCTCCCGCGGGGCGACGGAAAAGGTCGCATCCTGGACGGCGAGCATGAAGCCGTCAGGCGTCCAATAACCAAGCTGAACGTGCTCGGCTCGTAGGACGGCGGTGTGGGTAAGAGAGGACATGAAGAGCTCTGATCAGTCCGCAGCGGCTCGCGCGACGCGGCGGAACAGTATCCACGCAACCACGCCGCCGAAGAAATAGCCGAAGGCGCTTGCGATCGCCGCACCCTCGACGCCGCGTTGCGGGTATCGGCGTAATTCGCCGGAATCCGAGGGCTCGCAGACCGCGTCGAGGCCCTCGGCCGAAAGCTCGAGCTAAAAAATCCGGCAGGAGCCGGAACCGTTATACGGGCCGAGCTCCCCGATGAACTGACCAGTCATCGGGAGAGCTTCGGCGCGAGGCGACGCTCGGACCGAATGGCTGAATGACGGACGAGGAAACGATCATTGGTGCACAAGTTCGATTGTTGTGGGGGGCGCACTGCTGGAGTCTTCTCGACGGTGCAGTGTTCGCTGAGCGGCTGTCTCTCGGTCGACCCCCTCCTACTAGCCCATCTGGTTTTTTCGTCGGTGTGCGATCGACGAGTGCGAGCCCAGGCCCTCAGGGAGCGCGGTAGCGAAACGTGATCCCGACCCGCCGAGCATTCCCGGCGCTCGGCCTGTCACTTCGCGGTTGGAACCGCGACGTCGATCCAGACGCTGCGGTGGTCGGAGGTCGGAAAACCGCCGACCAGTCCCCACTGCGCAAAGTTGAACACGCCAGTGAGCCTGGAGAGCGGATCCGCGAGAAGCGGCCAGAACACCCCTGCGTCGACGAGCTGGAGCGTCTTCCTCGGCAGGACGTAGTCGGCGTGCAGATTCCCCGGCGCCGTGTCGCCGAAGTCGGCCGTATCGAAGCGCGGGTCGCTTCGATGCCTCGCGTTGGCGCCGCCCTGCAGCGCCGCCGCCTCGACCGCCCCCGCGCTCGACGGCGTGAGCTTCGTATTCACGAGCGGATGCTCGATCAGCTGCTGGATCGCGCCTGGAATGCTGTCGCCATCCAGCGGATCAGAGTTCTGATCGCCCGCGATGACAAAGAGCTCACCCGGCTTCAGGCCGCCGCGCTGACCCTCGTCGTCGTAGATGTAGCTCGCCTTGCCGGGGGTGATGTAGTCCGCCCAGAACCGGATCTCGTCGAAGTTCCGGCGGCCGTTCCGGTCCTCGGGCCCGTCGAAGACCGGCGGCGTCGGATGCGATACGAGAAAATGAACCGTCTTCTTGCCGATGAGAATCGGGATGTCCCAGTGGCTCTTCGACGAGAGCCGCAGGATCTCGACCTCGTCCGGTGCGTAGAACGGGGTCGGGATCAGGTTGCCGGGCATGTCCTTCCACTTGAAGAGCCGGAATGTGCGCACGTCCCCGTACACGATCGGATACTTCGAGTAGACGACCATCCCGAACTGGCCCGGAAAGGCGCCGAAGCCGAAGGCATCATCCCCGTAGCCCGGGGCGCCCGGCGTCGTCACGGCAACGCCGTTGTTGTTCAGGTCCTTGCCCGTCGCGACGCCTGTGTTCGAGGGTGCGATGAACACGTACGGATAGTCGCTGGGCGGAGCGCCGTTTTGCGACACCTTCAGGAAGTTCTCTCGGAAGAGGTTCTCCGGCCCCGGGCTGACGCCGAGGTCGCCGTTCTGGAGCGGGTCGAACTCGTTGACGAGGAGCACGTCCGGACGAACACGCTGAATGACCTCCGCGACATTCTTCGCCTGTCGGCGGTACTGGTCGTCGACGTTCGGAGCCGTCAGGTGCGTCGTCAGCAAGCCCGCGCTCGGCCTGTTGAGCGACGCGTTGAAGGTCGCAAAGCGAACGTCGGCAGCAGACGGAGCTGCAGAGGCAGCGGTCGCGAACGCCGTTGTCGCGATCGCTGCAAACAGGACTCGTCTCATCGGAACTCTCCCCTTTCTCGAATGGCCAGCGGGTCCTAACAGATGACGCTCGAGTCACGATGGCCAACCCGAACGGATCTGGTTGAAATGTGGCTGAGCTCGAGCCCGTCGGCGGCGATGCATCTCGACAAACCACAACCAGAAGCCGGAGCAATCAAACCGGAGCCGGCGTTGCGCCGCATTCGCGCCGCGACGAGCTTTCAGTCGCCGACACCCCCAAGCGAAGACGCGACGTTCCGCAGCGCCCGCTCGAGCGCGTCGACAGCTAGGAGGATGTCCTCGTCGGAGGAGTGCTCGTCGGGGGAATGGCTGATGCCGCCGTTCAGGCTGCGGACGAAGAGCATCGCGCTCGGGACTCCCGCGGCGGCGAGGATGCCCGCGTCGTGGCCGGCGCCGGAATGAAGGTCTACGACCGGTAGGCCGAGCGATTCGATCGCGGACCGTCCTGCCGTGCAAACGTCGGCATCCATCGCCACCGGCTCGACGCGCAGCGTCGGCTCGATCCCGAGCGCCGCGACGAGCATGTCCAGTCGCTCCACATCGGGTGCGCGGGCGTCCACGCTCAACGTCACCGCAGCGGGAATCACGTTGATGCCACCCGGCTCGACACTGAGCTGGCCGACCGTCGCGACGGCCTCCGGGATCGAGAGCGCCGCCTCGCGGATCGCGAAAATGCGCGCGGCCGCCGCGACGAGCGCGTCGTCGCGTCCCTCCATCGGCGTCGTCCCCGCATGACCCGCGCGCCCCGCAACCACGACCGTGCCTCGCACGTAACCCACGATCGCCGGCACGACGGCGAGCGGAGCACCGACCCCGTCGAGCCGCGGGCCCTGCTCGATATGCAGCTCCAAAAACGCGTCCGGCAGCGAGCCCGAAGCGACTCGAGCACGGCTCCCCGCACAACCACGCTCCTCGTCTCGGAACACGACGACGCCCAGCCCCGGGAGTCCGAGCCGCTCGACCGCCTCGAGCCCTGCGACGACGCCGAGCGCCCCGTCGAAGCGCCCGCCCGCCGCAACGGTGTCGAGATGAGAGCCGGTCCAGATCTCGCGAGTGCCCCCGGGCACGCGCCCGATCAGATTGCCGCCCGCGTCCACCTCGACCTCGAGTCCTGCCTTCCGGAACCAAGCGGCGGCGAGCTCGTGCGCGGCATCCTCCTCCGGGGAGTAGCCGATCCGATCGCCGATCGCGTAGAGCTCGGCGAGGCGCTCGAAGATCCGCACCGGCAGACCGTACTACTCCGGCGGTCGCAATCCCGCTTGCTCCAGCTCCGCCCGCACGAGCGCGTCGAAACGGCCCGCCTGGAGATCGCCGATAGGATCCTTCGTGTACTGAAGTAGCGTCCCGTATGGAAGCCCGAATGCGGCGCGCGCGGCGAGCAGCTCCCGGCGGTCGGGCGAGTCCGGGTCCCGGAGCACGCGCGCCGCTGCATTCAGCCGCCGGATCTGACGGATTCGCGGCGGCAGAGCCCAGAGCAGGAGCACCGCGGATGGCAGGGCGAAGAACAGTACGCCGAGGAGGTTGGCCAGGTCGTGCGCCGCCCCGGCCCCGCCTCGGCCGAGATCCTGGACCTCGCCCCCGCTCGCGCTTCCCGCTCCCCGGAGCGCGTCGCCGATGTCGTCGCCGACGACCGGCGTTCCGTCGACCGCGTCGGCGGCCGCGTCGAAGCCGGTCGAGACCGCGCCGCCAGCCGACTCCACACCCTCGCCGAGCACCGCGAGCTTGTCGACGGCATCGTGCACCTCGAGCGCGATCTTGCCGAAGAGCACGAGCGCGAGCACGACGGCCAGATCGCGCACGAGCAGGCCGAGACGCTGGCCGCGGAGGTCGGGGTAGAAGCGCATGTCCCACCTCTACCCATCGTCACGGCTCGCGCAACGACCGCAGCGCCAACCAGCCCGCGAGCGGGAACGCCGCGGCGAAGGCGAACGCCGCGCGCCACGACGTCCACGAGACCGTGGTGGCGAACGCGATCGGCGAAACCACGCCCACGGCGGAGAGCACGGTCTGCTGGAAGCCGATCGCCGCACCGCTGCGGCGACCTCCGAGCTCGGCGGCGATCGTGAACGAGAGCCCGTTCCAGGCCATCGAGAGCCCCGTCGTCGCGACGAGGATCGGAACCAGGATCCAGCCCGCGGCACCCGCCGCCACCGCCACCAGCGCGAGCGAGACGGTCACGGCAGCGCCGACGAGCCGGAGCGGCCGCACACGAGACCGGATGGAGTCCGACCAGCGGCCGACGGCGATGCGCAGCCCAGCCGCGAGCACCTGGCCCGCCGCGAGAACAGCCGCCGCGGAGCCCGTCGACCAGCCACGGTCCTCGACGAGGAACAGCACGAGGAAGCTCATCGTCGCGATCTGAGCAATCAGATAGAGACCGCTCGCGCCGCAGACGAGCCAGAGCCGCCGATCGCGCAGGCTCGTCTCGACGTCGTCAACGTGAACGTGCTCGCCGAGCCCCGACCGCAGGACGAGAGCGCCAACGAGTGCTCCGACGAGAACGAAGCCGGCGAGAAGGAGGAAGCCCGCCTTGGTCCCTCCAAGGAAAGGCAGAGAAAGCGCCGCGATCGCCCCGCCCACGGGCACCGCGGTCTGGCGGACGCCGAGCGCGAAGCCACGCTCGTCGGCCGCGAACCAGCGCATCACGGCGCGGCCGCTGCCCGACTGGACGCTTCCGCCCGCCACCCCGGCGAGGCCGAGGAGCAGGATGAGCGAGCGGAAGCCGGGCGCGAAGGCGGCGCCGGCGAGACAACCCGCGCACACGGTGAGCCCGCCGGCAAGCGTCCAGCGCTCGCCGAAGCGGTCGACCGCGAATCCCCATGGGAGCAGCGCGAAGGTGAGGCCGATCCATTCGGCCGCGAGGACGACGCCGATCTGCGTCAGCGTCAGGTCGTAGCGGTCGCGCAGCGCCGGCGCGAGCACGGCAACCGCGAAGGAGATCGTCGAGAAGCTCGCCTGGGCGACCGTGCCGGCGGCGAGGATGGCCCAGCGGTAGCGGTCGGGAGCTACAGGCCGAAGGGGTTGATCGGCCGGGCCCCCGTGTTCACGATCACGCTCTTCGTCTCGAGATAGAGCTCGAGCGCGTCGATCCCGAGCTCGCGGCCGAAGCCGGACTGCTTGTAGCCGCCGAACGGGATCCCCGGGAAGGCGGTGTACGGCATGTTGATCCCGACCGTTCCCGACTTGATCCGGCTAGCGATCCGATGCCCCCGCGCGGGATCGCCTGTCCAGACCGTCGCCATCAGGCCGTACTTGACGTCGTTCGCGATCCGGATCGCGTCCTTCTCGTCGGCGAAGGGGATCAGCGTCACGACCGGGCCGAAGACCTCTTCCTGGGCGATCGCCATCCCGTTCTCGACCCCGGCTATCACCGTCGGCGGGTAAAAAGCGCCGTTCTCCGCGGGCTCGCCCCCGGCCAACACATCGGCGCCCTCGCCGCGCGCGCCTTCCACGAACGCGTGCACCTTCTCGCGATGCGCGGTCGAGATCAGCGAGCCCATCTGCGTCTCGGCGTCGAGCGGATCGCCCATCCTCACGTTCTGCGCCTTCACGGCGAACTCGTTGGCGACGTCGTCGTAGATCGACTGCTCGACGAGCACGCGCGACCGGGCCTCGCAGCTCTGACCGGCGGAGTAGTAGATCGACCAGACCGCGCTCGGGATCGCGGAGGCGAGGTCGGCGTCGGCGAAGATCAAGTTCGGGCTCTTGCCGCCGAGCTCGAGCGTCAGGCGCTTGATCGGGTCGGAGCAGAGCCGCATGATCTCGCCGCCCGTCCTCGTCGAGCCGGTGAAGGCGACCTTGTCGATGCTCGGATGCCTGACGAGGTAGGCGCCCGTCGTCGGCCCGTCGCCCGGAACAATGTTGATCGCGCCGGCGGGGAAGCCGACCTCGGTCGCGAGCTCCGCCAGCCGTAGCGCGGTCGCGGGCGTCTGCGGGTCCGGCTTCAGCACGACGGCGCAGCCGGCGGCGAGCGCCGGCGAGAGCTTCCAGGTCGCCATCAGCAGGGGATAGTTCCAGGGCACGATCTGAGCGGCGACACCCACCGGCTCCTTCTGCGAGTAGAAGAGCAGAGAGCCGCCGATCGGATTCGAGCGGCCGGCAATGGTGCCGATCGCGGAGGCGAAGAAGCGGAAGTTCTCGACCGCACCGCCGATCTCGGCCTTGACGGAGGAGATCGCCTTGCCGACGTTGCGCGACTCGAGCTCCGCGAGCTCTTTCCGGTTCGCGTGGATCGCGTCGGCGAGCGCATGGAGCAGCCGTGAACGCTCGTTCGCCGGCGTCTTGCCCCAGTCGCCGTCGAGCGCGGCTCGTGCCGCTGCGACCGCACGATCGACCTCGGCCTCGCCGGCGAGCTGTGCAGTGCCGAAGCTCTCGCCCGTCGCCGGCTCGATGAGATCCCGCGGATCCGAGCCTTCGACGGTCTCGCCGTCGATGAAGAGACCGAACTCTCGTGCAGTGGCGACGCTCACGAGGCTGACGATACCGCGCCGTCGCCGTCGGCCGCGCGGCGAAGCTCGCCGACCCTGACCGGCTCCGTCAGCAGCCGCCGGAAGCGATCGAGGTCGCCGCCGACGTACGCGCGGGCGAGCCGCAGCCCTTCGGTATAGGTGACGACGTAGGCACGCCAGGTCGGATCCGTCACGAAGGCGATCGTGTGCGCGGCGCGCTTCGGCGGCGCGAGCGCCCACCGCTCCACGTACGCCTGGGCCTCCTCGACGGGCATCCCGTCCTCGTGGATTGCGAGCGCAGCGTTCCGGCTCACGTACCCGAGTGGCTCGCGAGCTGCCCGGATCGCGGCCGCCTCGGCGGGATCGTAAGGCACGCCTGCGGCGCGGAGAATCCGGGCGAACTTCGCGTCGAGTCCTCCGTCGATCAGCAGCTCGCCGCCCAGCTCGGCGATCCCCTCGCTGAGCAGTGCCTGCGGTGTCGGCACGAGCTGGAGCGACTCCTCGAGGTGTCCCCGCCGATCGAGCAGCAGCTCCTCCTTCGTCGCGTGCTCGGTGTGGTGGCCCGGATAGCCCTCGTGCGCCGCGAGGTGGACGACCTCAGCGCCGGAGTAGGGCAGGTCGGTGTTGACGACGATCCGGCTGCGATGACCGCCGAGGTAGTAGTTGAAAGCAGCCCACGGCTCGCCGGCGACGAGCTCGAGGGCGAACTCCTCGTCGACCGGCAGCGGCACGAGCTCGCGCGTCCGCTCGCGGAGGAGCGCCAGGATCGCGGTCATCGTCTCGACGATCCGCTCGACCGGAACGGCGTTCGTCGTGCGCCAGGCGTCGTAGCGCTCGTGGAGAGATCCGCCGGGCGGGAGCAGCTCGTCGAGTCTGCCGTGCGTCTCGGCAAACGCATCCTCGCCGACGCGCTCCGGCCGGACGCCGTAGCAGCCTTCGATCTCGTCGAGGTAGGAGATTCGCTCTCCGGCCAGGACGCCTGCGTAGACACGGGCCCCGCGGATCTGATCTCCGAGCCAGCCAGCGCGTGCGTTGTCGAAGCTCGCACGCGGGAGCTCGGCGAGGAGCTCGTCCGCGTCGGTTGCGAGTTCGTTACCGGGCCGCACATCCTCCTGCTCGACGGCTTCGGCGAGCTCCGGCGGGCCGTAATAGGCGTCGATGAGGCCGGCGACATGCCGGCCGAGGCGGAGCCCGAGTGTCAGATACCGCTCGACCAGATCCTGCTCGAGGTGGGTCATCGCTCGAAGAGAGCCGCCTGGCCCTGGCCGACGCCGACACACATCGTGGCGACGCCGTAGCGACCGCCGCAGCGCCGCAGCTCATGGAGGAGCGAGACCACGAGTCGCGCGCCGCTCATCCCGAGCGGGTGGCCGATCGCGATCGCGCCGCCGTTCACGTTCACCTTCTCCTCATCGAGACCGAGCTCGCGAACGACGGCGATACTCTGCGAGGCGAACGCCTCGTTCAGCTCGACGAGGTCGAGTTCGACGACGCCGATTCCGGTGCGTTCGAGGAGCTTCCTGACCGCAGGCACCGGGCCGATCCCCATCACACCGGGATCGACGCCGGCGACGGCGCTCGCGACGAAGCGGCCGAGCGGCTCGATCCCGAGCGCTGCGGCCTTCTCCTCGGAGGCGAGCACGAGCGCGGCGGCGCCGTCGTTAAGCCCGCTCGAGTTGCCGGCCGTGACCGTCCCCTCGTCTCGAAACGCGGGCTTGAGCGAGGCGAGCTTCTCCGCGCTCGTGTCGGATCGCGGATGTTCGTCGCGCTCGAGCCCGCCCGCGGGCACGAGCTCATCGGCGAGGTCGGCGGCCTCCCAGCGCTGCTGCGAGCGCAGCGCAAATGCGTCCTGTTCCTCGCGCGAGATCCCCCAGCGCTCGGCCACGTTCTCGCCCGTCTCGCCCATCGACTCGAGCGGGAAGCGCTCCGCCAGCGCCGGATTCGGGAAGCGCCAGCCGAGCGTCGTGTCGTACAGCGTCCGGTCGCCGCGAGGAAAGGCCGTGTCGGGCTTCGCCGTGACGAGCGGCGCGCGGCTCATCGACTCGACCCCGCCCGCGACGAAGAGGTCGCCGTCGCCGGCAACGATCGCATGGCAGGCGCCGACGACGGCCGACAGCCCGGAGGCGCACAGCCGGTTGACGGTGACCCCCGCGACGGACTCCGGCAGCCCGGCGAGCAGTGCTGCCATCCGCGCGACGTTGCGGTTGTCTTCGCCGGCCTGGTTGGCGCAGCCGAGGTAGACGTCCTCGATCTCGGCCGAAACCACTCCCGCGCGCTCGACTGCCGCCCGAACGGCAATTGCCGCCAGGTCGTCGGCGCGAATACCCGCGAGCCCCCCGCCGTAGCGCCCCACCGGCGTGCGCACCGCGGAGAGGATGACCGCCCTGGCCATCTACGCGACGTAATCGAGCCGAACCGGTTCGGGAAAAGCACCGATCGCATCGCCGCGGCGGAGCAGCTCCTCGACCGCCTGCCGGCCCTCGTCGCCGTAGTCGCAGGTCAGCTCGTTCACGTACATCCCGACGAAGCGGTCGGCGAGCTCCCGGTCGATGCCGCGGCCGAAGCGCATCGCGTAGCGCATCGCCTCGTCGCGGTTCTCGAGCCCGGCGCGGATCGCGTCGAGCAGCACGGCCGAAAGATCGGGGAGGCGCTCGCCGAGATCGCGGCGCGCCACGTTGACACCCAGCGGCAGCGGCAGGCCCGTCTCGAGCAGCCACCACTCGCCGAGATCGAGCGACTTCGTCAGCCCCTCGGCCGCGTAGGTCAGCTGCCCCTCGTGGATCAGAAGGCCCGCGTCGGCCCTGCCGGAGGCGACCTCGTCGCCGATCCGATCGAAGGCGAGCTCGCGATGGGCGAAGTCGCCGAGGACGAGACGCAGCGCCAGGAACGCGGTTGTCATCGTGCCCGGAATCACGATCTCGGTGTTCCGTAGCTGCTCGAGCGAGAGTTCCTCTCGCGCGACGACGACCGGTCCGTACCCGGAGCCGATGCTCGCGCCGTGGGGCAGCAGCACGTAGCGATCCTGCACGAACGGATACGCGTGCAACGAGATCGCGGTCACCTCGAGCCGCCCTTCGAGAGCCCATTCGTTCAGCGTCTGGATGTCCTGGAGCACCTGCTTGAACTCGAATCCACGCGTGTCGATCGCACCGGCCGCGAGCGCCCAGAACATGAACGCATCGTCGGGATCGGGGCTGTGTCCGAGCCTGATCTGCACGCGGGCGAGGCTAGCACCGGGTGTCCGAGGCCGTTTCGGGAACTCTCAGCCTCGACTGGCGGCCTACACTGCCTGCGATGAGCCGGGGCGACCTCAGCGCGTCGATCCAGGATTACCTCAAGGAGATCTACAAGCTCGGCGCCGCCGGGGAGCGGGTGTCGACGACCGCGCTCGCGGGCCGCCAGCATGTCTCGGCCGCCTCTGCGAGCGCGATGGTGAAGAAGCTGGCTGCGCTCGGGCTCGCGGAGCATGCGCCCTATCGCGGCGTCATGCTCACCCACGCCGGCGAGCAGGTCGCGCTCGAGGTGATCCGTCACCATCGGCTGCTCGAGCTCTATCTCGCCGAGACGCTCGGGATCGGGGTGGAAGCGGTGCACGACGAGGCAGACCGGCTCGAGCACGTCCTCTCGGAGGAGCTCGAGGCGCGGATCGACAAGGCGCTCGGCTTCCCGACGCACGACCCCCACGGCGACCCGATCCCGAACGCGCGGCTCGAATGGCCGACCGAGAAGAGCTGATCAACCTTTCCGCTGATGCCTGGCTCGTCGCTCGAGGTGCTCGGCCGGAGGGGATAGTGCGATAGCACAGACCCGGAGAGCCGCGCGCCGCGAGCGGCGAGAGGCGGCAGCGGAGCCGGGCTCCGCCCGGCGAGAGCTGCCGCCGGCCAGGGGTCAGCGGCGGCCGAAGAAGAAGCGCTCTAGGACAGGGAGCACTTCCTTGCGCGTGAACGGCTTGACGTGCTCGGACGACCCGTCCTGCTCGAGCACGCGGACGTCGTCCTCGAGCGCGTCGTTCGCGGCTTCGAGCGCGTCCACGAGCTCGTAGCCCTCGAAGAGCCAGTCCTCCTGCCGCGGCTCGTCGCTCGGGCGCTGGTGGAAGTTGACCGCGCGGCCGACCGCCCAGAGCGCGCCCGGCTTCCGCTCGATCCAGAGCACGACCCGCTCCTCTCGCCCGGCGTCGTCGACGCCGCGCAGCTCCCGCTCGGCACAGCGCCCACCGATCGAGCTCCGACGCATGGCCGGAGGATACAATCCGGCGCGATGGCGTTCCGGGATCTCTTCACGTTCCTCTTCCAGCGCTCGTCGGCCGAGGAACGGGTCGCGGCCTACGTGATCCGAGAACACGACCGTGGCCGCGACCTCGCCCAGATTCTCGAGGACCGCTACGTGCAGAACCGGCTCACGCCCGATCAGCGCTCGCGCCTGCTCGATCGCCCCGAGGTGATCAGAGCCCTCGGCGACGACACCGTCGCAAGCGCCCGGCAAAGTACTAGTAGTTAGCGCAGCGGCCGCTTCGCGGCCCAGGCGTGCTCACACGTGGGCCTCTCTAGAGCTCGCGGCCGACACCGCGCTCGCGCGCCCGCTGCAGTAGCTCGACGCCGACGGCGACATCCCACGCCGCCAGCCCGTTCGACTTGAAGACCGCAATGTCCGTCTCCGCGCCACGACCGCGGACGGTGCCTGCGACGACGTCCTGGAGCTCGTGCACCTCGAGCCAGTCGAGCACACCGCCGGCGACCGGCTCGATCAGATCGCCCGACTCGAGCTTCGACTGCTCCCGCGAGTCGCAACAGACGAAGTCCGCCCGTTCGAGCACCACGTTGTCGAGCTCGCGAGCCCGCGGATCATTGGCGCCGATCGCGCACACGAGCGCACTTTCCTGGAGCCACTCGCCGCGGAGGACGGGGTCGCGGGAGGTCGTCGCTGTGACGACGACCTCGAGCGCAGCGGCCTCCTGCGGACTCTCGACCGGCTCGGCGCCGGCCTTCGCGCAGAAGGCGGCCAGCTTCTCGGGCGTCCGGCAGAAGACGACCACGCGCTCGATCGACGGCACCGCGGCGCGGATCGCCTCCAGCTGCGACTCGGCCTGCCAGCCGCAACCGATCACGCCGAGACTCGTCGCGCCGGCGCGCGCGAGGTACTTCGCCGCCACCCCGCTCGCCGCGCCGGTGCGCCGCTGGCCCAGGGCATCTGCCTCCATAACTGCTGCGAGCTCGCCGCTCGAGAGCGAGAAGAGGCAGACGACGAACGCGAGCTTGCCGCCAACGACGATGTACGACTTCAGGCCCGCGTAGCCGAGCTCGGCGTCGGTCGCGGCCATGATCGCGAGGTAGCCCTCGTCGAGCGCGAGCCGTCGGCGAGGGACGTTCTCGACCCCGCCACGCGCGAGACGGCGGAACGACTCCTCGAGCACGGGAACCGCGTCCGCCGGTGTGAGCAGCTCCGCGACGTCAGATTCGGAGAGGTAGAGCGGCACGCCCTACGAGGCGCGCTTGGGAATGAAGCTGATCCGACCGTTCGTCTCGAGCACGGCCCAGCGCAGGTCCCCGAGCGAGTCGAACTGCTGCAGGCGCGCCTCGGCTGCGAGTTCCTCGCTGGTGATCCGGTTGCGCCGCAGGTTGCGGTCGATCGGCTTGCCGTCCTCGAGCACGATCACGGGCTCGCCGTCCAGGGTGGGACGAAGCCGCGGGAACCGGAAGCTCGTGTAGGAGACAGCAACGGTGAGCAAGCCGATCGTCCCGCCGACGAGCAATGCCCCCGTCACCGAGAAGTCGTTCTGGGTCACTCCCTGCTGGACGAGGTCGCCGATCATCACGAGCATGATCAGGTCGAAGGGCTGTAAGGACGACAACTCTCGCCGGCCGATCACCCGCGTCAGCAGGAAGACGAAGAAGAAAGCGATCGCTGCGCGAATGACGAGATCCATCAGGGATACACCGTCAGCGTCCGCTTGATGTGCAAGAGCGGCGTGGTTCCGTCCTGGAGCTCGACGTCCTGCGCCCGCCGGCCGGTGTTCGTCGGGTTGACCTGGAAGTGGAGGAAGAAGACATGCTCGGTGCCGGCGCGGACGCGGCCGAGGTCGAATGCGAGCTTACCGTCCCGGTTCGCCTCCCCGACAGGCGAGGGCTCGACAGTGTTCAGCGTGATTCCCTCCAACCAGCCGGGGTCGAGGACAAGCGTGGCAGCGGCGATCTCGCGCTCGGCACGAATCGTGAAGCGCGACATGAAGAAGAGCCCGCTGCGGAGCGTGCGCGGGGAGTAGACCTCGAGCTCGATCCCGTCCGCCGAGGCAGTGTCCGTGTGAGGCCGCTGGCCGAAGACGTTCGCAAGCCCGAGTAGGAGCAGCAGCCCGATCAACGCCAGGATCGTCCAGCGCACGAACGGGCGGTGCCCCCACCCTTCGAGGTCGCGGTGGCGCCGGAGCGTGAGCTGGTCGGGAACGGAGGTCACGACGCGGGTTTCGCCCGCCGCGGCCGCTCTCCTACGACAAAAGAGAAGACCGCGGAGGGGGCCGCGGTCTTCAGAGGGGGTAGAACTGGGAGGGTGGTAGACCAGGTATCGGTTCTCCCCGCCGTCCCTGAAGTCACCCGTTCGAGTGAACTGCGCTCTCCCGGCTAGAACGAATAGCGCTGTTCCTGGAACGGATCGGCATCGTTGTGGTAGCCGTAGCGCTCCCAGAAGCCCGGCTTGTCCGAGGACGAGAGCTCGATTCCGCGCAACCACTTGGCGCTCTTCCAGAAGTACTTGCCGGGGATCACGAGCCGCAGCGGCCAACCGTGCTCGGCCGAGAGCGGCTCACCGTTCGCCTCGTAGACGAGGAGCGCTCCTTCGGCCCGGAGCGAGTCGATCGGCACGTTCGCGGTGAATCCCTGCTCGGCGTGCGCGATCGCGTAGCGCGCGCTCGGCTTCTGCCCGACGAGGGGCTCGAGCTCCCGCCACGCGACGCCCTTGAACGTCATGTCGAACCTGCTCCAGCGCGTGACGCAGTGGATGTCCTGGGTCACCTCGACGGCGGGCAGAGACGTGAGCCGCGCCCAGTCGAGCGTGAGCTCGTGCTGCACCTCGCCCCAGACGCGGAAGTCCCACCCCTCGAGGTCCGTCTGGGGCACCGAGCCGGCGTGGAGAACCGGCCATTTCTCGGTCAGGTACTGACCGGGCGGAAGCCGCGCCGGGTCGTAGCCGGCGTCGATCACCTTCTTTTCCGCCTTCGAACGGAACACCGTCTCTACAGTAACCGGCATGCGCATCGCCATCCGACCACGCTCGTTCGTCCGGGTCGCAGGGCCGGATGCCGAGGGTTACCTGAACCGGATGGTCTCGAACGACGTCGCCGTGCTCGGCCCCGGCGAGACCTGCGAGGCGCTCCTGCTGACACCGAAGGCACGGATCGTGGCCCCGCTCCTCGTCCTCCGTCGTGGCCACGACGACTTCCTTCTTCTCACCGAGCCCGAGTTGGGAGAGCGCGTGCGCACGGAGCTCGTGCGATCTCGCTTCGCCGCGATGGCAGAGATCGAGATCGAGGAGCACGTCTCGCACGTCGTCTTCGGCGACGGTGAGGGGATCCCGACGCTGGACTATGGCGAGCCCGCGGCCGAGGTTCTCGACGCAGGTCTCGAGCCAACCGTGTCAGCCGAGGAGCTCGAGCTGCTCCGGATCCGGGCCGGCACTCCTGCCTGGGGGAAGGAGCTCGACGGCCGCGTGCTCCCGGCGGAGGCGGGCCTCGACGAGCGCGCGATCAGCTTCACGAAGGGCTGCTATCCCGGTCAGGAGCCGGTCGCGAGGCTGCACTACCGCGGCCACGCGAACCGCGGCCTGCGGCTACTCGGGCTCGAAGCCATGCCCGAGCCGGAGTCGGAGCTCGAATTCGATGGCAAGACGGTCGGCAGGATCACGAGCGCTGCCGCCACGGAGGACGGCGTGATCGCGCTCGCCTACGTCCGCCGCGAGGTGCCGCCGGACGCCGAGCTCGTGATCGGCCGGCGCCGGGCGACGCAGCTACACTGACGCGTCCCGAGCGCCCGTAGCTCAGGGGATAGAGCGCTGCCCTGCGGAGGCAGAGGTCGCACGTTCGAATCGTGCCGGGCGCATCACGGAAACCCCCTGCACAGGCCGCCTTTTCTCTTCTTTGTGTCATCACCGTCTTCAGTTGGCCGTGTCCAAAATATGTCCGTCAGCCAAGGAAATCCGGGCGTCGAAGGCGTCCAGGAGCCCCAGCTCGTAATCGTCGGCATCAGGTGCGAGATGGCCGTAGGTCTGGTCGATCATCTGGAGCGACGTCCCCATCCGGCGCGCGAGGGCGAAGAGGGAGACTCCGGCTGCGATCGAGAACGTGGCGTAGGTGTGCCTCAGGTCGTAGGGCCGGCGATACTCGAGATCCGCCGCTCGTAGTGCCGCCTTCCAGTGCCGGGCGCGGAGATTGTGGAGGTCGAGATAGCCGCCTCGTGGGCCGGGGAAGACCAGGGGAGTGTCGACCCGGGGTGGCATGGCGTCGAGGACCTCGAGCACACGCCGGCGAAGCGGCACTCGGCGCCGTGACCGGTTCGTCTTGGGGTGTTCCTTGACTCGGCCGTTTGTGTAGACGCGCTGGACGCTGACGACGCGCCGGTCGCGGTCCACATCGCGGCGCTCGAGCGCGATCCACTCTTCCGGCCTCAGGCCGGTACCCGCCGCGAACACGGGAATCGCCCTGTAGTGCGGAGGGAGCTCGGCGGATACGGCTTCGATCTCGGGCCAGGAGAAGATCTTCATCTCGCTGTGCTTCGGTGCCGGGTTCGGAATCAATGCGGCTGGGTTCTCGTAGACGTAGCGGCAGCGGACGCCGTACCTGAGCACCTGTCGGAGCGCCCGATGTATGTAGTTGGCGGAGCCGGCCGGGAGCCGCTTCCGCCAAGCACCGATCTCGGCCGGTCTCAACCTGTCGATCCGCGTCGTCCCGAACGCGTCGACGGCATGTTGAAGCCGGTAGCGGAGAGTCTCGATCGTGTTCTCCTCGGCGACGTGCTGGTCGAGATACTCCGCGACGAGTGCCCCCAAGGTAGGAGCCTCCGAACGGTAGACGTCACCTCGTGATAGTCGCCCGAGAGCCTCGGTCAACGCCGCGCGGGCCTCACCTTTCGTCCCGAACCCGCCCTTCTGCGGTCGCCTCCCGTCCGGGAGCCGATACCGATAGGCCCAGCTCCGTCCGAGCTTGTACACCTGTCCGTCTTGCATTGACGCTCACTCCTTTAGGCTTGATGAAGCTGACGCTTCAGCGTAGGACCGACACGACATCGCTGCAAGAAGCCGTCCCAGTCCGACCAAAGGAAGCGCACCGGACCACCCTTCCTGCCGAACCGGTAGCCGGGAACGTCACCCGCCTCGAAGCGATCGAGGACCCAGTCCGCGGAGAACCCCAGCCGTTCGGCTATCTCGCTCGCTGTGAGGAGGCAGTCGTCGTTCATTGAGACACAGAGTGTGATAGTAGCATATTTGCCTAGATCATAGTAATTAGGTCTGAAAGGCTAGACTGGTGCTATGCGCACGGATACGGTGAGGAGCGCCGCTCTGATTCGTGAGGCTCGATTGCGGGGTGGGTTGAGTCAGCAGGAGTTGGCGGTGGTGAGCGGAAAGGATCGGACGGTGATCGCTCGCTGGGAGCAGGGCGTGGTCGCGCCGAGCCTGGACACGTTGGTGGAACTGCTGCGGTCGTGCGGCTACGACATTCCGCTCGAGCTGGTCGAGTACGACCCGGGCCCGGACGCGCGGATCGGGGAGATTCAGATGCTCTCGCCGGAGCGTCGGCTCGATCGGCTGCTCGACCGGCGCGGTCTGGACGGGAGCTGAAAGTGGCTGAAGATGATCCGTTCGATCCGCGGGGGCTGCTGGCGGCGCTCGACCGCAACTACGTCGCCTACATCCTGATCGGGGGGCTGGCGCGCGTGATCCGGGGGACCGACGAGCTGACCGCCGGGGTCGACATCTGTCCAGCGGCGAAGCCGGAGAACCTGGGCCGGCTGGGGCGTGCGCTCGAGGAGCTGGAGGCGAAGCGGACTGACCGTAAAAGGCTCGTGCTCGACGAGGTGACAATCGCGAAGGAGCCAGTGATCAGGCTGCGCACAGACATGGGCGAGCTGAGGCTGGTTGCCGAGCCGGCGGGGACGCGGAGGGGCTATGACGATCTGCGCCGGGGGGCGACGCGGGAGCATATCGGTGAGGGGCTGCGGCCGAATGTCGCCTCGGTGGCGGATCTGGCGCGGATGTCGGCGGCTCTGGGCCGCGACCATGATCTTGTGCGCTCGCGGGAGCTGCGCCGGATCCTGGAGGTCGAGGTCGGGATGCAGCGGACGCTCGGGAGGGGGATCGAGCGCTGAGGTCAGAGGCCGAGGTCGAGCTCGCGTTCCCTCGTTCTTGTCATCTCGGGTGAGCGCTCGCGCGCTGGGCGCTCGAGCGCGGTCCGCCATCTTTCGCGGCCGGCGCGCTCATGGAGTGTCCGAAGTTGGCGATCGAGCCGGCCGAGTTCCGTCTCGATCCCGGCCAGCCCGCCCCGGTGTTCGACGATCTGCTCACGCAGGCGTGGGGCGCCGCGGACGCGGCCGATCACTCCCAGGCCCGCGAGCTCGCGGCTGGCGCCGTGCAGTTCTCGCGCCGTTTCCGTTCGGTGTTGCTCGAGCGTCTGCTGTCGTTCGAGGAGCGCGCGCCGCTCGCGGGCACGTAGCGACGCGCTCTTGGGGCCGCGCGAGCCTGTGGCGGCGTCGACGGCAAGCGTTCCTGCAGCCGGCCGGGTGAGCGCCCCGGCCAGAAGGTGGACTGGTTCGGGTCGCTCGGGCCTGTGGGCGGGAGGTGCGTCGGGCTCGAGCTCTGTGTCAGTTGTGTAGATCCGCGTCTCCTGGCGGGCGCGGGAGAGCGCGACATAGCCCCATTCCTTCAAGCTGCCTTCCCCGTCTGCGAGCACGAAGGCGCGAGCGAGGGTCAGTCCTTGGGTCTTGTGGCCGGTGAGCGCGTAGGCATAGCCGACGTGGCCGGCGTCCAGGTAGGCGGCGGGCAGGGCGAGCAGACGGCCGTCGTCTGTCTCGAGCGTGATCGCTCGTTGGGTCGGGTCGACGGTGGTGATGGTGCCGCGGGTGCCGTTCGCGACCCCGAGGCGACGGTCGTTGCGTCCGCAGACGACCCGCTCGCCGACGGCCAACTCGACGCCGCCGTGACCCGCTACGCGCTCGCTGCCGAGTCGTCCCTCCCGGTCCATGAGCGTGCGGGCGACGCTGTTGAGGTCAGCGACGTCGCGGCGGCGGTAGGCGATCATCGCGCTACCCGGAAGGTCGACCGATCCGGCCTGCCACCAGTCGGCCACCAGTTGCGCTTTCGCGTGCATGCGGTCGTTGGCAACCACGAGCCGCCCGTTCCCTGCTGCGTGGGCGAGATAAGTGCCGCTCTCGCCGGCGCGGAGCGCGGAGAGTGCGTGGCGTTCGAGCTGGTTGCGCTGGCGCTGGTTGTCGCTCAGCTCGACCGCCCCGTGCCGCTCCACGATCGCGGCGAAGAGGCCGCCCGCGCCGACCGCGGGGAGCTGGGCGGGGTCGCCCACCAGAATCGCCTTGCCCTCCGCCCGCTCGACGTAGGCGAGTGCGCGGCTGAGTGTGCGGGTGTCGGCCATCCCAGCCTCGTCGACTACAAGCACGGATCGGCTCGGAAGGCCGCCTTGACGTCTCGCCTCGGCGAGGAGTCGATGGAGCGTCCCGGTCGGGATCCCGGCCTCGGCCGCCAGCGTCTCGGCGGCGACACCCGACGGTGCCGCGCCAAGGACAAGAGCTCCGTCTCGCTCGAAGGCCTCGCGGACGGCTGCAAGCACGGTCGTCTTCCCGGAGCCGGCGCTGCCGACGACGCAGACGACCCGATCGGGGCTCGAGCTGACCGCCCGCAGGAGCACGATCTGTTCGAGGCCGAGACTCGCGGCGCGTTCCTGCGCGATGCGTTCGATATCCGCCGCGGAGACGGTCGGGGCGCCAGCGTCTCGGCCGCGCTCGACGAGCGCGAGCGCGGCGCGTTCCTGGCGGAGCAGCTCGGAGGTCGAGAACAACGCCGGACGACCCGGCACAGCGATCGGACCGACCGGGACGACCTCCTCCATGCCGGTGAAGCGAGCGGCGAGCCCGAGCACCCGCTCGACCGGCGCGCCCTGCCGGTTGGCTTGCGCCCAGGCCATCACCGCCTCCGCCGCGCTGAACGTCGTCCGCTTCTCCGTCAAGCCCTCCCGCCCGAGCAACCGCGCTGAGATCTCGCGAACCTGTCGCTCGGGGAGGTCACGGTAGGCAGTGCGCCCGAGCAGGCGCTCGAGCTCCCGCCGACCGAGGCCGTGCTCGGCCGCCCGCGCCTCCCACGCCTCCCGCAAACGCGGCAGATCGAGCGGCTCCTTTCGCGCGCGCGTCTCGACCGCGGCGACCTTGGCGGCGTAGAAGCCCGACGTGCCCTGCCGCTCCAGGTAGTCGAGCACCTGTGCCCGCCGCTGCGAGAACGCCCATAGCACTTCCTCCGGTAGGCCGGCGATCTCCGCCATCCCGCTCACCGGCTCGCGCCACTCCAGCCCCAGCGACCGGGTCAGCTCGAAGCGGAGCTGCGCCTGGTAGAGGTAACCGCCGGCGAGCCGGTAGCGCTTCAACAGCGCCTCCCCGTCAAGCGCCCGCCAGACCCCGTCGGGACTACGCGCCAGGTTGCCGACGATCACATGCGTGTGCAGGTGCGGATCCTGCGCCCGCGAGGTCCGATGCTGGAACGCGGCCGCAACGAAGCCCGAGGCGCGCTCACGCGCCACCCCGTCCTTGCCCTTGCGAGTCACGCATGCCTCCGCCTCCAGATAGGAGAGCGCCGCCTGCCAAGCAGCAAGATGCGCCTGGTTGACCGCGTCTCGAACCTCGGGCTCTCCGAGCGCGTGGAGGAGGCTGACGCTCTTCGGCGGTGAGAAGACGAGGTCGTAGCCGGCGACCGGCGAGAGCGTCTTCTGCTCCTGGCGACGGTCGCCGGTGGCAGGGTCGATCCGCTCAACCGTGATCTGCCGCTTCGGCGGATGAGAACGGAGCACAGCGGAGCTAACCGGATGCCGCCCGTTAATCAGACGGCCAAGCTGCCCATCCTCGACAACCCCCTCAAGCTCGAGCTCAACCGCACCGCGCCCCGCCCAGACACCAGGCGACTCGCCCCGACCCGCGTAATAGTCATCCAGCCCTGCCGCCACAGAACGCTCGTAATACGCCTCCTGACCCGGCGACAACTTCGACACGGACAACACAGAGACACTCTAGCATCTAGGATGCATATGTGTGACTCGTGCTATCGAGGCTAGCTGGTGCGGCGGACGGTGTGGTGAGCGAGTCACTCGGAGGGCTCCTCGCTGTCGTCGTCGGCGTCGTGGGCGCTGCCCCACTGCTGCTGGCAGTTGGCCGCATGGACGAGCGTTCCGTCCTTCTCGGCGGCGTCTTCGGCCGAGTCGATGGGGCCGAGGCAGCACGCGCAGCGGACGGACTCGCCCGCCGCGAGCTTCGCGCGCTGTTCCTGCAACCGCGCCGCCTGCTCGTCGCGCCACGCCTGCTCACGCTGCTCGCGCTCGGCCTCCCGCGCCGCTCGATGCTGCTTGACCGAGGCCGGGGCGACTCGCCGGGCGAGCTTGTCGAGCGTGGGCGATGCGGCCAGCTCCTGCGGCTTGTAGACGCCCTGGCGGTCGGCGTTGGGCAAACCGGCGGTGTCAACGAGCCGTTGAGCGACGAGCAGGCGAAGAACGACCGCTAGCGCGTCCTCGGGAGTCCGGGCGCGTTTGAGCGCGTCGCTCGCTTCGGCGTGGAGCTTCCGCTCGGCCTCCGCGCCGCGCGGGTACCGCACGCTCACCTTGCCTTGCTTGGTCTCCGTCGAGGGCTGCTCGACGCAGAGCCGGTGCGCCCATGCTGCCGCCTTGCCGTGCTCGTGCAGCACGATCGAGCCGAGCAGCTTGACGGCGTCGGCGTCGAGCTTCGGCTGCCAGGTCGCGAGCGCCGCGCCGAGGTCGAGGTTGCGCGCACGGGCGGAGACGCGCTCCTCGTACTGCCGCTGCCGCTCCTGCCGCCGTGCCTCCTTCTCGGGATCGTCCGCCGAGGCCGCCGGGCTGCGCTCGTCGCTCCCGCAACGCGTGCGCTCCGTCGCGGCGTTCGCGTGGGCCGTGATCTTCTCGACCAGTCGATCCGCGAGCCACTCCGGATCGGTGACGTAGGCATGGCTGCGACCGTTCCGGCCGGACAGTTCGAGCAGGCAGCCGTAGGCGCGGGCGGCGTCCGCGTCGTTCCCGGTCAGCGCGAAGCATTCGCGCCACCGTCTCCCCTCGGCCTGACGTGCCGACCAGTCGTGGTCGGATGCGTGCGCGATCTCCGGTAACTCCGCGAGCGCGGCCGCAACCGCCTCCGCGTGCCCTCCGAGCTTGGCGAGCACTGCGGCGACCGCGTACTCGTCATGGACGGTGGTCGGCAGAATCGGGCCGGAGCCGAACTCGCCCACGCTGTAGGCGACCGGGTGCAGCTTCACGCCCTGCTCGTCCGTCCACTCGGCGCGCAGCACGTCGTCCACGAACTCGCCCGGATCGGACTGGAAGACGGCCGCGTAGCTCGGCCGCTCAACGAGCCAAGCGGCCGTCAGCTCGGCGAGGAGCGGCTCGGCCTCCGCGATCCGAACGAGCGGCGGCGCACAGGCGAGCGGCAACCTGCGCGCGGCGAGCACTTGCGCCGCCTCCGGCAGCCGCAGGAGGTCAAGCCGCTCGGCCACGAGCCGCTCGCTCTTGCCCACGAGTCGCGCCACCTTCGCCGCGCCGCCGTGCTCGTCGGCCAGACGCCGGTAGGCGCGCGCCTCCTCGATCGGGCTGAGGTCGGCGCGGATCACGTTCTCGGCGACGGCGAGCATCAGCGACTCGCCGTCTGCGTCGCGCACCTGCGCCGGCACCTGGCGGAGCTTGGCGGCCTTGGCCGCTCGGTAGCGGCGCTCTCCGGCGATGATCGTGAAGCCGTCCGCCCCGTCCGGGGCGAGCATCAGCGGCGTGATGATCCCGTGGCGCTTGATCGAGGCGACAAGCTCGGCCATCTGCTCGTCCGCGAACTCGCTGCGTGGGTTGTCGCCGTTGCTCGGCTTGATCTTTGCGAGTGAAACCATGCTCAGCGTCGCGGTCATGGTCGGATCCCTCCCTCGGTCAGTAGTTCGAGCGCGCGGTCCTTGAGCGGTGCGGGCTCGGTCGCCCGCTCGAAGCGGGCCTCGGCATGGGTGCGGCCGGCGGTCTGCCGCGTCGGCTGCGTGTGGTCGACGTAGGCCGTCACGGCCTGGAGCGCGCCCCAGCGCGTGCCGCGGATGTCGGCCAGGTCGGGCGCGGCGCGGTAGGCGGTGCGGATCGCCTCGCGGACGCGCTCGGCGTTGCGGACGGCGCGTCCGCCCTCGCTGCGGTCGGGCTTCGGCTCGGGCAGCGGCACCAGCCGGGAGAGGAAGCGCTCGAACTCACCCTCGCCGATCCGCTCGCGGATCAGCCGCCCGCCGAGCTGCTCCAGCTCGTCGTAGTAGCGCCAGGCGATCCCGAGCGTGCGGCGCGCGTCCGCGAGTCGGGCCTGTACGTGGGCGGTGTGGCGCGCCTTCCAGGCCCGCTGCGCGTCCGGCAGCGGAAGGAGCATTCCGTTCAGGCAGGCGAGCCGGAACGGTGCCACGGAGACGGTGACGGCGAGGCCGCCGTCGTGACCGTTGCGGAAGCAGAGCAGCGGCAGCACGTCCTCCCCTTCAGCGCCGCTGATGCGGACGTCACGGTCGAGCCGCATCAGCGCATGGACGCGAGCACCGCCGCGAGTCGAGCCAGCGCCGATCCAGTGCGCGCGTCCCGAGTCGGTGATGTCGTCGCAGAAGGCGAACGCCGTCCGGTTCTGCAGCGGCTCGTACCCGTCGCCGACGACTCCCAGCACGGCGCGCGTGTCGCTGCGGACGTTGGCGACGTGACGCGGCACAGAGGCGCGCGCGGTCGGGTGGCCGTCCTCGCCGATCGCGAGCACCGCCTCGAGCGGGCACTGCTCGACCGTCCAGCCGAGCCCTGCGGCGGCGATCATCGACACGGCGTCATGAGCCTCGTTCGGATCGACGGTTCGGACGGCGTCGGCCCATCCCGCGGGCGTCTGCCCGAGCCAGAGCGGACGCTCGGCCTCGGCAATCTCGTAGGCGGGTTGTGTGCTGGTCTGCATGATCTCCTCTCCTCTCGTGTTCAGGCGGCTAGCGGGGCTGGCTCGTGGGCGATGACAAAGCGCTCCGGCTCCTCGAAGATCGCGAGGCCGACATGCGTCGCGAGCCCCGCCCCCAGCCAGAGCGCGTGCACCTCCTCGCGAATGACGCTCTCGTGCCGCAACCGGAGCTCCACCACGTCCGCGAGCAGCTTCGGGATCGAAAGCGCCTCGACGAGCTCGACCTGACGGCCGATGAACTCGTCGAGCGCTTCGCGATCGACTCGGTAGGCCATTGCTTCTCCTTCCTGTCTCTGCTGTTGATTTGCGCCAACACCTACGAGACGCAGAATCCGACGCCTCGGCCCAGTGACTCCACCGGAACGGTGCAAGTGTGTGAAACCGCTCTCGGCGCGCTACTCGCCCGCGAGGCGGCCGGTCTCGCGCGCCCAACGCTCGACCGCGCTCCAGCGCCAGACCGCGGATCGTCCCAGCTTGCCGAGTGGCTTTGGGAAGCCAGGCCCGATCGCGAGGACGTTCACGCGCTGCGACGAGATCCCGAGACGCTTCGCGATGTCGACCGCGATGACGAGCTCAGTCCGATCGTCGACCCGCACGCGTCGACGATAGCCCCAACGGTTGTTTTGAATCAATAGTCGCTCTCCCGGAGCTCGCCGAGATCGGGCGTATGAGCACGCGAGCGGTTCTCGCCGGCCTGCCGATTGACCGAATAGTCTCGGCCGATGCATCTGCTGTTCCTCGACGAGAGCGGCAAGATCGACCAGGGCGGGTTGTTCGCGCTTGGAGGGATCGCGGTGCGCGACACCGACTGGCCCGAGCTTCGCCGGATCTGGCAGGAGACGCTATCTGCAGCCGGCTGGCCGCTCGACCGCGAGATCAAGTGGCACGGGATCCGCAAGGGCGAGGTGCCGCCGGCACTCGCCGACGCTGCTTGTGCTGGCGGGTGCGGGGACGGGTAAGACGACGACGCTTTGCTCAAGGCTTGCCTGGCTGGTGGTGGCGCAGGGGGTCGCGCCGGAGCGGATCTTGCTGTTGACGTTCACGCGGAGGGCACGCGCGCGCTGGAGCAGTTCCTGTGTCGTCACCGAGGAGCCCCCTCGAGGGGGTTCGGTGAGGGTGGTGGTTCTGGTTCTCCTGGGTCGTCTGGAGCGCGAGCGGCGGCTCTGCGCGTCGTGCGCCGCGAAGATCCCTCACGCGGGCGGGTCGATGGACCGCGCATCTTCAGGCTCGTCGTCGGAGCGACGCGAAGAACGGTAGACGTTGAACGTGGCCGGTGATGCTTGGCCGCTGCCCGCTCGATCGCCTCGAGACCGGTCGCACCATTGTCGAGCTCGTCTCGGATCTCCGCGGCGGTCACCTTCCCGAAACCGGGCAGGCGCTCGTGGTACTCGCGCCGCTGCTCGCGAGTGGGGCGAGTACCACGCTCTTCGATGTCAGCGATGGTTGCGACCTCGAGCTTGAGCGCTTTCGCGATGAACGACTCGAACTCCTCGAGGCTCGACTCCTCGGACACGGTAAGGGGCAGACGCGCCCGAGGCGCGAGCTGCTGCGCCCATCGCCAGCACATGGCTCGTCGCTGTTCGGGCGAGTCGTCGCGCGAAAACCGGACACGGGTGTCCGCTGCTACGCCTGAGCCACTTGTATCCACATCAACCTGACCATGACGTTCGTCTCCCTACTTTGAATGCCTGATCGGACGAGGTGCTTCGGGGGCCGGGCCCCGGTGGTGCCCCGGCCCCGTCAGCGACGTCTGGTCAGGGACGTGACGTGAACGCTACTCAGCGAGCACCGGCCATAGGGGTAACTCCAACGGCACCGAAACGGGGCAGCATCGCCACCGCCTGAATCGCCGCCACGGAACGTCGCTCACCTGACGCGCCTGCCGGGGGACAGATGTCCCGGAGCGCACGTCTACGGCCATCTCGTTGTCGCGTGCTAGGGCTTGGTGGCTGCGAGGTAGGCGCTCGCCATCCGCCATTGCCCGCGACCGTGTTCAACGAGCGGACGGAGATGCGCCGTGAGCTGCTCGCGTTCTGAGGGTGTGAGCGCTTGGTCCATCGCCTCTCGGACCGTCGGGATATTCGGGTTCCCTGCACTGTCGAGGAATCCGTCCAAGGCACGGGGTGGTGTCGGCTCGATAACTGCTTCGAGTGTGAGGCTGATGGGGAAGAGGCGTGCATCCTCGGCGAGTTGCACCAGGTCACGCTCGTCGAAGTCGAGCATCGGGTCGCTGTCACGGGGCTGGATCTGGTCATAGACCGCGCGCACTTTGTCGGCGATGTCCGCAACGGGACTGAGGTCGTAGCCAGCCCAGCTGTTCGCCTCTCGCTGTGCGAATCGGTTGATCGGCTCGAACAGTGAAACGCGGCCGCCAGGACGGAGCACTCGCGCAAACTCATTGAACGCCGCCGCCTTGTTCTTCACATAGATGAGCACGGATCGTGTCGTGACCACGTCCACCGACGCGTCGGCGATTGGGATCAGATCGTCTGCCGCCGCCGTGACGAAGGCGCATCGGTCGAGGACGCCGAGATCGCTCGCCGCCTCCCGGCAGAAGTCGAGGAGATCCGTCGAGATGTCGCTGAAGGTCACTGTTGACGCACCGCGTTCAAGCGCGCCGAACCCGATCAAACCCTCGCCGCAACCAACATCGAGCAGACTGTCGCCAGGCGTGAGCCGTGCCCGGTCGAGCACCTTGTCCCGCGTGGCAGCGAGGTTCGAGAGGAACCGCTGGCGTATCTCCGGATCGCCGCCGAATCGGCGCTCTGCGAGCCAGTCCGCCCAACGATCACGCGAGGAGGCCACGCCCCGAGTCTACGAAGGTTCGCCTGGGCGAGCGTGCTCTCACCCGAGGCGAGCAGTGTGTTGCCGCGGTGCTTTACGAAGTCAAGTCGACGTCATGTTGAGGAGCTAAGTCACCCCCGGCACGTATCATCGGCGACCTTGATAGCTCTGACGGCAACGACAGCGACGGCGATCGCAGCCATTGCAATTGCAATCCTGAGCCTCTCCTGGAACATCTGGTCGTTCTGGGTTACGCGCCGCTTCAGCGGTCGTCCGAACGTCCTTGCGACGATAGTCGAGGGGACGGCCACCGTTGCACCACCCGTCATTGCGACCGTTAACGCCGGGTACGGTGTGGCCCGGCATTTGCTGTTCTTGGCGGCAGACCAAGGCGAACTCGTCCAAGGGGGTGCCACCGCATCGGGCATCCTGCTCCCGCACGAGACCGGGACAAGGGACTTACCGGTGAAGGCGATGTGGGGGCGTCGGGACTTGCCGATGGTATGGGCGTGCATGGACGCAGCGGGGAACATCTACGCGCGGGCTAACGATGGTCGTACGAAACGCTATAAGGCCCGGAACGGACAGATCGAGCTTGGGACGATTTTCCGCGACGTTTATCCACGGCACCCGGTCGATAAGGTCATCTGGCAGCAGCGACCGGAGTTGTGGATCGGCGAGTGAGCGTTATGGACGCTCGCTCTCGCGCCCCTTCTAACCCATCGAAAGAAGCGGCTGGGCGAAGCACGCTTAGCTTGGGCCAGCGATGCTTCTATGTCTGTCAAGTCGGCATCGGTGGCCCGTGTTCGAGCAGGCGGTAGAGGCTGCGGGCGAGGTAGCGCTTGAGGCAGCGGTTTGCTTCGCGTCGTGTCTTGCCCTCTGCAACACGCCGCTCGATGTAGGCGATCGTCGCCGGGTGTGAGCGCTTGCGGGTGACGAGGATCATGTGCAGTGCGCGGTTGAGTTTGCGGTCGCCTGATCGGTCGAGGCGGTAGCGGATGGTTTGTCCGGAGGAGGCGGGGATCGGTGCTGAGCCGGCGAGCCGTGCGAAGGCGGCTTCCGACGTGATCCGTCCTTGGTGTGACCAGGAGAGCACCACCTGTGCAGCGGAGTGCGGTCCGACACCGGGCTGGTCGAGCAGCTGCGGTGCGAGCTTGCGCGTAAGCGTCTCGATCTCGCGCGCGAGCTCGCGTTCCTCAACGGTCAGCTGCAGCACTCGGCGGGCGATCGAGCGCAGCGCGAGCAAGCTGCCGCGCAACTCTGGATCGCGTCGACCGTCGGGTCGGGTCGCTGCGAGGCGTCGCAGCAGTCGTGCCGGTGTCAGCGGCCGCAACTCGCTCCGTAGCGGCTCAGGTGTTGTGATCAGCAGATCTCGGAGCTGACAGAGCCCGGCACGTTTAGCGTTGACCGCGCCTTCCCGAGCAGCCACAAGCGCTTGCAAGGCCTGGCGTTCGCCGCCAGCGCGTGGGGTCGCCGGCCGCGTTGCGGCGAGCGCGCTGCGTGCCGCACGGATCGCGTCCAGCGCGTCGGTCTTGCCGCCCGTGCGCCGCTCCCTGCGCAACCGGCCGACCTCGAGCACCCGCTCCCCACGCCCAGTCAGAAAGCGCGTCAGCCCGGCGCCGAAAGAGCCGGTGCCTTCGATCGCGAACGCACGTCGAGCCGTCGCGTGTTCCTCGACGAGCCTGAGCGCGTTCGCATAGCCCTCGCTGCTCGCCGCGACAGTCGCCTCGAACACCACGGCGCCGCTGGCGACGTCGACGACCGCGAGCGCGTGTGCATCGCGGTGCGGGTCGACGCCGACGATGAAGTCCAGCTGATCTGCAAGCATCCCTACCTGACCTCCAGCCGAGAGTTGGGGGACAACGGTGTCGGTCTGGGGATGCAAACCGCGGGCGGCAGAACTGTGACGGGTCACGCGCTCACAACGCGGACAGGCTTCTGATCAGGCCAGCAAGCGGACGCCAGGCCGACACCGGACTCTCCACCCGGACAAATCACTGGAAAGACACCGGCAATCCGGGTCATTCGCGAATCGAGTCACAAACGGAGAGCACCGGAGCCAACCTGACAAACGCCCCAGACGGGACAGCTCACACACTCACAGTCCGCGAATGTTCCCTGGCGTACGATTCTGCGGCCCGGACTAAACAAGCACGTACCGCCGCCGCGTCATACCGTGAGTGCCGATGCACGATCCACTCCTGCTCTGCCTTGAGACGCTCTACAGGGAGCGGCTTGGGCAGTTCGTTCGTATCGCGCGTGCGGTGACGGGCGACATCGAGCAGGCTCGTGACGCTGTGCAGGAAGCATTCGCGCGTGCGGTGCGCGCTCGGCGGACTCTTCGAGACACCGGGGCGGCAGACGCGTGGGTCGCGCGTATCGTCATCAACTGCGCAGTCGAACAGGTGCGCGGGCGAGCGTCACTTGCGACCACGGGGACTCCGGATCTCGTCGACCCAGGATGCGAGAGCGAGCATGAACTGCGGAGCGCCGTCGCGCGGCTGCCTCAGCGACAGCGACTTGCCCTGTTTCTCCGTTACTACGCTGACTTCGACTACGCCCAGATCGCAAGCACACTCGACATTCAGGTCGGCACGGTCAGCGCGACCTTGCACGCGGCACGCGAGGGTGTAGCCCGGCTCATGGAGGAGGTTGCGTCGTGAACACGGTCGTATCGGCTGTTCTTGACCGGCTATCGCCGGAGGAGCGCGTCATCGAAAACTGGGGCGACGTTCTTACGCGCGCTGGCGTGTCGCCGTCGCCGCGGTGGAGACGAAGGCGAACCGCTGCACTTGCCGCATTCCTGCTGGCAGCCGCGGCGGTGCCCGCACTCGCGGTCGGACTCGACGTCGGCTTTCTCCCTTGGAGCAACGCCCCGCCCGCAGCCGCGCCCATCGTCAAAGACTTCGCAACGCTTGACCAGGGCGCTCCTGCGGGAATGGCTTCGGGTGTTCGGCCCTCAGAAACCAAGCGCGTCGGAGAGCTGGCAGGGCACACACTCTGGGTCGCCCCCGGAAGCCAGGCCCCGTTCTGCTTCATGTGGTCAGACTCGGTCGGTGGGTGTAACCGCGGAAGCTCGCCCCCGATTCAAGCGAGCGGCGGCTATGCGCTGAACAAAGACGGCTCACCCCGCTTCGAGTTCGTCGCGGGAACCCTCTTTGCTGATCCGACCTCACGACTTGAGGTCGAGTACAACCACCAGAAGCCAACAACGAGCCTGCCGCTCATCTGGGTGGGGCCGCCGATCGAGGCGGGCTTCTTCTACTACACGATCCCTGAAAACCGGCAGCCGAACGCGCTCGTTCTGCGGGATGCCGAAGGACAGGAACTATGGCGAGAGACCGCCATCTTCCTGCCTCCGGGCTCACTCGTCCCGCTCCCACCCTCCCTCGGCGGATAAGACCCTTCGCATGGGCCACGGTTCGGGAATGTCACCCGACGAGGGCACCCGACTTGCGCAGGCACCTAACCCGCGCCCGCGGACACGCGGTCGCGGTTAGGCGGGGCAGGCGGGCGCGGCGTTGTCGGGGTCGATCTCGACGTTGAACGAGATATCGCGCGCGCAGTCGGCGAGCGCGGGACGGACATACCACCGCGTCCTGTCGCTGCTGCCGCTTCGCGTGATGGTGATCGAAAACACCACCCGGTCGGAAGGGTCGACAACGGCGAACGTTCGAGAGTGGAACAGCCACTGACGATTCGTCAGCCGGTTCACCACGTCGACCACGCGGTGGACGCGGTACTTGAGGTATGCCGCAGGGTCCGCGGCCTTGACACGGACCGCGTAGCGCAGGTTTGGACCGACGACGCGCATCGCGACGACCCTCGCGCGACTTGCGCTCACGGCCGCATGAGTCTGCGTCTTGATCTCCGGCACGGCCGGGCGCGAGCCAGCGGTAGAAGCGGCGGCCCCACTGACAACCGATCCGGCAATACAGACGAGGGCAAGCACGACGCGTCTCATCGGATCAGGGTAGCGGCGGCCCCTCTGGGATGGCGCGAGCATGCGGGAATGTGCCCCGAACGAGCGTCGTTAGTAGGTCAGGTCGGACAGGGTGGAGCGGCGTTGTATGGGTCAACCTCGATGCCGAGGTCGATGCGACGGATGCAACCCAGCAAGGCGGGACGCACGTTCCAATGCGTCCGCTCGACACCAGCTGTTCGCGCCTGCTCGTACCAGAAGGCCCGCACGTGCGGACCGATCACCGTGATTGAGCGAGCTTCAAAGTTCCACTGCACCTTCGTCAGTCTGTTGACGACGGCGAGAAGTCGATTCACTCGGTACCTGAGATACCTCGCGGGGTGGGAGACACGAACGGTAAGCGAGTAGGAACGGTTCGGGGGAACAAGCCGCAGGCTGACGGTGTGTGCTCCAGACGCGGCGACTGCCGCCCGTGTCCGCGCTTGAATCTCCGGCTCTGTCGGACGATCGCTTACAGTCGAAGAACCCAGAGCGCAACCCGTGAGAGCGACTATGGCGACGGCGACGAGAAACGTCTTCACGCTCAACGAGCGTAGCGGGGCTGAGCTGGGCGAGCGTTCCGGAATGCACCCTGGCAGCCGGGTTTCCGCATGCCTTCCGCCAGCCGTCCTGTATGCGAGTCTGGAACCATGGGCTACGTCGTAATCTCGGCCGACGATCAAGAGTTCGCCCCTCCGAGTTGGCGGCCGGACGATTCACGGCAAGTGGTGGAGTTGCCGCGCGGCTCGCTCGCTCACTCCCAAGCGAACCTCTGGCGGTACCCGCCGGGCACCGGAGGCCGCAGACACCGGGAGCCACTTCAAGAAGAGGTCTTTTGTGTCGTACAAGGCACGCTAACGATGCTGCTCGGTGAGCCGCCACAGCGGTTCCAACTCTCGCCGCCGAGCGTCATTGCGGTGGCGCCCGACACGGCACTTCAGCTCCGAAATGAGTCCGAAAGCGATGTGATCATTTTCGCCTACGGTGCGCCTCAGCAGGATTCGGATTACAAGGCGGAGATCCTGGAGGACTAATCCGCCATCGCGGCGCGCCAGGGTCCGCCACAAGTCGCCAGCGTCCGCGCATGACGCCTGAGGAACGCGGCGCCGGGTTAGATCGCGCGCGTGTAGAGGTACTCAGCGATCCATTGACCATGGAGCTGTCGGTTCTTGGGCACGAGCTCTTCCCGGGTAAACCCCGCGCGTTCGAGAACGCGCTGTGACGCGACGTTACTGATCTCGACCGTTGCAGTGAGTCGCGCCAACCCTAAATCGGCAGCGAAGCGAGCACTCAACTCCACGGCACGCGCTGCCACACCATGGCCGCGCGCTTGACGCGCGACCCAGTAACCAACCTCTGCCTCTAGCTCATAGCGGTGGATCTCAAGTAGCGACACCGAGCCGAGAAGCCGGTCACTCGCGTCAAAAATGCCGAAAGCCAGTGTCGATCCGGCACGCCAGCCATCACGCCGCTTCGCGATGTAGTCGGCCGCCTGCTCTTCGGTCATTTCAAACGCGAAGCCGGTTCGACGCGGAATCTCGGGATCGTCCTGGTACGCGGCGGCGATCTTCGAAGCATCATTCTCTCGCCAGGGGCGCAGTACGAGCTCGTCCACCTCGAGACGCAGTCGTTCCTGCGGGGGAAGAGGCAACCCAATGGCCACACCTTCCAGGCTACGGCACGGCCGGGGCGTAGGACGCCAACCTGGGCGAGCGTTCAGCAATGTCCCCCGAGGACAGGCCCTCGCCGAGCGCCGTCGATCGCGGCTAGGTTCGCGAGCAGGTCGAACTGCGCCAGGCTGGCGAGAATTTGCGTCTCGCTCTCCAGTCCTTCACCGTGGTTGGCTTGCACGACGGGGATCGAGCACGTCGTGGAGGCCGTCCGCGATGATGTTTGCCGAAAGTACGAAGATGGTGATCGCCGCTGTCGCGAGAAACATCTCCCAGAGACGGAAGAAGTGGAGTCCGCTCTGGGCGATGTTGCCCCAGGTCGCGGTGGGCGGGTTAGGCCCGAGGCCGAGGACGGACAGGAATGCTTCTCCGAGGATGACGGCAGGCAGCTCGAGGAAGACCGCGATTAGGATCGTCCCGACTGTGTTGGGGAGGATGTGGCGGCGGGCGATTCGAGCCCAGGATGCTCCTCCTGCCCGAGCGGCCGTGATGAACGGCCGTTGCTTGAGTCGGCGGACCTCTCCCCGCACAAGTCGAGCCGTCAGCATCCAGCTTGTGATCGATAGCGCGAATGCCATCGCTGCGATTGTCTGCGCGTGGGTGCTGAGAACGACCAGGATTACGATCGCGATCGGGTAGCGCGGGATTGCCAGCAGGCCGTCGACGATTCGCATCAGCGTGTCGTCGACCTTTCCCCCGGCCAGTCCGGCGATCGTGCCGTAGAGGGTGCCGATTGTGAGGATGACCGCGAGTGCTCCGCCAGCGATGAGAAACGTCGTTTGGCCTCCTTCGGCGAGGCGTGTGAGCAGGTCGCGGCCGAGTTGGTCGGTGCCGAGTGGATGATCCAAGCTCGGTCCCTGTCGTGAGCGGGAGAGATCGACGCCGTTCGGTCCGTCTGGCGACAGAGCCGGCCAGGCGAGGCAGTACACGACGAGGGTGGCGAGGACGACCATCGCGGCTCGGACAGCGCGGCTGCGGATCAGCGCCCGGCCTCGCTCCGCCCAAAGGCGGATCCGGATCACCGCCACTCCAGCACGCGTGGGTCGAGAAGCGCCATTGCGATGTCGGCAAGCGCGTTGGCGAGGATCACGAACACGGCCAGCACCACTGTGAGGCCGAGCAGTACGGGCGTGTCGCGAGTTCGTGCTGCCTCGATGTAGTAGAACGAGGCGCCTGGGATGCCGAAGGCGTCCTCGACGAAGAATGCGCCCGTTATGAGCAACGCCAGCAACGGCACAGCCGCGGACATGAAAGGCGTGAGCGAGTTCCGGAGCACGTGGAACCAGAGGATCCGCCGCCGCCGGAGGCCCTTCGCTTGGGCCGTGCGCACGTAGTCCTCGACGATCTCCTCGACAACTGCCGCCCGCACAAGCCGGGCGATGTAGCCGATCGGTGCGAGCGCGAGCACAAGTGAGGAAGCGAGACGCGTATCCCAGTTCTCCCAGCCGAGCGCGACCAGATGCCATTCGCGAGCCAGGTAGCGGCCACTGACGTAGGCGACGAAGAAGACCGGCACGACCAGCAGCACCGTTGAGGTCGAGGTCAGCAGACGGTCGACCAACCGATTGCGGTACGCGGCTGCCAGGAGGCCGGCGGCGATGCCGATGGGGATCGACCAGGCTGCTGCCAGGAGAACCAACTGGAGGGTGATGGGAGCCGCCTGCTTGACCACGTCGTCGACGGAGAGATTGCGTTGCACGAGCGACGGACCGAAGTTGAGCGTGAAGACGTTCTTGACGTAATGGGCGAACTCGACGAGCCAGGGTTCGTCGAGGTGGTAGAAGTCGCGCAGAAAGCGCTGATAGGTGTCCGGGACGCCGATGTACCCCTCCGGCGGCGTGAACGGACTACCGCCCGCGCCACGAAGCAGGGCGTAGGTGGCCAGCATGACCAGGACGACAAGCGGAATCGTCCACAGAAGACGGCGAATGACAAAGCTCGCGAGCGACATGGGCCAGCTACCGGTTCAGATCCGCCTATCGCGACGGCGTCCAAAGCGAGCGAACAACGAACTGCGATCCTCGCTTGGGCACGGGCGACGACTCGGTGACCGGTGAGTCTAGCCTGCCGACGTTACGTTCCGAGGCCGCCCCTTTCCAGCTCGGAAAGCGGACGGAAGTAGAGCAAGAGAACGCCTCCATGGGCCAGCGTCCCGGAATGATGCTCCTATGACTTGTCAAGCCATTCGTGGCTCCTGGTTTTCGAGTAGCCGGTAGAGGTGGCGGGCGAGGTAGCGCTTGAGCAGGCGGGTGGCGTCGCGGCGGCTTTTGCCTTCCGCGATGCGACGGGCGATGTAGGCCTTGGTCGCTGGATCGTGCTGGCGTCGGTGCAGCACGACCGTGTGGAGGGCGCGGTTGAGTTGGCGATCGCCGCCGCGGCTGAGACGGTGCCGCTGCGTTTGGCCGCTGGAGGCGGGGACGGGTGCGACGCCGGCGAGGCGGGCGAAGGCGGCTTCGGAGCGGACGCGACCGCGATGTGACCAGGCGACGATCAGCTGCGCGGCGTGATCGGGCCGACGCCCGGCTCGTCGAGCAGTTGTGGCGCGAGCGCGCGTACGTGGGCGCGGATCTCCTGCTCGAGGTCGGCGGCTTCGCGCGTGGCTGCTTCGATTCGGCGGGCGAGGCTGCGCAACAGGGTGGAACACTGCGCTGAGGAATTCGGCAACAAGATTGCGATCAATGCGGTTCAGGCGTGCGCGAGGGGCGGCGTCGAAAAGGCGCGACATGCCTTCGCGAGGTCCAGTCCTGCCGACGCCGCGGACAACGCCCTGGCTGATGACGGGAGCGCAAAGCGTTCAGGCCGAGAAGGCAAAGGGTAGCGACTCCTATCTAGAGAATGTCGTGCCCTGCAGGAAGTGCAATAGAAGGGTGACCCAGCGACGCGCTCGATCCCAATGGCAATCTAAACACGGTAGATTCGAGGAACACGTGCCAGCCGCTGGGGCTGTTCCGGATCGAAAAAGTGCTCCTTCCCCAGATGCTCTTTGACGAGGCTCCGGGCATGGTCGGAGTTCTTGCTGTCGTCGACCATGTCGTACGGATTCTCACTCAGTTGGATGATGAATCCTGCGCTGCTGACCGAATGGATATGATGGGCCGGCGCCGACGCGATTAGCTCGGCGCCGAATAGTTCTACATAAGGCTGTCCAAAAAAGGTCGTCCAAAATAAGTCGGGTAGCCACCGGCGTAAATCGTGGATGGTGACGTACAATTGGGCCGACGCATCTGGGCCGACACCGCCGACTGTATCGTTGTCGCCTCCGACTCTGAGATCGTGCTCGTTGATAATGTGAATTAGGCCGAATTCGCCGCCAAATCGCTTGCACGCGGCTCCTAGGAAGGCAATCAAGCTTGTTGCATCCACTGCAGGGGCGTGAAGTGTAATAGCAATCGTTCCGCGTTGATCTTCATGGAACCCCATCTCTATTCCGCCATCGGCGACCGCGCTATGCCATGAAAAGCTGGGCACAACCCAATGCTTGTGAAGTGCTTCGAGCGAATACGACTCTCGCACGGGCTCAACACTTCCACAGACGTTAGGTACGACCGCGGGCATATATCGTTCAATCAGTCGCATCAGATCTACACCAGTCTTGGTCGGACGGAGGTTCGACCGAGTGATAACGACTACGAAGATTGAGTTCATCCGCAACCACGGCGCCCGCATCCCCGCCGCCCAGCAAGACCGCGAACTACCTTCGTAAGATCTACGCGACGCGGCGTTTGTCCCTTCGCGACAACGGTGACAAAGGTGAATGGTCCGATTCGGCGCGTCAGCGTCCCACCTGTACTCAAAATGGCCTGCCGCGCACGGGCAGAAACTAGTGTGCGTTTAGCAACCACGACGTGAAGAGGCTTGCCCTCGATGCGAGCCGTCAGTCACTTGCGAACGCAGTTGAGCAGTGTTGGTAAGGTAGTTCCGATACTTGACCTCGACTCGTGAAGTGGGAAGTTCGGCATCATACTTGAATGCCGGAGCGTAGCCCTTGGGAATTATCCCACCGGTTAGCGTGCTAAGTTGCACGGTTCGGCGCGGACACAAGCCGCGTTGCGAGTTCGTCGGCGCTTGCCGAGCTCGAGCGGCGGAGGCGGCGACAGCGTTCGAGCAGCCTTCCGACCGGCAGCCCGCGCAGCTCTTCGCGGAGCCGGTCGGGAGCGGTGACGATCACGCTGCGCAGCTGCACGAGCGCCTCGCGGCGGACGTCGACGGCGCTGCGACGCGTGATCAGCAGCAGCCGCAGCGCTTCCCGTCGCTGCCCGGATCGGGGAAGGGCGAGCGTCTCGCTCGCTAGGGCTGCCCGTGCCGTCCGCGCCGCGTCGAGTGCGTTGTCTTTGCCGGCCAGCCGGCGTTCAGCTCGCGGCGCGCGGCTGCACTCGAGCACCGTCTCGCTCTGATCGGCGAGGAAGCGAGCAAGCCCGGCGCCGTAGTGGCCGGCACCCTCAATCGCCCAGGCCCGTGCCCCGGGCGCCTGCTGCTCGGCGAAGCCGAGCGCCTCCCGGTAGCTGCTTGCGCTCGCCCGCAGTACCTTCCTCGCCACGACAGCGCCCGTCGCCGCGGCCAGCACCGCCAGCACGTGCTCGTCCCGGTGGGTGTCGACACCGACCACGTAGTCCAGCTCGTCTGCAAGCATCCGACTGATCCTCCGGTTCGCTCGTAGGGTCCGGTGGTGCCGGTCTGAGCACAAGGGAAACCGCGGCGGCAGGACGGTAAAGAGTCACGCCGAGAAGGCGGATGTCCCGCGTCACGAAATCTGGCATGGGGGTTAGTGTCGGGCTCCTTGTGAAGGGAGCTGCACGTGGCACGTCCTTCTGTTTTCTCTGTTGAAGACAAGTTCAGGCTCGTCCTCGCAGTCATCAGTGGCGAGATGACAACGGCGGAGGCCGCTCGCCGTGGCAAGGCGGGCGAGCAGTCGATCTCGACCTGGAAGCGGCAGTTTCTCGAGGGCGGCAAGCAGGGCCTCGCCGACAGCGGCAGGCTTGAGCCGAGCCAGCGGGAGCGGGCGCTCGCCGACGAGAACGAGGAGCTGAAGGCGGCGCTGGGCGAGGCGCACGTGGAGCTGCGCGTCTGGAAGCGCAGCGCCGAGCACCGGTTGGGGCCTACGAGGAGCTCGAGGTGATCCGCCTCGAGGTCGGCATGCCGACCGTCCGCTTCGCGCGGCTGCTCGGCGTCCCGGAGCGCAGCTACAGGCGCTGGCAGCAGCGGCAGCGTCAGGGGCGGCCGGTGAAGGGGCCGTGGCCGGCGCCGGCGGCCGATCGGATCGAGCCGACGGCGATCATCTACGCGGATCGCTTCCCCGCCTGGGGACATCGGAAGGTCGGCGAGTTGATGCGCGTCGACGGCCACCGCGCGCCCGACTCGACCGTCCTCCGGGCGCTGCGCCGCACGGGAAGGGTGCAGCCGCTCGACTACCAGGCCGAACGCCGTCAGCTCGCCCAGGCACGGCGGGCGGCGTTCGTGGTGCCGCCGTCAGGGCCGAACCAGGTCTGGCAGCTCGACTTCACGGAGTTCGAGACCCGCCAGGGCGGCGTCTGGCGGATCGGCGGGATCGCCGACTATTGGTCGAAGCTCGAGCTCGGCTGGCACGTCTCCACGACCGCCAATCACCGTGACGCGATCGAGACCGTCGAGCAGGCGATCGCCGAAACGGAGCGGCTGACCGGCCGGCCGCTCGCCGCGCTGCTCGCCGACCCCGTGAGCGGCGAGATCCGGCCGATCGCGCTCGTCACCGATAACGGGCCCTGCTTCAAGTCGGTCCGCTTCGCCGCCTACATCGAGCGGCGGCCGGAGCTGATCCACATCCGCACCCGCCGCAAGAGCCCCGGCCAGAACGGCGTCCGCGAGCGCGCCTTCGGTTCGCTCAAGTACGAGCACCTCTACCGGCTCGAGATCGACGACGGCCACACCCTCGGCCTCGAAGTCGAGAACTACCGGCAGCTCTTCAACCAGATCCGCCCGCACGAAGCGATCGGCATGCGCCGCCCGCTCCACCTCCACCTCGAAGCAATCAACGACCCTCAGACCACCAAGCCAACCGAGCCCGAAACCCTGCCAACTTCGTGACGCGGGACACCCACGCCAAACTAATCACGGGCTCACGCACACCAAGACGTGATCGGCGTCGGCGGGCAACACCGCCGATCATCCTCTATTTCATCCGCTCGCGGGTGCCGCGAAGGCATGGCAACTAATAGGGCTGCGTCGTTTGCCGATCACCCGGCGAGTCGGTCACCTCATGCATCCGGCCACTGTTAAGGCATCCACTGTTGCTTCGCGCGGCCAACATCACGAGGGAAGAACGAGTACGAGATAGCCGTCCTCGAACGCCATCGGGAGGGCTTGATCGTCGTGCCCATCCCACGTTTGTGACCCTGGGCGTGACCGCCTGCTGCCGCATATACTCCGTCTTATGTACCCATTTTGTACCCGGCACCCGCTTGGCGTTTGGGCTCAAACTCCGCCGTGGCCAAATCGCGCCTTCAGGAGTGCTCACGCCGGCCTGACCCGCAAGTTAAGTTTGCCCGCTCTACCAAAACTCGCACCCGCGAAATCGCTTAGTTTGCGCAGCCCCATCCGATCCCCGACACAAATTCGCGCTGCCGTATGGACTTCCTTGCGCAGACGATACGACCGGAGGCTTTAGCAGCGATGGGGACTTGGTTCGGGATATGCCCACCGCGGAACCAGACCAACCGACCGGTGTCGCAATCGAACTCACCCTTGGCGATGCCTCCGTCACCCCACCCGTAGCCGATCACGTCTTTGGCATTTCGAAGGTAGTAGATGGTTATCGGCACACGCTTTCGGACTGGGGTGACGTCCAGCACCACTGCGACCAGTTCCAAGCTCTCATCTTGTCGGCGTCGGTTCACCACCAGTCGCTCGATTCCAGAAACGGTCGTTCCGATCAAGCGCGAACTCTTTGCATCCTCCCTGAAACCGTGTGGCCCCTCCTCCGGTCGCTCAATCTGAAACCCCCAGGCGTATCTTGCTATCGGCTTCCGCTCTACGAACGCGCCGACAACTTCTTCCGCCTTCCCGACGCTGAGTCCCCGAAAGACCTTTCCGACGGAACGCACCGCCGCTTCGACCGAACACGATCGCGCAACGTCACCCGTAGCGGTCGCGAACGTAGCCTTCGCAGGAGTAGTAGTTGTTGCTGTTGCCAACCCGAGTAACGCGGTTAATGTAAGGAGCCCGCAGCGTCCGGCCTTTTGCACGATTCTCCCACTCTCTGTTTTGATGGTCGCGTCACTCTCTCCCCGATCGCCTAGCAACCGGGACCCGTGCCGCGGCAGATGCACCGGCTCGCGCTGTCGTAGCGATCTGGGCCAGCTGTTCCGGCACCGCCGCATCCGGTTGATAGCAGGCCTGCCGCCAGCAGCACCGACGCACGGCAGCGTCGATTCGCCGGACCACGAATACTCGCGAGGGTCAGCATCAGAACTCACGACAGTTACACCCCACAGCCCGAGATGGTTCCGTCGCAACTTCACGGCGACGACTGCGGTGAGAGACACCGGAGCCGAGCCGGTGACAACGGAGGCTGAGCCCGCGCGGTCTCGCTGCGCTCGATGGAGCGACGACCGACCTACGGCGAGACCGGGATCTGCGGCTCGATCTCGCGGCCGTCGGACGTGTCGATGGTTCGCAGCGAGGCGCGCTGGCAGCCCCAGCAGTCGAGGAACCAGACGTGCCCGTCGCTAAAGACCGCGAGGGAGTTGTTCCGCGGCGATACGAGCGTGGCCCCGGCGCTGCCGACTGCGATCTGCTTCAGACCGACGCCGGTCGAGACCCAAGCTGCACCCGCGCCGAGCGCGATGCTCCACGGCTCGCCGCCGACGTCGAATGTAGTTATCGCGCCACTTCGGGGGTCGAGGCGGATGACGGTTCTGTCACAGACGTCGGAGAGCCAGAGCCAGCGCGCACCGACCGTCAGTGTTCCGTCGCAGGAGAGTTTCAGCAGTGTCTTTCGCGGGCCGCGATCGATCCGAATCAGGCGGCGTTCGCCCTCGGGCCCGGTCAGCGGACCCGAGCCCGGAGCAGTCAGCGCCCAGACGCCGAGCGGGCCGGCGGCGATGCGCACCAGCCGGCCGTCGACGCCGTACGAACGCGTGACCCTCCCGCTCCGCGGCTCGACGCGGTACACCTGGTTGCGCTCGTAGTCGCCGACCCAGACCGCACCCGTGCCCACTACGACGAGCGTCGGCGTCCAGCCACCTCCGCCGAGTCGATAGATCTCCCGAACCTTACGCGTCCTTGGATGAACCGCGAGCAGCACGGCTCGACCGGTCGTCACCCAGACAGAGCCAAAGCCGACGGCGATGTCCTTCACCGAAAACCCTTCACCGCGCCTGCCACCGCCCAGCCACATCGACCGTCCGACCCGCCGAGATTCGACGTCGACCGGTCGCAATCTGCCGTCACCCATGCCGACCCATGCGGTCCCATAGCCGACCGCGAGCTCGCTCGGCCCGTTGCCCTTCAGCCGGACGGCCTCGGCGCTGCTGATCGCGATCACGGCCAACAGCAGCCCACCCACCCAGCAGGCGGCCCTGTTCCCGCGCCGGCGTCGAGAGTGCCTCACCAAACTGACGGTAGTACGTTGCGACAGGCCCTTCGGGTCCGGCTTGGCCCGAGCCCGATTCCCCAATCGGAGGCCACAAACGCCAAGTCCTGCGAACCCGAGGGCCCACAGGACTTGACGGGCGGCAGTCTCTCACGTCGAGCGAGGCGCCGTCAACTCGAGCGTGACAACGAACCGGTCGATGCGAGAATGATGGTGTGAGCGGATTCGCTGACAGATTCTCGATCGTCTCGGCGCGCGCAGAAACAAAGCCGCAGGAGGAGGAAGTCGCACCCCCCGCCTGGTTCGGACCGCCGCAGGACGAACTCGGCGTCGTTGTCCCTCAGTCCCTCGTGATCGCTCGCTCGACGACCGGCGTTGTGGCTCTTCGCTACGTCACCGCTTTCTCGCGGGGGGCTCTTGCTCGACCTGATGGCTGGGGCGCGGGGCTCAAGGAATCTCGAGCGCAGGCGCTCTTTCACGACCAGCACCGGGTCGATGCCGAGGAGGGACTGCCGGTCGGCTTCCTCCGCGTGGGAATCGAGTATCCAGACGGCCGCCAAGCGTCGAACCTTGCCGGGCACCACGGGTTCTGGGGCACTGACAGCGAGCCTGAAGGGCCGGTGCTGTTCCAGGGCGGCGGCGGGGGAGGTTCTGCCGGCTCCGGACGGGTGACCATGAATCCGGGGTACTGGCTGTGGCCGTTGCCGTCGGCTGGGACGCTCCGACTTTTCGTCGAGTGGCCCGCCGCCGAGATCGAGCTGAGCTCCGTCGAGCTGGCTGCCGAGCCTCTGCTCGAGGCATCGTCGCGCTCGCAGCCGCTCTGGGGCGAGCGCCTGTAGCGATCCAGCATCGCGGAGGCACCCCTCAACCAGGAGGCCAGCGGACAGACCGGGCTAGGAACGAGCTTCGATCGTGAGCGACGCGAGCACCTCGTTCACCTGCCGGACAAGGTGCTTCGGCGCTGCACCGCCGAGGTCGACCTCGATCCGCACGCAGCGTTCGCGGGCGCAGAACGATCCAGCGGCGAGCTCGTGGCTCCTCGGCACCCGGGCGCCTTCGACCGGCGTGAGATCGGCGAGCGCGATCGGTCTCGAGGCTGGCGCGCCGACGTCTTCGTCGGCGTCGACGGTGATCAGAACGTCTCCCGGCCCCATCGCTTTGATGGGATCCTCCTGGCCTGGCGGCAACTCGTCGGGCGGCTCGAAGCCCTCGTTCTCAGGAAGCTCAAAGTTGGCGATCTGGTAGATCACTGGCAACGAGCCCGCGTGATCCCGGAAGAGAAGTCGGGCGTCCCACGCCTCGGGAACTGCGATCGCAACGCCGTCACGGCTCAGGTGCTCCGACGGCTCGACGGCGAGCGTGTCGAGTACACCTCGGGCTTGGTCGATCAGCTCGGCCGAAGCCTGCTCGCCCACGAGGAGGTAGGCGGCCAGGGTGCGGCCGGCTTCGGTGAACTGCGCGCTGCCTCCCGGTCCTTCGAAGCATTCGATCGCGGGCGGCGGCCGCACCGGCAGCTCGCTGCTCGTGAACCGCGCCGGCCGCTTCGGCAAAGCCAAGTTGTCTTCCTCCCACTCGACCACGATGAGCACGACCGCGTCGTCGGCGGCGTGATAGCCGTCGATCTGGCAGTCGCTCGCCTCAGGCCGGATCGCAGCCGACGAGACCACGAGCCGTGTCACCGGATCGACGACCGCACCGTCGTCCGGATCTGCCGAGTACCAGCCAGCCGGCAGCGCAACGCTGACGGGCTCGTCCCCGGGTCGCGCCGAAGTGGCTCGGCCCGCCGTCAGCGTCGTCGAGGTCGATGGTTGCGAGGTCGGTTCGACCGTCTCGCCTCCGCACGCGGAGACGAGGACGACCGTCTGAAGCAGAGCGATCTGCGCCGGCCACTTCATCTCAGCTCCCACGGCCCCCAGTCCGGAAGCTCGAGCCCGTCCAGCATCGCCTGCGCACGTGCGAGCATCCGTTCTGTGGGCTCGGAGCGGCCGAAGTAGACACGCAGATCGATGCGGTACTGGCCGCCCACCGTCCCCCACAGCACGTACTCCGGGATGTGCTCGACCTGACCTTCCCAGGCGCCGCGCCGTTCGAAGTCTCGGATCAGGAAGGGCGGTTGGCGCGCAGGGAAACTCTCCTCGCCATTGGGTTGTGGTGGGAAGCGGTTGTTCCGTTCGAGCCCCAGCCAGATCAGGATGCCTTCCTCGGGAAGCTGGGCGAGTGTCGTAGCCGGAGGCAGCGCGTTCCACTCGTCGGCATACGACACCGTGGCCGCCCACGAGGTCACCCATTCGCCGTCGGCGCGCACCTGGTCGGGACCGCTCGACCCCGTGTGCCAATCCGCCCGCGGGGCGAATAAAGCGGGCGCGACCATCCCCGGATAGAAATCGCCACGCTCGACATGCAGGCTCGCGAGTAATTCGTTCAGACTGGCAAGCGTTGGCGCCCGGGCGGGGCGGGAGCCCGCCTCGACGAAGAGCACGAATAGCCGGTCCGCAAGCGAGAATGTTCTTCGCGCGAACCCATGGCCGCTGGCGGCACTGTCTTCGGTGAGTCCGTCGGAGCCCTTGAAGTCGCTCGGGTGCAGTCGCAGCGGCCCCGAGAGCGGCGCGTACAACGAGAGATCCGTTGTCGGCCCCTCGCGCGCCTCGACCTCGAACAGCACTGCGGACACGTCGTCGGCTTGGAGCCGGACGCTCGTCTCACGCATCCAGCCAGGTCGGTCTTCCGGAAGCGGGAAGTTGGCGGCATGCACGGCCGCGCGACGGATCCTCGCGTGCCATCCCTTCGGCGGTGTGAACTCAAGTCCGTAGCGGCCACCCGCACTCTTCGCGGCGTCCGTCGTGGCAGAGGCGATGCTGTCGGTTTCCGGGCCGGCGCCCGCTCCGCACCCCGTGGCGAGGAGAGCCACTGTCACAAGAGCGGCACGGGCAGCCGCGTTCGTCACTCCGGACAGTCGCTTCCGTCTTCGCGGCATACGCCCGAAACCGCCAGCGAGGCGGCGCTCTTCAGTGCGAGCTCCCTGTCCTCTTCGGTCGCTTCGGGTCCTGCGCCGATCAGGATCGACCAGCGGTAGCCGCGGAACGAGCCGGCCGCCCGGAGCCACTCGAGCTCAGGGTTGGGTTTCGTCAGGATCTGGACCGGACGGAAGTCGTCCGCGCTCGGCCATTCGCGTTCGATCGCCGCGTAGTCGGCAGCCGGGCCACCCTTCTCATCCTCGGACACCCACAGCAGCACTCCATCGCGTGGAAAGGCGTTCGCGACCGCCCAGGACGGAGTCGGCGGCAGCTGCTCGACGTGCGGCACGAGCGTCTTCGGCAGCCCGAAGAGCGGCCGGTTGCTCGCGAAGAAGAGCGTCCGCGGTCGCGGCGTCTCGCCCGGCGGGAACATCGCCGCCGACGCCGCCCAACCCGGCGGTGGTCGCAACGAGTCGCCCGGGTTGTCGTTGATCAGCGGCCACCCCTCGTACGGGTCGGGCGGTGGCGGCGCAAGCTCGGCGAGCTCCAAGCTCTCCAGGATCGCCTCGACTTCGTCGAGACGTTCGTCCGTGACTCGCTCGCCGAAGACAAGCGACAGCTGGAATGGCCTGTCAGCCGCGCTGAACGTGGTCGTGTAGGAGAGACCGGAAGCCCTCGGCGCGTAGCCCACGCCTGTCAGGCACGAGTTCGGCCGCAGGTCGGCGCGAGCCACCTCGGGCCGCCCGCCGCGTGGCGGGAAGCTGCTCCGCTTGAGGTCAGCCCAGACGTCGCCGCGCAGCGGCCGGTACTCGAGCAGCCAGATCAGCGCCCCGTCAGGCGGCATCGCCTCAAGGTCGCGCTTCGCCGCGCACGGTCCGCCGCCCTTGTTACCGCCGCGGAGCGGGTATGTCGCGAGCGCGAGCACCTCCCGCGGGTTGACGAGGTTGGTTAGGGGCTGCTCCGCGACCCGCCATCCGTCCGGGAAGCGCACGCTCGCGCCGAGCGTCGTGTCGCGATGCTCGAACCAGCCTGCGGGAGTTGCCAGCTCCCTGCTGGGCTCGGCGCGATGATTCTCGATTCCGGACTCGCTCGCGCCGCATGCTGGCAGCGCGAGGCCGAGCGAAAGCAGCGCGGCGACGATTGCGAGGCGTCCTCCCATGACCTGTGTACGTTCCGCGGCCTTCGAGGGGTCCGTCCGCGGGACGGCGCTCAACCGAAGCCGCCTCTAGAGCGGAAAGCTGAACGCCGTGCAAGGCTACTGCCCGTGCTGATGCCGACTCCAATCGTCGTCGTCACCGGCCCGCCGGCGGCCGGGAAGACCACCGTCGCCGAAGCGGTTGCGGACGGCTTGCGGCTGCCGCTCATTGCGAAGGACTCGGTCAAGGAGGTGCTGTTCGACGCTCTCGGCTGGGGTGACGTCGAGGCGTCGAAGCGGCTCGGACGTGCCGTCTATCCGCTCCTCTTCCACTCGCTCGAGACCCAGCTGCGCGCCGGACGCTCGTGCGTCATCGAGGCGAACTTCGACCATGAAGCAGCGACGGTCGAGCTGCGTCGGCTGCAGGAACGCCGACCCTTCCGCGCGCTTCAGGTCGTCTGCACGGCGGAACGGGAGGTTCTCCTCGCTCGCTACCTGCAGCGCGCCGGCACGCGCCACCCCGGCCACCTCGACGAGCAGCGTGTCGATGACGTGCGCGAGGCGATCGACGGAGGCCGCTGGCGCGCGCTCGACCTCGACAGCGAGACAATCGAACTGAACACGACCGACTGGTCTTGCGTCGACGTGCACGCGCTCGTCGACCGGGTCAACTGCTGGATCGGCGCCGGCGGAGGTTAAATGAACGCTCTCGATCAGCCCAGACAGGGCTCCTCGCCGGCGAATCGCTCGCGCTGGACCGAGAGCCCACAACTGCGAGGGTGGTACGGGCTGAACCCATTCGGTCCGGCCGTGGCGCGACACACACCCGAGGTGTTCGAGACCGAGACGTTCGAAGAGCAAGTCGGCGAGGCCAGCGCGTTCATCCGAGAAGCAGTCGAGTACTTCACGTCCCGCGGATACTTGCCCCGGAACTGGCGAAACTCGCATCTCAGTGAGCGCCAACGACCCACGCGGACGATTACTTCCCCCAGAAGAGGGAGAGCCGGCTGCGCTGCTATCGCAGTCGGTTGTAGAGTTCGTTCCGAAGCCGAGTATCACTCTTGATTTTATTGATCACGAAAGCCTCGCGGTACTCGGAAAAGTAATCAATAGGAAGTCCGAGCGCTTCAGCGACGCGCCCAGCGAGCTCTCCACTTGGGGTCTTGTAGCCCACCCGTCGGAGCACACGAGAGAGATGAGCGTCCGTAACACCCACCTGCCGCGCGAGCGCGCGCAAGCTCATCTCGCGCGCGGCCAGCAGTCGAGGAAGTTCCTCAACGAACGGCTGCTCGGTGGACGGCGTCGTCGACAACATGAGAAGTATCCCGGTTCCATCGGACAAGCGCTGTCCTACTGGACAGCGCTTCTCTCGAATGGTACGCTGCCTATGTGGACAGCAGAACACTCACGGCCTTCGAACTGTTCGAACTCGACCTCGATGCACGCCTAGTGTGGGCATGGCTCGAGGCGTGGAACGTCCAGGATTGGGACGCACAAGCGCTCGGGCCTTTCCTCCGTATCGCGTATTGGACTGGATACAGCGACGCGGGCACGGAACACCAACGTGGCCTGCTGTACAGGCGTCACGGTCAGCCGGTACCTCCTCGGAGGCGCGCCGAGGCCCGGTGATTCTCTACTCAGCGAAGAGACGCAGAAACTCGGCTCTTTCTTCTTCCGAGAGTTCATCTGCCATCTTCCGGAGTTGAGCCACTCGTTGGTGTGACTCCTCGAATTCAGGTCGATGCTCGTCGACCGCCTGCCGAAACTCGGGATCCTCGGCATAGCGCGCCATGACGGCTGCGCCAAGCCGCGCCAGCTCTGGGGACGGTGCGCCCTCCCCGATCAGGATGCGCATCGGTGTGAAGCGCTCGCCGCCTCGGCGAGACCCCTTGTCTCCTTCCGGTACGTCAATCCCTTCGCTGTAGACAAACCCCGGCGCTGACATCTCACGGGATCCGTTCGGCTGGCGCTTGAGTACCCCGAGATCGCGCCTGAGCCGGCTGATAGCTGATCTGACTGTCTTCGGATTGAGGTTGTGTCGCGCCGCGAACTCGTCCGCGTACTGGGTCGCGTTGCTGATCCGGTCGGAACGGATCGCCTCGACGAGCTCGGCCCGAGCCCCCTGATTCATGCGCTGTCGGTGTTCAGCCAACCATCCCTCCTGCACCAGTGCACGGATGTTGCACGACAAGCATAGAACACCGCTCGGACGGAGTGCGTAGGTGTTGCATCTTTAGTGCGAACATGTTATACACGTATTGTGCGTTTATAGTGCAAACGAAGTAGGAGGCGGATTGTGCGGCGTTTTACGGGCAGACAGATCCAGTACGCCGTCCAGGTCAGCGTGAGATGGATCGTGGGGCCGAGCGCCCCCACCACCGAGCGTTGAGGATAAAGCGCTGGGAGTGGAGGAAGCGAGAGCCTCACACGCGAACACGTGCGTCAGAGGACGGCGACGACTCAGGGGGTCGAGGCGGTGGTGTCCGTTGAAGTCCCGCATGGTTACCGTCTCACGCGCTGCCCTGGACGTGGATCTACTGCTGCAGGACGCCGACGTTCGCAGGGCGGTGGACGGATACTCGGCGTACCTCCGTGGTGACCGGGAGGAGCCGCGGCTATGGCACCTCGAGCAGGACGTGGTGGAAGCAATCGTTCGGCTGGCCCGGCGGAAGAATCGCGAACCCTTCGACGAACTGCTGTTCGCGAAGAAAGCGAAGGAGACGCGGCCGCTCGCAGCGCAGCCGCGCGTTACCCACGCGGCGAGCGATCTATGGCGAATGCTCGCCCAAGAGGAGATCCTCCAAGAGTTCTGGCCGTCGATCAACTCGCGGACAGGGGCGCGCGGACGGCACCCGGGAACTGCCGCAAAGGCGCTCCTCTGCGGGCCGTTCACAGGTGACGCCTGACCGAGGTCGCGCGCTATCCGAAACGGTCGATGAGGGCACGGATCGTGCAGCGCTCACGGAAGCCCATTCGGGCGAGGATTGGGCGCGACTGGCTGCCGGCGTCGGTCGAAGGAGCCGGTCGCCCGCCCGACGGGCGTGCCGTCGAGATAGGCCAGGTAGGTGACGGTTTCAGGATCCGGCGGCGGCGGCTCGACGTACGGCCCGCCATACACCGCGGAGGCGATTCTGGCTGCGATACGGCGGTCGCCGTCCGTTAGCGCTCGGCGCACCTCGACCTCGGAGATTCCCGACGGCGGCAAAGTCAGTGCCATCCCGACCCTCAGCGGCTCGTCGTCCTCGACGAGCCCACGTTCCAGCAGTCGGTCGACCAGGTCGACGGGCATCGCCGAAGAGCCGACCTCCCAACTGCACGCTGTTCTTCCCCTCGCTCGCACGTGCCCGTGAATCTCGTCCCGCACCGCGTTGATCTCCTCGGCGCGGAATCGGAAGCGCTGGGCGACATTCCACGCCGGATGGTCTCCGCTCCCGAGCCACAAGACGTAGCGTTCAGTCACGATCCGCTCGTCCCCAGCGCCGAGCGGCACGTAGGTATTCGGATTCTCGGCCAGCTCGAGCGCCCAGTCGATCACGCGCTCAAGAGTAGAGCGCTGCGAGCCGCGTATCTTCCGGCAGGACGCTCTGCTGGGCCAGTGTTCAGGGATGTTCCCTGAGCGTCCTTAAGCCGGAGCCGACGAAAAACGTGCGCCGTGGGACGGCGCGCGTGCTAGCCCTATCCTGTGGCGATGACATCGATGAAGGTCACTCGGAACCTGGTCGCGTTCCTCCTGTTCGCGGTCGGCGGCCTCCTTGTGCTCTACGGCCTCCTCGCGCTTCTCTACACCGGCGAGGGAAGTGGCGGTAGCTCCACCTACGTCAAGTTCGCCGGGGAGCAGATAGACGCGCATCTCGCAGGCGCGTTGAGTCTCGCAGTCGCGGTTGCGGTCATCGCCACTGGTGTGGTCGTAGCGCGGCGCGGCCGCCGAGGGTAGGGGGCGCTGCGCCTTGCGGGGAACAGGAAGGCCGCCTGGGCCAGCGTCCGCGAATGTCCCCCGAGGTGCCGACAAGGCGTCCGTCGAGTGGTCCTCGCGCGCGCGTCGAGCGATAGCCGTGCTGAGGAACCGGATCGCGGCGCAACGTGTAGAAGGACGAGACAGATGCGCGAAGGCGGAATGACATCGCGGGTCCCGCTGCTGCTCGCAGCGGTCGTGTGTGCCGGCTGCACCGGAGGAAGCGACGAACGTGTGCGCAGCGCGAGCAATACCAACTGGGGGGACCTGCGGCGGCCGCTACGACCGGAGGCGGCACCGCCGTCAGCGACATGCCCGGTAACGACCGCTCGCGTATTGTCTGCGAAGTTCGCGCGCGGACAGGGAACCGGCCCCATTTACCCGGTAGGCGCTGCAGAGGGTCTGCACTTCATCTATCCCGTCGCGCGGACACAGCAGTGGTACCCGTCCGAGTGGAGCGGCAATAAGGTGGCTTGGGTGGCGCCTGCTGGCTTCACGGGACGCATCCTGATCCGCGGCTGGCGCCGCGACGCGCGAGGTGACGTCCGGTTCGGCGAGCGCTCGCAACCACAGCGCGAGCTGCGGCTCACTTTCGGCCGCAAGGATCGCGGGGAGGGCGGCTGGCTCACTAAGGGAACGTTCACGCGGGTCCGAGCGCCAGGCTGCTACGCCTGGCAGATCGACGGACGCGACTTCACCCGCGTGATCACGTTCCGAGCGATCAAGGTGCCGTGACCTTCAAACAGGACGCGCGTCCGTCGTCTCGATTCGAAGCGACCTTGGCGCGTCGCCCGCTACCCACGCTTGAGTGGGCCAGCGTCCAACCGCGTCTACTCCGAGTGCCATGAGCGCGGCATCGCTCCCGTGATCCCGCTGCGCAAGGGTCGCATTCAGCCCGAGACGCCAATCAAGAGGGGCACTCCTGATGGGGCGACCTCTACCGCCGCCGCACCTCCGTCGAGCGGGAGTTCGGACGGTTGAAGCACGACTACGGCCTCGCGTTCCTCCGCGTTCGCGGGATTGAGCGGGTCAGGCTTCACGCGGACCTGATCATGCTGGCTCGGCTCGCACTCGCCCGCTCACGTGCTGTCAGTGCTGCCGCGTAGCACAGCTCGTGCCGCTTCCTTCATCTCCGACAGCTTCCAGCCGAGCCGTTCCTCTGGCGTCAGCTCGTCCAGATCAAACACCTGCTGCCGTTCACTGCGCCGAGCCGCGCGCCCCTCGACGACCTCTCGAGCGATTCGGGGAAAAGCGTCGGCCAACGACGCGGGACCAGATACCACGGCGAACGGTTCCGCGAGTTCCTTGCTTCCAGGCTCCGCAACCCCGCACTCGACCTTAACCATGTCATGAGTTAGCCAGTTCAACCACCGGATCTGACGCCCTGCGCTCGCTTCGGGTTCCCACGTGACGAACACGTCGCCCGCAATGCGGTAACGCGCCTCCCATGCCTCATCAACTCGCCCCGGAGCGACAACGGCGAGCACGTCCAGATCGCTCAGTGCGTCCGGCTCACCGCCCGCGAACGAGCCAATGACAATCAGCCCGTCAATGGCCTCAACTTTGGTGGCTCGCTCGATGATCCCGTCAAGAACAGCGGGTTGCCTCAGCATCGGTCGCACCGGGTGAACGGTACAACCGCCGCTATGCATTTCGCCAATCCCTCCTAGGCCGCCCTTGCCGCTCGGCGGCAACGGTTCCCGATCGGTGCCGTGGGCCACCTCAGTGAATGACGACCGACGGGTTTAGCTTGCGCAAGTGCCACGCGAGCAGATGGTTCCATGCTGCGCTTGTGGACGCACGGATGCATCCTGACGAGCTCGAGGTCAGCGAGCCCAGTTTTCGGCGTCTCATTGATGAGCAGTTCCCCCGGTGGCGGGACCTGCCGCTCCGAGCGGTCTCGTGGGGCACTGTCAACGCCGTCTATCGGCTTGGCGCGGAGCTGTGTGTGCGAGTTCCGCGTCGCGCGGAGTGGGCGGCGGCCCTCGAGAAGGAGGTGCGGTGGCTACCCGTCCTCGCGCCGAGCCTGCCTGAGCAATCGTGGCGGGCCGCTTTCTGCGTTCGACGAGTCGGTTCGGGCGAGCATTCCGGGGCTCGCAGCGGACGGGATCGACATCGTGGCGGTGACGGCGGCCTGGGAGCACGCGCTCGCTGTCCCAAGTTGGTCAGGATCGCTAGTGTGGATGCACGGCGACCTGATGCCGACGAACCTCCTGGTTCGGGGCGACGGCGGACTCGCGGGCGTGCTTGATTTCGGCTGCTGCACAACAGGAGATCCGGCGTGTGAGTCGCTGCTGGCATGGATGACGCTGACGTCGTCCGCGCGCGCGCGCTATCGAGGGCTTGTCGGGCTCGATGAGGCGGCCTGGGCGAGAGCGCGAGGATGGGCGCTTGCGTTCGCGGTACTCGCGGCGCCCTACTACCGGCGGACCTTCCCTCTGTTCGCGGGCGTCGCACGACGGGCAATCGCGGAGGTGTTAGTGGAGAACCTCGAATAGGGCCCGAACAGCGATCTACCGTCGCCTGCGCCAGCGATGCTTCTATGTTTGTCAAGTCGGCAGCGGTGTTCCGTGTTCGAGGAGCCGGTAGAGGTTGCGGGCGAGGTAGCGCTTGAGGCAGCGGCTTGCTTCGCGTCGGCTCTTGCCTTCTTGCACGCGTCGTTCGATGTAGGCGATCGTGGCGGGGTGTGAGCGCTTGCGCGTGACGAGGATCATGTGCAGTGCGCGGTTGAGTTTGCGGTCGCCGCTTCGGTCGAGCCGGTAGCGGACTGTCTGGCCGGAGGAGGCGGGGATCGGTGCTGCGCCGGCGAGCCTTGCGAATGCGGCCTCCGACTCGATCCGGCCGCGGTGTGACCACGACAGGACGAGCTGAGCTGCGGCGTGCGGACCGACGCCGGGCTGGTCGAGCAGTTGCGGTGCGAGCTTGCGGGGTAAGCGTTTCGATCTCGCGGGCGAGCTCACGCTCTTCGGCGGTCAGCTGCAGCACCCGTCGGGCGATCGAGCGCAGCGCCAGCATGCTGCCGCGGAGTTCTGGATCGCGTCGGCCGTCGGGCCGGGTTGCTGCAAGCCGCTGCAAAAGCCGTGCACGCGTGAGCGGCCGCAGTTCGCTGCGCACCGGCTCCGGGGTTGTGATCAGCAGATCGCGCAGCTGGCAGAGCCCGGCACGCTTCGCGTTCACGGCTCCTTCTCGTGCGGCCACCAGGGCCTGCAAAGCCTGGCGTTCCCCGCCCGCCCGTGGCGTCGCCGGCCGCTGCCCAGCGAGGACGCTGCGAGCGGCACGGACAGCGTCGAGCGCGTCGTTCTTGCCGCCGGAGCGGCGCTCCCGGCGCAGCCTGCCGACCTCGAGCACCCGCTCACCCCGCTCGGTGGAGGAAACGCGTGAGACCGGCACCGAACGAGCCTGTCCCCTCAACCGCGAACGCACGCCGGCATGGCGCGTGCCGGTCGACGAGCTTCAGCGCCTGTGCGTAGCCGTCGCTGTTAGCGACGACGTTCGTCTCGAAGACGACCGCGCCGCTTTGGACGTGCACGACCGCGACGGCGTGCGAGTCGCGGTGTGGATCGACACCGACGATGTAGTCCAGCTGATCTGCGAGCATCCGAACACCGACCTCCAGCCCAAGCGTTGGGGGACACGAACCGGTGCCGGTCTGGGGTGGAAACCGCTGGCGGCATAACTGTGACGGGTCACGCGCTCACAACGCGGACAGGCTTCTGATCAGGCCAGCAAGCGGGCGCCAGGCCGGTACCGGACTCTCTGATCGGACACATCACTGGAAAGACACCGCCCCAGCGGGTCATTCGAGAATCGAGTCACAACCAAAGAGCACCGACACCAACCTGACAAACGCCCCAAACGGGACAGCCACACACTCACAGTTCGGGAATGTCCCTTGAGGATCGCGTAGTGTCGGCGATTGTGGAGATCGAGCTTGAAGCACCTCACGAGCACGCGTTGGGGGTTTGGATTGAGCCGTGGGGAGATCGCGTGGAGATCCCCGCAGGTGGGTGCGTGCGGCTGTTGTTCGACGGCGACGTTCGTGAGGCAGCCGTCGTCAAATGGATGAATGACGCGTTCTGGGTCGGCGTACCGCGGTTCTCGATTCTTCGCGTGAAAACTGACGACGGCGAACTGATCCGGGAGTACGACGCCCGCGACGGCCTGCCTGTACCCGAGGGTTTCAGGCCGATCTAGACGTCGGTCGGGTGGCCAGCGTTGCTCCTATGTCAAGGGCGGCTCGTTCTTGAGTGTCGTGTAGACGGTGCGCGCGAGCTGTCGTTTGAGGCAGCGGAGGGCTTCGCGTCGGCTCTTTCCTTCGGGCTGTTTGC
>JAABUS010000988.1_pt1 | contig 66774 bp, 17 predicted proteins | sample 5560161 | NCBI WGS metagenome assembly JAABUS01 (sample SAMN10711885, study PRJNA513376) | rock metagenome | isolation source: Antarctica rocks | place: Antarctica: Victoria Land, Trio Nunatak nord | collected 2016-01-04
CCTCCTTCTCCCCCTCCCTCTTCACAAGCAAATACAGCGTCCTCTCCATCTTCCGACTCAAGCTCCTCTCATCCCTCACCCTATCCGCATCCCCCACCCTCGGCAACGGCCTCTGTATCTCCTCCTCCTCCTTCACCTGCAAGCCATCCAACCCCTCCTCAGCACCCACCTCCCCATCCCCCTTCTCCTTCCGCAAAAACCCCTCCGCATCTTGAATCAGCGCCGCCACCTGCTCCTCCGGCTCGCTCTCCTTCGCCCCGACCAGCACCTCGTCATTCCATCCCTCCTTCCCGTAAGCGTGATACTTCCCGATATCCCTGGCCGGGGTTTTCCGCTCGCGCATCGCGCGCTTCCAGGCGACGTCGCCGGGCGTGCCTTTGGTGTAGTAGAAGTAGCGCGAGAAGGGGAGGGCGAGCCGCTCGTTGAGGCGGCGCTGGTAGAGGAAGAAGGCTTTTTCGAAGGGGGTCAGATCGCGGGTTAGGATGGGGGGGCGGGAGAGGAGGACGGAGGCGCGGATGCGGTGCGTGCGCGGGACGGTGACTGGTGGTGTTGGGACGAGTGAGGAGGGTGTGGGTGAGATTGGAGTAGAGTCGGGGGTGGGTAGGGGGGCGGTTGCCGTGGAGGCATGGCGGAGGGTGAGGAGGCAGGGGAGGCAGATGGGATGGGATGAGGTTGGTCCTGTGGGGCGAATTAGTCGGAAATGTGGAAGAGGGATACTTTGCAACGGACTCGTCCGAGATACCAGCTGTCTGGCTACATTATTGCTCCGCGACATCGCATGGGATGATATGGTGGTGGAGATGCCCAGAGACCGTTCTTCAACTTTCTGAAAATTGGACCTAAACCCCTTTTGGAGTCCGGATTTCGGTAAGGTAAGCTACCTATATTGCAGTCGAGATTAAATCTTTTGCTATTACTTGGGCTCTTAACTCGGCGGTATCTAGCTGTAGAAAATGCAATGCGAAGGGTTGTGGTCACTGGACTGGGCGCCGTGACACCTTTAGGCGTTGGTCTGTATCCTCGCGCCAGTCATTCTCATATTGCAAAGCTAATCGATCGTAGGTGTTCAGCGTTCCTGGATCCGACTTGTCGAAGGTCACAGCGGTCTTGTATCTACAAAAACAATAGGTACAGCGTTTAGGGGTCAACAATGTCAAGTTGCAGGACTCGTCCCCCGCGGAAAGAAAGCAGATGGCGGCTGGCAGGCTAGTGACTGGTTGACGAAGGACGTAGGTTGGTGTTGTCTGGGGATAGAGCTGAGCTTGACGATCGGCAGGAAAAGCGAAAGATGTCGAGGTTCATGCAGTTCGCCATATCAGCTACGCAGGAGGCACTTGATGATGCTCGCTGGCATCCGGACGAAGAGCACGAGCAGGAGATGACGGTAGGGTCGAGATGTTCGAATACGCTCTTTCAACTCAAAAGCTCATACAATTAGGGTGTCTGTCTAGGCTCCGGCATAGGTAGCTTCGAAGAAGTGTACGAGACGTCGCTCGCATTCTCGCGTGAAGGTGTGAGTCCATTGCTTCTCACCACTCAGGGCAATGCTTGACACGCATTTCAGGTTCAAAGAAAGTGTCCCCGTACTTTGTCCCCAAACTTCTCATAAACCTTGCCGCTGGGCATATTTCGATGAAACATGGCTTCAAAGGCCCTTCGCATGCCGTCACCACGGCCTGCACTACGGGCGCGCACTCAATCGGCGATGCGTCTCGGTTTATTGCATTTGGGGACGCGGACGTCATGGTTGCTGGCTCGGCCGAGTCATGTATCCATCCTCTTGCCTTTACAGGGTTTGAGCGATCGCGATCTTTGACTACGGACTTCAATGATTATCCCGAGGAAGCCTCTCGCCCTTTTGACGCCAGACGCAGCGGGTTCGTGATTGGTGAAGGGGCAGGGGTCATGGTGCTTGAGGTAATTCCAATCCCTGATCTAGCCACTATCATAAGCCCTTGTTGATGTGTGTAGTCACTCGACCATGCTATCTCTCGAAAGGCACATATCTATACTGAGCTTGCCGGCTATGGCTCCTCCGCTGATGCCCATCATCTTACCGCTCCTCCATCAAATGGCCATGGAGCTTTCCGAGCCATGCGTCTTGCTCTTCGAAATGCAGGTCTTCCTCCTCGTGCAGTCTCATACATCAATGCGCACGCGACATCCACCAACCTCGGAGATGTTGCAGAAAACAGAGCAATCGAAAGTCTAATGCTGGGTAATGGAGATTCGGGAAGCTCAGCATTGATGGGAGAAGGCAAGAAGCATGTTGCAGAGATCAATGTCAGCAGTACGAAGGGCGCTGTCGGGCATCTGCTAGGAGCGGCAGGGAGCGTAGAGGCCGTCTGGAGTGTTATGGCTATGAAAGACGTGAGTGCTCTCCTTCTGCAGCAACATGCAACAAATTTACGTAGTGCCTAATGCGCCAACCAGGGAATATTGCCACCGACTCTGAACCTCCATGAGATGAGGAAGGAAGACGAGCTTCGCTGCAACTACGTTCCCCTGAAAGCCCAGAGGAGGGATGATGTCGACGTGGTTCTGACCAATAGCTTCGGATTCGGGGGCACGAATGCGAGCTTGTGCTTTAAGAGATTTGTGCAGTAGACCCAACTAGAGGACATGCCTCTGGCGAGGGAACAAACATGGCAGTCAACAGTTAAGATAACCGAAGGAGTGGATGAACGGCCAAAGATTCACTCGTGGTGCGTCACCTATCGTCGAAAAGGAGATCTATAATCCACTGACATTCAATCTAGCTGAGTGTTCTCCATAACACAGACACTACCACTTCAGCCATCAATACTTCAATGAAGAATCCTGAGTCGGCAGCATGAATCGCCTTCACACCTCCCAATCACTTCATTTACCAAAAGGCTCTCTAGTGCTACGGAATATCCTACTTCCGATGACAACCATCTGTCCACCAGCCAACACATCGCCTCATAGCCAAACCGCTATCATACCTGTCAACCAACTCTCAAGATCCACTTCTCTTGTATAAAAAAGCAAAATCAATCTCTCCTCGACTTCCCCAACCGTCTCTTCCAAACACCAAACCGCAGACCACCGCCCCCTCCGAAAAGCCTCACCTCTACCCCTCCTCCTCGCTTCCCTCCTCTCTTACCACTCAACCCCCAATCCTAGCCGCTTCCACCCAGCAAACCCCCCCCCCCCCCCACCCTCCCTAAAAACCAACAAACTGAACGACAAAAACCGCACAGTTCAAAAAGAACCAACCAGAAGACTTACCAAGAAAAACCAAACAACCCACTTAACGAGAAAAACAAAAAACTTCGCAGCAAACAACAAATCAATTCTCAGATGTCACCTTGCCACTGCTGCCGCTGCCGCCTCTGGTCCGCGGATCGCATGTGGTGCGGTAACTGTGGACATCACTTCTGCGAGGCGTGTGGAACGTTGCGAAGGGGTGGGCGGGAGTTGTGGGGGGTTTGGGGGCGAAAGTCGTTGGGCGGGGGTGGGATGCATGAAAAGGTGTGTTTAAGGGGGGTTGGAGAGAGGGTGGTTAGGTGGTTGGGCGATTGTGTCCTGGGCATGATATTCAGTGGGAAAGTATTTCGTGGTGGTTGTGGCGGTAGGATGGGCTCCGCTCTAAAGATTCTAAACGCGGGAGTGACTGGTAGGAGTGATACAGACGTTGAGTGATTTGTCAATATCTAGATCACAGAGCCATGCACGCAGGGAACGCTGGGTATGGTGGGTGAAGCACGTCTTACAACGTACTTAACCTCCTATCTGTACACATATAGGCTTATCATACAACATATGCGCAGAATCTACACTCCCCTCCTCAGCCCCCTTGAACCCGCGACGTGACCGTTACCTCGTCTTCCTCTTCCCCACCCCATGCCCTAACCGCCCCTTCTGCGTCAAAGCCCCACCCTCAGCACCAACAACTTCATCCTCCTCCTTCTGATTCACCACTACTCTCCCCCCCCTCGCTGCTGTGCTCGAAATAATGGCTCCTCACCGCACTAGCGCTTTCCCTAGCCGCTTTGCGCGTCGATGCTTTTCGCTTCGGTGTGGTTTCAGGGAGTTGATTGACGGTTGGCTCGGCGGTATCGTAGCCGTTGGTCATGGAGTTGTTCATTGCTTTTGAGGTTGTTTTGGGGGTTTTGGTTGGTTTGGGCTTGTTGGTGCGCTTGGGAGCTGGGTGGTTGTCTTCAGGGGCGGGAAGGTCTTGATTGTCGTGGGTAGTTTTGGCGGTTGCTTTTGCCTTCTTTGGGGCGGTGATTTTGGACGTTGAGCCTCGGGGCCGTCCTCGCTTCTTGGGTGGAGGTGGTTCTTCGGTGTCGACGTCCATGGGGTGTTTGGCGCTGCCCTTGGTGCAGGACGGGGATCCAGTGTTCTCAGATTGTGGAGGGAAAGCGCTGAAAGGTTTCCTTGGAAAAGCACCTTCATTCTCGATAATCAGCTTGCCATCGTCAGATGCTGGCTCCTTGTCTTCGTCGCCGTTCGGGAGAGATTCAATTGCCCCGCTAGAAGTATCCTCTCGTGGTGCTTCGTCCTCGTCAGGCAGGAATCCGCCTCCTGATATTTCCGCATCATCTAAGATAAAGCCGCCACCCATATCCTCTTCAACGTGATTTGCTGCTTCGCCAGTTACTGTCCCGTTATGCTGCTCCTTCCTAGTCCTCTGAACCTTATTCTGGTTCGTGAACGGATTGAGCTCATCCTTCACGTGCGCATCAGCGTCCCCACCATACTCATCCCTTACTCTCTCGACGATCCTCAGCCCCATCAGAAACTTGCGCCAGGTGGCCAGAGCAACCTTTTCCCTCTTCGCATCCTCCTTTCGCTTCCTCTCCTCTTCGTCTTTTTCCCACTCATCGATAATCATATCCTCATTCTCCGCAGCGACCACCACGCCAGTGATGACAGGAACGGCTCGCTTGTTCCCAAACTCAAATCCCGTGACGGCTTCTGCATATTGGATACCCAATCTCTTACAGATTGTCATCGTCTTCCTTAATGGGATATGCACAGCTCCCTCGGGAACCATCGAAGGGACGAAGCAGTCCATATTCCCATACGCGTTCTTCGGTATAATGCCATTCTCGATCGGTGGCGGAATTATATATTCCGTCTGATCCTGAGAGTACATGCCCTGCTTCAGCTTCTCACCGCCCTCCCTCTCCGCCTCCTCAACTTCTCGTTTCCTTGTCAAAGTGACCGCTCGTACAGGGACCATCTTGATCGGATGCTCCCCACTTTTCACCTGCCGCCCCTCTTTATGCCAGCTTTCGCCGGTGCGGCAAATCAAAACGTCTTCCCGTGAGAAAACAGGCTCTTCTTGCGCCTTCTCGCCCTTACCGGCAGTGAAGTACTTGACAGGCTTGGCCCCAGGGCGGAGAGCTTCCTCGCGGCGCAGATGACGTTCCAGAGCATAGGTAGCGGAACTCTTGTACCCTTGGAGGGTGTCCTCGCCTTGCTTCTTTTCACGTTTCTCCGGTTTAACGGCTTTGAGATCCTTGACATCCTCTAGGTCATCGACGGCCGTCCGCAAATGATGAGATTGTCTGTAACCGCTCATGACCGTCTTGAACCAATCGTACTCCTCGTGATGTTTGACCTTGCCTTTCTTGTTGTATACTGGCACCTTCTCTACAGGCATTCTGACCCCTTTCGTCCGGCCAGGCCACATGTGCCGCTTCAAGTACCTGGTGGTCACGTCTTTGGCGCAGCCTCCGCTATCGTAGGCTACTACGTAAGCAAACACCAGTTTCGCCTTGTCGGCTTTGGCTCCTCGCGGCTCGAACGAAGCCAGGTGTTCGGGATTGTTGGCTACAGGTGGATTCAGAAGGAAGGGTTCAACCGGATATATTTCATTGGTGATTGGCGAAACAACCTCTACCCAGTATGTGGGGAATGAAATATCGTGATCATAACTCTTGTTTGGTTTTCTCCTCGGCATCGATGGCGTCACGTCGACCACAGACTCATCGTCGTCGCTGCCTCTAACCATGTCCTGATCCTCCAAAGCGCTTCCTTCGGAGAGGTCTATTGATGCTCCTGCCTTTGCCTTTGGAACATTCTTTGGCTTGCCGGTCTTGCTTTGAATTGGTGTCTCTGACGACTGCGGCGTTTCTGCGACGTCTGATCCTGAATTGTCATCGCTTTCATCAGAAATCCGGTCTTTCCTCGCGGTTTTCTCCTTCTTCACCGTAGCATCTTCCATTTTGCCCCAGCCAAAGCCCACTGGCTGCAAACTCGCAATCAATCTAGCTTCAATGCCCAAGCCTCGAATCAATGCTATAAAAAGCTGCTCCCCAAGATCTCGACTGCCTTCGCACGCCTTTGCGATCTTCCTAAAGTCTTTCAGATTACTTACGCGCTCGCCGTGCTCTTCGGCATCGTACTTGTCGTTCTTAAAGGAGTCAACCTCAACCTTAAGCTGAGCTAATGACTTGTAGCCCTGTTTCCGCAAGCTCGGCATGGTAATGGTGAACCGCTTCTTCCAGTAGGCAGCAAGCACTCGGAGTAGCCGCAAGATTGGGTCTCCACTGCTCATGTTTGGGGCGCCCTTTTCTTGGCGTTCAGCGGGTTTGCCCCATTCTCTTTGACTTCGAACATCGTCCACGGCTTTGGACCTTTTCCGACCGTCTCTGTCACCTTTCCTCGATGGTTTACCGTCCTCTTTCTGTAGCTCCACTTCCATGCCAGAAGCGACCTTCCACTTGTCTATCTCCTTCTTCACCCCGGGCGGCAATTGAGCAACAAGCGTTGCTTGCACCTCTTTGTCGCATGTCCAGCCATTGCGGACCAGATTATGGAAAAGCAGATATTGCACGTGCATGCAGTGTGTGGTGATCCTTGTTTGTCTCTCAAGCTTGCTTGGTCCTTTCCTTTTGCCATAGGCGTCTGCTAGAGACCCTGTATTGGTGCTCTTGTCGAAAGTAAGCTCGAGATCACCGAGCGGTCTTCCAGAGGCTGGATCATGCAAAGGCGTCCGGCCGTCTTCTTTGATCGCATCCTCCCAGTCAACCTCATCGTCATCTTCTTCGTGCTCAGTCTTGCGTTTTTTGGATAAGGATTGGGTCACGACATCTTCGAATTCGATGCTGCTAACGTCGCTGAGGGAATCTTCTGAATCGGAATCGCCTAAACTGTCCAGAAAGGCTCTGTTGTCTTGAACCGTGGATGACGAAGTTGGCTTATCTGCTGTATCGAAGAGGCTCGGTTTTTTGCCTTTGGGCGTGCTGGGTGGCGAGACGGATCTTAGCCGTTTACGTCCCACAAATGGTGGCATGTTGCGAATTTAATCGGTGGAAGCAATCCCCTATCCGCTAAAACCGTGGACAATGTGGTTCATCTTCCTCATTGCAACGAACGGAAAGAAATCCCAAATTTAGAGGGACGGAGAGATAAGGTTTGGGATCGGCGCTAAGATCTTATTTGGATCTTGCATATATCTTGGCATCACTTAGCGTGCCAAGACGTACACTGATGGAGCTGACCAAAAAATCCCATCTTACTTAGAGGCTATGGACTCCGATTCTGCATTCTGCTTTTCTCGGTTACATGCTACTGCCGATTTTGTCGTGTCAGCGATGTGGTCTGCCTTGTTAGCCGCAAGCTTTCACTGGTAGGTCGGCCCATCAGCAATCCGTCAATACGTTGTCGAAGGATTGCCAAGAAACCACAAGCCCTCGAAATAAGCACCCTAAGTAGGGAGTACCAGCGCTTGGATTGTGTTGACCAAGGCTCAACGTGCGCCATGCCAGCGGTAAAGCAGAGCTTAAAACCATTGAAGCGTGTGGAATGCCTCTAAAGCAATAAAAAATAGTACACGAAGATAACTTAGCACATACGTCTCAACCAAGTGCCCAAGCCTCCAACCCGCAAACGCCATGCCATGACCCATTCCCAACATACAAGACTCATCTCTTGCGTGACTTCGCTCTCTCTACCCCTTCCCTCCCGCTCTTCATCTCTCCGTAACGACCCCTCTCCCTTGTGGTATCGTAAGCGCGAAGCACCCTATCCTGACTCTCGTCCGCCTGGCTGAAGGCGTAACCTCGCTGTTTCCGCATGCGCTGCACTTGGCGTACCTTTCGGATAGCCTTCTGAAACTGCTCCATTCTTGGTCGGTAGTCCTGTATGTTGTACTTCTGTATCTCTTGTACATGGTGATACGTCTGCGGACGATACATGCGCTTGTAGTACTTCCATGAAAAGTCGCGTAAGAGACAGACCACGGGTAGGAGGATGGCCATGATGTAGAAGACAGGCGAGGTGAACATGCGTGGTATAACGGCATAATATTCGGTGCTGAAGCCGAGCTTTGGCGCAACAGTACCGTAAATCGGGATGAAGGCAAGCCAAATGACCATACTTCCAGGTATCGCCAGAAACGTGTACTTGGTCCAGATGTTCGTTACTAAAGCCGCCTTTCCAAGCACAACGCCGAGGATGGCGGTGTAGAGCGAAGTACCCCAGACCCAATGCCCGTCGACCTTGCCGTCACCACCTATGAGGTCACAGTACCAAATGCCTTCGGCAATAAAGTAAGCCAGCAAGCTGTGATAAAAGCCATTGGCAACCCATGACCAAAACGAATGCATCTTGAAGAAGACGCCTTTCTGGCCAAGCTGGTACAGTTGAGGATATCGATCGAGGAGGCGTGCAGAAATAAACTGATCAAAAATGCCCATGACGAGGGGCGGGAAAACCGTGAAAAAGACGTTGTAAAAGGATAGAGTCCAAGATTCGAAAATGACTTGGCCCGAGAACGAATTTTGGAACGAATACTAAACCATCGGTGTCAGCAACGCCGCGTTCGTGGAAATTATGAGAACTCACCCAAAATTGCGTCATGTACAGAGCAATGTTCTTGTAAAAAGAATATAGGATGACCTTCGAGATACGCTGATAACTCCAAGCACCGTGCACAAGCAACAGCTTCCGCAGGTATCGGAATTGACCAATAGCGATATCAGCACTCCGCGCCGCTTGAAGACCCTCAACCCCACTAATGCCAACGCCGACGTGCGCCGCTTGGATCATGGAGACGTCATTGGCACCGTCGCCGATAGCCAGCAGGATTGCTTTGAGGTTCCGCTTGACGAGCTTGACGACCAGCGCTTTCTGCAGTGGTGAGACACGACTTTCGGTATCATCAGCTTCTATGAAGATTTTCTAGATACCAAAACAGACATACCAGCAAATCACAGCTTTGCACATTATTGCAAGATCGAGAAACATCTTTTCCATATCCTTTTCCAAAGCATATGTGAGAGACCTGCCATCAATAATGAGGGCCAACGTGTCTAGTTCGGTGCCCGTGGTTATCTGACTTCGGATCTGACTCAGCTTCTTCGATATGTTGTCTCTTGTGGCCGCGGAGCTTTCTTCGTTGATGATCAGGAGAGACATGTCTTCACTGATGAGCTTGCAGCTCATCCCGATGTTGATCGCTGTTTCTTGCCTATCTCCAGTAAGCACCCAAACCTTAATGCCAGCTTCTTGCAAGGTATGGATCGTATCTGGTACACCGTCCTGCAACTTGTCCTCAATGGCTGTAGCGCCGAGAAGATAGAAGTCGTGCTCAATGAGTTCGGCTGCTTTGTCAAGCTCTTCGGCACGATTGCCGCTGACTGTGGTTGATGCTGTCTCGTAGATCTGAAACCATTCTTGGAACTCTGATTCCGGCACTTCTCGCATTGCAAGACACAAAGTTCGAAGACCATCAGTTGCATACTCTTCTAGATGCTGTAACGTGACCTCCACGATGGGGTTGTCTTTTCCCAGCCGCTCGAGTATAACGGTATCAGCGCCTTTGCAGTAGCATCGAACCTTGCCATCCGGACATCGGAAGATTGTCGACATTCGCTTACGAGTAGAATTGAATTCGCAGACTGCTAGAAGCTCATACTCATCTTCCTCCCCGTTAATGGTGATCGTTACCGAGCGTGGTCGGCGAGTTGTAAATCGGTAGCCCATCATGACTGCGCCTTCAACGAGTGCACCCTCGTCAGGCGAAGCTGCTTGATACTTGATTTCGCCCGGTTTCTCATCTCTCCTTTCGGGTATAACGGTGTGGCACGTTGCAAGGAGCGCCAAGAAATGGTGTATTGCAGTCCGACTTGGATGTGTCTTCAGATTCTCACGAAGCTTATTAAAATCATAGATTCCGGGGCCGTTGGGCTCTGTTGCACGCCTGTCCTCTGGAATGTCATCGGCATACTGTATACCTCCTATCGAGCATTGTTTAAACTCCATCATGTTGCAGGTGAGCGTGCCGGTTTTGTCCGAGAAGATGTACTCAATCTGACCTAACTCTTCTACAAGTGATGAAGTGCGACAAATCGCAGCTGTATCTGTACGATCGTAATAAATGTCGAGGTCTGAGTTGATGAGAAGGGCGTGGTAAAATTTGACCACCTCGATAGTGACGAAAAGAGATATTGGGACAAGGTTAGAGTATAGAACCCAATATGTAAAGATATCCGAGAAGAACTGCTTCGCAGCATTTGTATCGTTGATGTAGAGGTATGCGAGCTTCTGGCTGGCGGCCTTCCTTACAATCAGATCACCAACAGAGCTTACAATGCTGAGTGCGATCAGGATAGTCACCAGCATCAAGATTTGTATATTGACCATTCGCTCGACCTGCGTCCTTTTGATAGGTGTTGCCGTCGCATTGCGCATTAATTTCGTCTCGTGCCCGGTGAAGACGACTATGCCATGTATCCATGGCGTGTTACGCAAAGTAGCCCCTCGCAGAAGTAGCTGATCCGGCGCCAAGGGGAGCTCCTTCTCACCGACCCCAGCCTGCATAGTAAGCGTCGCCTCGTAGGTATACAAGCTGCTATTAGGCTGCTCTGACCGGACTCTCCCAGTCAAGCGACTCAACTCGCTAGAGCTGACCAGATTTGCAGTTTCGGGAATCGCCTGTTTAATCTTCAAATTCGTCTCTCCGTCAAGGTTTGCGGTTTCGATGTAACATAAGCCTTCTGGTTCAGAACTGGCTAGCAGGACTAAATCTGCCGGAAAGGGCTCCTCCGACTCGACTCGCACGACGTCGCCCACAGCAACATTGACCCATTTCATATTCTCGAAAGTGGACCCTCGCAACACCCTAGCTTTTGAATGATTCAAGGATTTGTCGGAATTTTTGCGCTTGAAATCTTCCACCAATTCCTTCCCAGCTGAGACCAGGAGTACAACGATCAAGGGTCCAATGGTCGTGTATCGGTTGGTGGGAGAAACATTTGGTATTTGTTGGAGTGCTGCTGTGAACAAGAAAAACAGATTGGCGTATTTGGAGAATTGTTCGTATAAGAATTTGGGTAGAAATGTAGCGATGTTGTATTTTGCGGTCGAGATGTGGTTATCAACATATCGGTTTCCAGAGTTCGCTGGTGGGTTGTTCAGATGTATTATCCGCGGGCCAAGGGTTGAAAGATCTGACTTTCCTCTCCCAAACCCGAATTTGAAGTTTCCTGGGTCGAAACCTTTCCGTCCAGTAATCCTTTCTGGCTCTTCGGTAGCGGTACTGTGAACCCTGTGCTGCCCAGATCGGGTGTCCCTCAACGGCATGTCCATCTCGGAGTATTTCGGTCTCATTCCCAGCATGGTTTTCGCTCTTCCCATAATGCCACCACCCATGTTAAGAACACTGTTCTGGTTTCCGGCATGCCCGCCGCCTACGGTCGGAGAGCTACCATCATGTGCTTGTCCACCGGAGTGATAATAGCCGCCCTGCATTGACTGATCGTCTTCTGGAAAGTCGTCCATGTCCGAGTACCGCTGGTAGTTATTGAGGCCAGACGATTGGGAATAGGTCCTGGGGTTCCCACTACCCAAAAATGGGGGCTGCGCTGGCCCATGTTGTGGAGCGCCTGGGCCCCCGGGGAGCTCATATATTGTATGCTGAGCACCAACGAATTCGTCATAGGATACGGAGGGGCGGGGTTGAGGCGAGTCGGAGCTATCTATGTTGTACTGGTGCAAGAGGTTTTCATCGTTGACGGGGGGTGGCCTTCCATCATGATATGTGAGACTCGAATCGCCGAGATCAAGTAGAAGCCCGTCATTGTTCTGCTGTGGCGTGGGATGTTCTGGTGGCCTACCAGCCATGCTGGATGAGATTGTTTGGACTGCGCTGTTGGTTGATGATAGCAAGTGCTCCGAACTAACCGTCAGGGCATCGGACCATGAGCAGTGTAGTCTCCGGCCTTGAGCATGCTCACGACCAGAGCCTAAATTTCTAGATTCGGGCGGTCCGCTGGTTGAGATGGAGCATAACCGGTTCACGGAAAGCCGCGTAACGTGGATTCCGCTTGTGATTACTTCGTATTGCTGGGAACTCAAGCGGCTCACTAGGCGCCACCAGGAAACCCGCGTTTGGCGAATGTAGGGTCAGTCTGCCAACTCAGAGATTCTCGGGTTTCGATGCGAAGCAGTGAAGTATAATTCCATGCGGCAATCTCCAAAATCACACTTTTTCTCCGCAAGGAAACTCGAAACCGTTCACCTGAAACGCTAGCGGCCAATAAAGCAGTCCTATTCAGGGTCCCGGCACTGCCGAGGCTCCCCACCAAAAGCCCCGATTGACAGGGGGAGCTCAAGGGTGTACTCCTAAGACAAACAACCAAGCAGGGGGTAGATTAGTGGATAGCAGAGTTTAAGGCGAGGGGGGTAAGATTCTGTCCGTGACTTTTACGCTAGTAAGGACTGTTTTGTGAGTGACCCGTAGACCTTTGATCTCTCCAGATATCCTCTACTTACAGCTCTTATTGCGCTCACCTACTCACGCCGATTGCAAATATGGTGTGTGCCAAATGTCAGAAAACCCAGAAGACAATTCTCGCCACACCCGGGATCAAGCGCAAAAATGAGATGTATCATGGTTCTCCTGCCGGGTCAAAACTTGGAGACAAGGAGAAGAGCAAGTCGTCTGCCACGATGGGTTCGACAGGTATCGGAAAGGTACGAGGAAGCCGGTCTCTTGCACGGGTGAACCTACACTCACTGTTCCACATGTAGAGCAAGCTCTTGAGCCACAGCGCTAAGAATCCATACGCCGCTTACTCGAGCTCATGCTCCACCTGCAAGACGAAAACTGATGAAGGACGGAAGTACTGCCATCGATGTGCATACAAAGCCAACGGTTAGCCCTCGTCCCCAGAATCTATTCAAGTCCGTACAACCTAATAGTTTTTACAGCATGCGCTGTGTGTGGGAGGAGCCTAAGCAAGGAGAAGTCGAAGAACGGTGTGCCGGTCGTACAGGGACAGAGATTCTCAGCGAAGTAGGGGCTCTCACAGCTCTTATTCGCCCACAAGCAACCCCAAACAACAACCAACGATCGCCGGTTAATGTCAAAAAGACTGGTATGACTCTACGTAAAGAGGCGGCTGCACGACTTAGTGCTGGGATTATGTCAGAGACGAAGCTACCATCCTCTCACAGCTGTCCCGTCAACCGGCAAGGACTCAGCGTCATCAATCAATCAAGCCTCTCTGTCGAAACCAAGCCGAAAGCTTAGAGTGGCGCTTGTTGGCTTTTCGCAGTACGCGTATGGGAAACATGAACGAGAACGCGGTCGTCCATTCTATGTCATGGGATTAAAAGGAGAAATAAGAATGTTGAGGCCGCTTGTTGAGATCCTATCTAACATCCTGAGCCAACTGAGAATGGGGGTATCAAAGAAAGGCTTCCGCGCCCCGTTCGCCCTGCCGTCGTAAGATTCGGAACTCCTTCCGAGATGCAGCTTCTTCCACGACGCTGGAGCATGCAGTCAGAGGCTCAAGTCCCCAGAAAATCACTATGCAAAGGTCCTCAGCCCTTCGCCGTCCCTTTGTCCGGATCTCATTCGCCGTATCCCTCGTCAACAACGCTATCGAACTCATCTTCCACCTCAATCTTAGTGCCTAGAGCTTGTTTTCCTTCCTTGATCATGGCCTTGAGCTGCTGGTTGAACCTTTTCAGATTGGCATCCTCCTCGAGCTCGCGCTTTCTTAACCTTGCTGCGTGCCTCTGTACGTCAGTGCTCACAGGGCTCTCATGCTTCGGACTTGGTATCGGTGATCTGGAAGGCGCAAAGGAGGCAGGATAACCAGAACGTAATGCTGGCGAACCCGCAAAAGAGGTCAAAGACGGTCGTGAAGCAGGGAGGATTGGTCGCTGTCCGGCCTTTGATATTGGTCTTCGTCCAGGAGAGGCCTTGGAAGGAACCTTGCGGGCTGCGATCCTGATAGGACTTGTGTCGCGTGACACTGGCGCGCCACTAACCATCACCCAGCTTGCATTTAAGTCACCTCCTTTTTCTCTTTGAAGTCTTTTCGCTGGACGTTGTGGAGTTGTGTGATCTTGCGCCAGATAGTCCGGGATAAAATCTTCGTCAGGGAAGCCGCCGGGTATTGACGTTTCCCTCTCCCATCTCTGAAGACCTTGAGCCTTTTCGTTGTACGAATGCCATAAGCTTCCATCGTCATTTGGGGGCCGCATCCGATATCCTGGCCCTCCGCCAGCATAGAAGCCTCGAAAATTCGCCCGACAAAATTCCCATGCCTTTCCGGCTACTCCGAAGACATTGTAGATCGTTTTGCCCCAATTGTTTGAAGGCGGCCTAGAAAGCCGTGCTCGACCATTCCTTTCTCTAGATATTTGGGGAAAATATGAATCGGAATTTGCTCTTGTGTTGGTCTGCCAGCCTCTACCGCCCCGTGCGGTGACGTCTGGGGAAACGGCGTATTCGGTGCTTGAAGTGAAGGTCGCCGTAGGCGTATCAAGGCCCCCAGCGAGTGTGTACCGCGTATTCACGAAAGGCGCGGGGCTCAACGCACCAGGCGTCTCTAAAGCTATCGCTCCGGTCGAAAGACCAAGATCCGAGTCTCTTGTCCGACACGCTTCATAAGAGCTTCGGCGAGAGCGCTTTCGACTTGGGTGACCGTCCTCATCGTGACTGGCTAAAGAATTCGTAGACGCGTGAAGGTAGGTGGAAGAGGACGGCGTTTGTGGGAGTTGGAACAAGTGCACTTGTGCGCCGACATTATGATCAGTAGAGAAAGTGCCAGGCATGGCTGGTTGGCAAGTCGAAACTATCATGAATTGGAGCCTGGAATGTTTCATGGCCGATTAGTTTGCGGGGTGCGTGTGGGCGTTGCCATGGCATTGGAGCTATTTTGGTCAAGCCTGAGGGGGGTACGGCGGACTGTAAGAGCCATCCGGAAAAAACTATTTTTCGGTTTTCCCGGGAAAACCGAAAACCGAAAAGTAAAAAGTAAAAAATAAAAAACAGTTTTTCGTTTTTCTTCTTGGCTAAGTTGCTCAAATTCTTATTACTTAATTTTTTTTAGTTGTACAAGCACTACTTTTATATTATATTGCTATTAATCTTATTAATTATACAATTGTACAATATATCTAAGAATAATCGACTATTTAAGAATATTATATTGTACAAAAATTAAATTGTAATATAATTAATACAAAATTAAATACAACAACAAATTATCAAAATATTTAAAAAAAATTTTAAGCTATTAATTATAGATTGTATACTTTAATTATAATTGCAAAATTAAAATATTTATCAAAAATATTGTATATTATATTTAGAGCACTTAAACAATTATATTTAGCTATTTTTTTTCGAAAATTATTTAAACAATTAGAAATTTTTTATTGTATTTTATAATAAAAAATTTGAACTAATTTATAGAAATTTTATACAATTAAAATTGCAATTTAATTTCTATTGTTATACAAATATTAAAAATTAACAAACGCAAGCAAAAGAAATAATATAAAAAATTGTAATTGCAAAACTAGAAAAAGAAATTATATAAAACTATAACAAACAAAAGTTGTACAATTATTTTCGATATTGTAATTTAATAATTTCAAGATAAACTTCTTATATATTTTGTTTAATTCGTACAACAATAGCTAAATATTATACAAAATTTTATTTTTTAGTTAATATTGTTTGTTTGTATCTACTATTGTAAAAAAACAATAGCAAAATATATTTTATTAAAAAAAAAAGTATATTATTGTAATGCGATAGCGTCTCCGACGCGCTAGCGTATCAGAATATAGCAGAGCACGTAATTTCGAGTATCTATAGAAGTTCCGAATAATACAGTATCTCTTTCTGATTAGATAGCAAGAAATAGACTCGTATATTATAGCAAATATTAAATAAAGAGAAAGTTTGTTTTTTGTTGTTTTTTAACAATTAGTTCTACTACTATCTACTCTATATAGTTAAAATATAGTAATACAAGTCTATTATATTTTATATTTTTTGTATTTTAGTATATTAGCAAAGAGCAAATATATTTGTATTTTACAGTTCTAATTGTTTTATTTTTTGAAAAAAAAAACCCAAAATATAATAGTATTATATTAAATTATAACAATTTAAGCTACAATAACTATTCGATTATTAAATTAAAATTTAAGAGATTTAATATTTCTTAGAACAACAATTGTTTATAGAATATTAACAAAAATAATTGCTATTAGTATAACAATAGTAAAAAGAATAGCTTAACTACAATTAGAATTTTAACTTTATATTAGCAGATAAAAATCTTAATAGCAGAAATTCGAAATCTGCAAAATATTTAGCAGATTTAAGTTATAGCAATTAAAGAAACAAACTTTTAAGTTTTTTATTCTGTTACTGTATTGCTATTAATAATATTTAAATTTCTAAAATTCGGAAAGCTAAAACTATACAAAAGTTAAAATATAAATAAATATACTATCTAATTTCGAAAAATTAATATTAATATAATACAATTTTCGATGTATTTTATTACAAATAAAAATAAGATTCTCTATTATATATTATTTTTGAAAAACAATATTGCTATTCAGTAATATTTAAAAATAAACAATAATACTAAGCTAAAAAACAAAATTTTTAAAAAATTTAAAAATTTTTTATTAAATCTGATAGCTAATTCTGCTAATTGCTATCTTTTTATCTACAAAAAATAGAAAATTGCTAGATAGAAATCAAATTAAAAAATAACTATTTTTAAAAAATATCTAAATAAGCTAGAGATCTATCTAGTATTATTTTTAGAAAAATATAGAATTTATATATTTTTAACTAAATTAAAATCGAACTTAAAAATAAAGATTCTAGATATTAAAAATATATTAAATATTTATAATAAGTTTCTAACTATAACTATTATATAAAAACAAATATTAAATTGTATTTGCAAAACAGATATAAGCAGTTTCGAAAATTAACAAATTATAAAAAATTCTAATATTTTTTCAAATAGATTTTATCAAAATTACTGTTCAAACAATATCGATAAATCTATTAAAAACAAAAAATTATATATTTTTAAAAATTTATTAATATTGCGCAAACAAATTTACAAAATCAGTAATGCAAACTATTTAAGAAGTATCGAATACTTTAAATATTATAAAAAAAAATATTACAAAACAAACTATTTTAATAAATACAAATAAAACAAATTTATTGCTGCTGCTATTATTATAACAAATACAAAAAAAATTAAATTCTGTTAATATCTTGCAAATAAAGTAAAAAAGACAAATAAAAACAGTAAATTCGATTTTAGTAAAAAATTTAATTTAATTTTTTAAAAACAAAAATTAAATTACAGATCTAATTAATTTGAAAACTAAAATAAATCTTATTAACTATATTTATATAATACAATAAGAATTGCAATTTATATCTGCTATTTTATTAATATTAAATTTTTTTAATAGCAATAATTGTTTCTGTTATAATATCTATAAGTTAATCTATTATTTAATTAATTTATAAAGTTAGTATTAAGAATATACAATTTTATTCTATTTAATAGAATATATAAACTCTGATTTTATATTAAATATATTAATATTGTTTAAACAAAATATATTAATTAATTCGAAAATACAAAGCTAACAATTTAAAATTGTAGATAAAAAATTAAAGATAGCTAATTTTAAACAGTTTATTTTAGATTTTGTTAAATATAATATAGTCTATATAATTGTTTGTATTAATATTACAAAGATATCAAATAAAAAATGTTAACAAAATCTAAGATTTTTAAAGAATTAAAAAATCTGAAAAATATCTGTAATAATAAATTAGCTAAAATTCTATCAGAATTAAAAAAAAAAAATACTATTAAATTTCAGAACAATAAAAAACTATTGTTTATAATTTTTTATAATTTTTTACAAAAAAAACTAACAATACTTTGACAATATCTTAATAATATATTAGCAAAAAATTAAATTAAATATTTAATTTTATCTATAGATATTTCTATTCTATTTATATTAAAATCGAATAGTAAATTATATTTATATATTAACTATAGAAATCTAAATACAAACACTATTAAAAATTGTTAAAAATTGTTTCTAATTATAAAAATGCTAAATTGTCTATATAAAGCAAAGTATTTTATTGTTTTAAATTTAAAGAATATCTACTATTGTATTTGTATAAAACGTAATAATAAATAAAAAACAATATTCTGTATATACTATAAATATTTCGAGTATTAGATTATACTATTTGAACTAGCAAATATATTTGCAACTTTTCAGATTTATATTAATAAAATATTACAAAAACTAATTAATATAATCTGCATAATCTATATAAATAATATATTTGTATACAACAATAATTCGACAGAATACTAATATTATATTAGACAAATACTAAAATATTTTTGCAAATATTTGCTATATATTAATCTAAAGAAATATAAATTTAATACTATTAAAATTAAATTTCTAAACTTTATTATATTTTCAGAAAATATACAGATAAACTCGAAAAAAATTAAAAAAATTAAAAAAAAATTTAAATCGAAAATTTATTGCAAATTTCAAATATTTCTGAATTTTGTAAATTTTTATAGATATTTTATATATTGCTATTTAAAAAGAGCTGTTTTTTTTACTAATCTATTAAAAAAAAGTAAAAATAGCAAAAAATTTAATTTTTTTGTCTAATTAAATAAAGCAGAGCAGATATTTTATTAATTTTGTAATATTTTTATATTAATTTTACTATTTTGTTACTACAATTTAAACAAAAAAATAGAAGTAAAAACTAATATATTTAATTTTGCAATTGTAAGTATTTCTAAGTTAACAAAATAACAACAGAAATTAATATTTAATAATATTCTAATTGCAAAAGATAATTTTGACAAAACAAAATTATAAAATATATAATTAGAAACTGCTAACTATTGTAGCTGTTTTTAAACAATAGAGATACTATCTAAAAAATAGTACTTATTCTATTAAGATATAATTAAATTACAATAATTTCAGAAAAGTTATAGATTAAAAGAAACTAAATTTAAAACAAATTTGCTAAATATTTAAGTTAGCTATCTATAATTTTAAAATTTTCTATTATTTAGATAAAAAAAATTCGACAAATAGATTGTTAAAATATTTCGATTATAAAAAAGTCTTGCTGTTAAATACAAAATTGCTATTAATATTGTAGAACAAACTAATATTGCTGTTTAACAAAAATTTGCTAATACAAAGCAGACAGAAGATATTAGATAATTTAATTTTTATATTTTAAAATAAACTAATATTGTTGTTTAACAAAAAGTTACTAATACAAAGTAGACAAAAAATATCAGATAATCTAATTTTTGTATTATAACTAGCAAAAGTATTTACTAATAATACAAAAATTTTGTAACTATAAAATAAAAAGAATTTTTTTAAAGAACTAGTATTTCTATTTCTACTAGCTAATATATAGATTGTAATTTTAAGAAAAGTAGTTAGAAATATATTAGAAAAATTGTATAAGAAATTTCAAAAATTAATAAAATTCTTAATAAAAAAATTTTAGATTAAAAATATTTAAATTAAAATTAAAAATCTATTTTGTTGCAAACAGAAAATATAGACTCTAAATTAGAAAATTTTTGTTAAATATAATAAACTGCTCTATATTTTAGAAAATATAGTTATTAGAAAAAAATTAATTTGCAAAAATTATAACAATTTTTTAACAAAATATTTTAAAATTAAAAAAATTCTAAATTTATTTTAGTAAAAGTATTTTTAATCTGTCTATATTAAATAGATAAAAATATATATTAAAATATATAATATCTGTTAATATATTAAAATTTCTTGCTACAAATTATATAGTAAGTTTCGATTCTTATCTGTTGCAAAAAAATTATAAAAAAAAATTATTATAAACTTTGTAATAGACTTGCTATTAAACAAATATTATAAAATTGTATATAACTCGATTTTTGTAATAGTTAATTGTAGTACAAAAATAGTTAAATATATATTTGTAATTATTAGAATTAATATTGCAAAACTAGTAAAAATATTTTTTGTTAAAATTGTTTTGCGTTTCGAAATATTAGTTAATATAGTAAATAACAGAAAATTTATTTTTATTAATATTTTCTAATTTGTTGTATATTTTTATATATAAATTAGAAAACAATTAAGTACTGTTTTCTATTTTTAAACAAATAATTTAATTAAACAACAAAATTAAATTCTTAAATATTATTTTTGTATTTATACTGATATTAAATAGACAAAATAGACAAATCTATTATTAATAGCAGAATTTGTCTACAATAATAGTTATTATATTTTAGTCGAAACTTTGTTATTCTATTTAATATATAGTTACTATTCGAAAATCTATTATAAAATTAAAAACAATTTTATTAAAAAAAAAATACTATTAATACAAAAACGCATAAAATAGTTTTATAATTTAAAAAAAGTTTTAGCAAAATATCTTAAAAATGCTGTTGTATAGCAGACAAAGTACTATAATAAAAAATATAAATTAAAGAGTTTTGCTATAGAAAAATTAATTATATTTTTAACTAGAAATCTAAAGCAAAAAAAATCTAGCAAAAAGATATTGTACAAATATATTAAATTGTTTAGAATTAAAAACAAAATTAAAATACAAACTTATTATTTTATTCTATTTAATATCTATTAAATTTATAATACTTTTTATATTTTATTTCTGAAATTATATTTGTATTGTGCTAACAATAAGTAGATAAAATAGATATTGTAAGTTTCGAAATTTGTTAACAACAAAATTTAATAAAAAATTAAAGAAATTCTAGATAAAACTAAGTTAAAAAGACAGATATAATATAAAATTAAATAGATAAACTAAAACAAAAAATATAATTAATAGTTAAAAGAAGAATTTCTAAATAATATTAATAAGTTGCGAATTTTTTTTAAAAAACAGATATATAGCAAACAAAAACAAAAAAAATAGCACAATATATATTGCAACAGTAGCAATTATATTAACAATAGTTTACTTAATAAAATATTGCGCAATTATTATTGTACTATTGTTATATAATTAAGTTATAAAAAATAATTTCTTTATTCTGCTATATAAGATATCAAAAATAATAAAATTGTCTCTCTTAATATAGATACTTAAAATATAGTTTAAAAATATAATTATTTTATTATTTCTATTAGTAAATAATATATTGCAGCAGTTTAGTAAATTTTCAATATTTTATCAAATTTGTTTCAGAACAACTAGAAAAAGTTTTTGAACTTATTTAAAAATAAATTGTTAAATTTTTCAGAATTAATTATAAATAAATTTTCGAAATTATTTAAAATATTTATATTTTTTTAAGAAAAATAGACTGCAGAAAATCTGTTTTTTACAATATTTTCTATCTTTGCTACAAACTTGTTTTTGTTATTTATATATATTTTTGTTTTTCTATTTTTTAAAAATATATAAGTAAGCAAAATATAGTTAAAATAAAAATAAAAATTTATTATATTTTTATCTGACAATTCTGTTAACAACTCGAAGTTGCAAAAAGATTTAATTTAAAAATTATAAAATTTTACAATTTTTTTTTCCGAATTTGTTTAATTTAAATTAATAACAAATTTAGAGACAATCTATTTTAACTCTATTTTTTTTGTTTTTATTAATAATCTGTTTTTGTTTTTGTTTTTATTCTATTTTAAATTTTAAATATATATTAGTAAAATATTGAAATACAGATAAAAATACTTATTTTTAATATTTTTTTAAAAAATAAATTAATTAGCTATTGTATTTTAGCAAAAATTTTATTTTAAATTATTTTTGTTTTTGCAAATTTTTGTTTAAGCTAAAATTAAATTTTGTTTAAGTTGTTAAATACAAAATTAAGTTTAATTTATTATTAATAAAATAAAATTTTTATTGTATTATTAACTTTTTATTTTGCAAACTATATTTTTTTGTATATATTTTATTATTCTGAAAATTGTATTTTCTATTTTAAATCTTTTGCAATAATCGATAATAAATTTTTTTATATAATTTCGAAAATATTTAACAAACTAATAAATATTAACAACTGTTATATTATAAATATAAACAAAACTTATTACAATATAGCAATTTAATTTATAATAAAAAACTCTGTAACAAGTACAGAAATTTCTCTTTTTACAAATATATATATATTTGTTTACGCAAATTATATATAGAAGATTATTATAGACTGTAATATATTAATTCTGCAAACAATAAAATATCAAAATTATTTATTTTTTTAATTTCTTAATCTCTTAATCTCTTAGAAAATATAATTGAAAAGAAAAAAAAAATATATATATATATATTAATTTAAGATTTGTACTATATATATAAGTTTTATATATTATTATTTCTGCAACAGTTTATTTATAGCAATAAAACAATTGCAATTAAGAAAAATATAGAAAAAAAAACAACAACAATATCTATATTTATAATCTATCTAGTATCTGTACAATACTAATTTTATTTTAAATTCTATTTAGAATTCTAATAACAATAAATAACAAAACAATAATATATTATAAACTACTATTATTGCTATTATATTGTTTTATAGATTGTATTAAATTAAAGTATAGATTTATTTCTATTAAACAGAAAACTTTTTTTCTCTTAATTTTTAAAGAGATTTGAAAAGATTTTTAACAAACTCTTGTAGTACTAATATTTAGTAGATATTTTTGTCTTAATAAAACTGATACAGTTTTTTATATTACTGAAAATCAGTATTCTAAAAAAAAGATAACTATAATATAATAGCATTTTTAACGCGCTAGTATATTAGAATATAACAGAATATATAATTTCGAATATCTATAGAAGTCTTAAATAATACAATATTTTTTTCTAATTAGATAGCAGAAAACAGACTTGTATATTTGTAACAAGTTAGTCTATTATCTCTATATATATTACTTCTCGCAGATGTTTGTAACGCGCAAATATCTTGCAGATACTTTTGATATAGTTAATTTAGATTCTGTTCTGTTACAATAGTATTCGCTAGAAGAGAAGATAACTGTAACAAGTTAGTTTGCCATCTCTATATATATTACTTTTCGCGAGTGTTTGCAATGCGCGAATATCTTGCAGATGCTTTTAACGTAGTTGATTTAGATTTTGTTCTATTACAATAGTATTTGCGCGTGTGCTTCGACTCGATACAACTACTATGTCTAAGTTCTAAAATCAATTTCTTCTGTAGCTATAAGTTAGACAATCGTAAGCGCAAAAAAATTTAACACTGTTGCTCTATACAAGAGATCTAATAGTCTATATTGTATATTACGTCGTTGCACGTAGATGTGCCAGAATAGACGTAAGTGTACTGTCGTAAAGACAATATAATACGCGCTTAAAATTGTTATGTCGTCGCGACGATCTCTGAGCACGTGCCAAGCACCATGTCTTTAAAGTGGCCTCTGAGTGCGCAACACACCAGAAATTTTTCGGTAACCCTGGCGTGACCCTATATAAACCCTGAAATAACCCTGAAATAACCCTGGGGATAACCCTGAATCTCGGGACGAGATTCCTAGGAGGGGAGATAACTGTAACGAGTTAGTCTGCCATCTCTATATATATTACTTCCCGCGAATATTTGCAACGCGCAAATATCTTGCAGATATTTTTGACGCAGTTGATTTAGATTCTGTTCTGTTACAATATTATAGCAAGTATTAGATAGAAAAAAAATCTGTCTTTTGTTGTTCTTTAATAATTAGTTCTACTACTATCTATCTTATATAGTTGAAATATAGTAATACAAGTTTATTATATCTTATATCTTTTATATCTTAGTGCGTCAGCAAGAAGCAGATACACTTGTATCTTACAATTATATTTAAATTGAATTATATTTAATTTTTTAACAATTATAATAAACTTAAAATATACAATATTAAAATATATAATACTATTAATATATATTTTTACTATATACTATAAATATATATAAAAATTATAGTCTATATACAAGTTAGTATACTACAACAATTTCTAAATTGTATAAAAAAGCTAGAATATTAAAATTGTTTTATACAATTAAATTGTAATATAGAAATTTCTATAATAATAGATATTTATTATTAATTGCGTTGTATAATACAATTAGAGTTTTAATTTAAGAATTGCTATTTATTTATTATAAATATAGCAAATTAAAAAATTAAGAATTAATAAAATTAATTAATTAAAAAATACAAAAATTGTTAATAAGTATATTATATAATTAATATATATTGTACAATTATTAATTAAGATTTAGATTTACTTTTATTATCTTTAACAAAAAAAAAATTTTAATTTTAAAATAATAGAAAATTTTATTGTGTTATATACTATCTATATATTTATTTTTTATATAAAGATTAAGAGTTTTTTTTTTTTAAAACAATTATTTTATATAAAAACAAAAAAAGCAACTTAATAATATTAAAAGATATTTATATATATTTTATTATTATTCTGATTAATATATAACAAATTATAATATATAATACTTTTCGAAAAAACTTGTTAAATCGCAACAAAATATTAATAAATTTAATAAACTTATTATATACTTATTATATAATTAAACTACTAGTACAAAATATAGATAAAAATAAGTATCTTTTTTTAACTATATTAATTTAATATATAAAGTAATTGCAATTACTAAACTTTAATATTAACAATTTGTTTACTATTTTTTAAGAAAAATAGACAATATCTTATTGTACAATTTATAAAAGTTTTAAAAAAATAGTATATAATTATATTAAAAGCAAAATAGAGTTTAAATTAACTTTTTTAAACAAATTATATAAAAATTGCAATTAACAATTTAAAATTAATATTAAAGATATTTTAAAAATAAATTTAATATACAATAAATTAAAGAAATTGTATAATACTAATACAAACTATTAAGTAATTATATTATTTTTCTTTGTATAATATAAACAAACTTTTTATACAATTTTTATTTTAATATTCTGCTTTTTTTCTTGTATTGTATTAATATTAAAGTTTTTATCTATATATTATATAATATCTTATTTGCTTTTAAATAGTATTAATATTCTATTATACAATTTTTTTAATATTTTTTAAGAATTTCTAAAATCTATATTGTTTTATAAATAATATTTAATATCTATTTATTGCAATAAATTGTATAGCTTATAAAACTATTAATTTTATTTCTATAAATTTTTTTTTAAATATACAATTATATACTAATAATTGCAGAAATCTAAAATTATTATTATTAAAAATATATTTTCTAATTGCAATTATATAATTTATTCTCTTAATATCTTAATAGAAATTAAAAAAAAATTAAAAATTATTTATTTTTTAATACTGAATCTGTTGTATAATTTAATATTATATAAATTATTTCTTAATTAGTTTTAAATTTTTCTAAATAGTATTTTAATTTATACAATAATATTGTAGAAAATATATAACAAATTGCTATACAAAAAATTAATTAAAACAAAGTTGAATATAATTAATTACAAAACAAATTACAAAACAAAAATAGAGTTTCTTTTACTAATATAAAATTCGAAATTACTATATATTTTGTAATAATTATTAAAAAAAACTATATAATTTAAGATATTTTAAATAGACAAATTATTTTTATTAATATTTTATATAAGTAGTAGTAAGAATATTAATTTTTGTATAAAATTAATTTTTTTTAATTTATAATTTTTTGTAATTTAACAATTATATATTAACTAGTCTAAATAAGTTTATTAATTAAAATATTTTAGCTTAGATTTACAATATATCTATTTATATAGAAATATATTTTATATATAATTTAATATTTTTTGTTAAATTAATTGTAAACAGAGATTAAAAATTGTTTATTATAAAGTTTTTTAATAGTATTATTACAATTTATATAATAAATAAGTTTATAAACTATTTTGCAATTACTAATAAAATAAAATAAAATAAAATAATTTGTATATTAAATACAAAGTAGAGTCGAAAAAAAAGTTTAATTCTTTTATTAAAAAAATACAAAAAATTTTTGTTATTATACAATTATTAGCAATTAAGTTAAAGTCTTAAATTAAAAAAGAATCTTTTGTATAAATAAAAAAAAAATGTTTTTTTAAATTAAATTTGAGTTTTTTTAATTAATTAAAAAAGAATTGTTTATAATACAATATTTATTAGTTTTTTAACAAATTATATAGTCTATTATACAATTGTTTAATATTTAGAATACAATAAACAATTAGATTCTTTTATACAAACAAAAGTTTTCTATAATATCTAATAATTTAGATATTAAAAAATACTATTGTACAAGTTTATCTTAACTATTGTTTATAATATATTATAATAGCAATTCTTATATAATATTTAATTTTAATAATTTTGTATTTATTAATAGTATTTTAGTAGATATTAAATTTTCTAAAATTTTAAACTATTTGTTTTTGTTAAAACTTAAAAAAAAACAATCTAAAAATAGAACTATCTTAAAATATTTATATAACTTAATTTTAAGCAATTAATTAATTTTGTACAACTCTTAATATTTTAACAATTAATCTATTGTCTATATTTTTGAGTTTTTGTATAACAAAAGTATTAACAACAATTTTAATAGATTTTTCTATTATTTAATAGTTTAATTGTATAACTTAAGTCTCTTCTATTAATATTTAAAACTCTATATTTTGTAAAAGCAAAAAAAAAAAAAAGAAATTTAAAAAATAGAAAAGAAACAAATACAATTGTTGTATTCTTTTAAATATTTAAGATATACAACAACTGTATTTTCTTTAGTATTTAGAATATATAGCAATTTATTACGAGCTTATCAAAGTTGTACCAGTGGTTTAGGTTCTACGTCTTTGAGCGAATCTGCTATTATATTTGCTATGCTTAAGAAGCAAGCAATCTAAGCATAATATTTGCTATGCTCGACGAGCAAACATTGCGAGCAATTATGCTCGCATTGCTCGACAAGCAAGCAAGATAAACAATTAGTATTTTTTTAGTATATAGAAACTAGAACACAACTTTCTTATAGATTGTATTTAACTTATTATAGATTTTTACTTATTGTTACTTTGATTTATCAAATCTTTCTTAAAATTTATTAAATATAGAAACTGTCTATAGTTGCAAACTTTTGTTATTAAGTAATTGTTTGCATTGTCTAAAGATATCTATAGATCTCTTTAATAGCACAATCTATTTTGATATTTTTGTAGAAAGTATTAGTATAATATTTTAAATATTCTAAGAATGTTTGTATCAAATTAACGCGTCTCTATCTTAAATACTAGCTTATTAGTATTACGTCGACTATCGATTATAGAAAACAACAAGATTAGAATTAATAAACTTGATATCTATTATAAAGATTGTATCGATCTGAAAAACTAATTTATATAGATAGATATCTATTTTATTTTCTATTCTATTTTAGCAAATCAGAAAACAATTTTTGTATTAATATTTTTTAGAGAGAGAGTTTAGCACTAATTTAAATCAAACTTACAAAAGTATCTAAAGAATAATAGCAAAAATTTTTGTGCAATATTTATAGACTTTAACAACTTTAAGAGAGAGCTTCGAAGAATCTTTAAAATATTTAACAAAAAACAAATTGCAAAAAGAATAATTTAGTATCTAACTTAACAAACTTTTGCAACAAACTATATTGCTAGATTTCAAAAGTATATTAATTTAACTAAATAAGACGATATTGTATTTATAATAATATTTCGACGAGATTTTAAGAACAATCTAAAGAACAAAATTATATATAATAGAAGAATTCTTAACAATATATTCGATCTTATCGAAGTAGTTATCGATCTCAACAATAAGCTATATAAAAGAGCTATAAAAAAAGATATAATTAATTTCGAAAAAGAGTAGAAATCTTCTTTAAATTAGCAATTAAATATTAGCAAAAAGAATTTTGTTCTAATCAAAAGTATAGCAATCTCGATTATTGTAAATCTATATTTATAGAACTAAATTTTACTTAGCAATGTAAAAAGAAGAACTCTAAAAAAAAGCAAAATAACAAATCTTAGAAAACGTGCTATTTATATAGCAAATCGAACTACTTTGCAAGAGATTGTCGATTACGAAACTTAGTAAATTGCTAACAAATTAATACTATATTAAAAGAGACATTTGATAGTTAGAACAACATTAGAGAGCAAATCGATACAAAAACAAATATCTTTAAGACTAAATTAAACAACAACTACTATTTGATAAAAAATCCAAATTAGTTATAGAAAGTTCTAGATAGAATATTATTAGACAAGATATTTGTATTTATGCAGAAAATTAATCAAATACTTAACAAGACTATAAGAGCAAAACAATTAAGAATATTATATTTTTATTTAGCAACAAACTTAGACAACAAGTATAGATAAAAGAACTTTTACAAATATCTAGAAAATATTATAGAATATCTTAATACTTTAGCTAGCTTATTAAAAGAGAGAAAGATAAATTAAACTATAAATAAATGCAAGAAAGCGCTAGAAAGCAACGTTACTATAGAAAGAGAAATTTTCGATAAAATCGAACAACAACTAAGCAGTATAAGTTTATTTTAAGAGAAGATAAATAAAGCAAAGAAATACGCGATACTTAGCTAAACAGAATATTATAACAACTTATATTGAACTTATCTAGAAGACAAAAAAGAAGTTAACTAATTCTTTAGAAAGTTAAAATTATTAATTTAGTATAAAAAGAAAGCTTAGTGTAGACAAATACTTAAAGCAGAAATCTTAGTATTAGAACAAAAAAAAGTTCAAATTTTTTAATAAAGAGTATATCAAAGAAATACAATATATTAGTTTAACAATAGCAACTAAATTTAACAATATACGCACGATATTTTATTATATTAGTTAAAATTAATAAATAATAGTTTATCGCAATAGTCGATTCTAATACAATAGATAATTTTATAATTAGAGCTCTTGTTAAGAGCAAAGAGTATTCTACTTAAAAGAAGTCTAATATATACAATCTAGTAATTGTAGATAAAAACTTATTACTTGATAGAAATAAAAGAGTAGATAGAAAAACAAAGTTACTATTAGTAGCTATTTAGCAATATTACAAGAAACTAATCTTTAATATAGTAAAAATAATTATTTATAATATTGTTTTAGAAATATCTTAATTAAAACAACACAATTTAGAAGTTAACTAAAATATACAAGTACTTAGATTTGCGCAATATAATTATGTAATTTATATTCAATCTACGTATCAATAGCGTTCGATAATAGATAAAAGAATAAGTCGAAAATTGATTACAAGTAGCAAATTTGCATTCTTGCAAAAGAACAATCTAATAGAGTTCGACTCGACAAATATTGGCAGAAATTAGCTAAACTACAAAGTCAAAGTAAGTAAAGAAAATTACGAATTTTTTGAAAATCTTAAACTATCTAATATAGCAAAGAAATTGCTAAAATATATATTACAAATATACAACAATTAAAAGTATCTATTTTAAGAAGAGAAAATAATAAAGATTCTCTCTAAATATTAATTGTAAAATTACAAAATTAGACTTAAATTAGACAAGCAATCTATATTTACATCTATATATACTTTATTCGAGAAAAAACTCGAAGTACTTCGCGAATATCTAATAGAAAATAAAAAAAAAGAATTTATTAAAAAATCTTAATTATAGATAGAATATTTGATTCTTTTTGTATTAAAAAAGAATAAAATTCTTTATCTATATATTAATTATCGAAAGCTAAATAATATTATAGTTAAGAATTGATATTTACTACTTAATATTAGTAAACTTCAAAATTAACTATTTGGAGCAAAGTACTTTATTAAACTAGATTTACAAGAAGTATACAATTAGATTAGAATAAAAATAGAAAAAAAGTAAAAAATAGTTTTTTGCATACAATATAGATTATATAAATACACAATAATGTTGTTCGAATTTACAAATGTTTCGACAACGTATTAAAAAATAATTAATAATATATTATAACAATATCTAAATCGATTTGTTATAGTATACTTGAACAACATTATAATTTACTCGAAAATCTTAAAAGAGTATGTTAGCTATATCTTTAAAGTATTAAAATATCTAAATATAAAAAACTTATATCTTAAGTCAAAGAAATACGAATTTTATTAAAAGAAAGTTAACTTTTTCGAATTTGTTGTTAAACAACACAAAATACGCATAAATTTCAAGAAGCTATAAGTAGTTAAAAAATAAAAATTATTAATAAATATTAAAAAAGTACAATTCTTTCTAAATTTTATAAATTACAACAAGAAGTTTATTAAGAATTACTTAGCAAATACAATACTATTAACAAATCTTACAAAGAAAAATACGTTATAGTTATAAAGATTTGTAGAAGAGAAATTATTTTAGAATCTTAAGCTAGAATACTTAAAGAAGTTAGTACTAAAAATATATAATCTACAATTATTAAATAGAATTAAAATTAATATATTAGATTTAGTTATCAATATATATTTTAGTCAAAAACATAAAAATATATAATATTTAGTAGTATATCTCTCGAAAAAACTTTTGTTAGTTAATGTTACGCTACTACTTCCTAAGAGATCTTAGAAATATTAAAGAGAATTGTATTATTGAAGAGATTTATAAACGTCTTCAAACAATGTAAGCAATTATTTAATAACAAGGATTGCAACTAGATGTAATGATAATAATAAATAAAAATTTATCTTAAGTTAAATACGATTTATAAGAGAGTCGTATCTAAGAAATTTATATACTAAAGAAGATTCTTTTTGTTCGTTATGTTCGTTGTTAAGCATGTCGAGCTTTGTTCGTTTTACTCGTTGTCGAACATGTCGAACTTTGTTCGCTTTGTTCGTTGTCGAACATGTCGAACTTTGTTCGCTTTGTTCGTTGTTAAACATGTCGAACTCGCTCACTAACGTATCAAACAATGCTCGTCTATTAAGTCGTCAAATATGCAAGTAATTGTACTATATGTTACAAACTACTTTGTAAAGTATATATTAACTATAACGAACTAAAGTCGTAACACTATTTCTTTTCTTCAAATCTTTTCGTTCTAAAAAGCGAATGCTTACATGTTATGTTTTTTTATCAAAATCGTATTCGTCTTGCTTCTAAAATAGATTGTTACGAAACATTTGTTAATTTTGCTTATGAACGTTGTTGCTATATTAACAAGTCTTGCATTGTTATAAAAGATTCGTCATCTTATTTAAAGTGTTCGAAATGTGTTTGTGCGAACAAATTGTGTGTAAATATGTCGTAAACTTCTTTAAATTATATTAAGAAAAATCTATTCTTTAAAGTGACAAAGAATGAGATCGTATTAGCAATCGTAATTACGCAATTACTTTATAATAAAAAGATGCTAAAGAAAATTAATGCAAAGACGAAGCGAAAAACACAATGTTTACTATCTAGTATAAAGAAGTTAAATGTTATTAAATTGTTAAACTATTTTGTTGCGAATGCTTTAATTGAGGCATTTTTTATGATTTAATCTTCTCTTGCTATGTTGAATAATCTTTCGAGCGTTAATGGAATTTCTAGATAAGGGCATGATAGTCGTCGAAATTACTAGTTGATTTTCACGTGTTTTTCGTCGTAGAATATTCTTTTTACTTTATAAGATATTGTTGACTTTGTTGTTCTAGAATTCTCTCAATCTTAAATTGGTTTTTTTTCTATAATTTATAATGAAATGTTTTCTATATAGACGTACTTGGGTCGATTGACTTCAACAATAAGATGTAAAATACTAAAAATATTCTAGCGTTCTTAGATAAGTCAAGTTCGTAATTAACTAGTCTTTTAATCTTTTTAACGAAAAACGATTTAACTTTAACATAATTTAATTTCTTGCTTAACTTTCTTGTTTTAAGATTTTTTATAAAAAGATATATTTTATTTCTCTCTTTTAGCTAAGATGTCGTTTTTCGTTTCTTATTTTAATACTTAATTAATTTTTCTTGCATTCTTGAGATGTTGTCGTGCATCTTTTTTAATGTCGCTATTCTTTTAATAACTAATTGTGCAAACAAATGCGTACGCTTTTTCTTAAAGAGATTTGATTTCTTGTTATAATTGACGAAGAATGAAGTTATTTTAGTGATATTTAAAATCTTAGCATTAAATGTTAATTGTGTCATAGATAAAAGTAATACTCAATTACTATAAGTATTGTTGATGTAATGTCTTAAATATTGTTTAAGACTTTAATTCGTTCTTTCTATTTAATCATTTGTAACTAAGTAATAGACAATAGACATTCGAAGTTTTGTATCTAACATTAAGAGAAGCGTCTTTTAATAGTTAGACGTGAAGAGCTTGTCTTTATTACTAGTTAATTTCTTAAATATATTGTGATATCGTATAAGTCGATTCAATATAATGTATTCTAATTGTTCTACGATGAACTTCTCTTTGCATGCGATAATATGTGAGTACTTAATAAGCTTATTAATCATTATTAGTATCAAATTATATTTGTCTTCAATTGCTAGATTCGTCGACTTTGACAACTTAATAATAAAGTTTATCGTAACTTTATCTTATAACGATTTAAATGATTTCTAATATTGAATTTCGTCATAGTTCGCATGCGTATTATGTTTGTTTTGCTAACAATTAAGACATCGTTTAATGTATATCTTGACAACTTGTCTTATTTGTGAAAACTAACAATGTTAACGTAAAAGCTAAAGAATTTTAGTTACTCTTAAGTGTTCTTGCAATGATTTGTCATAATGCTCTTTTATATATTCGTCAATTTTGTCGATAAATATCTAGAGTTTTTCTTTCTTTATTAGAGACTCTTCTATATTGTTTTGAAATATTCGTAGTGTAGCATTTAGCTCATGCTTGTTTGCTAATAATAATTTGTCTTTGTTGATCTTAAGTATGCTATAATTAAACGATTCTTTCGTTTTTATATAATTATTTCTTCTATTAAGTGCGTCTACTTTATCATTATTTTTGTCTAAAATATACTATATTTTAAACTTATACTATTTAAGTCTTTCTAATTATTGCACTTGTTTTTTGTTAAACTACTTTATAGTAATGAAGTGCACAAGATTTTTATAATCTATAAGAATCGTAAGTTTTGACAATTCTTTCGTATATACTCTTTATAATTTTAAGAAAACTATTATAGCGAGTAGTTTCTTATTGTAAACATCATAGTTCTATTTAATTAACAAGAGTTTTCTCGAAAGATATGTCATTAGATATTATATATCTTCATGTCTCTAATTAAAGCATGCATCGATAACTAGATTTAATGCGTCAATTTTAATCTTGCTTAGTAATCGCAAATCGTACATCTTTAATATTAGTTTCTTCAAGCATTCTAGCTTAAGATTTTAAAATAATTTCTCTTTTACAAGTTCTTATAATTATAACGTATTCTTCTTCGTAAAGTTCGTCAATAGTATCGCATTTACTAAGTAGTTTTTGATAAACTTCTTGTTGTAGTTTATAAAATTTAGAAAGAATTGTATTTCTTTAACATTTATTAATAATTTTTATTTTTTAATTACTCGTAGCTTCTTAAGATTTATGCGTATTTCGTATCGTTCAACGACAAATTTAAAAAAGTTAATTTTCTTTTAATGAAATTCGCATTTCTTTAGTTTAAAATGTAAATTTCTTATGTTTAAACATTTTAATACTTTGAAAACATAACTAATATGCTCTTTTAAGATTTTCGAATAAATCATGATGTCGTTCAAGTATGTTATGACAAATTGATTCAAATATTGTTGTAGTATATTATTAATTATTTTTTAACACGTTGTTGAAGCGTTCGTGAGTTCGAACGACATTACTATGTATTTGTATAATTTATATCGTGTGCGAAAAGCTATCTTCTACTCTTTTTCTATTTTTATTCTAATCTAGTTGTACGCTTTTCGTAAATCTAGTTTAGTAAAGTATTTCGCTTCAAATAATCGATTCTAAAGTTCGTTAATGTTGAATAATAAATATCGATTCTTAATCGTAATATTATTTAGCTTTTAATAATCGACATATAAACGAAGAGTTTCATTCTTCTTTAATACAAAGAGAATCGAGTATTCTATCTATAATTAGAATTTCTTAATAAATTCTTTCTTTTCGTTTTTTGCCAAGTATTCGCGAAGTACTTCGAGCTTTTTCTTAAATAGAGCATATATAAGTTTAAACGTAAACTACTTGCCTAATTTAAATTTAATTTCGTAATTTCACGATTAATGTTTAGAAAAAATGTTTGTCGTTTTTTTTTTTAAAAATAAATGCTTTTAATTGTTGTATATTCGTGATACGTACTTTAGCGATTTCTTCGTTATATTAAATAGTTCAAGACTTCTAAAAAATTCGTAATTTTTTTCATTTACTTTAATCTTATAATTTAACTAATCTTTATTAATGTTTATTGAATCAAACTTTATTAGATCATTCTTTTGCGAAAATGCAAATTCGTTGCTTGCGATCGATTTTCAATTCGTTCTTTCATTTATTATTAAACGTTGTTAATGCGTAGATTAGATGTGAATTACGTGATCACATTGCGCAATTCTAAGTACTTGTATATTTTAATTAACTTCTAGATTGTGTTGCTTCAATTAAAACATTTCTAAAACAATATTATGAATAATTATTTTCATTATATCAAAGATTAGTTTTTCGTGATGTTGCTAAATAGCTATCAATAGTAATTTCGTTTCTTTGTTTACTTTTTCATTCTTGTTAAGTAATAGATTTTTATTTATAATCATTAGATTGTATGCGTTAAACTTCTTTTAAGTAGAATATTCTTTTCTCTTAATAAAAGCTTTGATCATAAAATTACTTGTTGCATCAAAATCGATCATTGCGATAAGTCAACGATCATTGATCTTAATTAATGTGATAAAACATCGTACATGTGCTATTAAGTTTAGTTGTTATTGTTGGATTAATATATTGCATTCCTTTAATATGCTCTTTACTAAAAAATTTGAACTTTTTCTTGTTCTTGTGTTGCGACTTTTGCTTCGAACGCCTGCTTGCGCTAAGCTTCTTTCTTATGCTAAATTAATAACTTTGATTTTCTAGAGAATCAATTAACTTCTTCTTTTTTTTCTAGATGAGTCTAGCATAAGTTGTTATAACATTTTGTTCAACTAAGTGTCGCATGTTTCTTTGCTTCCTTTATCGCTTATTTAGATAAACTAACATTGCTCAATTGTTGTTCGATTTTCTTAGAAATATCTCTTTTTATAGTGGCGTCGTTTTCTAGCGCTTTCTCGCATTTATTTACGATTTAATTTATTTATCGTTTCTTCGACGAATTAATTAAAGTCTTGAGATGCTTTATGATGTCGTCTAAGCATTTGTAAAAATTCTTTTAATTGTATTCGTCGTCTAAGTTTGTTACTAAATAAGAGTATAACGTTCTTAATTATTTCGCTCTTATAATCTCATTAAGTATTCGATTAATTTCTTGCGTAGATGCGAGTGTCTTATCTAATGATGTTTCATCTAGAACTTTCTATAACTAATTTAGGTTTTCTATCAAATAGTAGTCGTTATTCGATCCAATCTTAAGAGTGTTCGCCTCTATGTTAATTTGCTTTCTAATGTTGTTCTAGTTATTAAATATCTCTCTTAACATAACATTGATTTACTAGCGATTTATTAAATTCTATGATTAATAATCTTTTGCGAAGTGATTTGATTTGTCACATAAATAGCACGTTTTCTAGAATTTATTATTTTGCTTTTTCGTAAAGTTCTTTTCTTTACGTTGTTAAGTGAAATTCAATTTTATAAATGTAGATTCACAATAATTAAGATTACTATATTTCTAATTAAAACGAGATTCTTCTTGCTAATATTCGATCGCTAATTCAAAGAAAATTCTTGCTCTTTCTTGAAGTTGATCGTATTTTTTTTTCATAGCTTTTTTATACAACTTGTCGTCAAAATTGATAACTATTTCGATGAGATCAAACATGTCGCTAAGAGTTCTCTCATCATGCATAATTTCGTTCTTTAGATTGTTCTTAAAATTTTGTCGAAACATTGTTATAAGTGCGACATCGTTTTATTCGATTAAATTAACATATTTTTAAAATCTAATTACGTAGTTTATTGCAAAAATTCGTTAAATTAAATGCTAAATTATTTTTTTCGCAATTTGTTTCTCGTTAAATGTTTCAAAGATTCTTCGAAGCTCTTTTTTAAAATTATTGAAGTCTATGAACATCGCACGAGAGTTTTCGCTATTGTTTTTCAAATACTTTTGTAAGTTTAACTTAAGCTAATGTTAGACTCTTTCTCTAAGAAATGTCGATGCAAAAATCGTCTTTTAGTTCGCTAGAACAAGATAGAAAATAAAATAGATATTTATTTACATAAGTTAGTTCTCTAGGTTAATACGATCTTTATAATAGATATCGAGTTTATTAATCTTGATCTTGTTGTCTCTTATAATTGATAATTGACGTGATGCTAATAAGCTAGTGTTTAAGATAAAGATGCGTTGATTTAATACAAACATTCTTAGAGTGTTCAAAGTGTTACGCTACTACTTTCTAAGAAATCTTAGAGATATTAGAGAGAGTTGTATTGTTAAAGAGATTTATAGACGTCTTTAAACAATGTAAGCAATCATTTAATAACAAGAGTTACAACTAGATATAACGATAACAATAAATAAAAACTTATTTTAAGTTAAACTCGATTTATAAGAAAATCGTATCTAGAAAATCTATATACTAAAGAAGATTTTTTTTGTTCGTTATGTTCGTTGTTAAATATATCGAACTTTATTCGCTTTGTTCGTTATCAAACATGTCGAACTTTGTTCGCTTTATTTGTTGTCGAACATGTTGAATTTTGTTCGTTTTACTCGCTATCGAACATGTCGAACTCACTTATTAGCGTATCGAGCAATGTTCGTTTGTTAAGTCGTTAAACATGCAAGTAATTGTACTATATACTATAGATTACTTTGTAAAGTATATATCAATTGTAACGAACTAGGGTCGTAATAGTTAAATAGAACTATAATGTTTACAATAAGAAACTACTTGCTATAGTAGTTTTCTTAAAATTATAGAAAGTATATATAGAAAAATTATTAGAACTTACAATTTTTATAGATTATAAAAATCTTGTATACTTTACTATTATAAAGTAGCTAAACAGAAGATAGATACAATAATTAGAAAAACTTAAATAATACAAGTTTAGAATACAATATACTTTAGACAAAAATAATAGTAGAGCAGATATACTTAGCAAAAAAAGTAATTATATAGAAACAAAGAAATTGTTTAATTATAGTATATTTAAAATTAACAAAGACAAATTACTATTAGCAAACAAATATAAACTAAATACTATACTACAAATACTTCGAGATAATATAAAAGAGTTTTTAATAGAGAAAGAAAAACTTTAGATATCTATCGACAAGATCAACAAATATATAAAGAAATATTATAATAGATTACTGCAAAAACATTCGAAAGTAACAAAAATTCTTTAGCTTTTATATTAGTATTGTTAGTTCTTATAGATAAAATAAGTTGTTAAAATATATATTAAACAATATCTTAGTTGTTAGCAGAACAAATATAATACGCACGCGAGCTATAGCGAAATTTAATATTAGAAACTATCTAAATTGCTATAGAATAAAGTTACAATAAACTTTATTATTAAGTTGTTAAAGTCGACAAACTTAGCAACTAAAGATAGATATAATTTGATACTAATAATAGTTAATAAGTTTATCAAATACTTATATATTATTATATGCAAAAAGAAGTTTATCGCAGAACAACTAGAATATATTATATTAAATTAACTTATATAGTATTACAATATACTTAAAAGACTAATTAGTAACAGAGACAAACTCTTTATGTCTAACTATTAAAAAATGTTTCTCTTAATATTAGATACAAGACTTCGAATATCTACTATCTATTATTTAATTACAAATAGTTAGACAAAAAGAACAAATTAGAGTTTTAAACAGTATCTAAGATACTATATTAATAATACTTAAAGTAATTGAGTATTACTTCTATCTATAATACAACTAATACTCAATACAAAGATTTCGAATATTACTAAGATAACTTTATTCTTTGTTAACTATAGCAAAAAATTAAATTTCTTTGAAGAAGAACGCACGTATTTGTCTACGCAATCAGCTATTAAAAGAGTAACAATACTAAAAAAGATACACAACAATATCTCAAAAATATAGAAAAAGTCGATTAAATATTAAAATAGAAAACAAAAAACAGTATCTTAGTTAAAAAAGAGAAATAAAATATATCTTTTTACAAAAAATCTTAAAACAAGAAAGCTAAGCAAGAAATTAAATTATATTAAAATCGAATTGTTTCTTGTTAAGAAGACTAAAAAATCAATTAACTATAAACTCGATTTATCTAAGAATGTTAGAATATTTTTAGTATTCTATATTTTATTGTTAAAGTCAACAAATTTAATTATATTTTTATAGAATATATTTTATTTCTATTTGCAAAAAGAAAATTAGTTCGAGGTCGAGAAAATTTTATAACAAAAAGATTAGAAGTATCTTATTAAGTAGAAAAAATACTTTATCTCAGAAAATATATAAAAATCAGAGAAGAATCTTAATTGCTGTCGAAATCTTCTAAAGAAGTTTTATTAAAACAAGATATAAAAACAATATTTTAATTTTAATTAGTCGAAAGCTAAAACTATTCGAACAATATATTAAATAGCAACTTGAAAATCTTTGTAACAAACTTGACAAAGTATACTTTATTTATCTTTAGATTATTAATATTCTTTTATTCTATTACAATTATTTCTTTTTTTTTATTCTTTAGAAAATTTAGCTGTTTTTCTAGTCGACTCAGTTTTGTACGCGTATTGCGTACTTCTTTCTTTAAGTGTATTTGCTCTTTATAAATTTGTTTAATCGATATAGAAAAAATTGTTAAATTACAATTACAATTAGATTGTATATACTTTATATATTTTTCAAAATTATTATTTATACAATAGATTTTATCAGATATTATACAATTACAACAAGAATGCATTGCTAGAGATATCGAATTCAGAGCATTAAGAAAATCTTTCTTTCGAGAGAAAGAATTTCTGATATTAATCTTTTTTAAAGATATAGTAAGAAGATATTGAGTTTCGAAACAAAAATTCTAAAAAAGAAAAATAGTATTATAAGCTTATTAAAGCTATATTAGTAATTTAGATTCTACGTTTTTAAACAAATCTGCTATTATATTTGCTATGCTCGAGAAACAAACAATCTAAGTATAATATTTGCTATATTCGACAAGCAAGCATTGCAAGCAATTATGCTCGCATTGCTCGACAAACAAGCAAGATAAACAATTAGTATTTTCTTAGTATATAGAAACTAGAATACGACTCTTTTATAGATTGTGTTTAATTTATTATAGATTTTTACTTATTGTTACTCTAATTTATCGAATCTTTTTTAAGATTTATTAAATATAGAAACTATCTATAGTTGCAAACTCTTATTATTAAGTAATTGCTTGCATTATTTGAAGACGTCTATAGATCTCTTTAATAGCACAATCTACTCTAATATTTTTGTAGAAAGTATTAGCGTAATACAATTGTATTTTTTTCAATATTTAAAATATACAACAATTGTATTTTCTTAAATATTTAGAATATATAACAACTATATTCTCTTTAGTATTTAAAATATACAACAATTGTATTTTTTTTAATATTTAGAGTATATAACAACTGTATCTTCTTTAGTATTTAAAATATATAACAATTGTATCTTCTTTATAGATTAATTGTTAAATTAGATTTTAATTTTAACTTTTGGAATTAATTTAATTCGACAATTCCAATATTAGAAACTAATTTAAATATCAATTTTTTAAGAATTAAATTAAATCAAATTAATTCGGTTTTCGGTTTCAACTTTTAAAATTAAATCGACGTTAAAAAATACTAAAAATTGATTTAAATCGACTAGTTTTAATATATTTTAAACTATTTTAGTTATTTATTATAATAACTACTAATATGTATTATATTTATATATTACTTTTGTTAAAATATTGCGTTTTTAAAAAATTACTATTTATATAATTCGATTTTTGATTTTAATATTAGAAATTGATCCGATTCGACAATTTTAACATTAGAGATCGAATTAACTTTTGGATTTCAACTTTTGGAATCAACTTAATCTGATTCGAATCGAATATTCGATTTAAACTTGATAATTTAATCCGACGCAATTAGTCTACTTCTTTAGTATTTAGAGTGTACAATAATTGTATTTTTTTAAATATTTAAGATATACAATACTGTATAGACTGATTGCGCAGAACCGAATTTATTATATAATTGTATTAAGATTCGAGTTTCGGTTTTAATATTACAAGCTTAATTAAGCTGTATCAGTAATTTAGATTCTATATCTTTAGAGCAAATCTATTATTATATTTGATATACTTAAGAAGCGAGCATTCTAAATATAATATTTAATATATTTGATAAGCAAGTATTGAGAGCAATTATATTTGCTATACTCGACAAATAAGCAAAGCAAACAATTAATATTCTTTTAGTATATAGAAAACTAAATACGACTCTTTTATAAATTGTATTTAATTTATCTTAAGTTTTAACTTATTGTTACAACTACTTAAATTGCAAACTTTTGTTATTAAGTAATTGCTAGTATTGTTTGAAGACATCTATAGATCTCTTTAATAATATAACTATTTCTAATATTTTTGTAAAAAGTATTAGTATAATACTTTAAATACTCTAAGAATATTTGTATTAAATTAACACATTTCTATTTTAAATACTAGTTTATTAGTATTATATCGATTATCGATTATAGAAAACAACAAAATTAAAATTAACAAACTCGATATCTACTATAAAGATTATTTTAATCTAAAAAACTAACTTATATAGATAGATATCTATTTTGTTTCTTATTTTGTTTTAGCAAATTAAAAGACAATTTTTGTATTAATATTTTTTAAAGAAAGAATTTAATATTAATTTAAATTAAATTTATAAAAATATTTAAAAAATAATAGCAAAAATCTTTGTACAATATTTACAGACTTTAATAATTTTAAAAAAAAGTTTCGAATTTTTTTTTAAATATTTAACAAAAAACGAATTGCAAAAAAAATAATTTAGTATCTAATTTAACAAATCTTTGTAGCAAATTATATAGTTAGATTTTAAAAATATATTAATCTAATTAAGTAGAACAATATTGTACTTATAACAATATTACGACAAAATCTAAAAAATAATTTAAAATACAAAATTATATATAATAAGAGAATTCTTAGCAAAATATTTGATTTTATTAAAGTAGCTATCGATCTCGACAACAAATTATAGAAAAAAATTATAGAAAAAAAATACAATTAATCTCAAGAAGAAACAAAAAATTTCTTTAAATTAACAATTAAATATTAGCAGAAAAAATCTTGTTCTAATTAGAAATACAATAATTTAAACTATTAAAAATCTATATCTATAAAACTAAATTCTATTTAATAATATAAAAAAAAATCTAGAGAAAAGCAAAATAACAAATTCTAGAAAACGTACTATTTATATAGCAAATCAAATTATTTTGCAAAAGATTATCAATTATAAAACTTAATAAATTGTTAACAAATTAATACTATATTAAGAGAGATATTTAATAGTTAAAACAATATTAGAAAGCAAATCGATATAGTAACAAATATTTTCGAGATTAAATTAAACAACAACTTAGACTGACTGTCAGATCGGATTTCGATTCCAACTATTGGAATCAACTTGACTCGACAATTTTAACATTAGAAATCGATCTAAAATTCGAGTCAATTTCTACTTTTTTAAAATCGAATCGAATTGTCAAGAAATCGAAAATTATATTATTATATTAAGAGTTACTATTTTAAAATCTGAGTAACTATAATATGTTATCGAAATTACAATTTGCTATATTATTAGATTATAATTACTTGTTAGTATAAAATCTTGTTTTATTTATTTTATACTTGCATTACTCTTTTGTATTATTGTTTTATTTTAGAAATTTTTTCTTTAAACTACTTAGAAATATTGTTTATACTATTCTCGATTACAAAATATTTGATTTTTCAAAAATTTCTAGTTAATAGTTGTCTTTATTCGAAGATAATTCTAGTAAATCTATTTTTTGCAATTTGCTATCTAGTACTTTATATCTTAATTAATTTGCGAGTCAATTCGATTGAAATTTTAATTGTATATTTAATACTAGAAAAAGAAAGCTTTAAAAAATTTTAAAAAATTTTTTAAATAATTTTTTATTACTTAAACTAAAAGACGAAAACACAATATATTAAGTAAAATGCAAATACTAAGATTTAATTTAAAGAATAATAATTATATACTACAATTAATAAAAGTATTTTGTACAAGACTCAAAATAGACTTGTTTATTTATATTAGATTAAAAAAATTAATACTAAAATATAATCTAAGTTTTAAAACAAATATATTTAAATAGTCTCAACTATTAATAACTTGTCAAAAATTGTTTGCAAAAGTTGTTAAAAAATATTAAATTATTCTATTGTATACAATTATTTAAATATATTAAATATAAAGAAATATCTTTAATTTGCGTTTTGTTTAAAACAAAAAAGATCTCGATTACAATTAGTAATCGATCTAGTCTTTATTTACGTAAATTATTGTTAGTAATACAAATAAATAATGCAAAACTAATATATTAATAGAAGAAAAGCTATATCGATTTGTTATTCTTTAATTAAGATAATTAAAAAAATCAACTATACAAAATATTTGTTAATTTAAATCTATCTTTTCAAACTATTAATAATCCAAACTTTCGAAAACTATTAGAAATACTTTAATTAAATCTAGTACTTCTAGATTGTATCAAACTATTAAAATTGATTTTTACAAATTTCGATTAAATTTGTTACAAGATTAAATTAAATCTAAAAAAGTCTTAATATATTTCTATTGTTTTAGATATATAATCTAGTTCTTAAAAAGTTGTCTATCTTAAAGTATTAATATATTATATCGATATTATATTTTAATATCGCAAATATCTTATTAAATTTATTTCTCTTAATATCGAATATATAGATTGACAATTAATATTAGAGTTTATAAAAATATTGAAATTCTTTAAAATTAAGAACAAATTTCTTAAAATTATTACTAATAATACAAATAATAACAGTATTTTTAAAGACAAATTTAATAGAGTTTTAAATTAACAAGAATTTTAATAAAATAAACAACAAAATTCTATTTCTTATTTAATCTATATTATTAATTTAATAGCTTAAAACTTTATTGCAACTCTTAAATTAGAAACAATTGTTAATAATATTGTTCTTTAATTAAAGAATAAACAAGTTTAGAATATTGCAAAAAATATAGATTTATTTATTGTAATTAAAAAGATATTTGTTTGTATAATAATACAAAAAGATAATATATTTGCTAAATTTTATTTAGATTTGCACTCTTATTGTTGCTATTAATAACTTGTCTTAGTATTTAATTTGTTTTAGAGTTTTTTAAAAACAAAAAAATAAAAAATCTCGAAAACTAATACAAAATATTTGTATTTGTTAAAATTCTATCTATTTGATACTTTGTTGTACATATTAACTACGCAATAATATTAATCTTTAAATAGAGAAATATTCAAAAAATCAAAAAATTCAGTATATTCGACTAGACAAAAACAAGTAGCAATCGATTTAATTGCTTAACAATATATTGAATTTTTTCTATAAATGTACTTTTATAGTTTCTCGAACAATTAATGCTAACATTTATTTAAAATTTTAAGTATTTAATGTAGTATTTAATTATTTTAATTATTTAAAGAAAATTATAACAAATTATAGTTGTTCTTTAAGAGAGATTATACTAAAAGTTTGTAAAAAAGCTTTGACAAAACTTGTTAAATATTATTCGAAAACAAAAAAACTTAATAAAATATTATACAATCTTATTAATATTTTAAATTCTACGCAAAAATTAAGTCTTTACAAGATATAAGACAAAAAGAATAATAATAGTTCTATAAACTACAAAACAAAATATTAGACAAAATTTAAAATCTATTTTCGACATTATTATAATTTAGCTGCTATTTTAAAAGCGAAAGTACAAAAAGCAAATATTGTTAAAAAGATAATACAATATAATAATATATTTAATCTTTAGTTAACTTTTTTTATAGTCTGGCGCAAATATTGTAAGATTCTTACTTTAACAATCTTAATATTTTTGTTCGACTTAAAACAAAGACAATCGATATCTTCGCGCTATCTTAAGTTAATACAAATAATTAGAGATATTTTTTCTTGTTCAGTGTTATCAGTAGATATTGAACGAATTTTTAGTTTTTCTCGAAAAATATATTAATAGAATCGATCTCAAATAAGTTTGCAAACAGTCGAACAAATTATAATAATTAAATACTATAATTGTACTATAAATTTAAATTTAGAAAAGACTATTGTCGAATTGTAAAATATATATTGCAAAGTACAAGATAATAATTAGCAAATTAATAAAAGTAAAATTTTTTTTCAAATAAAGTTCGAGATTGTTTTAAGTAAATTTTATTTATAGCTAAATTATTGTACAGGAGATTTTATATTTATAATATTATTATAAATAAACAAATATTATTAGCAATAATATAGATAGATAATACATTTAAAATAACTAGATACTTAATATTGTATTAAATTAATATTTTTAACTTTTTAAGAATTATATTATCTCTAATTTTAATATATATTTAAATATAATAAGATTAAATAATTAAATCTCGATAACTTAGTAATAGCGCGTTTAGTTTCTTGTAATAATAACGCGCAATCTATAATATTGTTTAAAATAGCATTATAATGCTATTTAAGATTATACTATAAATTGCATATTATTAGTATAAAAAATTAAAAAGATAGAAGTTTAAATCTCTTTTAAGATACAATAATTTTCTTTTTGTGCAATCTTCTATAAAATTATATAGAACAAGATTGTCAAGCTCTTTAATTAGAAATATTAAGTCAATAATTTAACTCTAATTATTTGGATAATCTAAATATATAATTATAATACACTTTTTGATTATTATATTTAATAGAAAAGAATACAAAAAATATATATAGCAAAACAATATACTTAATAGATAATACAACAAGATAATACAAATAATAAAATACAATAATTAAAATAGCTTAAATTCTTAATTTCTTGCTAACTATTTCGAATTTTAATATAACAAAGATATTTGAATATTAATTTTATTACTACTTATTATAGTAAAATTCTAGATTCTATATTAATTGTTTTAACAATTGCAAATTCTTAGACTTAATAATCTTGCAATTAATATAAATAGCAAGAAGATTGCTATCTAAATATATAAAGCAAAACATTAATATATACTATATAAAAACAATAATAATACAAATAGATAATATATTTACTAGAAAAAAAGTCGATTATAAAATTCTTAATAATTTTTTGAAAAACTAATAAAATTAATATTTAAATTCGATATTCTTTATTGTTTTCTCTGTTAATAACTTTATTTTGCAAGATTTTGCAAACTAATTTTGCAAAAAATATTTTCGAAATTAATAAATTATTAGTCTTCTAATATTTGCAAATTTTATATAAAGCTACTGTTTCGAATTTGTATTTGCGCTTCTTCTATATTACAAATACTTAGCTAATAATAGCTTAATATATTATTTCTTTGTATTATCTTTTGTATATTAGAAACTATTTTAATCGATTTTTTTTCTTTGTTACAATTAACTTGCGTTGCTATATTTTTTCGCAATTTCTTGTCTTCTGTTTTACGAACTAAATTAAGTATATTAGCAATACGTAATATATTAAATATATTATTCGAATATATTATTAATTTGTTTAATTCGAGTTATTAGAGTTTTAGAGCAAAACGTATTGTTAAATTAAGAATTTTTAATACTAAATAAAAGAATTAACAATATAGAATACAAGAATTAACAAGTCTTGCAATTAAGTATTTAATAGATAATACAATAGAATAATACGCAACAAATACGTATACTTATATTCGATTTCAATAATTAAAAAGTATATATTATACAATAATTAATATAATAGATATAATTATTTTTAGTTGTAATAACATTAAATAAAAATAATATTTAAATTCTAACTCTAATATTGAGCGCATAAATTTATCTTATAATTGCAACAACTTTTTTGTTCAAATATTATATATTAATTAATATATTTAATACTATCTATTGTTTTAATTTATATAATTAATATACAAATTTGTTTTGTATTATCTATATATATTATTATTAAAACTAATCAAAAAAATAAACTTTCTAAGATCGAATTTCTTCTTATTTAGAAATTCGAATATTGCTAAATAGCTAATATTATACTATTAAATAAAAGATTTGCTTTGCATTATTTATATATATTATCTTTAAAACTAATTTAAAGCGCAAAATATCTATCTTATTAACTCTTTTGCAAATTATTGTTAATAGAAATTGTATTGCAATATAAATTAAAAATAAAAAGCTATTTTACAAAAAACAAAATATTGATTGTATAATATTTTACAAATATCTAATTAAGTTGCAAACAACAATTGTCTTTAAAAAAGTTTTTAAACAAATTTAAATTAATATAGAAAAAAACATTAGAAATATAATAGCTAATAAAAAAGTAGAAAAAGAACTATATAGTAATATATTTAAATAATATATATATATTTAAAGAGCTAATTATATTGTAGCGCAATACTTTAAAATCGAACTAATAAAAAAAATTAGAAACAAAAATATTGCAAAATAGACTAAAATTAATACTTTTGCTATACAAATAATCTTAGAAAGTAAAGATATAAATATAATACAATTTTTTAATATTTAAGTATATATAAAGTCTAATATAAATAAAATAACTAATTTATATATTAGTCTAATTCTAATTAGTTCGAATTAAGCAAAAATATAATTAAATATATAATATTAATTATCGAAATAATTTAACAACGCATTCTATATTATAAAGAGTTTGATAAGTTAAAGAAAGTATACAATTTAGATACAATTAACAAATTTAAAAAATTTAAAGATACTTTTGCAAACAATAAAAACGTTGTAGATTGCAAAATATCTAATTCTTTAAAATCGATAAATAACAATTCTAAAAACTTAGTTAAAATTAATAATAATAGAGAAAATATAAGATAGAAGAAGACAAAAAATAATACAAAAATAATAGATAACAAGTATAGAGATATAGAGTACAAAGATAATAATAATAATAACAAGAGCAAAAACAATAATAATAATGCTAAGAATAAAGTTAATTACAAGATTGTAGAAATCTCGAACTAGTTAATAGTATTAATAAGTTTAAATATATTATCTAAATATATTACTATACACTTTTCGATAAAATATAGAATCGAAGTTTATTAAGAGACTATAATAGTTGTAATCTATTTACTATATAAATATTAAATAGTTTATATATATTACTTTACTATATTACTATAGAATCTTTAAATAAAAAAATAATAAAATTTAAAATCTAATTTATATTTATATTTATCAGAAATTGTTACTAAATAACTTTATCTCTTAACAATTTAAATTAGTTTTTTTGAATCGATTTTCGATTTTAACTCTAGAAATCGATTCGATTTGACTCAATTTTCGATTTTTGTAAGATACGAGTGCGCCTGCTCCTCGCTGGCGCACTAAGATATAAAAGACGTAAGATATAATAGGCTTGTATTACTATGTCCCAACTATATAAGATAGATAGTAGTAGAACTAATTGTTGAAGAACAACAAGAAACGGGCTTTCTCTCTATCTAATACTTGCTATAATATACAAGTCTGTTTTTCGCTATCTAATTAGAAAGAGATACTATACTATTTGAGATTTCTATAGATACTCGAGATTATGTGCTCTGCTATACTTTAAGATACTAGCGCGTCGAAAACGCTATAATATTACAGTTATCTTTTCTCTTAGAGTATTGATCTTTAGTAATATAAGAAACTGTATTAGTCTTATTAAGACAAAGACGTCTGCTAAATATTAGTGTTGCAAAAGTTTGTTAAAAATCTCTCTAAATCTCTTTGAAAGTTAAGAGAAAAAAAGTTTTCTGTTTGATAGAAATAAATTTATGCTTTAATTCAATACAATTTGTAGAACAATATAATAACAACAATAATAGTCTATAATATATTATTGTTTTGTTGTTTGTTGTTGTTAAAATTCTAAATAGAATTTAAAGTAAAGTTAGTATTGCGCAGACGCTAGATAAACTATAAATATAGATATTGTTGTTTCTTTTTTCTTTTCTTTCTTTCTCTCTATATTTTTTTTAATTGTAGTTGCTTTATTGTTGTAAATAAATTGTCGCAGAGACAACAATATATAAAGCTTATATATATAGTGCAAATCTCAAATCAATAAGTTTTTCGCTTTTTTTTTTTTTGTTTCTTCAACTACATCTTTTGAGAGACTAAGAGAATAGAAGAATAAACAATCTTAATATTTTATTGTTTGCAATACTAATATATTATAGTCTATAATAATCTCTTGTATATAACTTGTATAAACAAGCATATATGCGTTTGCAAAGAGAAGAGTATCTATATTTGTTGCAGAATTTTTTATTACAAATTAAATTGCTATATTGCAATAAGTTTTATTTGTACTTACAATACAACAATTGCTAATATTTATTAGTTTGTTGAATACTTTCAAAATTGTATAAAGAATCTTGTTATCAATTATTGCAAAAGACTCGAGATAAAAGACACAATTACTAGACAAATAGAATATATACAAAAAAATATAGTTTGCGCGATAAAGAGTTGACAACGCAATAGAAAATTTATTTTATTAACAACAAATCGAACTCAATTTTGTATTTAACAATTTAAGCGAGATTTAATTTTTGCTCAAGAATATTAGATTGAGCTTGAACAGAAATTTGCAAAAACAAAGATAACTTAAAATAAAACTCTTGCTAAGATATAGCAGCTAATCAATTTACTTTTTGAAAAAATATTAAAAATAAATATTTTTGTTTGCTCTTCGATATCTTACTAATATATATTCAGAATTTAAAACAAAATAAAAACAAAAACAAGAATAGATTGTTGATAAAAACAAAGAAAACAGAATTAAAACAAATTGTCTCTAAATTTGTTGTCGATCTAAATAGAACAAATTCGAAAAAAAAATTTGCAAAGTTTTACAACTTTGCAACAAAATCTTTTAGCAACTCTAAGTTGTCGACAAAATTGTTAGATAAAAATATAATAAGTTTTTATTTCGATTTTGTTTGCGTTTCGCTCGTTTATATATTTTTAAAAAAATAGAGAATACAAAGATATATACAAGCAGCAAAAACAAGTCTGTAACAAAAACAAAGAAAATTGTACAAAATAGATTTTTTGCAATCTATCTTTCTCGAGATAATATAAGTATTTTAGACAATTTCAAAGACTTATCTATAATTAATTTTAAGAAATTTGATAATTTATTTTCGAATAAGTTCGAGAATTGTTTTTAGTTGTTTTAAACCAAATTTAATAAAATGTTAGAAACTTGCTAAGTTGTTGCAGTACGTTGTCGACTAACAAACAATAGTAGAGTAGCTTTGTTTTTAAGCTATATTTTAAGCATTTATATTAAAAGAAGCAATTCTATTATTTTTGATATCTTGTATAACAAAATAAAGAGATCTTTCTATATGACTTAATTGTACAACAGCAATACAATAACAATTGCGCAATATTCTATCGAGCAGATTATTGTTAATATAATTGTTGTTGTTGCAATATATATTGCGCTATCTTTTTTGCTTTCGTTTGTTGTGCGTTTGTTTTTTAAAGTTTTTTTGCAATTTATCGACATTATCTAGAGACTCTTTCCTTAGCTATTAATTGTATTTTTTGTTTTAGTTTATCTATTTAATCTTATATTATATTTGTTTCTTTAACTTAGTCTTGTCTAGAATTTTTTTAATCTTTTATTAGATTTTGTTGTTAACAAGTTTCGAAACTTGCAATATCTATTTTGTTTATTAATTGTTAGCGCAATACAAATATAGCTTCAGAAATAAAATATAAAAAGTATTATAAATTCGATAGATATTAAATAGAATAAGATAATAAGTTTGTATTTTAATTTTATTCTTAATTCTAAACAATTTAATATATTTGTGCAATATCTTTTTGCTAGATCTTTTTTGTTTTAAATTTCTAATTAAGAGTATAATTAATTTTTCTACAGCAAAACTCTTTAACTTATATTTTTTATTGTAGTACTTCGTTTGTTGTGCAACAACGTTTTTAAGATACTTTGCTAAAACTTTTTTTAAATTATAAAGTTGTTTTACGCGTTTCTACGTCGATAGTATTTTTTTTTTAGTAAAATTGTTTTCAACTTTATAGTAAATCTTCAAGTAATAATTGTATATCAAATAGAACAACAAAATTTTAACTAAGACGTAATAACTATTATTGTAGACAAATTCTATTATTAACAATAGATTTGTTTATTTTGTCTGTTTAGCGTTAATATAAGTACAAAGATAGTATTTAAGAGTTTAATTTTGTTGTTCGATTAAGCTATTTATCTAAAAATAAAAAACAATACTTAATTGTTTTCTAATTTGTGTATAAAAATATACAGCAAATTAGAAGATACTAGTAAAGACAGATTTTTTGTTACTTACTATATTAGTTGGCGTTTCGAAATATAAAACAATTTTATCGAAAAATATTTTTGCTAGTTCTACAATATCGATTCTAATAATTACAGATATATATCTAATTATTTTTGTATAGCAATCGACTACTATAAAAATCGAGTTATATACAACTTTATAGCGTTTGCTTAACAATAAGTTTGTTACAAAGTTTATAATAATTTTCTTTTATAGCTTCTTTGCAATAGATAAGAATCGAAGCTTATTATACAACTTATAATAAGAAATTTTGATATATTAGTAGATATTATATATTTTAATATATATTTTTATTTGTTTAATGTAGACAAATCAAAAATACTTTTTCTAAAATAAATTTAGAATTTTCTCGATTTCAAAATGTTTTGTCAAAGAGTTGTTATAGTTTTTGCAAATTAACTTTTTTTTAATAGCTATATTTTCTAAAATATAAAGCAATTTGTTATATCTAACAAGATTTTTTTGATCTAAAGTTTATATTTTTTGCTTGCAGTAAAATAATATTTCGATTTCAATTTGAATCTTTTCAATTTAAATATTTTTAATTTAAAAATTCTTTATTAAGAATTTTATTAATCTCTGAGATTTTTTATACAATTTCTCTAATATATTTTTAACTACTTTTCTTAAAATAACAATCTAAATATTAGTTAGTTAAAGCAAAAATACTAGTTTTTTAAAAAATTTCTTTCTATTTTATAATTGCGAAATCTTTGCGCTACTAGTAGATATTTCTGCTAATTGTAATATAAGAGTCAAATTATCTGATATCTTTTGCTTGTTTTGCGTTAGCAACTTTCTATTAGACAACAGTGCTAGCTTATTTTAAAATACAAAAGTTAGATTATCTAATATCTCTTGTTTGCTTTGCGTTAGCAAATTTTTGTTAAACAACAATATTAGTTTGTTCTGCAATATCGACAGCAATCTTGTATTTAACAACAAAATCTCTTTATAATTAAGATATCTCGATAGTCTATTTGTCGAATTTTTCTTATTTAAACAATAAAAGATTTCAAAATTATAGACAACTAACTTAAGCGCTTAACAAGTTTGTTTTAAGTTTAGTTTCTTTTAATCTATAAATCTTCTAAAATTATTGTAATTCGATTATATCTCGATAGAATAAGCATTGTTTTCTAGATAGTATTTTTACTGCTTAAAAGCAACTACAATAGTTAGTAGTTTCTAATTATATATCTTATAATTTTGTTTTGTTAAAATTATCTTTTGCGATTAGAATATTATCGAGCGTTAATTTTTGTTGTTATTTTGTTAACTTAGAATATTCGCAACTGCAAAGTTAGACGCGTTAATTTTTACTCTTATTTTTTTGTTCGAATTGTAGTAACAAAGTAGTAGAGCCAATATAAAGATATCGCAAAGTTGACAAAATGTCTGCTCTACTTTATTTAATTAAACAAAAGAATTAAATTTCTTGTTATTCTTACTTTTTTTTAATAGATTAATAAGAAGAACAACTTTTTTCGAATAGCAATATATAAAGTGCTTATAAAAGTTTACGAAGTTTAGAAATATTTGAAACTTGCAATAAGTTTTTGATTTAAATTATTTTTTAATTTTTTTAATTTTTTTCGAATTTATCTATATATCTTCTAGAGATACAATAAAGCTTAGAAATTTAATTTTAATAGTATTAAATTTATATTTCTTTAGATTGATATATAGCAAATATTTGCAAAAACGTTTTAGTATTTATCTAATATAATATTAGTGTTTTGCTAGATTATTGCTATATACAAATATATTGTAAAGCGTGCCTCGCAGTGCTAGGCCTGCTTCGCAATAGCGTGTTCAACGTACGTCAGTGCGTGCTTGGCAAAGGATCGCGCGAACTAGATTCAAGCAAAACTAGTATTGAGTCAACGAATATTGTCTGCGTATCGCTCTCTCTTGATAGCAAACGAGAAAATATCTTATAGGAGGCGAGATTTTTCTCGCACTTGCGTTTCTTAGCAATTAGTTCTACTACGAATGCTATTATTATTATTATATATACTATCTAACTTAACTTGCTTGACTACGCAGCTTTATTTAAAGAGATAGTAACTACTTTACAATTCTAATTGTTTTGTCTGAACGAAGTTGCTCAATTAGAAGCGATAGTTAACAAATTATCAATAATTTGCTTTCGCAAACGTATTCAGAGATCGATTAATTCTTAGAATATTACTGATAATTAGTTGCGTAAAAAAACTTACGCAGATAACATATCTTAAAAATTAGACAAAAATAATTATTTTAATACTAGTATAGCTGTTAATTAGAGCAAAGAAGATATCGAAATATCTAATTTTGAAAACAAATCTATATTGTCTATCTCGACAAATACTATTATATAGCATATTAATAATGCGAATATATTGTAGCTTCTAAGACTTAAAATTGAGCTTGCAACTACAAAGCTTTAGCTCGCACAATATATCGATAGTTATTGTTGCAAATATAGCAATAATTACTATCGATTCGATTAATGCAAGAAGACTAATCGCGTTAAGAAGTTGTCGATACAAGAGTATATTAATTACACAAGTTTAGTATTGAAAATGATATAGCCTGAAGCAGAACAAATAAAAAGTGGTTAGAAATTTGATTTAAGAATTGTAAAAATTATATTTAGAATAATCTTGCAAACTATTTTAATAAAGAATCGAAAATACTTTGAACTATATTATATTTTATAGAAAAGCAATATAATTAATAGCGCAGATACGTACAAAAAATACATAATAAGAATAAAGAAATTATCTGAAACTATTTTCTTCAATATATTAAAGAATTTCTTAGTATATTCGAGATTTGCAATATAAAAATTGAACTTAAGCTCGAAAATACAAAGCAACAATCTTATTAAGAGATTAAGAAGTTTGCTATCTATTTGAACAATCTATATTTGCAACTTAAGAAGTTAGTTATTGATAGCAAAAAGATACGAAATCTAAAAAACAAGTATATCGACAAGATTTGTCAGAAAATGCTTTGTTAGCAATATAGCTATATTAGTATTACGCAAATGCATAATAGATTTATCGAAATCAAACAACATCTACAATTAATTGAGAAGCTATTAAGATTAAACAATATCTCTTATATTGTAGAAAACTCTAAGAAATATAATAGAGAAAATCGATCTTTGCGCGAGCAAGATAATTTGTTTAGCACAATTGACAATACAAACAACTCTATTATATCGATTACTAAAACTACTATAACTATATAGATTAGAGATAGTATTAGCAATAATTAGCAAGACAAAAAAAATTGTTAGATATTTGTCAAAAAGAAATATATTGTATCTATTGATTACAAATACTATATATACAATTAAATAGATTACAAATTAAATAACTCTATATATTTGCAATATTAAAAGTAAATAGAAAAACAAAACAAGAGTAATATATTTTTGAGAAAAATTAAAGTCTAATGTTTGTTGCTACAATATTAGACGTAAAAAGTTAGAAACAACAAATTAGAGTATTAATCTAAATAGTATTTGTTAATATATTATATAATATATACGAAGTCAAATATTTTATTAATTTAGAAGCTAAAGAGAATTTTATTTTGCAATTTTTTGTTAAAAACGCGCAGCTATTTAAAGATATCTCTTTGTTACTGTAGATACAAATTATTAATAGTTGTATTGTTGTCTTATATAAGACGCAAAAGCTTTCTATTGCTATTATCGATAATAAAGAAATACGCAAAAGCAATTGCTCTAAATTCTATGTTATTAATATACAAGACTATAAAATAATTCTCGAACTATCTTAATTCAAGAAAGTTAATTCGAATATACAATAATCGAATTGTATCTAAATTTATTAAGATAGTCTTGCTAAGCAATTGAAGAAAAATATTCAGATAGTTAATTCTGAAAAATTTGCACAATTTGCTATATTTGTTTTTAAGAATTATAACGAAGTCTATATTGCGCTTTTGTATTAAATACTATTTTCGAAAAAGCTTTTAAGATATGCAAGAAAAAAGACTACAAAATGCGATATATTTTAGATTGAAGAGCTAGTTGTTTCGAATCAAATTAAAAAGATTATAAAGATATTTTCGAAAGAGCTTTTAAACGCATTTAATACGTATAATTAGATAGAGCATTTAATTGATTTTGTAAAGAACAAAATATTGTGTACAGAATACGTATATAATATATTGCAAAATAAATTAATTGCGATACAAGAATATTTTGCAAACGCGTTGAAGAAAAACTAAATATATTTTTTAAATAATTCTATCGAATCTTTAGTATTGTTTGTAAAGAAGTCAGATAATAGTTTGTATCTTTATATAAACTATTGCGAATTTAATAAGATTACTATTAAGAATAAGTACTTTCTTTCTTTTTTTTCAAAGACGCTTAAGCGCTTTGCAAATACAAAACGTTTTATTAAAATCAATATATACAATATATATTATTATATTCGAATTTGTTAAAGCAATAAATAAAAAACAGCTTTTTGTATTTAATATAGACAATTCGAGTATCAAATTATACTTTTTAATTTTGTTAACGCTTCTGCTATCTTTTAATCTTATGTAAATTGCGTACTAAAGTTGTATATTAATATTTGTTGCGTAATATATCTAAATAACGTGCTTATTTACTCGAACTCGAAAAAGCAGTATTAAGAGAATATTTGCAAGATGCTTTGCGCACTGCTTGAGCATCGATTGTATACAAAGCTATCAAAATACGTATTTAATTGCGACGAGATAATTTTTCTAGAATTTGTAATTAAAAAGCAAGATATTCAAATAAAGCAAGCTTGTATCAAGACTATTCAAAAATAATCTAAATCAAAGTTAGCAAAAGATATTTTTGTATTTCTTAAATTTGCAAAATTCTATCAACGCTTTATTTGCGAGTTCTCTTAAATTATAGTATCTTTGATTGATCTAACAATAGATGCAAAGAAAAATAAAGCATGTTTGCAATTTATATATACTAAGAAAGCGAAGAAAGCTTTTGAGATACTTAAAATTGTCTTTATTACTATTTCTATTCTAGAATACTACAATTGAAGTGCTTCTCTTTGTGTAAAGATCGATGCGTCGAATTGTAAAACAGAAGACGTGCTTAATTAGCTTAGCAAAAAAACGCAATAGCATTCTATTGTATTTATTAGCTACAAGTTTAAAGAATCTAAAGTTTGCTAAAATACGCACAATAAGAAGCTTTATGCTATTGTGCTAGCTTTCAAGCTTTGAAAATATTATCTATAAAATAGCAAACACGTTATTTGCGTAATTACAAATTATAACAATCTTTGTTACTTTATAATTACAAAGAAGCTTTCGATTAAGCAAGTTTGCTAAACTAAGAAATTAGCTACATTTAACTTTAATATAGAATATTGCAAAAAAAAGCTTAATTTCGCAGATACGTTGTTAAGAAGATCTAATATTATAAAATTCGATAATAGCAAGAATAATAATAACAATTTTCTATCTATCTTGCGAAACAAGCTTTGCAACCTAAAATATTAATCGGAATTGCAGAAAGATAAAGATATTTCTGCTATAGTTAAACTTGTAGCTTTAATAGCGCAACTAAATAATACTACTATTGCAGATACTTAAATTATAAATCTAAATAAGAAAGTTTTCGAAAGATTATGCAATATTCTAGATTCTGCGTTGTTTCGACTTTTGATACAATAAATTGCAGAATCGAAGAAGTTCTTTGCTAATTTGAAAGAATCGATAATAGCGTAGTTGCAAAAACTACAATAGAAGGACGCTTTTATTGTAGAGAAACAATAGCGTCAAAGATTTGCAAATAAGCAGAATAAACTTTCGAAATAAAATATCGAAGAGAATAAACTGCTATGTCGAGATCTCGCAGTCTATGTTCCAAAAAATGTAGCAACAAGAAATAAAATCTTTTGTACGTATTACAATAATTCTATGTTCGAGTATTTTATATATTGGCGAATCGAAGATGCGATACAATAAAAGTATTACTAATCTAGTATAGTTAAGAAAATTAATAAGTATATTTGTATCTGTTCTAATTGTTAACGTACGCGTATTTACTATTATAAATTGTATAAAGAACTTAGCTCGATATTTTCTGAAAATTTGTAATTCTTCGAAACAATAATAATAAACTTTATTACAAATATATTGTCTACAAGAGATTTATATACTAGAAAGATTAATAATGCGATTTTGATACTAATTAACAAGTTAATTAAGTACGCAATCTATATTGCAACTATTAAAGAGCTTGACGCAAGAGACTTTGCAAAGCTTTTATAAAGAGAGTTTGTATGTTATTATAAAATAATGCGTAATATTATTTTCGACAAAGATTTGCTTTTTACGAACTATTTTTGATCGATGTTGTGCTAACATCTAGATGCAAAGCGTCAACTTAGTATTGTATTCTATTTGCAGATCGATAATTAAACAAAAAGACAAAATTAGATCTTAAAATATTATCTGCGTATTTACTGTAATTATAGATAGAATAATTGGCTAAAGCTGCTATCTATAACTGCGTTCGCATATAATAATAGTATTTACTTAAGTATTGAAAAAGCTTTTTACAAACTATTAGCAGACTATATTGTAGACTTCGCAAATGCGTCTATAAGCAGACTTTTAACAAAAAAGGCATCTCTAGCTATAGAACGAGCAGAATAGCTGCGAAGTACTAGAGAGTACTTAAGAGAGCTATAAGTAGCAATTTCGAAGCAACAAACAAGAAGCTATAACAAAAATTACAAATTAATAAGTTTTTAAATAGACAACAAAATGCTATTGCGAAGCGTTAATATACGTATATTGCAACTTAAGAAGAAGATTAACTATTGTTAACTAAAACTCTTTACTATTTTAATTAAGAAAAATAAGCAAATGTATTAATTGAATCTATCTGCGAAGTACAAAGCAATTTATGCTATCTTTTATGTTTTGCTACTTGAATCTTGGTATTTGCGAAACAAAGATTTAAAGTCGGAATTAATTCTTATTGAAAATAAAGAGAAATAAAATATAAATAAAGTACTAAACAAGCGAATTAAAAATAATATGTTTAAGTACTTAATTAGATAACTTAACGCGATTTTGTAAAAAGATATATAAGAGTTTTTGAAGTATCTCGAAAACGCAATAGACAAGATTCAGAAGTTTAAGAGAAAACAAAAGAAGTACAGCGTAGCTACAAAGATATCAAAGAAAAAGAGACAAAAAAAACAAATAGTTAGCAAATTAAGAAAGCAAGAACAGCTATACAAGAACAAGTAAAGCAAAAAATTAGATTAAAGCTCGAAGATTATATTTCTAAAAACTACAAAAACTTCTATAATAATACAAAGATTCAGAAACAAATTTAGATATATAGAAACACAATTATATATATATATTTATACAAGTTAGTCTTTGCTATCTTAAAGATAGTAGATAAGACGCGTTTCGATTGCAGTTATTACAAACAAAACAATTATTGTTACAAGCAAAGCTAATATATGTTAGCTTTATATGTTATAAACTTTGCAATGCAACTTACTACAGCAAGATAGCTTGCAAATCTTAGCACAAAAACTTTTATCAAAAAGCAAACGATTAGGGTCGAGAATTACAACGTAATAACAAGTAGCTTAGAAGAAGCGAGAGAGATTGTTAGCAACAACAATTGCAGTTGTGCAAATTAGTTTAATATTTCTTTTGAAGTCTGTACGTTGTACTTATTACGCTACGCACAATAGTTTACTTTCAATTGAAGAATGTTGATAGCAATAAAAAAGATTATTACGATAGCGATAGCAAAGCGAACGCGCAGAACAAGAAGAGATGCAATAGCGACAATAAGATTCGATTTGCAGAGATACTTTGCTGCAAAGCAGCAAGAGTACTTGATGACGCAATCTGTTATCGAAAGACACACAACGAAGAGATTTTGTTTGAGAGCAGATACGCAGCGATAGTATTAAACAGCTATTGTATATTGTTAGTTCTGTTTCTATCTCTTTTGATTTGCAGGTGCGTTCTATATCGCGATCAGGAAGCAAATCGAGAAAAGCAGAAGACGCAGACAAAATTACAACAAGCGGAGAAGGAGTCGGGAGAGCGAGAGAAACCGGAATTGGAGCGAGAGAGACAGAGATTAAAGCGAGAACGACAGAGACAAGTACAGAAGCAGGCGCGAGAGCGGGTACAGCAGCAGCAGCAGCAGCAGCAACAACAGCAACGGACAGAAAACGTCTGTTGAGACTGCGCGGACAATTTGTCTGCACGCACGTTAGTCTTGCTCTCAAAAATAGTGCCGATGCTACTAAGCTACTTACTATTGTTCAATAACTTGTGAGAGTGCTGGTGATACTCTATACGACAAAAAGTTAGTCAAACTCTCGAATTAATCTTGCGATTATCTCTATTGCGATCAGAATTAAAACAAAGTTGTTTCTTGCGTAGTATGCAAACAATCTTAATACTTGCATGTTAATTGCAGTAAGTAAATAGAATATTAAAGAATAAATGTCTGCAGTTGTATCTGCAGAGTCGCGATATCTGTTTGCGAAATAGATAAAGATTATTATTATTATTGCGAGACAAGTTCAAAGATCGCAATATCGATTGCGCTAATTTAAACTAAGTATTGCAATAATTAAGTGTCTTTATAGCTTGTAAATAGACGCAGAAATAGAAGCAGTTGTATTTACAAGATTGTTTTGCAAAGTAATGTAAGGAGCAAGGAAGCAAGATAATAGTAATAATATCTATATTACTATGTTGCGTCTAAGAACAATAGCAACGCGTCTACGTACTACAGAAGGGAGTAAATTACTGCTATCTATCTAATATTTGTTAAAAGCAGTTCTACTAAGAAGATAAATCTACAATTATTAAAACAGACAAGAATAATAATTGTAAATATATTATTGCAAATATCTATTACTTTCTTATTATCTATAAGATGCAAGAAACTACTTTGAATATTTGTTTCTATCTTATTGTTGTTGGGGATAATTGCGAAGTAGAACTTTGCGCGTCTACAAAGCTATATATCAATTTTGTAAATATATTATTGCAGATATCTATTGCTTTCTTATTATCTATAGAATGCGAGAAATTACTCTAAACATTTGTTTCTATCTACTGCTATCGAAGAGCAAATAATTGCGAAGTAGAATTTCGCGCGTCTACGTTGCGATACACGCAACTTCGTGAATATTGTTACGATAGCAATTTGAAGATTATATTGCAGCTAGAACTAATAATATAGATCTTAAAGACTAAGATTCTAAGAAGAGATGTAACTGTAAAATGTGTCTTGCAATACTAGATTTGCTTTGCAATAGCGTGTTTAGCATATATTAGTGCGTGCTTGACAAAGAATCGCGCGAACTAGATCTAAGGAGAACTAGTATCGAGTCAACAAATACTGTTTGCGTATTGCTCTCTCTTGATAGCAAACAAGAAAGTATCTTATAGAGAGCGAGATTTTTCTTGCACTTGCGTTTTTTAGCAATTAGTTCTACTACAAATGCTACTATTACTATTACACGTACTATCTAACTTGACTCGCTTGACTACGCAGCTCTATTCAAAGAGGTAGTAACTACTTTACATATATTATCTATATAGATTACGCAAGTTATATCGATCAGTTCTTGCAACATTTTATTAATATAGATCTAAAAGATTGCGAATGCGTTTGCTAGTTCAAATAGTATAATTTGATACTCGAAATATCTATAGCGCGTACAAAATATTGTCTTTTATTTATTGTCGCGTTTAATACAGATACAATAATAGATATTTTTTAGATCTGAAACAATAAAACGCTTTGCTTTGTATAGACGATCTAGCGTTTTTGTAATTAGAAACAATAAATAACAATTTTTGATAATAATTGTATTTAGATTTCTATAGTCGACATATAGATATAATCTATTGTTCGATTTTAATACAAATAGAATAGAGACGTTTGCAGACAAAATTGAATATTTAATTTAATTTTTTGCTAATATATTATCGAGATATTGTCGAAGTATTGCCAGCTTGTTCTGTAAAAAATTATAAAGAAATATAAACAATAACTCTTTATTGTTCTAAAGCTTAATAGTATAATCTTCTTTTCTTAATTTTAATAGAATTTCAGCTAATTTATTATTATAGATTTCTTTTAGATTTCTTAATTTTTTGAGAATTTTAAACTTTGCTAATTTTTTATTTAATATCTTTGTAATGTTAGCGCAAACAATTGTATAAACTATACTATACTTAACAAGATCTAAAACAAACTACTTAGAATTAACTATCTTCAATTTTTTATTTGCGATCTTAAATTGTTAGCTTTGCGTCTTTGAATTAATCAATATGTTTTGTTTGAATAGTATCAATATATTTAATATAAAATTAGAATCTATATATTCTATTAAGTAGAATAAAATTGTGTATTCTCGATACTAACTCTATAAGTCAATTAAATAGTAGATCAACTTATAGATGTTGTAACAAAAACAATTATTGCTATTAAGAAAATTTGATGTCGATAAGATAGCGAATATAGATTGCAATTCTTATTGTACTATATAGATATAATTAATAAGATTTATCTTAGCTCTTAGATTAACTAGACATGTAATTTGACGCTTGTTTTCGAGAAGTCGAATTTAATTTTTTACTAAAATCGGATTTACTATCTCTATTTGTTTTTTTTGCTTCGCTTGCAAGACGTTGACAAAGCTTAATCTTTTTTGTATTTGTTGTAATAATAGTAGTAGCAATAGATTTGTTTTATTTGTATTTATTAAAATAGTTTGTTTTGTAATATTTCTTTTTATAATATTTAAAGTATTCGACACTTTTTAAATAGTTTGTATTACTAATCTTGTAGACTTGCTTGCGCAACGTTAACAAATTCTTGAAAATATAGAATTTCTTGTTTTTAGTAGATTTGTCAATATTGTCTAAGCAACAATTCTAATAAGATTTGTTTAAAAAGATATTAGAGTTTTTTGTAATTTGTTAATTTTCGAAACTGCTTGCGTTTGCTTTGCAAGTACAATTTAACATTTGTTTTTATATAATAGTTATAGTTAGAAGTTTATTGCAAGTATTTGATATTGTATTGATATCTAGAATCTTTACTTTTAAATCTAACTTAAACTTAGTTAAAAATATATAGATTCTATATTTTTCTAAAAATAACAATAGATAAGTCTCTAACTTATTTAGATATTTTTTAAAGACAGTTATTTTTTGATCTAATTTTTGTTTAGTAATCTTTTATCTTTTGTAGACAAGAAAACAACAATTAGCAGAATTAACTATTAAATTCAATAGAAACTTTCTAAATTCTTCAAAGATCTTGTTTTTCAGTTTAGCGCTATTGCTTGTTCTTGAATATTATTAAGTAGCAATATTGTTTTTTAAAAATAATATACAATAGAGAATTTTGTTTTTATTTGTAATAAAGTACGTCGAAAATCGCATTATATTAATATCGATCTTTTGAAATTAGATAATATATTTATTTACGCTTTAATTCTTGTACAATTTTAGCTTTTCGAATTTTAGAAACTTGAATATTATTAATAACAATATAGTAACAAAATATAAAACTTGAAAATTTGTTTTTTCGATTGCTATAGTTTGAATCTGCTGAGTATTTCGCAGATCTCGAATTTTCGCTATTAAGATTTCTATCTGCTAATATAAAGTCGGAACTCTAATTGTAGCTAAGCTATTTTCTTTATTGTTGTTATATTAACAACAATTATTTTTGTCGATATTCTGTAGACAATTGTTGTCTCGAAAAATATTAAATTTTTTAAACTTTAATTTAGTAGTCGAATAGTTATTGTAACTTAAGCTATTATAGTTCGATATAATACTATTATATCTCGAGTCTTTTTCTTCGAAAGATAGAACAATTAGAATTGTAAAATGCAAATACGTTTGCTTCTTGTTGATATACTAAGATATAAAATATATAAAATATAATAGACTTGTATTACTATGTCTCAACTATATAAGATAGATAGTAGTAGAACTAATTGTTGAAGAACAACAAAAGACAGACTTTTTTTCTATCTAATACTTGCTATAACGTGCAAGTCTGTTTCTCGCTATCTAATTGAAACGAAGTACTATGCTATTCGGGACTTCTATAGACATTCGGAATCATGTGCTCTGCCATATCCTGAGGCGCTAGCGCGCCGGGGGCGCTATGGCATTACAATTTTAACTTTAGAAATTGATTTGCCAAGACTTTCGAATCGGATTAATTCGAATTACCATGATTCGAATCAATTAATTGATTCGAACTCGATTAATCGACCCGACGCAATCAGTCTACAACAACTATTATTTAATAGAAAATTCAAATTAGTTATAGAAAGTTCTAGATAAAATATTATTAAACAAGATATTTATATTTATACAAAAAATTAATTAAATACTTAAAAAAATTATAAAAATAAAACAATTAAGAATATTATACTTTTATTTAGCAATAAACTTAAATAACAAATATAACTAAAAGAATTTTTACAAATATCTAGACAATATTATAGATTATCTTAATATTTTAGTTAGTTTATTGAGAGAGAAATAAATAAATTAAATTGTAAATAAATGCGAGAAAGCGCTAGAAAGCAATATTAGCAATATTATTAAAAAAAAGAATATTTTTAACAAAATCGAACAACAACTAAGCAGTATTAGTTTATTTAGACAAGTAATAGAAAAAGGAAAGAAATATACAATACTTAGTTAAATTGCTTGCTATAACAACTTATATTAAACTTATCTAGAAAATAAGAAAAAAATTAATTAATTTTCTAAAAAATTAAAATTATTAATTTAGTATAGAAAGAAAGTTTAGTATAGACAAATATTTGCAGCAAAAGTTTTAATACAAAAGTAGAAAAAAATTTAAATTTTTTAATAAAAGATATATTAGAGAAATGCAATATATTAGCTTAATAGTAGCAACTAAATTTAACAATATATATACAATATTTTATTATATTAGTTAAGATTAATAATTGTTAATTTACTGCAATAATTAATTCTAGTATAATAGATAATTTTATAATTAAAACTTTTATTAAGAAAAAAAAATATTTTATTTAAAGAAAATCTAATATATACAATCTAGTAATTGTAGATAAAAATTTATTATTTAACAAAAATAAAAAGATAGATAAAGAAACAAAACTATTATTAATAATTATTTAACAATATTACAAGAAACTAATTTTTAATATAGTAAAAATAGCTATTTATAATATTGTTCTAGAGATATCTTAATTAAAACAGTACAATTTAGAAATTAACTAAAATATACAAGTACTTAGATTTGCGCAATATAATTATATAATTTATATTTAATCTATATATCGATAGCGTTTAATAGTAAATAAAAGATTGAATCGAAAATTAATTGCAAATAATAAATTTATATTTTTGCAAAAAAACAATCTAATAGAGTTTGATTTAACAAATATTAATAAAAATTAATCAAATTACAAAATCAAAATAAATAAATAAAATTACAAATTTTCTAAAAGTCTTAAATTATTTAATATAACAAAGAAATTGCTAAAGTATATACTACAAATATACAACAATTAGAAATATCTATTTTAAAAAAAGAAAATAACAGAATTTTTTTTTAAATATTAATTGTAAAATTACAAAATTAGATTTAAATTAGACAAACAACTTATATTTAAATCTATATATATTTTATTTAAGAAAAAGCTCAAAATATTTTGCAAATATCTGACAAAAAACAAAAAAAAAATTAAAATTTTTTAATTATAGACAGAATATTCGATTCTCTTTATATTAAAAAAAAATAGAATTTTTTGTTTATATATTAATTATCGAAAACTAAATAATATTATAGTTAAAAATCGATATCTACTATTTAATATTAGCAAACTTCAGAATTAACTATTTAAAGTAAAATATTTTATTAAATTAAATTTACAAGAAATATATAATTAGATTAAAATAAAAATAGAAAAAAAATAAAAAACAATTTTTTATATATAGTATAGATTATACAAATATATAATAATATTATTCGAATTTACAAATATCTTAGCAATATATTAGAAAATAATTAATAATATATTACAACAATATTTGAATTAATTTATTATAGTATATTTAAACAATATTATAATTTATTTAAAAATTTTAAAAAAATATATTAGTTATATCTTTAAAGTTTTGAAATATCTTAATATAAAAAACTTATATTTTAAGTTATAGAAATACAAATTCTATTAAAAAAAAATTCTAGAATTTGTTGTTAAACAATACAAAATATATATAGATTTCGAGAAATTACAAACAATTAGAAAATAAAAACTATTAACAAATATTAAAAAAGTACAATTTTTTTTAGATTTTATAGACTACAACAAGAAATTTATTAAAGACTACTTAGCAAATATAATATTATTAACAAATCTTATAAAAAAAAAATTTATAGAGATAGAAATTTGCAAAAAAGAAATTATTTTAGAACTTTAAATTAAAATATTTAAAGAAATTAATACTAAAAATATACAATTTGCAATTATTAAATAGAATTAAAATCGATATATTAGATTTAGCTATTAATATATATTTTAATTAAGAATATATATATATTTAGTATTTAGTAATATATTTTTCGAGAAAACTTTTATTAGTTGAACAAAACTATAATACTTACAATAAAAAACTACTTGCTATAGTAGTTTTTTTAAAGTTATAAAAAGTATATACGAAAAAATTATTAGAATTTACAATTTTTATAGATTACAAAAATCTTGTATACTTTACTATTACTAAATAACTAAATAGAAAATAAATACAATAATTAGAAAAACTTAAATAATATAAGTTTAAAATATAGTATATTTTAGATAAAAATAATAATAGAGTAAATATACTTAATAGAAAAAGTAATTATATAAAAATAAAAAAATTGTTTAATTATAATATACTTAAAATTAACAAAAACAAATTACTATTAGCAAACAAATATAAACTAAATATTATACTACAAATATTTCGAAACAATATAGAAAAAAAATTTATAAAAAAAGAAAAACTCTAGATATTTATCGACAAAATTAACAAATATATAAAAAAATACTATAACAAACTATTGCAAAAGTATTTGAAAATAACAAAAAAAATTTAGTTTTTATATTAGTATTGTTAGTTTTTACAAATAAAATAAGTTGTCGAAATATATATTAAACAATATTTTAGCTATTAGCAAAACAAATATAATATATATATAAATTATAGCAAAATTTAATATTAGAAATTATTTAAGTTGTTATAGAATAAAATTACAATAAACTTTATTATTAAATTGCTTAAGTTAACAAATTTAATAACTAAAAACAAATATAATTTAATATTAATAATAATTAATAAATTTATTAAGTATTTATATATTATTGTATACAAAAAGAAGTTTAATATAGAATAACT
>JAABUS010000989.1_pt1 | contig 66748 bp, 71 predicted proteins | sample 5560161 | NCBI WGS metagenome assembly JAABUS01 (sample SAMN10711885, study PRJNA513376) | rock metagenome | isolation source: Antarctica rocks | place: Antarctica: Victoria Land, Trio Nunatak nord | collected 2016-01-04
CGACGAGGTCATCGCGGTGCCGCGCAGCGACTGGATGCTCGAGCCGATGCTCGCGGTCATTCCGCTCCAGCTGCTCGCCTACGGGATCGCGCGCCGCCGCGGGCTCAACGTCGACCAGCCGAGGAACTTGGCCAAGACGGTCACCGTCGAGTGATCTCGCGGGCGCCTCGACCCGCCCACGAGATCACCAGCTAGCCGGAACGCGGGAGGCGCCGCGCGCCGGCCTACTCGTCGCCGGCGCGCGCGGCGGCAGCACCGTCGCCTGGGGCAGTCTCTTCCTCCTCGCGCTCGGCCTCGCCGTCCTCGAAGCGCTCGATCTCCCCGTCTGGCATGACCAGGTAAACCGTCTCCTCGTGGAGGAAGGCCTCGTTGGCCTCCGAGCCGAGCGCCGCGGCGGCCAGCAGCGTCCCCCCGATCCGGTTGACGTCGCGGACGATGCCGAGCTTGAAGAGTGACCGGGTCTCGTTGGTCACCTCTCCGCGGCCCGCGCGCAGCAGCACGCGGAGGTCGTCGCGTATGCCCAGCGCCGCGCCGACGACCGCGATGTTCTCCACCTCGTCGGAGGTGACGGCGGCCAGCGCGCGCGCACGCTCGAGGGCGAGGCGTCTGAGCAGGAAGTGGCTTCCTCCCTCGCCGATGACCACGGGGATCCCGTAGTCCTTGGCGCGGGCGATGTTGTAGTTGGCTTCGTCGTCGTCGATCGCCAGCACCCGAACTCCGAGGTCGCGGAGCAGCAGGCACAGGCGCAGTCCGACGTTCCCGAGGCCGACGACGACCACGTGGTCCTTGCGCGGAACGGCCCGCGAGCCGAGCATGGCGCTCAGCCGCCGGTCGAGCAGGCGGTCGACGACCCCGGCGGTGAAGATCGCGGTGAGGGCGAGGGCAGCGAGCATCGCCAGGGCGGAGAAGACCTTGAACCAGCCGGGCCCCTTGTCGACCTCGGGGTTTGGACCCACGGTGACGATTATCTTGGTCACGGAATAGAACGCGTCTATGGGCGATTGGTGGAGGACGAGCGCCGTGCCCACTCCGTCGATGAGCAGAACGACCAGAAATCCGAGCATTCCCGCCATCAGGATCCGCGCGCTGATCTCGAACGGGTTGATCAGCGAGCCGACGTTCGCCAGCAGCCGCTCGCGGGGACCCTGACTGGAGGGCTCGATCGGGTGCAGCTGCGGCTCCCCCTCGTCGGCGCGCACGCCGGAGAAGCCCTCCTCCTCGCGGCGGACCAGCAACAGGCCCTCCTCGAAGCACACCGCGGCAAGCGCGGGGGCGACGATGTCCGCCCTCGACATCACCCGGGCGTTCTCCACCACGCGCTCGAGCTGTGCGGCGACGATCCCCCCGTGCACGGTCGCGATCAGCGGCATACCGGGACACACGTTCTCCACGACCAGCGCCAAGCGCAGCGAAACGTGGTCGTCCTTGGAGACGATGACCACCGAATCGACCTCTTCGCCCAGCGCCTCGCGGATGTCCTCGTCGCCCGGATCGAAAAGGCGCTGGACCGAGGCCCCCGAGGCCTCGAGCGCTCGCTGCGTCGCGTTGGCCAGCGAGCCCGCCCCGAGCAGGAGAATGCACTCGCGAGTGGAGTCCTCGGAGGGTCCCGAGCCCGTCGTCACGACGTGCTGTCCCGTGAGCCAGGAGCGGGGCCGGGCTGATGCTGGGTGGCGGGCATGCGCGGCTGCATGCTAGGACCGGTCTCAAATCGAACGAGGTGCGGCCGTTAGCATCGCTGCCGTGCACGGAGTCGGAATCGACCTGCTCGAGATCGCTCGGCTGGAGCGTGCCCTCGAGCGCCGGCCGCGGCTCGCGGAGCGGCTGTTCACCGAGGGAGAGCGTTCCTATGCCGCGTCGCGGGAGCGGCCGGGCCAGCACTTGGCCGCCCGCTTCTGCGCAAAGGAGGCGGTGACCAAGGCGCTCGGGCTCGATGCGCTGCGCTGCCAGGAGATCGAGGTGGTGGAGGGCGGGGCCGCCGCCGGCCTGCGGCTTTCGGGCGAGGCCGCCCGCCGGGCCGGGGAGCTCGGCGCCGAGGTGAAGATCTCGCTGAGCCACGAGCGGGACATGGCGGCCGCCGTGGCGGTGCTCGCGTGAGGCTGCCCGCCTGGCTGGCTCCCCTTCCCGACGCGCAGCGCATGCGCGCCACCGACCGATGGGCCATCGAGGAGCGCGGGGTGCCCTCGCTCGACCTCATGGAGCGCGCGGGGGAGGGGCTCGCGCGCGTGGTCGAGCGGGTGGCCCCCGAGGGCCGTGTCGCCGTCGTATGCGGAAAGGGCAACAATGGCGGAGACGGGCTCGTCGCCGCGCGGCTGCTACGCGCCGCCGGCCGTGAGGTCGCGGTGCTCGGCGTCGGGGAGCTGAGCGAGCTGCGCGGCGACGCGGAGGCGAACCTCGAAGCGCTCCCGGGGGATCCGCCCGCGCCCTTTGCCGCGGGAGCGCTCGATGGCGCGGCAGCCGTCGTCGACGCGATCCTCGGGACGGGCTTCGAGGGCGAGCCGCGCGAGCCGGCAAGGAGCGCCATCGAGGCGATCAACGCCTCCCGAGCGCCGGTGATCGCCGCCGACGTCCCCAGCGGCGTCGACGCCTCGACCGGCGAGGTGGCCGGGGGCGCCATACGCGCGAGCGCCACCGCGACCTTCCACGCCGCCAAGCCGGGACTGTGGGTCACGCCGGGCAAGGACTGCGCGGGGCGCGTGCACGTCGTCGAGATCGGCATCCCCGAGGGAGCGCCGGCCGAGGAGGAGGTCGACGTGGGCCTGATCGCCTCCTTGGTCGTGGGCCTCGTACCGCGCCGCGGCGCCGCGTCGACGAAGTTCAACTCGGGCGCGGTCATGGTCGCCGGCGGCTCCACCGGGCTCACCGGCGCGCCGTGCATGGCCTCGGAATCGGCGATGCGGGCGGGTGCCGGGTACGTGACCGCGCTCATACCGGCTTCGCTGAACCTCGTCTTCGAGGTGCGCCTGCTCGAGGCGATGACCGTCGCGCTCCCCGACGAGGACGGCGCGTTGACCGAGGCGGCTGCCCCTGAGGCGCTCGACCACGCCGGTCGCGCGGACGCTCTGGTGCTCGGCCCCGGGCTCGGGCGACGGGACGCAAGCCTCGCCTTCGCACGTCGGGTCGCGCGCGACGCGCAGGCGCCGGTCGTCCTCGACGCCGACGGCCTGAACGCGCACGCCGGCCGCCTCGAGGATCTCGCGGCACGCGGCGCTCCGACCGTCCTCACGCCCCACGCCGGCGAGCTCGGGCGCCTCTTGGGAGTCGAGAGCGCGGCGGTGGGTGAGCGACGTCTCGAACACGCGCGCGAGGCGGCGAGCCGATCGGGAGCGATCGTCGTGCTCAAGGGCGACGACACCCTGGTCGCCGAGCCCGGCGGCCGTGTCGCCGTGAGCGCCGGCGGGAGCCCGGCGCTGGCCACGGCCGGCACAGGGGACGTCCTCGCGGGCGTCGTCGCCGCGATGCTCGCCCAGGGCCTCGAGCCGTTCGCCGCCGCGGCCGCCGCCGTCTGGGTCCATGCCGAGGCGGGCCGGATCGCCGCCAGGGAGCAGGGTGCGCCGGAGGGAGTGGTCGCCCGCGACGTCATCGCCGCTCTGCCCGAGGCGATCGCGGCCGGCCGGCACGCGGCCATGCCCGAGCCGATCGCGGCCGGCCCCCACACCGCCCACGGGGGTCCGTAGTGTCGCGGGCGGCTTGTCTGCGAGGGACCCGCTAGCCGTGGCCCTTCGTGCGCTCGCCCGGATCAACCTGGCGGCGATCGAGCGCAACTGCTCGCGCCTGCGCCGCGAGCTGCACGGTCGGGAGGCGCTGTGCGCGGTCGTCAAGGCCGACGGCTACGGCCACGGGGCGGCGCAGGCGGCGCAGGCGGCGCTCGACGGCGGGGCGAGCTGGCTCGCCGTCGCCGGGGCGGAGGAAACCGTGGAGCTCCGCGCGGCCGGCATCGCTGCGCGGCTGCTGGTGATGGGGGCGATCAGCCCCGAGGAGCTCGATCTCGCGGTCGGGGCGGACGCTGACGTGATCGCGTGGCGCGAGCCGTTCATCGCCCGCCTGGAGGCGACCGGCGCCCCGATGCGCGTTCACGTCAAGCTCGACACCGGGATGGGCCGCCTCGGGACGCGCGACCGCGACGAGGCGATCGGGGTCGTCGAGTCCGTCCTCGCCGCGCCGCGCCTCGAGCTTGCCGGAGTCATGACCCACTTCGCGACCGCCGACGAGCTCGGCGACACGTTCTTCGACGAGCAGCTCGAGCGATTCGGGCCCTTCGCCGCCCACGCCAGGTCGCTCGGGGGCACGGCGGTCGCCCACGCGGCCAACAGCGCCGGGACGATGCGCAGCGGTGATGCGCACTTCGACATGGTCCGCTGCGGGATCGCGGTCTACGGGATGGACCCCTTCCACGAGGATCCAGCCGCCCGAGGGCTCGAGCCGGCCCTGGAGCTCACCTCCTACGTGGCCGACGTCAAGCCGGTTGCCCCGGGGGAAAGCGCCGGCTACGGCCGGCGCTTCGTCGCCGAGCGGGAGACCTCCCTCGCGGTCCTGCCGATCGGCTACGGCGACGGAGTGCGCCGGGCGCTCACCAACAACGCCGACGTCCTCATCCGAGGCCGGCGATGGCCGCTGGCAGGCACGGTGAGCATGGACAACGTCACCGTCGACGTCGGACCCGAGCCCGGGGTGCGCCCCGGCGACCGCGCCGTGCTCATCGGGGAGGACGGCGGCGAGCGCATCCTCGCCGAGGAGTGGGCGCGACGGCTGGGGACGATCAACTACGAGATCACCTGCGGCCTGACCGCGCGAGTGCCGCGGGCGTATCACCGCGACGGGGAGCCGGTGGCGTGAGGGGCCGCGCGGGGGAGCGGCGGGGAGGGGTCGCAGCCCGGTGAGAGGCCGCGCGAGGAAAGGCGCGGGGAAGAGCGCCCGCAGCGCGTGTGGCGACCGGCGGAGGCGTCCGGCGTGAACGCTGCGCTCGAGGCGGCGCGATCGGCGCTCGCGGGCCGGCCCGTCTGGGTGGTAGGCGGCGCCGTACGCGACCGCCTGCTCGGGCGGGAGACCGACGACGTCGACCTGGCCGTGGACGGAGACGTGCGCGCCGCGGCGCGTGCGCTGGCCCGGTCGGCCTCAGGCACCGCCTTCCCGCTGAGCGAGGCGTGGGGTGCCTGGCGGGTGATCGGTCCGCGACGGGCCTGGCAGGCCGACCTCGTGGGGCTGGAGGGGGGATCGTTGGAGGTCGACCTCGCCCGCCGCGACTTCACCGTGAACGCCATGGCCCAGGGGCTCGAGGATGGCGAGGTGGTCGATCCGCTCGGCGGGGCGCAGGATCTCGTCGCGCGACGGCTGCGCGCCGCCCGGGCGGATGCCTTCGACAGCGACCCGCTGCGCGTCCTGCGGCTGGCGCGACTCGCGTGCGAGCTGCGCTTCGCGCCCGACGAGGAGACCGTGAAGGCGGCTCGCGCCGGAGCCCCACGGCTGCGTGACGTCGCTCGAGAGCGGGTCTTCGCAGAGCTCAAGCGAATCGTCGCGGCCCCCGCGGCGCTCGACGGCGTCGCGCTCATGACCACGGTGGGGGCAACCGACGTCATCCTGCCCGAGCTCGGCGCCCTGCGTGGAGTCGAGCAGAGCGCCTACCACCACCTCGACGTCCACGACCACACGCTCGCGGTGCTCGCGGAGGTCATCGCGCTCGAGCGGGATCCCAGCCCACTCGGCGAGCACGCCGCCGCCGCGGGCGAGCTGCTCTCAGAGCCGCTTGCCGACGGTCTCACGAGAGCCCAGGCGCTGCGTTTCGGGGCGCTTCTCCACGACGCGGCGAAGCCCGCTACCCGCGGGACCACCGCCGGCGGGCGGGTCACCTTCATCGGCCACGACGCCGCCGGGGCGCAGCTCGCCCACGCGATCCTCACCCGGCTGCGGGCCAGCGAGCGCCTCGCCTCCCACGTGGCCGCGCTCACCCGCAACCATCTGCGCCTCGGCTTCCTGGTCCACGAGGTCCCGCTCGACCGTCGGGCCGTCTACCACTACCTGCGCGCGTGCGAGCCCGTCGAGGTCGACGTCACCGTCCTTTCCGTTGCCGACCGCCTCGCGACCCGGGGCCGCAAGGCCGACGAGGCGATCGCCCGTCACCTCGAGCTCGCCCGTGAGCTCCTCGGCGAGGCCCTGCGCTGGCGCGAGTGGCGGGCCCAGCCGGCGCTCGTCCGCGGTGATGAGCTCGCCGCCGAGCTCGGGCTCGTGGCTGGACCGGCGATCGGCCGGCTGCTCGACGCGCTCGACGAGGCGCGCTTCACGGGCGAGATCCGCACGCGCGACGAGGCAGTCGGGCTCGCCCGCTCGCTCGGCTCCTGATCGACGGTGGCGCCCATGCCGTCGATGGTCTACGGTCGGCGGCGATGAGCTCGCAGGATCCCGGCGCCGGGATCGTCATCCCGGGCGTACGCCTGGAAGGGGTCATCGGTCGGGGCGGCATGGGCGTCGTCTACCGGGCCTACCAGGAGCGGCTCGACCGCTGGATCGCGGTCAAGGTGATCTCCCCGGACATCGCGGACGACCCCTCCTTCCGGGCGCGCTTCGAGCAGGAGTCGCGCCTGGCCGCCGCGATCGAGCATCCGAGCATCCTGCCGGTGTACGACTCGGGCGAGGTCGACGGGCGGCTGTACATCGCCATGCGGCTCATCGAGGGCAGCGACTTGCGGACTGCCATCGCCCGCGGAGGGGCGCTGGAGCCCGCACGCGCCGCCCGGATCGTGGCCCAGGTCGCGTCCGCCCTGGACGCCGCGCACGCGCGCGGCCTGGTCCACCGCGACGTGAAGCCGGCGAACGTGCTCCTCGCTCGCCCCGGCGAGCCCGGCGAGCACGCCTACCTGTCGGACTTCGGACTCACCAAGCGGATGGCCTCGGCCGGCCATAGTCGACCGTCCCGACGATCTCGCCGGTCTTCGTACGAGCGTCTCCCCCACGGCGCAGCACGCGCTCGACAGCCCGAGCACCGCCGGCTGTCCCGCCATACAAGGTCGGCGTCGGTCGAGACTCCGCCGGCGCCACGACGGCCGAGCAGTACGGCATCGTGGGGACGGGCAGCGATGCCTGCGTGATCGCGGTGGCCGCCCGCGCACCCGACGAGGTCTCGGCCAAGGCGTCGGTCGATCGCTTGGCCGCGGCGGCGACCCGGCCGGTGCGTGAAGGCGGAGGCTGCGGGGCGGACGAGTAGGTCGGGCCACGACTGCGCACCGAGCACGCGGACCGGCGGCCACCACTCGTGGGCTGACCAACCGGTCAGCAGCCCGGGAATCACCCCCGCGACGACCCCCTGGGCCGGGGTAGTCCGCCCCCCGCCCGCACCGAATGGCCTCGGCCGGTAGCGTCGTGCGCGATGCAAGCACGCGCCGGGACGGTGATCGCCGTGGGGACCGCGCTTGCGGCCTGCGCGGGGCTCACGTCGTGCGGAATGGGGACGAGCGTCTCGGAGGTCGAGCGCAAGCTCACCGCCCAGCTCTCTGCGCAGCTCGCGGGCCAGAGCGCGAGAGAGCAGCAGCTGCGCGAGTCCGGCCAGCTCGAGGACGAGGGCGCCGGCACATCGGTGACCCCGAAGGTCGCGCGCGTCGAATGCCCCGACGACGTCGAGACCAAGCCCGGGACGACCTTCCGCTGCCGCGCGCTGGGCAAGGCCGGAATGGTCGAAGGCACGTTGACGGTGCTCATGCTCGACGACGGCAAGCCCGCCTGGAGCTTCATCGCCGCCGAAGCGCTCTGACGGCCTATCCTAAGTTCCGTCCTCATGGCCGACCCCGACTGCCTGTTCTGCAAGATCGCCGCGGGGGAGGTGCCGGCCACCGTCGTCGCGCAGGACGAGCGGACGGTCAGCTTCATGGACATCAACCCGGCCACCCGGGGCCACGCGCTGGTCATTCCGCGGGCGCACGCGGGGGACCTGCTGAGCGTCCCGGAGGCCGATCTCTGCGCGTGCGCCGAGTCGGCCCAGCGGCTCGCGCGCCGGTGCAAGGAGCGCCTCGGCGCCGACGGCGTCAACCTCCTGAACGCCTGCGGAAGCGCGGCCTGGCAGTCGGTCTTCCACTTTCACGTCCACGTCATCCCGCGCTACGAGGACGACCCGCTCAAGCTTCCGTGGGTTCCCGGCCCGGGCGACGAGGAAGAGATCAAGGCCGCGGGCGCGGAGCTGGCGGAATGAGCTGTCGAGGCCGATGAGCCGGGGCCGCACCGGCCCGATCGCCGCCGGCCTGACCGGCGCGGTCTCGCTGGTCGCCTCGGTTGCCGCTCTCGCCGCGCCGGGCGATCCGGTCATCGCCCGCGACGACGACGACGTCTCGAACACGCTCGACCTCGCCGCCACCACGCTCTCCCAGAGCGAGAGCGGGCGGATGCGCGCGACGGTGACCAGCTGGGAGGGGTGGACCCGGGAGGATCTCGTCGGGGAGTCGGGCCCGCCGGGGAGCGTCTGCGTGAAGGTCTGGACGACCCGAGCTCCGGGCTCGGGGCAGCCCAACTACCTCGTGTGCGCCTCGCCGGCCGCGACGGGCGACCGGCTGGTCGGAACGGTTCTGCGCGACCCGGGGCGCGGCCTGCCCGTCCGCGTCGGCGCCGCGTCGGTCAGCGGCCCGACCGATCGCGTGCTCGTGCTCGGCTGGCCGGCGAAGCTCATGCGCACGCCCAGGGGCAGCTTCCGCTTCGCGATCGAGGCCGCGCAGGCGAAGAGCTGCCCCAGGCCGCGGGGCTGCATCGACACCGCGCCCGACGCGCCGGGCTCTCGCCGCTTCGTCGTGGCGCCCACACGCTGAGCCCGGGACGGGGGTCGGACCGACCCTGCTGAGCAGGAAGCCGCAACTCGGCGACGAAGCGTCGTGTTTGAGCTCTCTGATGTCGCGCCTCTCTCTCACTCTCGCCATCGCCGCGGGAATGCTCGCCGTGCCCGCCGCGGCATCCGCCCAGATCTTCGAGGTCGGCCAGACCGTCGATCGTCCGTCCGCCTCCTGTCCGGCCGACCCCTGTCAGGCCATCACCCGGACCTCGGGCTTTCAGGTGACCGTCGGCGGCCGGGACAAGCGCGGCCTCTTCGAGGCGCCGCGCGACGGCCGCGTCGTAGCCTTCACGATCCGTCTGGGCAGCCCGTCCAAGAAGCAGATCGACTTCTTCGACACGAACTTCGGCGGCGCTCCTCAGGCCCGGATCTCGATTCTCAAGCCGCCTACGAAGGGCTTCGAGTACCAGCTCACCGGCCGGAGCGAGCCCTTCGATCTCGGTCCCTATCTCGGCCGCGAGACCCAGTTCCCGCTCTTGCGCTCGCTGTTCGTCCGCAAGGGCTACGTCGTCGCCCTGACGACCCCGACGTGGATCCCGGCGATCGCACTCGGCCTCGACCGGGGGAACGCCTGGCGCTCCAGCCGCGCGCAGGCGGAATGCGACAAGCAGCCACCGCCCGCCTCGGCGCAGCTTAACCTGGGCTCCCTGCGCGCCTACCGCTGCCTCTACCGCGGGGCGCGGCTCACTTACAGCGCGACCGTGGTCGCCGTCCCGCGCGGGAGCACCACGACGCCCCCCTCGCGCACCCGGCAGTACTAGTACTAGATCCGCTCGGCCAGGACCCGCACGAGCGCGTCGACGACGCCGGGGTCGAACTGCGTGCCCGAGCAGCGCCGCAGCTCGTCGATCGCGGCCTGGTGGGACATGGGCTCGCGGTAGGGGCGCCGGGTGATCATCGCGTTGTAGGCGTCGCAGGCGAGGATGATCCGCGATGCGACCGGGATGTCGGTGCCCGAGATCCCGTCGGGGTAGCCGGTGCCGTCCCAGTGCTCGTGCTCGTGGCGCACGAGGGACGCGACGTCGGCGAGCTCTGGCGTGCGACGGAGGATGCGCTCCCCGATGACCGGGTGCTGGCGCATGACCTCCCATTCGGCTTCGTTGAGCCCTCCCGGCTTGTAGAGGATCTCGTTCGGAATCGCCACCTTCCCCACGTCGTGGAGGAGCGCCCCGGTGCGTACCCGCTCGACCTCCTGACGAGGCAGCCCGAGCGACTGCGCGACCTGCGAGGCGAGGGCGACGACCTCCTCGGAGTGGTCGTGGGTGTAGTTGTCGCGGGCGTCGATGGTCGCCGCAAGCGCCTTCACGGCGGCGGCCGAGCCGTCTTCGGACTGGCCGAGCAGCACCGTCAACGCCTGGCGGCCGAGCATCTCAGCCTGCTGGAGGACCGTGAGCGGGAACGGGAGCTCGGCGCTCCTCAGGAAGAGGAGGGCATGCAGCCGGTCGGGGCCGACCAGCGGGACGGCGGCGTAGGCACCGGCCGGGGCACGCTGGTCGAGATCGCGCCGGTAGATGCCCAGCGCCGCGTGGAGCTCGGGCAGTCCGCCGCGCGCAACGGCCGCCCCTGAGACCCATGCGGCGGCCTCCCCATCCAGGCTCAGGGAGGCTCGCACGAAGCTGCGAGGGCCGGGATCGCCCGGCATGCGTGCGCCCGCCGTGCGGTGCAGGACCGTCGAGCTGCCCGCGCCGACCTCGTAGAGCGCCGCCTCCTCAAGGCGCAGGACGCGGCGGGCGAAGGAGGGCAGGGTGGTGATCGCCTCGCGGGGCCGCTCGCACGTGGTCACCATGCTCCAGAAGTCGCGCATGAGGTCCGACGGCGAGTCGTTGCCCCCCAGCAGGGTCGCCAGGGCTCGCTCGCTCTCGGCGGAGGCGACGGCAACGCGGTCCTTGCCGGTCCGCTTGCTCAGCAGCAGGGCGCGGTCTGCGCGCTCGAGCAGCTCCGCCGCGCCGAAGGGCTCCTGCCACACGGCGATTCCGATGGAGGTCGTCAGCGGCGCGCCGCTGACCACGAGCGGTTCGGCCGCGTTGCGGATCGAGGCGCGCACTCGCTCGGCCGTCTCGCGGGCCTGCTCCTCGGTCACGCTCGGCAGGATGAGGACGAACTCGTCTCCGCCGTAGCGCGCGAGCTGGTCGGTGGGCCGAAACTCACGGGCCAGGGCGGTGGCCAGCCGGCGCAGCACCTGGTCGCCGACGAGGTGGCCGGCGCCGTCGTTGAGCGCCTTGAAGTTGTCGATGTCGAGGAGCAGGCAGGCCAGCGGCTCGCCGCTGCGGCGGGAGCGCTCGATCTCCTCCCGCAGACGGACCTGCATCGCGCCGTGGTTGAGCGCACCGGTCAGGGAGTCCGTGCGCGCCGCGAGCCGGGCTCGCTCATAGGCCTGCGCGTTGCGGCAGGCCATCGCGGCGAGCTCGGCGACCGCCTCGAGCACCTCGATGTCCTCGCTCGTCACGCGGCGCATCCGCTCGAAGCCGACCGACAGCGCGCCCTTGAGCTGGCCCTCCCAGCGGATCGGGACCCCGGCCGCGGTCTGGAGGCGATCGAATCCTTCGATGTCGGGGACCTGGACCTCCTCCTGGTAGGCGTTGCTGATCACCGCTTCGCCCGTCGCGAGGACCTGGCCGCCGATTCCCTCGCCCGGCCCGATGCGCGAGCCCAGCCAGCCGCGCGGCTTGGCGTGCCCGGCGGAGGCGATGCCTCCTCCGGTGCAGTCGGCGAGGTAGACGCCGGCGTAGTCGCTGTCTACCGCGCGGACGGCTTCGCGAGACAACGCGGTGAGGATTTCACGCAGGTCGAGGCTGGCGCTGACCGCCTTTGCGGCGCGGGCAAGCGCGGTCTGCTGCTCGAGCTCGATGCGACGGCGCTGCTCGAGCTCGCGCAGGGCGATGCCGGCAGCCGCCTGGTTGGCGAGCGTTCCCGCGAGCTCGATCTCCGAACCGCTGAACTCGCGCGGCACCTGTGAGACGAGCAGGAGGACGGCGCGGACCACTCCGCTCAAGACGAGCGGCTGCAGGAGCATCCCGCGGACGCCCCAGCGCTCCACGTTGTCGCGGTGCAGGTCTTGTCGGCCGCGGGCGTCGGGGATCGACAGCGGCTTCGCGGTCTCTATGACCGTCCGGACTCCCGAGGGACGGTCGCCGGGCAGGGTCTGGACGTACTCGGCGACGATCGTCGGCCCGTCCGGCGCGCGGGCGTCCATGACCCGCGCGCAGCCCACGCTCTGGTCCTGGGCGATCATCTGGAGGTGCACCTGGTCGACCTCGAGGACCAGGCACAGCTCGCGCATGAGCGCCTCGGTGATGCCCTCGAACGTTGCGCTGGCGAGAACCGCATCGGACATCCGGCGGACGGCGGCGAGGCCGGCGTACGTTTCGATCGGTGGTGTGGGCAGGGTGAGCTCCGCCATACGGCCTTGTTCCTGCATCGGCACGCCGCGCCCCGGCCTTGAAGGGCTGGAGCGCTCTAGCAGGCGCCGGGGTTCTCGCGGCAGAACTGCTCGAACTCGCTTGCCGGAGAGTCCTCCGGTGGCGGTACGTCGTTGTCGGGCGAGTCGCCGGGACCCTGAGAGCCGCCGGAGTCCTCGCCCGAGCTGCCGGACCCGCCCGAGCTCGAGTCCTCTGAGCTCGAGTCCTCTGAGCTCGAGTCGTCGGTGCTGGTGTCCTCTGAGCTCGGGTCGTCGGTGCTGGTGTCCTCCGAGCCCGTACCGTCGCCGCCCGAGCCGCTGGTGCTGGTGCTGGTCGTCGGCGTCGTGGGGGTGGTCCCCTGGGTCGGCGTCGTGAGCGGCTGGGTGTTGGGAACGGTGAGCTCGGGCTTGTCGAGGCTCCCGTCGTCGGCTGCGGGCTCGTCGTCGCCTCCGCACGCGACCAGCGTCAGGGCGAGTGCGACGCCCAGGAGCGCGGCGAGGGCGAGAGCCGACAGGCGCATGCGCACGGGCGGGGCGGGAGCTAGCCCGTTAGCGCGTCCATGCGCCGGTGGCACACTGGGCAGTCGTTGAGGTCCTTCTGGGCCAAGGCGTCGCACCAGTTGCAGATCCGCAGGTTCTCGACCGACCAGGGAAGGTTGGACGTCGAGGGAGCGAGGGGAAGGACCTTGCCGACGACCTCGAGCGGCTCGTTGGTCTCCTGGTCGACGTAGACCTGTCCGGGCTCGGCCTCGACGATCACCTCGCGACCGGTCGAGGGCGCGCGCAGGCGGTATTTCTGACGGACGGCCACGGCCGGCGAAGGGTACCAGCGCCTGCCGCCGTCACTCTCCGCTCGACCGCGTGTGGCCCGGGTAGTGTGGCGCGCCGTGCGCATCCTGATCTTCCACGGCTACCTGCTCGGAGGCACGGGCTCGAACATCTACAACGCGAGCCTCGCCGCCGCGCTCGTCCGCGCCGGCCACGACGTTCACCTGCTCTGCCAGGAGCCTCACCCGGAGGACCTGCCCTTCGTCGACGCGGTGGGCGATTGGGCTCAGGGCCGCCTGAGCGTCGAGGTGCTGCGCGAACCGGTGCGCTGCACGGTGTACCGGCCCGACATCGGCGGCCTGCTCCCCGTCTACGTGGCCGATCGCTACGAGGGCGTCGAAGCCAAGCCGTTTCCCGAGCTCTCCGAGGACGAGGTCGCCGCCTACCTGGACCGAAACGTCGCGGCCGTACGCGAGGTCGCCGAGCGCATGGAGCCCGAGGCGGCGCTCGCCAACCACCTGATCATGGGCCCGGCAATCCTCGCTCGGGCGGGCCTGCGCTTCGCGATGAAGGTCCACGGCTCAGCGCTCGAGTACACCGTCAAGCCCCACCCGCGCTTCCTGCCCTACGCGCGCGAGGGAACTCGCGCGGCCCGTGCGGTGCTGGTCGGCTCGCGGCACACCGCGCAGAGCCTGTGGGCGGCGCTGTCGGATCCAGACCTGCCCGGGCGGACGCTCCTCGGCCCGCCCGGGGTCGACATCGCGGCCTTCGCCCCGCGCGAGGCCGAGGAGGCCGCCGCGGGCCTCGTGCGCTTGGGCGAGCGCCTGGCCGCGGCCGCTCCCCCGGCGCAGGCTGCTCTCCCCGGCGGGGCACCCTCTCCCGCGCAGTCCGCTCCGCCGCCCCCCGAGTCCTCCTTCACGCGCGACACCGCGGCCGCCGCGCGCGCGGTCGCCTCGCTGGCGCCCGGGCGCGACCGGATCGTCGTCTTCGTCGGCAAGCTCATCGTCTCCAAGGGGATCGACCTCCTGCTCGCCTCCTGGCCGCTCGTGCGCGCGCGGGTACCCGATGCCCGCCTGGCCGTGGTCGGCTTCGGCGCGTGGGAGGGCCAGGCACGGCGCCTCCAGGACGCCCTGGCCCGCCGCGATCTGACAGAAGCCCGAGCCATCGCTCGGGAGGGGCGGACGGCGGAGGGTGGAGAGGCGAAGCCTCTGGGCCACCTGCTGTCCTTCCTCGACGCGGTCGACCCTCGCGACCTGGGAGCCGTCTCCGACGGGGTCGTCTTCACCGGCCGGCTCGAGCACGCAGAGCTGGCCGAGCTGCTGCCGGCCGCCGAAGCCCTCGTCGTCCCCAGCACGTTTCCGGAGGCCTTCGGGATGGTCGCGGCGGAGGCCGCGGCGTGCGGCGCGCTCCCGATCGTCGCGGCGCACTCCGGGCTCGCCGAGGTCGCGGCTGTTCTCGCCGAGCGGCTCCCCGAGCCCGCGCGTCCGTGGCTGACCTTCCCGCTCGACGACGAGCCGGTCCGGGGCATCGCGGATCGTGTGACGGCGTGGCTCGGCGCTCCCGAGGAGATGCGAGCGCGCTCGCGCGACGCCCTCGTCGCGACCGCTCGCGAGCGCTTCTCGTGGGACGGCGTGGCGCGCGGCGTCGTGGCGGCCGCCGAGGGTCGCCTCACCGCTCCCGAGCTCCGGCCGCTGGGATAGAGTGCCGCGCGTGCATCGGGGACCCAGCGTGCGCGCGCGAGCGGCCAGCGCCATGGCCCTCCTCGGGACCGCCGGCCTGCTCACCGCGCTTCCCGGCTGCGGGATCGAGTTCGCCGGCAAGGAGGACAACCTTGTCTCCGGGAAGAAGCTCTTCGTGCAGAAATGCGGCTCCTGCCACATCATGGGCAGGGCGAGCACCAAGGGCGTCATCGGCCCCGACCTCGATCAGGCGTTCACGCGCGCCCTGAAGGACGGCTTCGGGCGCAGCACGGTCAAGGGGCTGGTCAAGGCGCAGATCGACGTGCCCAACCAGCGGGGGATACAGGCGGGTCCGACCCCCAAGGACGGAAAGCCGCCTAAGCGCACCATCATGCCCGCCGACCTGGTGTCGGGCAAGGACGCCCAGGACGTCGCCGCCTACGTCGCCTACGCTGCCGCCAAGTCCGGCAAGGACACCGGCGCGCTGGCCACGGCGGTCGAGCAGGCCGGCGCCGGCAAGCCCATCGCCGCGAAGAACGGCATGATCGACATCCCGGCCGACCCCAACGGCCAGCTCCTCTTCCTCACCAAGATGGCGACCGCGCCTGCGGGGCCGCTGGTCGTCACGTCGAAGAACGCCTCCTCGACGCCGCACAACATCGCGCTCGAGGGCCCCGGGGTCAGCGCCCCGCCCGGGCCCGTCGTCCAGGGCGGCGCGGTCTCCAAGCTCGCATCCGTCGACCTCAAGCCGGGCAAGTACACCTTCCTGTGCACAGTCCCCGGCCACGCGCAGGCGGGGATGAAGGGCACGCTTACGGTCAAGTAGCCCTGGTGGGGCGGCGGTCCTCTACCGGGGCGGCGCCCGAGAAACGGCGGGAGAGGTTCGCCCCGCCGATCGGGTCCACTGTCCTGCCCAGACATCGCATAGCGAGGTCAAAGCAGGACGGCACACCGGGCGGGGCGCGAGATGCGGCGCGCGGTCGTGTCGCGTGGGCGGCGCTCAGCCCGTCGCTTGCTCTGTGCGGTCGTGCTCGACGCCCGCTCGCCAGAAGAAGAACGACATCGCGAAGACGATGACCAGCAGGTCGAGGCTGAGCATGAGCCCGCCGGCGAGCTGCTGATCGGCGAGGGGGGAGAGGCCGTGCTCGCGGGCGCGGTCACCGTAGACGCCGGTGTAGACCGGCGCGCGCGTGATGACGAAGGCCATCCCGACGAACATCCCGATGAAGCGGGCGGCGAGGACGTGGCCCATCTTCCACAGCTCCCCGCGCATGCGCGCGCGGTCGGGCTCGATCACCGGCCACCACACGAGGATCGCGCCGCCGACGAAGCACAGGTGCTGGACGGCATGGAGGGCGGGGTTGCCCATCGCGGCCTCGAAGGCGAACGAGAAGTGCCATCCGTACAGCGTCACGACGAAGAGCGGGATCGCGACGAGCGGCTGGCGCACCGTCCCCAGCAGCCGGCGCAGCCGGCGCTGACGCGCCAGCGGGACAAGGACGGGCCGGGGCAGGAAGAACTGCAGGACCGGCGTGCGCATGCCGGCGAGCAGCAGGGGCGCGGCGAGGTCGGCGATCAGGAGGTGCTGGACCATGTGCGCGCTCAGGAGGTCCTCGCTCAGCGTGTCGACGGGGCCGACCAGACCCACTGCCGTCGCGGCCAGCCCGCCTGCGAAGGCTGCCTGCCGCCAGCGCGATATCTCACGGCCGCGCCGTCGAAGCACCGCGATCGCGCGCCAGTAGAGCGCGCCCGCGGCAAGGAGGAGGATCAGGGGGCCGGGGTCCATCGACCGCCATTGTGACGGCCGCTTGCCTCGCGGCCGCGAGCTCAGGGGAGCGCCGTCCCTTGCGACCGAGGCCTCAGAAGATCGCGCGGGCGAGCAGTACGACGAGCACGATCACGACGACGACCGCAACGACCCAGAGGAGGAAGCGGAACGCCTCCTGCTCGGAGCGCAGGGGGTTCAGCACGCGGCGACCGCCCCGCGCCGCGGCTTTGCCTTCACAGGATGTAGATCGAGGAGTAGACGACGATCCACATCACGTCGACGAAGTGCCAGTAGATGCCCGGTATCTCGACGCCCCGGTGCTCGGCCTCGGTGAAGTGGCCGCGCCAAGCGCGGACGGTGACCATCGCGAGCAGCGTGAGCCCGACGAAGACGTGCGCGCCGTGCAGCCCGGTGAGGCCGTAGAAGATCGACCCCTGCGCGTGGTCGCTCGGAGCGAACCCGACGTGAACGTACTCGTTGACCTGGATCGAGAGGAACGCGGCGCCGAGCAGGAACGTCGAGAGCATCCCCGCCTTGAGGCCGAAGCGGTTCCCGTTCTTGACCGAGGTCAGCGCCCAGTGCAGCGTCAGCGAGGAGGAGAGGAGGATCGCGGTGTTGACCCCGGCGATCCCGACCGGCAGCTCCATCTCGGGGGCCGGCCATTCGTCGTTGGCCACGACGCGGATGAAGAAGTAGGCGGTGAAGAACGCCCCGAAGATCATGATCTCCGAGATGATGAAAAGCAGCATCCCCAGCATCTGGGGGTCGACCCGCGAGGAGCGATGCGCCTCGGGCGGGTGCGCCTCGTGGCCGTGGTCGTCGGCGTGTCCGCCGTCGAGGGCGCGGCCGGCTGCGATGGATCCGGCTTCCACGGCTCCTCCTACGCCGTGCCCGCGGGCTGCTGCTCGGCGACGACGTGCTCGACCGGCTTGCCCGAGACGTTGGCGACCCGCTCGATCAGGTCCTGACGAAGCCAGCCCGACTTGGTCTCGGGAAGGGTGGAGATCACGATGTCGGTCACCGTGAAGGACTGCAGGGCGTTGGTGATCGCGACGTAGGGATCTGGGTCGGCGATCGTCCCTGCGCACAACAGGCCGACGTCGCGAAAGCCCGCGAGCGTGTGCGTCAGGCGATCGCGCGCTTCGCGGGCGGCGTGGCCCTGGCCGTGCGGCTGAGGGACGAGGACGACGAACAGGTGGTCGCTCTCCTCCGCCTTGGCCTCGAGGCGGTCGAGCAGCGCCTGCTCGCCGACGGTCTCGTTGGCCACGACGAGGGTGACCTCGAACTCGAGCCCCTCGCGGTCGAGGTCGACGACGACGTGCTCGACCGGGAGCCCGGACTCGGTGCGGATGCGCTCGACCAGGTCGCGGCGCAGCCATCCCGACACCGTGACGGGCTTGGTCGAGACCAGCACCTCATCGGGCTTGAACTCGGCGATGGCGTCCATCGCGGCGGCGAAGGGATCCTGGTCTCCGACCTCGCCCTCCATCTCGATGCCCGCGGCGGCCATGGTCTGGCGGGCCAGGTCGAGCCGCACCTTCGCCGCGTCGCGCACCGCCTCCACGTAGATGATGCCGCCCGACTTGGGCTTGGTCTGAGGCACCACGAGCGCGAAGGAGGTGTCGCCCTCCTTGGCGAGCTCGCGGATCCGCGCGACCAGCTGCGCGCCGCCGGCCGTCTCGTTGGCGACGATGAGGATCTTACGTGATGCCATCTCGTGGTTCCTCCCTCATTCGTTCCTCGGGCCCGAGGCTCCCGAGCCGGCCGGCACCGCGTCGGCCTCTGCCTCGGCCGGCGCCTTGAATATGCCGTGCACCGCTCCGGGAATCCCGTACTCGTAGGGCCCGCCGACGACAGTTGGGACCGCGTCGAAGTTGAAGATCGGCGGCGGCGAGGAGACCTGCCACTCGAGGGTCAGGGACCGCCACGGGTTCGCGGACGCGCGCGCGCCGCCGCGCCAGCTGGAGACCATGTTGTAGACGAAGACCAGCGTGCTGAGCCCGACCACGAAGCCGGCCAGTGAGATGAACAGGTTCCACCCCGCGTACTGCTCGGCGTAGTCCGAGACGCGGCGCGGCATGCCCTGGATGCCGATGAGGTGCATCGGCCCGAACGTCGCGTTGAAGCCGATGAAGGTCAGCCAGAAGTGGACCTTCCCGAGCGTCTCGTCGTACATCCGCCCGGTCATCTTCGGGAACCAGAAGTAGACCCCGGCGAAGATCGTGAACAGCGAGCCGCCGAAGAGGACGTAGTGGATGTGGGCGACGATGAAGTAGGTGTCCGATACGTGGATGACGATCGGGATGATCGCGAGCATCACGCCGCTGATCCCGCCCAGGACGAACATCGTGAGGAAGCCCAGGGCGAAGAGCATCGGCGTGTCGAGCCGCAGCACCCCGCGCCACAGGGTCGCCAGCCACGAGAAGATCTTGATCCCCGTCGGCACGGCGATGATCGCCGTGGTGATCATCATCGGGACGCGGACCCACGACTGCATGCCCGAGACGAACATGTGGTGGGCCCACACCGTGAAGCCCAGCACGACGATGGCCAGCAGCGAGAAGGCCATCATCCGGTAGCCGAAGATCGGCTTGCGGGCCTTGACGGCGAGGACCTCCGAGATGATCCCGAAGCCTGGCAGCATCATGATGTAGACGGCCGGGTGGGAGTAGAACCAGAACACGTGCTGGTACATCAGCACGTCGCCGTTGGTCCCCTGCTCGAGCCCCGTCGAGAAGAAGTTGAAGCCCAGCGCGCGGTCGAGCAGGACGAAGAACTGCGAGGCGGCGATGAACGGCGTCGCTATGACGACCAGCAGCGAGGTCGAGAAGTTCGCCCACACGAGCAGCGGCATGCGCCAGAAGCTCATTCCCGGGGCGCGCATCGTGATGATGGTCACCAGGAAGTTGAGCGCGGTGAGCACCGAGGAGGCGCCCGCGAACTGCACGGCCACCGTGAAGAAGGTCTGGCCGATGGGCAGGTCGGTCGAGAGCGGCGCGTAGGCGGTCCACCCGGAGGCGAAGGACCCGCCGGGGGCGAAGAAGCTCGCGATCATCATCGTGCCGGCGATCGGCAGCAGCCAGTAGGACAGGGCGTTCAGGCGAGGGAAGGCCATGTCGGGCGCGCCGATCATCAGCGGTAGGACGAAGTTCGCCAGGCCCGCGAAGACCGGGATGATGAACAGGAAGATGAGCAGCGAGGCGTGGACGGAGAACAGCCCGTTGTAGGTGTTGGCGTCCACGAACTGCGAGCCGGGGGCCGCAAGCTCGGCGCGGATGAGCATCGCGATCAGCCCGCCGACCAGCAGGAAGAAGAACGAGGTCACCGTGTACTGGATGCCGATGACCTTGTGGTCGGTGTTGATGCGGAAGTAGTCCTTCCAGGAGCGCGCTCCGTGGCTCGAGTGGTCCTCGGGCCGCGTCGGGCGGCCCGCCGCCCAGTAGAACCAGTAGTCGAAGCCGCCGATCCCGACGAGGAAGAACAGCGGCGCCGCGATGAGGGAGACCGTGACGATCGCCTCGCTGTCTACGACCGGGTCGTTGCCCCAGACCGTCCGCAGCAGGACGACCAAGCCGTAGGAGAAGGCGATCCCGAGCGGGAACATCCACGCGGCTCGGTACCAGCCCGGTGCCCGCAGCTTCGCCGTCATGTCAGCCCTCCTCCCCCATCTACTTGGTCGCGACCTGCTCGAGGCATCCCACGTGCGTGTTCAGCTCCTGTGGGGGGAGATTATCTCCGTAGGTGGGCGGCATCATGTCGGGTCCGAAGCCGTTGGCGATCCGGGCGCGCCTCCGCCCTCTGCCGCGCCACCGTCGGCAGGCGGGGCGGGAGCCGGCGCGCCGCCGGGCGGCCCTGCGCCGGCCGGCGGACCTGATTTCTTCGCGAGCCACGCCTTGAACTGCCCCGCCGGGATCACGTGCGCGTTCTGACGCATCGTCGCATGGCCCAGACCGCACAGCTCCGCGCAGACCGCGGGGAAGCTCCCCAGCCGGTTGGGGGTGACGCGGTACTGGGTGGTGACTCCGGGTACGGCGTCGATCTTGAGGCGGAAGGCGGGCACCCAGAAGTCGTGGATGACGTCCTTTGAGCGGACCTTGAACTCCACGGGGCGGCCCTTGGGCAGGTAGAGCTGCGTGGAGGAGACCGCCTTCGCGCCGGTGGTCTGGGCCGGGTACTCGAAGCTCCAGGCGAACTGCTCGCCGGTCACGTTGACGATCATCGTGTCGGGCTTCTTCTTCTCGATGTCGCGCAGCACGACGTAGGAGTAGGTGCACAGGCCCACGAGGATCAGGGCCGGCGCTGCCGTCCACACGACCTCGAGCCGCGTGCTGCCGTGGATCGGCGCGCCGTCCTTGAGCTCTTCTCCCGGGCGCATGCGGAACTTCCAGACGCAGAACAGCACGACGACCTCGACGAGGACGAAGATCGGGACCGAGACGACGAGCAGGACGTCGAAGAGGCTGTCGATCTTCTCGGCCTCCGCGGAGGCCTGCGTGGGGAACCAGTCGATGGCCAGCGCGATCGCGATCCCGATCGCCGAGACGACGGCGCCGATCAGGACGAGCTGGGCCAGGGGGTGGTTTTCGCGCTGCTCGTCGGAGGACTCGGGAGGCTCGTCGCCGCGCTCCGCCGCCTCCTCAAGGGGTTCCTCGTCGGCGCGCTCCGGGTTCTCCTCCGCCATGGCGCCCGGCATCCTATGTGACCCGCCAGAAGGACGCTCCGGGCTCGAGCGGCCCCGCGCCCGGTCTACCGAGGTCTACGCGGCCGACCGATCCCGGGCCGCCAGGAGGGTGCGCGCGCTACGCCGCGGCGGCGTCGAGGGCCATCGGACGGCGCCCGTTCCCGTCGAGGCCGAGGCGGTACTCGGAGGGGGCCACGCCGGAGTGCCGGCGAAAGGCCTTGGCGAACTGCGCGGGCTGGCGGTAGCCGACGCGGTTGGCGACCTCGCGCACCGTGAAGGGTTGGGTGGAGAGCATCGCGGCGGCTCGCTCCATCCGCACGCGGGTCAGGTGGTCGCGGAACGTCGTATGCCCGATCTCCGCGTAGGCGCGCTGGAGCTGGCGGCGAGAGGAGGCGACGCGGCGGGCGAGGGCGTCGAGCGAGAGGTCGGAGGCGTACTCCAATTCCACGATTGCCACCGAGTCCTCGAAGAGGCTCCTGCGCAGCCGAACGGTTGCCGCACGTTGCAAAGACACGAACGGGCATACGCCCGTACGCGCCAGGGGGATGCCCTCTGGCGCGGCCGCGCGCAAACGTGGCGCGATAGCGCTCCTGCGGCGGCGCGACCCCTTGACGCCTCAGGAGATGAGGTCGTCGACCAGCCAGCGCGCGCCCGAGCGTACATAGACCACCCGAAGGTCTTCGCCGCCCTCGTTCACGTACGCGGTGGCGCGGGACCCGGCGAGGGCGATGCGCTTGACCTCGAGCTCCGCCTGGCGGCCTTCCTCCTCACCGAAGACGTCGGCGCACGGCTTGCCCGACGACTCGCTGAGCCGCGCCTTGAAGTCAGGGGTCAACAGCTCGTCGCAGACGCGGTCCTCGTCACTGGCCTTGAGCGCCGCCTCGAAGTCGTCGATCGCCTGGGCGATCGGCTTCTGGCGGCCTGCGAACTTCTCGGCGTTGGTGTCCTCGAAGACGCCGGCCGCAGCCAGGACGAGGAGGACCGCGATCGACGCGAGCCACAGGATCCCCAGCACGATGCCCGCCGTGGCCATCCCCTTGCCCCGGAACGTCCCGCCTGAGCGCTTGATCTTCGCGCGGGCCACGAAGCCGAAGACGATCGCCAGCACGGAGCCGCCTATCAGGCCGAGCACGAGTGAGGCGACCGCCCAGAGCGTTACCTTCGGCGGCCCGCCGCTCGCGGCCGGCGCGGGTGACCACACGTTTGGCTGGGCCGGTGCGGGTGGCCACACGTTTGGCTGGGCCGGCGCGGGTGGCCACACGTTTGGCTGGGCCTTCGCGGGCGGCCACGGTCCGGGTTTCGCAGGCGCGGGCGGCCACGCACCGGGTTGGGCCGGGTCGCCCGGTTCTTCGCCCAGCCTCGTCGCTCCGCCGCTCGGGGCCGGCTCCCCCGCGGGCGCGGTCTGCTCGGTCCACCGCGCTCCGTCCCACCAGCGCACCACGCTGGCGGCTCGAAGATCCGGATACCACCCGGGCGGGGTCGAGGACGGGTCAGTGATGCTCGGGCGGCAGCTCGTCGATGTCGTGGCGCGTGTCGCGGATCCACCGCACGAGCGTCCACAGGAAGATCAGCGTCCCGACGACGGAGATGATGGGAAAGGTCGTGACCCCGATGAGCGCGAGGGTGATCCCGACGGCCATGAGCAGCGGAATGGCGCTGTTGCCGGGGAGGTGGATCTCCTCTCCGACGGGCGGGACGTCGGACTCGCGCGTATCGGAGGCCATCAGGCGATGTAGAGCGCGGCGGCCAGGAACGAGATCCCGAACATGACCAGGCAGACGGCCCCGACGATCAGGCCGGTGCGGATGTTCTTGCGGGCGAGCTGGCGATCCATGACTTCGAGAGGGCAGCCTACACTTGGACGTCCAGGACCATCGCGCAGAACAGGAGCGCGAGGAACAGCAGCGAGTACAGGTAGAGGCGCAGGGCAGAGCGGCGATCGGCGCGGCGCCACAGGAGCCAGGCCAGCGCGATGAACACCCCTCCCAGCGCCATCGAGGCTCCGAGGTAGGCGACGCCGAAGCCGCCCGCGCAGAACGGCAGCTGGGTCACCGCGTAGAGCAGTCCGGTGTAGAGGAGGATCTGTCGCCGGGTCTCGCGCTCGCCCCGCACGACCGGCAGCATCGGCACTCCGACCTTGGCGTACTCGTCCTTCATCAGCAGGCTGAGCGCCCAGAAGTGGGGTGGGGTCCAGAAGAACACGATCGCGAAGAGGTAGACCGCCATCCAGCCCACCCCTCCGGTCACGGCGGCCCAGCCGACCAGCGGCGGGACCGCGCCCGCCGCCCCGCCGATGACGATGTTCTGCGGGGTCGATCGCTTCAGCCACACGGTGTAGACGAAGACGTAGCCAAGAAAGCCCGAGAGCGCGAGGCAGGCGGCTGCGAGGTTGACGAGCAGGGTGAGCTCCAGGAAGGCGGCCGCGGCCAGGGCGATCCCGAAGCCCAGCGCCGCGCCCGGCGCCACCCGGCCCGAGGGCACCGGCCGGTTCGCCGTGCGCGCCATGCGGGCGTCGATGTCTCGGTCGTAGAAGTGGTTGACCGCCCCGGCGCCCCCGGCCGAGAGGTAGCCCCCCAGGCAGGTCAGCGCCACGAGGGAGAGGGACGGGTCGCCGGCGACGTACATCGTGGCCACCGTCGTCAGCAGTAGAAGCGACTGGACCTTGGGCTTGGTCAGCGCGAGATAGTCGGCTGCGATCTGCGCGACGCGGCCTCGCGGCCGCGCGCGGATGGCCGCAGAGGCGGCCTGGGCCACTACCCGGCCCCCGAGCCGGCGGGTACGGAGCCTACGACGAGGACCACTAGTGGTCACTCCTTGCGGGAGGGGCCACTAGGCCGGCACCGCAGGGGGGGCGGGGGTCTCGGAGATCTCCTCCGGCAGGCCGGTCCGCTCTTCGATCGAGCGGCGGATGTCCTTCATCGGCTCAACCGAGCGCACGCGCGGGACCACGTCGAAGTTGTTGGCCGCCGGCGGCGAGGTCGTGAACCACTCCAGCGTGTTCGCCCGCCAGGGGTCGGGCCCCGCGAGGGCCCCGACCTTGACCGACCGCACGACGTTGTACGCGGTCACCAGCACCCCGAGGCCCAGGATGAACGACCCGCAGGTCGAGATCAGGTTCCAGGTTCCCCAGTCGCCGACGTCCGCGTACTCGTACACGCGCCGCGGCATGCCCGACAGGCCCAGCGAGTGCTGGATCAGGAAGGTGGCATTGAAGCCGACGAAGGTCAGCCAGAAGGAGAGCTTGCCCAGCGACTCCGACAGGTAGCGCCCGGTCATCTTCGGGAACCAGTAGTACAGGCCGGCGAAGATCGCGTTCACGGCGCCCGCGACCAGGACGTAGTGGAAGTGGGCGACCACGAAGTAGGTGTCGGTGAGCTGCCAGTCGATCGGGAAGATCGCGAGGATGATCCCCGTCACCCCGCCGAGCGTGAAGAAGGCGATGAACCCGCACGCGAAGTAGAGCGCGGTCCTGAGCTCGAGGGTTCCCCGCCAGAGCGTGGCGATCCAGTTGAAGACCTTGATCCCGGTGGGGATTCCGATGAGCATCGAGCTGAGCATGAAGAAGATCAGCACGGCCGTCCCGGTGGGGGTGGCGAACATGTGGTGGGCCCACACCAGCAGCGAGAGGAAGCCGATTCCCACCGTCGCCGATGCGATCGCCTTGTAGCCGAAGATCGGCTTGCGCGCGAAGACGGGCAGGACCTCGCTGACGATCCCGAAGCCGGGCAGGATCATGATGTAGACCTCGGGGTGCCCGAAGAACCAGAAGAGGTGCTGCCAGAGGAGCGGCGAGCCTCCCTGCCCCGCGTCGTAGAAGTGGGTGCCGAAGTGACGGTCGGTGAGCAGCAGGGTCACCGCCGCGGCGATCGTCGGCAGCGCGAGGATGAGCAGGACCGAGAAGGTGAGGATCGACCAGCAGAAGAGCGGCAGGCGGCCCCAGCCCATCCCGGGCGCGCGCATGTTGGCGATCGTCGCGTAGAAGTTGATCGCCCCCAGGAGGGAGGACATGCCGGTGAGGTGGATGAGGAAGATCCAGGCGTCTATGCCGCTGTTGGGGAGGTAGGCGTTGTCGGAGAGGGGCGCGTAGCTCGTCCAGCCCGCCTCGGGGGGCGAGAACACCAGCGACGCGTAGAAGACGATCCCGCCCGCGAGGAACAGCCACAGCGACAGCGCGTTCATACGCGGGAAGGCCATGTCCCGCGCGCCGATCATCAACGGCACGAAGTAGTTCCCGAAGCCGGCCATCATCGGGACGACGAACAGGAAGATCATCGTCGTGCCGTGGAGCGTGAGCAGCTCGTTGTAGGTCTGCGGGTCGAGGAACGTGTTGTTCGGCGCCCCGAGCTGGAGGCGCATGAGCAGCGCCTCGGCCCCGCCGACGAGGAAGAACACGAAGGAGGCGACCAGGTACATGATCCCGATCTTCTTGTGGTCGACCGTGGTGGCCCAGTCCAGCCAGCCCCGGATTGGGCGCTCGACCTCGTGCGCGGTGATCTGGGGCCGGGGACGGAGTTTCAGGGCGCTGGCTTCCATGGGCCTTTCAGTTCTTGACGGAGTTCGCGCACGCCTGCGGCGGGAGCGGCGACGGCTTGGCGCGGTTGGGGGGAATCGTCGCCTGCTGGGCCTGCTTGATGAGCTGCTTCTGGCAGGTCGTCCAGACGCGGTACTGGTCGGGGGTCACCGCGCGCACGCGCGCGTACATGTTGGCGTGGCCCTGGCCGCAGAGCTCGGCGCACTGTCCCCGGAACACGGTGCCGGCCTTGTCGGCCGGGATCTTGAACCAGCTGTCGTTGGTGTAGCCGGGGATTGCGTCGAACTTGCCTCCCAGCTCGGGGATCCACCACGAGTGCGCGACGTCCTGTGAGCGGATCTTGAGGATCACCGTGGTGTCGGTGGGCACCACCATCTCCTCGTAGGAGAAGATGCCGCCGGGATAGGTGTAGCGCCAGATGTACTGCTGGCCGTTGACCTCGACGGTCAGCCCCTTGCCGCCCTCGGGCGGCGCCTGGCCAACGGAGGCCACCAGCGCCCCTCCGGCCACCGGCACGAGGCCGTTGGCCCCGGTGGGCGCCGGGTTGCTGATCGCCCCGAGCTTGATGAAGGTGATGATCGTCAGCACGACGACGATGACTCCCGCACCCGCGGTCCATCCGATCTCCAGCCGCGTGTTGCCGTGGATCTGGGCGGCGACCATCCCCTTGCGCTTGCGAAAGCGGATCATCGAGTAGAGGAGGACGCCCTCCACGCCGAAGAGCACCACCACCGAGATCGCGAGGACGATCTTGTAGAGGCTGTCGATGTCGTCGGCGTTCGGCGAGCCGCCGGACTCCGGGGTCAGCGCGTCGGCGAAGGCCGGGCCTGCGGCCACGAGCGATACCGCAAGCGCCGCGAGAACGAGCAGCAGGGAGCGGCGAAATGCACGGGACGGTGCCAAGGCGGGCTGCATCCTATTCGGTCTACGGGCGCTCGGAGCCTGCCGTATCAAGCGCCGGCGCGCCCGGCCCTTATCGCGCGACAGGCCGCCCGCGGCGAAGCTCGCCGGGCCAGGCGCATGAGCCCTCAGCGCCCCACGAAGCCAGCGGCCCGCTTCTCGACGAACGCGCCGACTCCCTCGGCGAAGTCGCGCGTGGCCGCCAACTCCTGCTGGATCTGCGCTTCGAGCTCGAGCTGCTCCTCCATGCCGTCATAGATCCAGTGATTGAGCTGGCGCTTGGTGGCGGCATAGGACCGCGTCGGGCCGCTGGCCAGCCGCTCGAGCAGCGCGTCTGCCTCCTCCTCGAAGGAGCCGTCGTCGAAGACGCGGTTGACGAGCCCCCACTCGAGGGCCAAGGGGGCCGGGACCGGCTCGCCGAGCATCGCCATCTCGGCGGCGCGGCCATATCCCACGCGCGCGGGGATGAAGAGAGAGGAGCCCCCGTCCGGAGCGAGCCCGATGTTGACGAAGGCCAGCAGGAAGTAGGCCGACTCCGCGGCCACGACGAGATCCGAGCAGATCGCCAGCGAGCAGCCGATGCCCGCTGCCGGCCCGTTGACCGCGGCGAGCACCGGCTTGGGCATCTCGCGGACGGCCCTCATGATCGGGTGATAGCGCCGCGTGAGCCTGGCGTAGAGGTCGGGATGGCCGTCGGGCGTCGGGTCGAAGGGCGCCCTGAGGTCCGCGCCCGACGAGAACGCGCGCCCGGCGCCGACGATCATCACCGCGCGGACCTCCTCGTCCTCGCCCGCCCGGAGCAGCGCGTCGAGCAGGTCGACGGCCAGCTGCTCGTCCCACGCGTTCATGCGGTCAGGGCGGTTGAGCTGCACCTTCACGGCTCCGGCGCGGCGGAAGAGGTTGACCGTGTCGTAGGCGTGCGCCAACTCGAAGTCGGTCATGGGCGGAAGATAATGCAGCGTCCGCGTTCCGCAGGGCTTTGGGCCCGCGTCCTGAGACGGCCGATTGGTTCATCGTCCCTCGTGAACGGCAGGAGCGCGCGGCCAACAGGGGTTGTACGCGCGCTCAGGTGTTGGGCGCAGGTGAGATGGCAGGGCTCGCGCAGGTCGAATGGCAGAGCGAGCGAGCCTCGCGGCGTCCCCAAGCCCGTGTGCCGTAAACCACGTCTTCATCTCGACCACCGCTCGTCCGACATCACGTTCCGCGAGCCGATCCCCTGACGGGACCGCTCGAGCAGCGCGTAGGGCTCGTCCTCGAACGCACCGTCGTCGAAGACGCGGTTGATGAGCCCCCACTCGAGCGCTCCATGTCGTTCACCACAACCGGAGGAGGTCCCGTGAGCGGCGTCGCGAAGCCAAAGCTTATTGGACACACCACTGTGTACAATGGACGCATGAAGCAACTGGATCTGCTCGCCTCTAAGCTCGCTGTCAGTGAGCGGACACTGCGCCGCGGTGTCATGGAGAACCTTCTGCACGGAGAGCGACGAGGAGAGCGCAAGACGACGCTCCCGCTTGAGGAAGAGCGCTACGTCGCCCACTGGTGGCCACTGCTTTCTCAGCTTCGCCAGCTCTTGCGCACCGAGCGGAACGTACGTCTCGCCGTCCTCATCGGTTCGACCGCGCGCGGTGATGCGCGCGAAGACTCCGATCTCGATTTGCTCGTCCGACTCAAGGACAGCGACCCGCACCAGGTGATCCGTCTCAGGCGACGTCTTGTCGAGGCCCTCGGGCGCAAGGTTGACCTCGTACGAATGGAATCAGCAGAGGCCAACGCGCCCCTGTTCCTCGATGCCCTCGACGACGGCCGCGTCCTAGTCGACCGCGATCGGCAGTGGGCTTCCATCAAGCGTCGTCGTCGGCACATCGAACACCAGGCTCATGCAGCCGACGCAACGCTGGTCGCCGAGACCGAGCGGATTCTTGACCGCTGCGACGCGGAAGCGGCCAAGTAGTGGACAGGGGCCGGGGCGCGCCTTCGCGAGGGCAGAGGATCACGCCGGCTCAGCGGAAGGCCGCCCTACGCATCCAGCACATCGATCAGCATCGTGACGCGCTCATCAATGCCCTGGCAGCCTTCGCCGACAGACAGGGCTTCGCCGACGACTGGTTCTCTGCTGACGGCGATGCGATGAATCGGATCGGAGCAGTCGAGCGTCATTACGAGCAGGTGATCAACGCCCTGCGTGAGCTCTTCGACATTTATGAGCATGAGGCCGAGCAACAGAAGTGGCCGAGCTTGCGCTCGAAGGGGCAGCCAGGCGGCCGCTGGGCTCGCATGGCCAGTCCTCCTCTTGGATACATCTCTTCGGCGCTAGCCGGCCGGATCTGCGACCTCGAGGAGGCTCGTCACGACTTTCAGCACGACTACGCAGACCTGCATCCACTCAAAGGGGCGGACGTATGGGATCTCTGCCACGAGCTGACCGGAGAGGTCTCTCATCTCCTCGGAAGCTTTGGCAAATGGAAGAGGGACCTATGGCCGTAGCAATTCGGTCTACCGCAGCTCCCCGTCGAGCCCGAATCGCTCGGGCAGCGACGCGAGGTGGGTGAGCCACTCCTCCGGCAGTCCGCGCTCGCGGGCGCCCCGGAGCATGAGCGCGAGGTATTCGAGCTTGGGGGTCAGCTCGTCCTGCGCCTTGTCGACCACCTCGTAGGTCGCCGCGTGGACGTCCTCGCCCTCGCACACGACCTCCACCTCTCGCCGGCGATAGCCCGATTGAGCGACGTACTCCTTGCGATCCAGCGCGGCCAGGTGCTCCTGGGTGACCGCGTAGAGCGCGCCCCACACGGCGTGGCCGACCGCGGGGATCACGTCGGCGGCGCCGGCCTTCCAGCGCGCCGAGCGCCGCAGGAACGCGAGCCGGAACCCGTCGAGCCGCGCCGGGCCGACGAAGCGCGCCTCCGGCGCCCACGCCTCGATGACGCCGGCCGAGAGGTTCGATCCGTAGGCGAAGTAGCGTGCACTCCGCGCCAGCTCGAAGTCCCTCATGCGACTGATGCTACGGGGCGCCAGACGATTTGACTGTACGGGACCTCGCCGTCCAATCAGCCGATGGCTGTGCCCGCGAAGTACTGGCCGGCACGCCGTAACCGTCGACCCGGTGTGCTCGTCCTGCTCGTCGGGGGCCTCGAAGCGCCCGCGCTCTTCCACGGTATCCGGCCAAGGCGCGATACTCCGCAACACGTTGCGCGTGTCGAGCGCCATCCGGGTCGCGGCGGTCGCGGTGATGGCCGCCGGCATCGCGGCGCCGCTCGTGCGCCGCCGCCTTCGCCTGCCGCCGCCCGCGGTGACGGTGACTGCCGCCGCCGCTCCGTTTGCGCTGTGCGTCGCCGTCCGGCGCTCGTTCGCCCGCGACGTGGGCACCTGCGTGCTCCAGATGTGGGCCTACATCGCCACCTACCAGATGCCCAACGACGACCCCGAGCGGCTGCTCGCGCGCGTGCATGTCGACTACCCGGTTGCGGTCGACGAGGTGCTGGGGCTGGGCACGTCCCCGACCCTCCGCCTCCAGCGCCTGTCCGATCCCGAGCGCTTCGCGCCTGCAGAGAAGGTCCTCGTCTGGGCGCACTGGCTCTGGTTCTTCGTGCCCCACAGCTCGCTGGTCTACATCCGGCTTCGCCGGCCCGGCCGGTTCCCGCGCGCCGCGGCGCTCACCTATGCGGTCTTCGACCTCGGGGTCCTCCTCTACTGGGCGGTGCCAACGGCTCCGCCGTGGTACGCCGCCCAGCAGGGAAGGCTCGCGCCCGATCCAGAGCGCGAGGAGCTCGTCGAGGTCCGCCGGATGATGGTGGAGTACGGCGAGCAGTTCTGGAAGGACGGTTGGCAGCCCCTTTACAGTTTTCTCGGAGGGAACCCGCTTGCCGCCATGCCATCGCTGCACTTTGCGACTTCCGTCATGGCCGCTCAGCTGCTGGCCGAAACCGGCCCCGTCGGGGGAGCTGTCGGCTGGGCATACGCCCTGACGCTCGGGATCGCGCTCGTCTACCTCGGCGAGCACTACGTCGTCGACCTCCTCGCCGGCGCCGCGCTCACGCAGGCCGTTCGGCGCGGGGCGCCGACCATCGCGCCGGCGCTGCGGGCCGTCTCGAGGGCAGTCACCGCGCTGGAGGCGCGGGCGCACGCCTGAGCCATGACCGACCGCGTCGTCACCAACGAGGAGCTGCGGACGGCGCCGGTCGACACGGACAACCCGAACGCCGAGGCGCACGACGACGAGGAGATGCCGCGCCGCCCGGTCACCAAGCGGATGGCGCTGGTCTTCGGCGTCTTCGCCGTCTCGGCGGTGGGCTTCCTGTACTTCGTCCTGCCACAGATCGCGGGTCTCCAGGACACCTGGAACCGCCTCGACGAAGGCAATCGGGCGTGGATCGCGCTGTGCCTGGTCTTCGAGCTCTTCTCCTTCGCCGGCTACGTGTGGCTGTTCCGAACGATCTTCGTCCGCGGGGGCACACGCATCAACTGGCGCGAGAGCTATGAGATCACCATGGCGTCGCTGGCCGCGACGCGGCTGTTCGCGGCGGCTGGCGCCGGCGGGGTCGCGCTGACGGCGTGGGCGCTGCGCCGCTCGGGCATGGAGCGGCGCATCGTGGCCTGCCGCATGGTCGCCCAGCTCGCGATCCTCTACTCCGTCTACATGGGCGCGCTGATCCTCTTCGGGCTCGGCCTGCGAGCCGGCATCCTGGAGGGACCCGCTCCATTCGCGGTCACCGTCGTTCCCGCGATCTTCGGCGCGGTCTGCTTCGCCGTGTTCCTGGCCATCGCGCTGCTCCCCGGCGACTTCGACCGCCGCATCGGCCAGGCGAGCAAGCGCCAGGGCAGGCTTGGGCGCCTCGCCCAGCGGGTCGCCGCCGCGCCGGCCTCGGTGGCCAGCGGCGTGCGCACCGCGCTGCGGTTGATCCGCGAGCGCGAGGTCGGCCTGCTGGGCGGCGTGATGTGGTGGGGCTTCGACGTCGCCACGCTGTGGGCCGCGTTTCACGCGTTCGGCGAAGCTCCGCCCTGGGCGGTGATCGTGATGGCCTACTTCGTCGGGATGATCGCCAACACGCTCCCGATCCCGGGCGGCATCGGAGGGGTGGAGGGCGGGATGATCGGCGCGTTCGTCGCCTTCGACGTCAACACCGGGCTCGCCGTCGTGTCGGTCCTCGTCTACCGTGCCTTTGCGTTCTGGCTGCCGACGATCCCCGGCACGGTCGCCTACTTCCAGCTGCGACGGACCGTCCAGCACTGGCGTGAGTCGCCGCGGCTGGAACGTGCTCCGCACGACTCGCGGATTGACGCGGTGGCTACTATACAAAGTGAAGTAAAGACCAGCTCCTCGTGAACGAGGACGGAAACGGAGTCCACAGATCATGGCCGACGTCGAGCAGGTGATCATCATCGGAAGCGGCCCGGCGGGCTACACCGCCGCGCTCTACACCTCGCGCGCCAACCTTAAGCCGCTGGTGATCGAGGGCTTCGCGTGGGGCGGCCTGCTCCAGCAGACGACCGAAGTCGAGAACTACCCGGGCTACCCCGAGGGGATCATGGGCCCGGAGATGATGCAGCAGCTTCGCGACCAGGCCGAGCGCTTCGGCACGCGGTTCGTCACCGACGACGCGACGCGCGTCGACCTCGCGACCGAACCGGGCGGAGTGCATCGGGTGTGGATCGGAGAGGACGAGTACCAGGCGCGCACGGTCATCCTGGCCACCGGCGCCCAGCACAAGAAGCTCGGCGTGCCGGGCGAGGAGGAGCTGAGCGGGCGCGGCGTGAGCTACTGCGCCACCTGCGACGCCGCGTTCTTCCGCGACAAGGAGACGCTGATCGTAGGGGGCGGCGATTCGGCGATGGAGGAGGCGATCTTCCTCTCGAAATTCGCCAAGACGGTCACTGTCGCCCACCGCCGCGCCGAGTTCCGCGCCTCGAAGATCATGCTCGACCGGGCTCGGGCGAGCGAGAACATCGTCTTCCTGACCCCCTACCTCGTCGAGGAGCTTCTGGCCGAGGAGGAGGGCGGTCCGCTGACCCACGCGACGCTGCGCAACCCCGAGACCGCCGAAACCCGCGATTGCCCGTTCGACGGCGCCTTCATCGCCATCGGCCACGAGCCGCAGTCAGAGCTCTTCGCAGACCAGGTCGAGGTCGACGACGGCGGCTACGTGGTCACGGAGGGCAAGTCGACGCGGACCAAGCTTCCAGGCGTCTTCGCGGCCGGCGATCTCGTCGACCACACCTACCGCCAGGCGGTCACCGCCGCGGGCAGCGGCTGCCAGGCCGCTCTTGACGCGGAGTGGTACCTGCGCGACACCCCGGAGGTCCCGACGCCCGAGGGCATGCACGCCGCGCCGGTGCCCGAGTCGCACTGGGCGCCGACTGCCGCGCCGGCCCGCACGTAGGAACACGAACACCGGGCGCACGTACGAACACCGGGGTCAGGGGCGCGCGCGTGCGCGCGCGTCGAACCGGTCAGGCGCGTAGGTAGATCGGGTTGGAGATGATCCAGGTCCGCTGCCGCCCGAAGGCCGGGAGCGAGGCCTGCACGCGCCAGGCGCCCGGCTCCTCCGCGCGGTGGCGCAACTCGGTGCCGGAGGCGGTCGCGACCGATCGGCCCTCGTGCACGAGGGTCAGCGACGCCGGGCGTGGTACGCGGGCAACCAGGTCGCGGCCGCCGTCGAGCGGCCCCTCGGAGCCCATCTCGACGGGCGCTGCGCCCGCGGCGGCGAACGAGAAGCCCCGGGCCGGGGCGATCGAGTCGATCGCCAGGTAGCAGCGCCCGGCGCCCAGCGCGGCGTAGATCGCGTCGCGGTCGCGCGGCGGCTCCCCGGTCACCGGCTCGTCGACCAGGACGTGCGTGCGCAGGTGCAGGAACGAGCGGGTGTAGGACATCAACCGCAGCGGCACGCGCCCGGCAACGCGGATGCCGATCTGGTGGGCGTCGATCCCGCCCAGCGCCACCACGGGGCGCCGCCTGAGGAGTATGTCCCAGGCGGCGAGGTTGGCCGCCGGCGGATCGTCGACCACGCGCTCCGGCGCCACGACGAAGCGCACGACGTCTGAGACGCTCGCGAGCTTCTCTGCGGTGTCGGTCACCCAGCTCCACAGCTCGATGCCGGTGTAGTCCTCGCCGCCGAGCTCGTCGGTCGGCATGCCGGGCCGCTTGAACCGCTCCGAGCCCTTCGAGAACGGATGGGCGAGGAAGCCGATTCCGCCCGCCGCGCGGACGGCGGCCTGGACGTCGGCCGGAGGGAGGCCGGGGTCGATCACCTCGTCCAGGCCGAAGGCGAGGTAGTGGTTGGCGCCAACGGGGGAGACCTCCTCGCCGACGCACACCAGCACGTCGCCGTGCCATCGCTCCTCGCCGCGGTGCTTGGCGTCAAGCGTGTCGTGGTCGGTGAGCAGGACCACGTCGGCTCCGGCTCGGGCGGCACCCGCGGCGATCTCGGGGACGGTCCCCGTGCCGTCGGAGTAGGTCGAGTGGCAGTGGACCACGCAGGCGAGGTCGACTGGCCCGGGCACCGCCTCACCGTAGCGGTAGGCTGAGCTCGTCCACTCCAAGGAGCGCAGGATGGCGGCGATCGATAGCCCCGAGGCCGTCGGCCTCCGGCCCACCCACGAATTCGAGGAGGCCCACGCGGCCTGGCCGCGCGGCGACCGGCCGGCGGCGATGCGCGAGGCGGCGGAAGCGTTCCGCGCACGCTTCAAGGAGCAGGGGCGGATCCGCGCGATCCGGACGGTCGACCTCGCGTCGGCCGGGTATCCCGTCGAGCTGGCCTTCCACGGGGCGGCTCGTCCGATCAATCCGCTCGTCAGCCTGATCGACCGACTGGTCGTCGTCCAGTTCGAGGATTTCGCGGGCGACCTCAAGACGCTCGTGTGGGGCCCGACGGTTCTCGAGGGCCCGGCGCAGGCGCCCTTCTACCGCCACCTGGTAGATCGGGTCGGGGCGTTGGTCTCCTACCGCCTCCACGCGACCGAGTACCACACCGTCGAGTCGGCTCTGGCGACGGTCGGGCTCGCGCCGGCCGAGGTCGACGTCGTGTCCTTCGACCATCTCCACCTCCAGGACCTGCGGACCATCATGGGGACCACCGCGCCGCCGCCGGGTCGCGGAGAGCCCGTCCCGCCCTTCTTCCCCAACGCAAAGCTCGTCCTCCAGCGCAGGGAGGTGGACACGCTGCGGTCGGTGCATCCCACCCAGTGGGCGTGGTACGTCCCCGGCGGCATGGACGGGGTGATCGAGGACGACCTGGTGCTCGTGGACGGCGACGTCGAGCTCGGGGTGGGGGTGACGCTGCTGTGGACGCCCGGGCACACCGACGGCAACCACTCGCTGTGCCTCAACACTCCAGAGGGAATCTGGGTGAGCTCGAAGAACGGCGTGGCCGCCGACTCCTGGCACCCGCACCTCTCGAAGATCCCCGGGGTGCGCCGCTGGGCCGAGCTCTTCGGCCGCGAGGTCGTCATGAACGCCGGCACGCTCGAGGACTCGGTCGATCAGTACGACTCGATGATCAAGGAGAAGGCGGTCGCCGACGTCAACCGCCGCGACCCGCGGTGGCTCAACGTGTTTCCCTCCAGCGAGGTCGCACACCTCAAGCGCTCCTGGCCCGTGGTGCCGACCTTCCTCTACGGCGGGATCGACTACGGGCGCATCGAGGCACGTTAGCCGAGGACGATGACCAGCGCCCGTGCCCGGATCCGGGGATCTGGGGGGAAGCTAGGGGACTCGCATCTCAGAACATCACGAAGCCGGCGGTCTGTGCCGCGCGGTCGCAAGCGTCGTTCAGAGTGGGGCTCGGGCCGTCGGGAAGGCGCGACGAGCAGGACATGAGCCAGAGGTTGCCCTGGCCGCTGAAGACGTGGATGGTTCCTCGGTCCTGCGCGCTCGTGTAGCGGAAGCGCCGCATCGGAACCTGCTCGTCTCCGGACTCCCCGGCCGGCTCTATCTTCTGCCCCTCGAGGGGGTCGTTCTCGAAGCGCTCGGCCGCCTGCTCGACCGGGATCCGGCCGGTCGACAGGCGAGGGCCGCGCACGAGCACGATCGCCTCTTGGTTTCGGGCGTCGATCGGGTAGGCCTGGGCCGTTTCCTCCGAGTTGGGAGGCACGCGCGGGCCCTTGGGCACCAGGAGCGCCGGGAACCCCGACTGGCTGACCCGCGACTCACGGCCGGGCCGTGGTTCGTCGAGCGAGCACTCGGTCAGGCCGGCGCGGTCAGCTGCCGTGTCGAGGGCCTCGTCGCCTGGCTCGACGATGTCGAGCGCCCGGCCCAAGCCCGTCTGGTCATTGCGCCCGGCTGCGGTCGCGGCGGCGCGGTATGCGCCCGCGACCGTGTCGAGCAGGCGCAGGTAGTCCGGGCCCGCGGCGTCGAGCTCGCCCGCCGACGTGCCGCGTCGCGCCGCGCGGGCGGCCCGTTCGGCGTTGCGGAAGTCTCGCGCGCGCTCGCGTGGCTCCCGCGCGGTGAAGCGCACGTCCGTGACCGCGGTTCGGTAGGTCTGGCACAGACGCTCGGCGGCGTTCTTGCTCGATCCTTTCTCGCCACCTCCACCTCCACCTCCACCTCCGTCGTCGCCGCCGCACGCCCCGAGCGCCAGCGCGGCGGCCGCGAGCGTGACGCCGCCCGCGCCGCGGCGTCGACGCTTTGGTCCCATCGACTCGACGCGGAGCTTGCTGACGCCGTCGAAGGTCATCCCGTGCACCGCGAGGCACGCTAACGAATACGATCCGCCGGGTGAGTGCCCTCTCCAGGGCTGTGCTCGTGACCGGCTGCTCGTCGGGGATCGGCCGGGCCACGGCGCAGCGCCTCGCCGACGGCGGCGCGACGGTCTACGCGACCGCCCGCCGCCTCGAGTCCATCGCCGACCTCGAGGCGCACGGCTGCAAGCTGCTCGCGCTCGACGTCACCGACGAGCGCTCCATGCGGGCGGCGGTCCGGGCGGTCGAGGAAGCCGAGGGCGCCGTGGGGGCGCTGGTCAACAACGCGGGCTACAGCCAGAGCGGGGCGTTCGAGACCGTGCCGATGGAGCAGGTGCGCCGCCAGTTCGAGACCAACGTGTTCGGCCTCGTCCGCATGACCCAGCTCGCGCTGCCGGGCATGCGCCGTCAGCGATGGGGGCGCATCGTCAACCTCTCCTCCATGGGCGGCAAGCTCACCTTCCCGGGCGGCGGCTTCTACCACGCGACCAAGTACGCGGTCGAGGCGCTCTCCGACGCGCTGCGCTTCGAGGTCCAGGGCTTCGGCGTCGATGTCGTCGTCATCGAGCCGGGGCTCATCAAGACCGGGTTCGCCGACGCCGCGGTCGGCGCGCTCAGCGAAGCGACAGGCGAGGCGACGGGCGACGGTGCGGCCGGGGCGGACGATCCCTACGCGGCGTTCAACCGTGCCGTGGCCGAGAGCACGGCGGGGGCCTACGAGGGACCGCTGGCCAAGCTGGGGGGCGGCCCGGAGAGGGTCGCCGCGGCGATCGAGAAGGCGATCACGGCCAAGCGCCCCCGCACGCGCTACCCCGTCACGCCTTCGGCCAGGTTGGCCATGCTCCAGCGCCGGCTCCTGCCCGACCGGGCGTGGGACAAGGCGCTCGAGACCCAGTTCCCGCCGCCGGGCAAGGGGTAGATGGACCGGCTCAGCGCGATCGACGCCTCGTTCCTGGCACAGGAGCGCGAGGGATCGCACATGCACATCGGCGGGATCCTCGTCTTCGAGGGCCCGCCGCCGACGCGCGAGGAGTTCCTCGACCACATCGAGTCGCGGCTTCACCTGGTGCCGCGCTACCGCCAGAAGCTCGTGTTCCCGCGGCTGGAGATGGGCCGGCCGCTCTGGGTCGACGACCCGCGCTTCAACATCGACTACCACGTCCGCCACACGGCGCTCCCCGATCCAGGTTCGATCGAGCAGCTGCGACTCATGGCCGCCAGGATCTTCTCCCAGCGCCTTGACCGGTCAAAGCCCCTGTGGGAGGTCTGGCTCGTGCAGGGCCTCGAGGAGGATCGCTTCGCGCTCGTCAGCAAGACCCACCACTCCGTGGTCGACGGCGTCGCGGGCGTCGACCTGAGCGCGGTTCTCTTCGACCTCGACCGCGAGCCGTCGGCGCCCCAGGGGAGGGGGCACGAGTGGATCGCCGAGCCCGAGCCATCGCAGGCGCAGGTGATCGCGGAGGGCGTAAAGGGCCTGGTGAGCACGCCGTTCGAGCTCGCCGAGCGAGCCGCGCGATCGGTCTCCTCCCCGCTGCGCACGCTCGAAGAAGTTCGCGAGGGGCTCGAGGGCGTCTCAGACGCGTTGGGGAGCTTCGTCTCGCCCGCGCCGAGCACTCCGCTCAACGTTCCGATCGGCACCCATCGCCGGCTGACCTGGGTGGGGACCGAGCTCGACGACCTCAAGGCGATCAAGAACGCGCTGGGGGGAACGGTCAACGACGTCTTCCTCGCGGTGGTGACCGGCGCGCTGGCGCGCTGGCTTCGCAGCCGGGGCGTGGAGACCGACGGCCTCGAGTTGCGAGGCGCGGTTCCGGTCTCCGTACGTGCGCAGGACGAGCGGGGAGGCCCGCTCGGCAACCGGATCACGATGATGGTCGGGCCGCTTCCGGTCTATGCGGACGACCCCGTCGAGCGGCTGGGCATCGTGACCGAGGCGATGCGCGGGCTCAAGGAGTCAAAGCAGGCGCTGGGCGCCGAGGTGATCGCCGGCTTGCAGGACTTCGCTCCGCCGACGATCTTCGCGCGCGCCTCGCGCATCAACTTCTCGACCCGGCTCTACAACCTGCTGGTCACCAACGTCCCCGGCCCGCAGTTCCCGCTCTACCTGCTGGGCCGCGAGCTCGAGGAGCTCGTTCCCGTCGCCTTCCTCGCGTCCCGGCGTGCGCTCGCCGTCGCGATCATGTCCTACAACGGCTCGGCCGCGATCGGGCTGATCTCCGACTACGACGCGATGGCCGACCTCGACGTCTTCGCCGAGGCGGTCGAGATCTCGATCGAGGAGCTGCTCGTCGCCGCGGAGGCCCGCGGAGGTTCGCCCGCCCGCGCCTGACCTGTCGGGACAGCGTGGTGGGGAGTCGTCCTGGGCTGAGGGCGAGTCGCCGAAGCACTCGCCGACGGCCTTGTGCTCGGTGTGAGCAACGCGTTGAGGCGGTGACACCTCCCCATCAACCGTGATCGCACACGTGCGTACGTCATCACGTACACTGTCTACCGGCATGCCCGGCTGTCCGCTCGATTGGGACGCGACGACCTACGACCGCGTCTCGTCTCCGCAGCTCGACTGGGGTCTCGAGGTGCTCGAGCGCCTGGAGCTCCGCGGCGACGAGACCGTGCTCGACGCCGGCTGCGGAACCGGTCGGGTGACGAGCCGGCTGCTCGACCGCCTTCCCCGTGGCCGGGTCATCGCCGTCGACGGCTCGCCGGCGATGGCCGCCAAGGCAAGCGAGGCGCTCGGAGCCCGCGCCCAGGTGATCGTCTCCGACCTGCTCGAGCTCGAGCTCGACGAACAGGTCGACCTCGTCTTCTCTACCGCGACGTTCCACTGGATCCACGACCACCGCCGCCTGTTCGACCGCCTCGGAGCATTGCTGCGCCCGGGCGGCCGGCTCGAGGCGCAGTGCGGGGGGCGGGGCAACGTGGCGCCGGTCGCGGCGGCGCTCGAGGAGCTCGTCGCTGCCCAGCCCTATGCCGAGTACCTCGGGGAAGGGGGCGTCCCATGGCATTTCGCGACTCCGGAGGACGCTGAGGGCACGCTGCGCGACGCGGGCTTCGCCGACGTGCGCTGCTGGCTCGAGGATCGCGATGCCCGCCCGTCCGACATGCGCGCCTTCGTCGCGAGCGCGGTCGTCTGCGTCCAGCTCGACGCTCTGCCCGAGCGGCTGCGGGAGCCGTTCCTCGACGACGTGATGGCACGGCTCCCCGGACGGGCGTCACTCCCGTACGTTCGTCTCAACCTGTCGGCCGGGCGCGACGGATAGAGTCGCGCCCGTCGCACGGACGCACGCATCCAACTTGTTTGACGAGCTCGCCGGAAGATGCGCGCGCATCTCCGACTCCGAGCGCTTCCAGCTGGTGATCACAGCGGCGATCCTGCTCAACGCGGTGACCCTCGGCCTCGAGACGGTCCAGAGCGTCGATGCGCGCTACGGTGCCGAGCTCGAGGCGCTCAACACGGCCTTCCTGGGGGTCTTCGCCGTCGAGATCGGGATCCGCATCCTCGCCTACGGGCGCCGCCCGCAGGACTACTTCCGCAACGGCTGGAACGTCTTCGACTTCCTGATCATCGCCGCGGCGTTCATGCCCTTCCTGCGCTCCAACGCCACGCTGCTGCGCGTCGTGCGCCTGCTGCGGGTGTTCCGCCTGCTCTCCGTCCTGCCCGAGCTGCGCGTGCTCACGCTCGCGCTCGTGCGCTCCATCGCCCCGATCTTCGGGATCGGACTGGTGGTGCTGCTGCTCCTCTACGTCTACGGGATGGTCGGCTGGCTGCTTTACGAGGACTCGAACCCCGAGTACTTCCAGGACATCGGCGTCGCGATGCTCACCCTGTTCAAGATGCTCACGCTGGAGGGCTGGCCCGACATCTACGACGAGGTGGCCCGTGGCAACCCGTGGGCGTGGGTGTACTTCGTGAGCTTCGTCCTGCTCTCGAGCTTCATCCTGTTCAACATGTTCATCGGGATCATCATCAACTCGATGGAGGAGTCGCGCGCGCTCGAGCTGCGGCGCCTCGAGGACGAGGCCGCGCGCTCGGGGGACAGCTCGCGCGAGGCGGAGCTGGCCGCTCGACTCCGCCTCCTTCGCGAGGCCGTCGACGACCTCGAGCGCGAGCTGCTGCGCGAGCCGCCGGGCAACGGCGGGCCCTTGCCGGGACGCAGCGCCTCGCGCGAGGCGTGAATCAGGTCTCGACGCCCTCGATCGCGAGCAGCGCCCGCTTGATGTCGAGCCCGCCCGTGTAGCCGCCCAGCCCGCCGCCGGTGCGCAGCACGCGGTGGCAGGGCACGACGATCGGGATCGGGTTGGCGCCGAGCGCGTTGCCGGTCGCGCGGCTCGCCCGGGGGTTGCCGGCGCGGCCGGCGACCTCCTTGTAGGTGGAGACCTCGCCGTAGGCGATGCCGGCGGTCGCCTCGAGCACGCGCCGGCCGAACGGGCCGACCAGCGCCCAGTCGATGGGCAGCTCGAAGCGGCGGCGCCGGCCCGCGAAGTAGTCCTCGAGCTCCCGGCGGACCTCGTCGAGGCGCTCGGGCGCCTCGAGCACTCGGGGCGAGATCCGCGCCGCGAGCCGGTCCAAGACGGCGTCGAAGCCGTTGTCGGCGTAGGCGAGGCGCACGAGCCCTCGCGGCGTCGCCGCGGCCAGCAGGGGCCCGAGGGGCGAGTCGACGGTCGCGTAGGCCACGTCGGCGAGGCCCTCCGCGGCGGCGCGGTCGGCGAACCGACCGGCTGCCCGGGCCGGATCGCCTGAGAGCGGAGCCGTTCCGGCCGCCTCGAGCAACGTCGCGAGCTTGTCGTCGACGGTCATCTGGTCCACTCCTCTCGCAGGCGCTGGAGACCCACGTGCAAGCTGCGCCGCGCCGCCTCCTCCGAGCAGTCCAGCGCTCGCGCGATTTGGGCGTGCTCGAGATCTCCGACAAAGCGGAGAAGTACGGCTCCGCGCTGCTTGGGGGGAAGCTCGCGAACACGGGACCACAGCTCGGAGTCCACGCCCTCGGGCGTCGGGACGGCGGAGGCCGCAGATGGTTCACGTGGCTCGGGCGCCTCGGGCACGGGGACCGGTCGCCGGCCTCGGGCTCGTGCGGCGTCGATCGCCTTGTTGTGGGCGATCGTCAGGATCCAGCCCCGCAGGTTCTCGGCGCTGCGCAGCCCGGGGTACGCTCGAAGGGCGGCCATGAAGGTCTCCTGGAAGGCGTCGTCGGCCTCCTGAGGGCCGGCGGCGAAGACGAGGTAGCGGTAGACGGTGTCGCGATGCATGTCGAGAAAGCGCTGGAAGGGGGGCAGCTCCACGCCATGAGAACGTGCGCCCGCGGTGGCGCGTGACATCGGATCAGCCTAGACAGGGTGGTCAGGCCCGCCGGCAGAGCCGACACACCGGTAAAGAGTGCGGCAGCACGGGAGTACACTCGCCCGCGGGCGTGGATCCTTTCGCGGTCATCATGGGGCGGCTGGCGGGGCTGATCGTCGTGCTCGTGCTGCTCGGGCGGTATCACCCGCGGTCGGGCGCAGACGTGCTCGACTGGCGCCCGACGCGCTCCGTCGAGACCGAGGTCCTCAACGAGTTCGAGGACGTCGACCAGATGATTGAGGCCCAGATCGAGCGCCGCCGGCGGCGCGGGGAGCCCGAGATGACCGAGGGAGACGTCCGCGAGCGGGTGGCGGCGGACCAGCGGGCCGCCGATGCGCGCCGCGAGTGCTACCTCGAGCAGGAGGACGTCGAGCAGATGCTCGAGGCCAAGAACGCTCGCCGGAGGGCGCGCGGCCTGCCGGAGATCGCCGAGGAGGACTACCGGGCGCAGATCGCCCGCGAGCTACCGGGCGCCTGATGGCCCGCGTGCTCATCGTCAGCTGCGGCTGCCGCGGGCAGGCTCTGGCACGCTCGTTGATCGACGACGGGCACGCCGTGAGGGGAACCTCGCGCGACCCGGAGCGGCTGGCCGCCATCGAGCGGGTGGGCGCCGAGCCCTACCGAGGCGATCCCGATCGCATCGGCTCGCTGCTCTACGCCTTCGACGGAGTGACCGTGGTGTGCTGGCTCCTGGGGTCGGCCAGGGGCGGCTCCGACGGGGTCGGCGCCCTGCACGGGACCCGCCTGGAGATGCTCTTCGCCAAGTTGGTCGACACGACGGTGCGAGGGCTCCTCTACGAAGCCGCGGGGAGTGTCGACCCGGCGCTCCTGCGCCGCGGCCGCGAGATAGCGCACCGCGCGCGGGCCACCTGGGAGATCCCGGTGGCCTTTCTGGAGGCCTCGCCCGGCGACGTCGAGCGCTGGGTCGCGGCCGCGCGCGCGGAGGTCGACGGACTCCTCGCCGGCCCCCGGGCCCACTGAGCTATAGTCGAAACACTTCGAAGGCGACTGGAATTCGGGAGGTTCACGCCGTGGGGGACTATGCGAAGGACGTGCTAGTAGACACCCAGTGGGTCGAGGACCATCTCGACGACGACTCGGTCCGTATCGTCGAGGTCGACGAGAATCCCGCCCTCTACGCCGAGGCCCACATCCCGGGCGCCATCGGCTTCGACTGGAAGAAGGACCTCCAGGACCAGGTCCGCCGCGACTTCCTCGGCGCCGAGGCCTTCGGCGAGCTCTTCGGCTCGCGCGGCATCTCCAACGACCACACGGTCGTCCTCTACGGCGACCGCAACAACTGGTTCGCCGCCTACACCTACTGGTACCTTAAGTTCTACGGCCACGACAACGTGAAGCTGATGAACGGCCCGCGCGAGAAGTGGATCTCCGAGGACCGGCCGACGACGACCGACGTCCCCAGTCACGAGCCCGCGACCTTCACCGCGCAGGAGGGCGACCCCGAGATCCGCGCCGAGCGCGACGAGGTCCTCGACGCGCTCGACGCCGGCACCAAGCTGGTCGACGTTCGCTCGCCCCAGGAGTTCTCGGGCGAGCTCATCGCGATGCCCGGCTACGAGCAGGAGGGCGCCCAGCGCTCCGGGCACATCCCGGGCGCCGCGTCGATCCCGTGGGCCCAGGCGGTCCAGGAAGACGGAACCTTCAAGCCACGCGAGGAGCTCCAGCAGCTCTACAGCGACAAGGGCGTCCTGAACGGCGAGAACATCATCGCCTACTGCCGGATCGGCGAGCGCTCGGCCCACTCGTGGTTCGTCCTCCACGAGCTCCTCGGGCGCGACGACGTCAAGAACTACGACGGGTCGTGGACCGAGTGGGGCAATCTCGTCAACGTCCCGATCGAAAAAGACCTCTGAGCGCCGCGCTCAGCGCCTGAGCGCGGCGCGGTCGAGCAGCGGCTCGAGGCGCTCGAGGAGGTCGGCGACTATGCGGGCCGTGGCGCCCCAGATCAGGTGGTCGTCGACGACGTAGACGTCGGTGACGAAGGGCACCCCGCGGCGCAGCAGGCGGCGGCGCTCGTAGCTGTCACGCAGCCGGGGGAGGGGCAGCTCGAGGACCTCGTCGACTTCGGCGGCGCTGAGCGTCCAGCGCAGGCCCGCCTCGATGACGCCGACGAACGGGTAGATGGCGTAATTGGTCACGACGGTCGGGGTCGGCTGAAGCCCCCCGACGATCTCGACCGCGCCGGCGGGGAGGCCGATCTCCTCCTCGGCCTCGCGCAGGGCGGTCGCGCGCAGGTCCTCCTCCTCGAGGTCCTGCCGGCCGCCGGGGAAGGAGATCTCGCCGGCGTGGCGCCGGAGGTCGTCGCGGCGCTTGGTCAACACCGCGTGGAGCTGGTCGTCGCGGAGGTAGAGCGGCACGAGCACCGCGGCGTCGATGCGGCCGTGCACGTCGAGCTCGGCCAGGTCCTCCTCGGGGATCAGGAGCGAGCGCAGCTCGGCCGCCAGGGAGGCCATCGGCGGCGGACTATAGTCGCGGCTCGATGGATGCCCTGATCGTCGTCGACGTCCAGAACGACTTCTGCCCGGGCGGCGCGCTCGCGGTCCAAGGAGGCGACGAGGTCGTCGAGATCGTCAACCGGATGGCCCGCGAGTACGAGCTGGTCGTGGCGACGCGCGACTGGCATCCTCCCGACCACGGATCGTTCGCCGAGCGAGGCGGACCGTGGCCCGTCCACTGCGTGCAGGGCACCGAAGGCGCCGAGCTGCACCCTCGCCTTGAGCGCGAGAACCTCGATGTCGTCATCGACAAGGGCCAGGACCCCGCCACAGAGGGCTACTCGGGCTTCGAGGCCACCGAGCTCGAGAGCCTGCTGCGCGACCGGGGCGTCGACCGCGTGCACGTCGTGGGCCTCGCGCTTGACGTCTGCGTCAAGAACACCGCGCTCGACGCCAAGCGCGCCGGCTTCGAGACGGTGGTGCACCTCGACGCGACGCGGGCGGTCAACGTAGAGCCCGATGACGGCGACACCGCCGCGCTGGAGCTGGTGGTGGCCGGCGTGGAGGTCCTCGAGGGCTGAGCCGGGGGCGCTTAGGCGGGGACCGGGTTCAGCATCTCGATGCGCTCCTCGAACATGACCTCGCCGTCGAGCACACGGTGCACGGGGCACTTGGTGGCGATGGTCCGGAGGCGGTCGATCTGCTCGGTGGTCAGACCCTCGGGGAGTCGCAGGATCAGCTCGAAGCGCGTCGGGCAGCCGCGCTCGGCGGCCTGGTACTCGCAGTCCACCTCGACCGGGCCGATGTTCCAGCCCTTGCGCTGTGCGTACATCTCCATCGTGATCGCCGTGCAGGATGCGAGGCTCGCCGCGAGCAGCTCCTGCGGATTGGGCGCCGAGTCGTCGCCCCCGGCTCCCTGCGGCTCGTCGGCCGAGACATAGTGCTGGCGCACCTTGACGTCGTGCTGGTAGGTGCCGGTGACCCGACGCCTTGCGGTGACCTTCATCGACGGCTACCCCTAGTCCTTGGCATAGAGCGACCTGTTCGGTAGATGGTACTCCGGACCAGCCATTTCGTGGTCAGTCCTGGTCGAGCGGGTTGAAGACCAATCCGGTAAGGACCTTCGGAAAGAAGTACGTCGACTTGGGGGGCATCGTCTCACCGGCCGCGGCGATCTCGCGGATGCGGCTCACCGGAGCCGGGCGCATCAGGAACGCAGCATCGTAGGTTCCGGCCTGCACGAGCTCGAGCGCCTCGGCGGCGTCGCGCGCGTAGCCGAGGCCGTCGAGGTGGGCGATCGAGTCGTCGGTCATGCCCAGCGCGGCCTTGAGGATCAGCGCCTCGAGCACGGCGGTGTCGAGGCGGCGGTAGGGCTCGGCGTGGTCGGCGAGGGCATCGTCGGCGATGCGCTGGTCGCGCAGCGTCAAACGGAAGGGGCGCTTGAAATGCGCGTCGACGTACCCGAGCTCGAGCGGACCTTCCCCCGCCTGCGGGGCCAGGGCCTCGGGGGCGACTTCCTGGATCTCGAAGCTTGCGCGGATGGCGTCGGCGAGGGTCTCGTGCTGGTCGGGACGCAGGCCGCGGACGAGGCGGTGGGTGGGAAAGACGGTCAGCCCCGGGTCCTCGAGGGCGACCAGGCAGGCCAGGACGTAGCGGTGCGCCCCTTCACCCCCGATCTCCTCGGCGTAGACGCGGGCCGTCTCATAGCGATGGTGGCCGTCTGCGATGAGAAGCTCGGCGTCGGCGAGCGCGGCCTGGACGGCCTCGACGGCGGATGCATCCTCGACGCGCCAGAGCCGGTGCTCGGTGCCGTCCTCGTCGGTGACGGTGTCCCACGGCTCGCCGCGCGTGTGCGGGGCGATCGCGGTCCAAGCCTGCCGGCGGGGGTCGGAATGCAGCGCGAAGATGGGGGAGAGGTTCGCGCGCGTCGCGCGGGTCAGCCGAAGGCGATCCTCCTTGGGCCCGGGATGGGTCCGCTCGTGCGGGCGCACCCGGCCGGCTCCGTACTCCTCGATTCCCACGCGGCAGAGGAAGCCCCTGCGGGTCATGCGCCCGCCGCCGGGCGTGCGGTAGTCCTGGGTCAGCGCCCACAGCGCGGGGCGCTCGTCGCGCACCACCGCCCCCTCATCGCGCCAGCGGTGCAGCAGCTCCGCGGCGGCTTCGTAGGGGTCGCCCTCGGAACGGGGCAGGTCGACGCCGACCACGTTGTAGGGCGACCGTCCGGCGAGCCCTGCCCGCCGCGCTTCGTCGATGACGTCGTAGGGCGGGGAGACGAGGTCCTGCAGCGGACCGGCCCGGTCGAGGTCGTAGCGAAGCGCACGCAGGGGTTGGACGTCGGCCATGCGGCGGCGCAGGTTATAGGGGCGGGCGCGGGCGGGCTCTCCCCGCGCTCCCCGTGATCTCGACCGGAGCGGGCGGCTCACGCCGTCGCTGAACGCGCCGAGCTAGCCCTTTCGGCCGCCGATCGCCCTCCGTCAGCGCGGCGTCGCGAAGACCTGCGTGTAGGTCGCGGCGGCGAACCCGCTCGCGCGCGGATCGGGATCTCCGACCGCGATGCCGATTCCGCTCTGCTTGAAGGCGTCGTTGAGGATGTTGGCCCTGTGCCCCGGGCTTCCCATCCAGCTGCGCACGATGCTCGCCGGCGTCCCGAACTTCCCGCCGCCCCACGCGATGTTCTCGCCCCACGTCGAGAACCGGTAGCCGGTGGCGGCGATCCGGTCGCCGGGATCCTTGCCCTCGGGGCTCTCGTGGGCGAAGTACCCGCGGCGGACCATGTCGCGCGAGTGCCCTCCGGCTGCCTTGACCAGCCGGCGCTCGGACTTCAGGGCGGGGACCCCCCGCTTCGTGCGCTCCTTGTTGATCAGGCAGAGGGCAGCCGCCTGCGCACGCTTGACCGTCTTGGCCGTGGGCAGAGCATCGGCGCCCTTGCAGGAACCCGCCTGCGCAGCCGAGGGAGCGACGACGACGAGCACGCCAAGGACGAAGAGGAGCGTGAGCGATCGCACCAGCATCAGGCTACCGGGCCTCGCGCATCGCCTGGACGGTCGTTTGAGGGCTCGAGTCGCGGGCGGGAGCGATGACCGCCGCGCGCGAGGGTGGCGCAGCGCCTCGACCATGCACAGGAAGGGCAGCAGCCGTGCCGCGCGGTCATTCAGCCCGACGGCGAGACCGAAGCAACCTGCACGGTGCGGATGTAGACGGGCTGGCCGTCGAGCGTGTCGGGCTCGTCGTGCATTGACATGCGGGTGAGCCGAACGAAGACCGCGGTCTCCCTGTCGAGCCACTGAACCACGGCCTCGGCATCCTCCCCCACCATGATGCTCGAGCCGCCGACGAGCTGGATGACCGAGGGCACGTCCGGGAGCTTTTCACACGCGAGCGTGGGGCGGAGGCGTCCGGTCGCCATGGGAACATACGTTCCCGTGGCGCATCCGGCCTATCTACGAGACAAGGCACGCTCGCTCCGAGTCGAGAAGCGCCTGACGATCGACGAGCTCGCGCAGCGGCTCGCCTTGCCGCGGACCACCATCTTCTACTGGGTTCGCGATCTGCCCATCCCCGCCACCCCGGGGCAGACTGCAGCTCGCCGAGCCGCCTCTCGCGCTATGCAGGCCCGGTTTCGCCGGCTCCGCTCGGATGCGTACGAGGAGGGGCGACGTACCTTTGCGGCCCTCTCACGCGAACCAACCTTCCGCGATTTCGTCTGCCTGTACGTCGCCGAGGGCTACAAGCGGAACCGCAACAGCGTTGCGATCGGCAACTCGGATCCGAGAGTCATCACGATCGCGGACCACTGGGTCTGGCGCTTCGCCAGAAATCCGGTCACCTACAGCGTTCAGTATCACGCCGACCAAGACCTCGTCGTTCTCCGTGCCTTCTGGGCGGCGCACCTCCACATGCCGCCCGAGGCCATCCGACTTCAGCGAAAGTCGAACAGCAACCAGCTGGCGGGGAGAACCTGGAGGAGCGTTCACGGCGTGCTGACGGTTCGTGCGTGCGACACGCTTTTCCGCGCTCGGCTCCAGGGATGGATGGATGTCGTCGCCGAGGAGTGGTCTAGACTGGCGCCTTCCGGGGCGTAGCTCAGCCTGGTCAGAGCGCCCGCTTTGGGGGCGGGAGGTTTCGCCGGTTCAAATCCGGCCGCCCCGATTGACGGCCGGCTAGGTCAGGCGCTTCGGCAACAACTCGGACGGGTCGAGGGATTGCGTATACGTCAGGCAGTTGTCGTCAGAGATTGCGGTGAACCAGTTGCCAGTGGCGAGGATCGTGCCACCGAGCCGCGTCCACGGCCATTCAGCATCACCGTCAGCTCGGTGGGCTTTCCCGACGAACCGGCATACCGGACGCCCGCGCGTCGGCGCTCCGAGGCGGCAACGTGCCGCGCAAAGCGCCACTTCGAGGCAGCCGCCCCCGACGAGCTAGGCTGAGGACGCGACGCCGCGTGACGAGTCGGGTGGGCGCGCTCTCGGGCGCGTCTCTCCCTCTCCGGGGATACCCCGGGGACACCGGTGTGACCAGAGCAGCGCATCGCGAGCCCGCGCCTGCGCCCGCGAGGGGGCAGGTCCGGGCGCGCACGACGGAGAGCAGTCGGCGTGCGGCGTCGCCATGCTGTTGGTTCCATGTACGACCGTCGCACGCGCGCGTACCTGTCCCGCTGCCTGGCGGACGCGTTCCTGGCCGGCGTCTGGAACGAGCGCCGGCTCGTCGCGCGCGCCGGGAAGGTGTTGGAGCCGCGGCCTCGATGGATCCGACCGCTCGTCCGCGAGATCCTCGCTGCCTACCACCGACCGCCTGCCGACCGTCCGCGCGAGCTTGCCGCCTACATCGCACTGGATCTGGAGCGCCGGCCGCGGCCCCCGGGCGGCGAACCCCCACGGGTCGGCCGCCGACTGCTGCCGGAGCTCGCCATGGGCAGGCGACCCTGGCCGGTGCCCGAGCTTGCGTCCGTCGGTGCGCTGGCGGAGCACCTCGGCGTCGGTGACGGCGATCTGGCCTGGCTCGCGGACGCCCGCGGGCTCGAACGGTCGGTCGTCGACGAGCAGCTTCGTCACTACCGCTACGGGTGGCTGGCCCGCCCGGGCGGGCCGCCGCGGGTGATCGAGCGGCCCAAGGCGCGGCTGAAGGAGGTTCAGCGCCGCATTCTGCACGAAGTGCTCGACTGGATCCCCGCCCACGATGCGGCGCACGGGTTCACGCGCGGGCGCTCAGCACGCACCCACGCTGCCGCCCACGTCGGCCGGCCCGTGGTCATGCGCCTCGACCTCGAGGACTTCTTCGCCTCGGTCAGCGCCGGTCGGATCTTCGGGATCTTCAGGACCGCGGGATATCCGGAGCCGGTCGCCCACGCGCTCACGGCGCTGACGACCAACGCGGTTCCGGTGAGTGAGTGGGCGGCGGTCCCGCGCCCGGCGACCCCGACGCTGGTCCACGCGCACGACCGCCTCGGCCGCCGACTTGCGACGCCGCACCTTCCTCAGGGAGCCCCGACCTCCCCGGCGCTCGCCAACCTCGCCGCGTTCAGGCTCGACCGCCGGCTCGCCGGATTCGCCGCCGCGCTGGATGCCACCTACACCCGCTACGCCGACGACCTCACCCTCTCGGGGGGCCGGTCGCTGCTCGGCCGAGCAAACCGGATCCGGGCCACGATCTCGGGCATCGCTCGCGAGGAGGGCTTCCTCGTCAACGATCGCAAGTCCATGCTGGCCACGCGCGCGGGGCGGCAGCGCGTGTGCGGCATCGTCGTCAACGATCGCCTCAACGTGGAGCGCGACGAGTACGACGACCTCAAGGCCATCCTCCACAACGCCGCGCGGCGAGGACCCGGGGGCGAGAACCGTGCCGGGGTGCCCGACTTCCGCGCCCACCTGCTCGGACGCATCGCTTGGGTGGAATCGCTCAACTCGGCGCGCGGCGCGAAGCTGCGGGACCGGTTCGCGTGCATCGCCTGGGATGAGTGACCCGCGAGCGCGGCGAGAGTCAGTCAGCCCTGGGGCGCTCGACGGCAAGCTCGACCGGGATCGCATCCGGATCACTGAGGAGTGCAGCACCGGCGTCGAGCTCGTCGAGCTCGTCGAGCTCGACGCCCGCCGCGCCGATGCGCTCGACCGCCGTTCCGAGCGCTTCGTCGTCCGGGAAGGCGAGCGCGAAGCGGTGCAGGCCGGTCGTGCCCGGGGGCGCCGGCGGACCTCCCCGCGACTGCCAGACGTTCATCCCGACGTGGTGGTGGTAGCCGTCGGCCGAGAGGAACGCGGCCTGTCCGCTCCACAGCTGCATCACGTCCAGCCCGACGAACTCCGAGTAGAAGCGCTTCGAGCGCTCGACGTCTGAGACCCTGAGGTGGACGTGCCCGACGTCGGTCGCCGCGTCGACTGGCCCGACCAGGTCTGCCGCGGGGTCGGCCTGCGCCAGCAGATCCTGAAGGTCCAGCCGCGCGGTGTACATGGCGACCCCGCGCCCGTCGGTTGCCCGAGGCCAGCTCTCCGCCGGTCTATCCCAGTAGAGCTCGACGCCGTTTCCCTCGGCGTCGGAGAGGTAGAGCGCCTCGGAGACGCCGTGGTCGGCAGCCCCGTCAAGGCGCAGGCCCGCCTCGACAACCCGGCGCAGCGCGTCGGCGAGCGCCGCACGCGTCGGGTAGCGAATCGCGGTATGGAAGAGGCCGGTGGTTCCGGGCGGCGGCGGCGCCGCATCCGGTTCGAGCTCAAGCCGGAGAAGCGGTCGAGCGCCGTCTGCGCAGAGCATCGACTCGGAGTCCCGCGCGATGTCGCGCAGGCCGAGCACACCGGAGTAGAAGGCGAGTTGGCGATCGAGATCGGCGACGCGAAGCGTCACCGCTCCGATGTGGACACGGGGATCGAGCGAGCCCATCGAGGCAAAGGGTCGGGTGGCGCCGCTGCTCAGCCGGGGATCATGCCGCGGTGGGGGCGGGACCGCCGGAGCTCGCGCCGCCTCGCTTGCGTGCGCTCGGCTCCGCGGCGGCCAGCTCCCGGAGATTGCCGATCGCCCGGACCGCGAGGAGCACGAGCATCAGGGCGGCCGCGCCCAAGCCGACCACGTCAAGTGCGCCGAGGCCGACGCCCCACAGATCGAATCGGAGCCCGAAGCCCAAGGCGAGAGCGACGTTCAGGCCAAGGAGCGCGACGCGCGCCTCGGTCGGACCGAGCCGGCCGTAGCCCAGACGAAAGCGCCCGAAGGCGAAGGCCTCGAGGTAGACGTTGATCGACATCACCAGGTAGGCGACGACGATGATCAACCCGGTGGAGAGCAGCATGTGCGGTGAGAGCCCCAGCCCGATGCCGATGGCCGCCGTCGAGACCGCGTCGGTGAGGTGGTCGAGGTAGTAGCCGTAGCGGGGGCGTTCGATCTTGCGCACCCGCGCCAGCGTGCCGTCGAGGCTGTCGGCGAACCAGTGCACCACGAGAAGCCCGCTCGCGATCCAGAGCCAGGCCGGTCCGTCGTTCGAGAGGCCATAGGCGACACCTATGGCAAGAGCGGCAACGATCCCCAGCGCGGTGAGGTGATCGGGAAGCATCCAGGACGGCAGACGCTGGGCAAGCCAGGGCAGCACGCGTCGCTCCACCGGCGCGAGGAGGAAGTTGGGCTCGCGGATGGCGTCCTTCGGCGGGGCGGAATCCATATCGGTCTCTCCTTGTCTACCGTCGGTCAACAAGACGTTCGCCAAGTACTCCAACCGCGCCCGTCCGTTACGCCACCGGCCACCCGGCGCACTACGCTTTCGCGGAGAGCCCCCGTAGCTCAGCTGGATAGAGCGGCGGCCTTCTAAGCCGCGGGTCGCAGGTTCGAGTCCTGCCGGGGGCACTCGACGCAAGTACTGTGTAGAGCCAAATCGGCCACGGGCACGCGCAGTTAAACTCGTGCCTCACCTGGTCGGGGTCAAGCAGGGACCAAGCAGTTGGTCGGGAAGTTCGCCCCGGGGACGGCCTGCGGAACCGAAGGTCAACGGGCCAGGTCGTCGCCCACGGAGTAGATGGCGGTGTCCCAGTGGCACATCGCGCACGTCGGCGTCGGGTATATCGCGACCTGGCCGGTACCTGCCGCCGCCGGCTGGCGGGGGGGGCGATTTCAACTCACTATGCCCCCGTAGGCGCGGAAACTTGGCTCTCCACCGACGTTTTTGGCAGTAACGCTGGACGAACCGGGCGGGCGCCTCGACTTATCGGGGAAATTCGGTTTCTTCGGAGCCCTTTCGGCGGGGCTTATCGGGACGAAGCGCTGGACGCTTTCGCGGCTGAGCAACCCAGGCATCGAGGGTCGACCGAAGCCAGTACAGGTTCGAGCCGACGCGTCCATCTGCTGGCGGCACGGTCGGATTCTTGTTGTGCTGGGCGCTGCGGACGCTGTCGACGGTGTAGCCGAGCGCGGCAGCGACCTCATGCGTGTCGACAACGAGATGGTTCATCTCTGCTCGTTCGCGCTTGGGGAAGGCTCGCCCCGCGAGTACGCCTCGATGTCATCGCGGACGAACGCGATGACTCCATTGGTAAACGCAAGCACAGGAGTGGGGAAGTCGTCGCGGCGAGCGTACTTCGCCACCTGTTGTGAGCCCCATCCAAGTATCAACCCCGTCGTCCCGGAGCTCACGACGTTCAGCGGGCCACTGTCGCGAGAGATACGTTCGTGCGAATGCTGGCGGGCTGCCTCTTTGTAGTCGACGTCGCCAACTGCACACGCCTTGAGTGTGTCCCAGGGGAGGCCGAGGGTTGACACGATGCTGCCGCCCCGAACGAGCGGCAGGTCGTCGGGATGGTCGCGGTTGAACGCGCGCGCCCACGTGTCGTAGTCGCGTTGCGTCGTACTCGCAGGTTCGGTGCGTAGCCATCGCGCGACGCCAGCGAGATACGCCTCGTGGTTGCGGCGACGCCCGGACCTCCGGCGGCGGGTCGCCCGCTGCTGAGGTGACTCCGGGACGGGCTCTCCGCGTATCGCGCGCTGAGCGTTGCGAAAGCGTCCCCACGCCTCGGCAACAGCGGTCGTACCCCATCCGAGGCCGAGTTCCTTGGAGGCCGCAGCGAACTGCGTCGTGGTGGGCGCCGTCCCGTTGGGAAGTCCGAGGTGCTCAACGACGCGCTGCATCGCTGCGAGCGCCGCTGCGCGTCTGTCGATGGCGGTCTCGACAGGGTCGCCGCGGTCAGGGGACGACGCGAGGTAGTCGCGCAGCGCTGCGTACACCTCGTACTGCTCTCGCGTTGACAGCTCGTAGATGCGTTGCATTACCGCTTCGACCTCGACGCGCTCGCGCGGACGTTTCGGCATGGCTGTCAGTTGGCGACGTAAACGGACGTTCCTTCCCTCTCGAACGAGTTGCACGCCCGGGGTCGCGGCTACGTTCCGGTGGTGAGCAATGTGCGTCCACATCCCGCGTACGCTCAAGCCTTCCTTGCCTACTCCAACTATCTCAACGCTATTGCCGGCGACCTCGGACGACGCTACGGGCACGGGACGGCACTTGCTGAAGGAGTCCGGGACGCGGTGTTGGCTCATCCGCAGCTCCACGGCGTTCAACGTCGGCCGCTGACGGATGATGTTCAGGCGACGTTCGACGCCGGCATGCGGAAGGGCTGGGCGTTCCTTCGCCGAGTGCTCCAGGAGGTCGCGGACGACGCCCTATATGACGAGGAGGCCAACGCGCTGCTCCCCTACTCGGCGTGGTACGCGGTGCACCACATTGGGCGGGCGTTCTGCGTGGCCTCACGTCAGGAAATACCGACTACCCATCAGGCCCTTCTGCATCAACTTGGCCGCAGCGTCGTCAAGCGCGGGTTGCTCCCGCTTCCGTGGGCAGCATGGTCCGAGGGCTGCCCGCAGCTCGACACCACCGTCTACGGAGGAATCGGACCCGTCGGGGACATCCACGTCTTATCGCACCCAACACCCGATACGACCGAGGACCGACTCGCCTTGGTCTTGCGCACGACACGGAAACGAGACGTCGAGCGGGTCTTCGACGAAGCGCGCGGGCGACAGGTGACGCGGGGACGGACCCGCCGAAACCTCGGCTCCGAGGAAAAGAAGCGTCTGGCATCTCGGCTCGCGCCGACGACTCTCTTCGACTTCATGTACCGGCTTCGAATCGCCGCCAGCTACGGGGACGCGGATGTATTCGTGCTGGGCTCCGAGGACGAGGTTGATGCGCGTCGGCTGGCCGTATCGCTCGGGGTGCTCTGCGATGCAACGGTTGCCGGGCTCGAAGCGCTCGTCGCCGCGTACGCGGGACCCGCTGTCGTCGCCAAGGCGGCGCGAAGCTACAGCGAGCGGGCCGGCAGTGAGCTCATCCAGCGGCGGGCTGCCGACTGGGACGGGCGAGCCCCTGCGCGCCGCGCGAGCGCGCCGCCGGCCTCCGTTCTCGACGACGACATCCCTTTCTGACCTGCTCTTGCATGGCGAGGCTCAACGGCGTGCTGGTCTGTGCCGACGATGATGGTGTGAGCCGACCCGGGGACCGACGACCGCATTCGCCGCGAACTCGAAGCGTGGTTCGCGCTTTCGGGGTTCGACGAGTGGCCGCCCTATCGGATGTTCAGGGCCACCGGGCAGAAGCGCTTGCATGCGGCGGTCTGCCGGACCGGGGGCAGCGAGCACTGGGCGCAAGAACTCGGCGTCCCGGTGTCGCACCGTCAGCCTGGGCTCCAGTGGACCGAGGAGCGGATGCGCTTCGAGCTCCGCGAGCTGCTGCGCGAGCACCACCCTCCTCATTGGCCGGGGTTCGGCTTCATCGAGCAGCATGGCCCGCCCGGCCTGGCGAGCGCGCTGGCAAGGAGCGGCGGAGTGGTTCGCTGGGCGCGAGAGATGGGCATGCCGCTGCACGGCGTAAGCGCCTGGACCGACGAGCTCGTCGAGCAGGAGCTGCGCCGCCTCATCGGGCACACGAACAAGTGGCCGGCGAAGAAACAGTTCCTCGCTGTCGGCTACGGCGGGCTACTTGAAGCGGTGTATCGCGGCCGCGGTGCGGCGTGGTGGGCAAACCGTCTTGCTGTGGAGCATCCCGAGGCGAGGCCGCGACGCTCCCTTGCCGCGGGTTAGCCTCCCGCCCTGTGACGGACTCGCTGGCTCTACTTCGTGGCTTGCGACGCACCCGCGGTGAGGCGCAGCTAACCAAAGTCATCGCTTCGGTCGCAGAATCGGACTCGCGCTTCGCCGGCGCGTTCGCGGAGATGCTCGTAGGGGCAGCCCGTGAGCGAGCCAACGCCGCCAACGCCAAGAAGCTGGAGCCGGTCCCGGACGAGCTGAAGTGCCGCGCCGAATGGAGCTTGTACGACTTCGACGATGACGACAGTCGCCTGGGCCGCGTCGACCTGCGCTTCGACACAGACGACTTCGTCCTGTTCGTCGAGAACAAGCTGTACAGCGGCTACGGGCATGACCAGTTGGAGCGCTACGTCCAGGCGCTCGACCTGCTGCCCGACTACAAATCACGCCGCGGCCTCGTCGCGGTCACGCGCGACATCCCCGGCTACGGCGAGCCCGACGCAAACGAATGCCCGCAATGGCTCGGGTCCCTGCGTTGGATTGACCTCATCGACGAGCTGCGGGGCTTGCCCATCGTCGACGACGACGTTCGACGGCAATGGCAACTGCTTGTAGAGCTACTCAAACAACAGGGCGACCTCGGGGAGAAAACCGTGGATAAGGAGCTGCTGAAGGGCTGGGGGCGGTTCTACGCCGGACGCGAGCTCGCCGTCCGACTGCTCATGGAGGTTCAGGGCACCGCGGAGCAGTGCCTGCGGGAGGCGTTGCAGAAGCGGTACCCGGACCAAGGCGACGATGACCTCGTCGCCGGCTATCGGCGTGGCAAGAATCAGACGGTCACCGTCGTGAAGGGCGCCACCGCCAACTGGCTGGGCTGGCGTGTGCCGGCTTCGGTCGAGTACGCCTCGGTCATCTTGCAGTTCATGAACAAGTTCGGGGTCGCCCATTTCAGTGTGGAGGCATGGCCCTACGCCTCGCTCGAACGCCGTCAGTCACCGAGCTTCAAGAAGGCCGCCCAGGCACTCGACCGCGCCGAGTACGCCATCGACCCGAAGGGTCGGTACCTCTCGCATCTCTATGAGCCCAAGGACTATCTCGAAACCGACGACACCTTGGCCGAGCTCGCCCGCATCGCTCGTGAGGACATCACCGCCATCGTTGAGTCGGGACTGTTCGACTACGACTTCGCAGAGGGCCCGTGACATCCACGAGCGTGCGCGTCAGAGCTTCCCGTGGTACTCGACGCCGTGGTCGCTGACCAGGTCGCGCTCGTGGCTCGGCCATACGGTGACGATGGCGTCCTTCTCCTCCAGCGTCAGCGGGTGCTGGTGGCCCGACTCAGCGATGTGCCCGTCGTCGTCACGACGGTTGCCGTAGCAATACCAGCTCCCTTCGGGTAGCTGCTCCTGGATGCCGAGGTGCGTCCAGCCCTCCGCGGCGATGCGCGAGACGACGGTGCCCATCCGTCGGGTTGATAGGTCATCGGCGAACTCCGACCACCACGTCCCGTGAGACGGCGCGCTCGGACTCATCTCAGGGGGTTCCCGCTTCACGAGCTCTGCTCCGTTCCGTTGGCGAGGTGCATGATGAGCTCCACAGTGTGGTCGCGAAACTGTTGCGCGTTGGGCCGACTGCGACCCTCCCCTGCCGCAGCGTCAGCGAGGGCGTTCGTCGCGAACACTTGTATCTGCCGTACACGGTCCAGCGATAGGACCAGGGGACGCGCGGCCTGCTTCAACGTCAGCTTCCTGGCGCCGCCAAGGCCGAGCCGGACGGTCAGCACGTACCGCGTCCGAGCCGGGAACGCCTCGTACGCCGCTTTCGCGCGCTTCGCTTGTTCAGGCGAGAGCGGCAGGTCCTCCGGCAGCTCGTCGACGAGCGCGGCCACGGGTAGCCCGTCGGGGAGGTAGGGGTCAGCGGTGCGCTGCGCCGGGTCCATCGGGCTTTCGAGCCGCTTCGCAATCTCCTCCGGCGTGAAGCCGAAGTGCAGCAGTGCGCCCTCCCAGGTCTTGTAGCGACGGCGGTACGGGTTGGCGCTCGGAAGGTGGATGTCGTCGTTGCCGGCGGCGACCGCGACTTCGAGCTCGCGCTCGCGCCACCATTCGAACTCGGCGACGCTCGGAGGCCGGCCCCAGTGCTCAGCGGCGTGCTCCAACGTGTCACGCAGGGTGTCCTCGGTGTAGCGCCACACCTTGCCGAGGCGGCGCTCGCGGAACCGCGCGTGGATGCGCTTGGCGGTGGTCGTCGCTGAGAGCTCGACGGCTTCATACGCACGCGACCACGACCCGTAGAAGTGGTAGACGCGACTGAAGCTCTCGACGTCCTCACCGGCAGACACGAGCTCGGGCTGCGTCGCCCGGTACTCGTCCGCTGTTGGGAAATGGCCGACGACCTCGGTGACGCGACGCAGCGACCGCAGGTAGCGAGCCCCCTCGCTCTGGGTCCCAGCTTCGTTGTCGAGGCGGAGCTGCGCAAGCCGCTCGAACCCAGCATCCTGCTCCTCGCTTGACAGTGCTTGGTAAACGACGACGAGCAGGTCAGCACCGGAGGTCGCCATGGGGGCGACGGTAGGCGCGGAGCGGCCCGTGAACCGGTTACTGACTCCGAGGGAGGGGAGTCGGTGTCGCACGCCGGACAGGAATCCCTGAGAATACGCTTTGTGGAGTCAGACACGACCTTGACGCCAGCCGAGGCACTACAACGGCTGAAGCTTCCGATGGACGCGTCTGCGGAAGACGTGACGGCGGCCTTCAGGAAGCTGGCTCTCGACGGCCACCCTGACCATGGGGGTTCCAACGAGAGAATGGGTTCGCTGACCTACGCGCGGGATGTCGCGCTGGCCGCGCTTCAGCCCAACACTCTTCCTGCCGCGCGTTCGTCGGCGGACGTCGCCGAACGACAGACTGCTGCTCTGGTACGACTGGAAGAGCGTCGGCTTCAGTCCGACAACGTCGAGAAACTCAAGCGAACACTCATCCGGCAGTACACGTCCGACCTGACAGCGCGACGGCGTTCGCTTCAGCTGCTGACAGGACTCATTGGAGGCTTGACTGCCTTGGGCGCTGCGCTGCGCGCGTTGTCGGTTGTGCCACTTGCTGCCGATGACAACGGATACGACCCGTTGGCTATTCCTCTAGCTGTGCTGGCGCTCGTGGTGGTGGTGTCCGGCGCCCAGGTCTGGTGGTTTCGAATGCGCGTACAACGAGTTGAATTTCGCTTCGAACAGGCGACTGAGACAATGAGCGACCGTCCGACCTGTCTCCACCTTCTCGATGAAATCGAAGGAGAGGGAGGCAAAGCGAGTCCGTGGACGCCGGAGGATTTCAGTCTCGCGATGGCTAACTGGTCTGAGAGCCATCATGCGGACAAGGACGCCGTGGCGACGCTCGCACGGCGAATCGGAGTCGAAGACTTCCGGCGTCTGTTCGCAGCAAAAGTCGCGGAGCAAGGTTTGCTCCGCGAGGAAATCACCTCCGACGGGACGCGGTACAGCGTCCGATACGTCCGAACCGTTCCGGATGGCGCGGGGAGCTGATGTTCGCACTCCAACGCATCGAGCATCCGTCGGCGCTGCTGAGACGGCATCAACGGTGTCTCACCCCGGAGGGCCGGGCCTCCCGAGCGTGATGTCTCCTGGCTTGAGCCCGGAGGCCAGCATGACCTCCATCAGCTCGGCGGGAACGAGCCCCCGTTCATCGCAGAAGGCATCAATCTCGCTCGGGTCCGTGGGCTCCCCTCCCGGAACGGGGTCGTCTATGCCCGCGTCGACGAGCGTGGCGGCGAGGTCCGACCGCAGCTGTAGTGCGTATGCCTCGCCAGCCTCGAACGCCTCGCGCCATCCTCGCTCCCCGAGCTTCTTGCGCCCTGACAGCCACGCAGCGACTGCGGCGTGGGTGCGTGCCTGGACCTCTGTCAGGTCACCTCGACCGACGCAGGCCCAATCGAAATTGGCGTGCGCACCCATCCATAGCTGCTGGTTCCATCTGCTGTGACCGTGACGGATGTAGCGACGTCGCACTCGCTGGAAACGCCGTTCGTAACGCCGGGCACGTCGTCGGTGACCCGCTACTTGGTGAGCGTCCTTTAGGTTCGTGAGGATTTGCGCTGACGTCGGATAGCGTCTCAAGTGGATGAAGGGTGGACGTCCTCCGAGCAGCAGCGGCAACCCGTATCTAGGCCGCGCCCTGAGCGCGCGGCGATACCAGCGGGCGGCCTCCCGAGCATGTGCCTGCACCTCGTGGTTATCGGCGCCGGAGTTCCGTGCGTCGATGACGCGGCCCCAGTGACGGGCGCCGACGAGCAGCTTCAGATACCAGGTGCGCCGGTACCCGCTGTCGGAACTCAGCAGGTGTTCAAGTAGAGCGTTAGCCTCGCGCTGGTTTTCGTTGTCGGCAGCCACGCCGAGGTTCGGGTCGGAGTTATCGAGGGCGCTCATGAGGTTGTAGGCCGTCATGTCACGTTGCGGGTCACCCTCATCTGCCCACGCCCGCCGCAGCAGCACGACCGACTCCTCCAGATGCGCTTGACGTTCCGGTTCCGTCAAACGCAGGTCCATCTGGTACCTCCGATAGAGGACATAGTGCAGCGTCCGCAAGAGGTGCGGCGAGGCGTCCGCCGATGCCGCGCGTTGCCGCAGCATCGCGACTGCCTCGGCCTCAAGTTCGTCGTCTGCGAATTCGTCCTCCTCTTGTGCGTGGGCGAGGCTCACTTTCACGAGCGCGAGGGCCGCACGCAGCGCGTCAATCTGGTGGCCACCGCTGTTCGGAGCGGTATCCAGAGCCTGCTGCAGGAGCTGGGCGGCCTGCGCGTCGTCGCCTTGCGATTTCGCCACCAGTCCAGCGATGCCACGGACGACCGCCTGCAAGTCGCCCGCGAACTCGAACGGGAACTCCTCGTCGCGGACGCCGTGCTCGATGGGCAGCGAGGACACAATTGGGCCGAACGAGGGTCGAGTCGGGAGTACGTCGCGTGTGAACGGGTCCCAGTGCAAAGCCGGCCCGTCGACACGCTCCAGCAGCCTAGGCAGAACCGACCAGCCTCCGTCAGTCCGACTCGCCACCCGTCCATACAAGATGAAGCGCGCGCCGAGTCTTCCCTGCAGAGCCGCAGCGAACCCTTCGTCGCCTTGGCCGACAGTGACACCTACCCCCTGGATGAGCCGGCGCTCTGAGAGAGGAAGGCTCCGACGCACCGAGTCCACGATGATGCGCTGAGCCTCGTCGCCGTGTCCCGCCGTGCCGCCGCCTTCGTGGAAGCGACACACAACCAAGCCGCCCCGGCAGCGCCGTCGCATCAGCTGCCAGCGAACGAGTCCAGCGATGCCGACAGCAGCCAGCACAACGCCCCCAAGCTGCACGCCAGCTCGGGTCGTCCACGTGAGTACGACACCGGCTGCGCCCGCTATTGCATAGGCCCATCGCGGGATGCGGTAATGCTGCGCCCACGCTTCGCGGACGAGGCGGTCAAGAACCGACACCATGACTTGAAGCTAACGCTGGGCCCGGCTGCATGAACGGCGGAGCTCGACTTAACTCCTCCGGCCACGCCCGAGGCCCGCTCGCCCAGCCTCGACGCCGTTCCGGCGTACCCCGTAACTGCTGACCGGTCATCAACCCCATTCGCGTTCGCCCTCGACGGACCGGTTCGCGGGCGTGACGTTCGTGTACCGCTGGGCGTCCCGCCAGGAGAGCGCGACGCGACGGCGACCTCCCACGTTCGGCCCGAGCGTTAAGCCAGTGATAGCGCCGGCCTTACGCCCGCCGACGAGCTGTTCGACGACGAGGAGCCGTGCGATGGCCTCAAGGCTTCCCTCCGGGATGCGCGCACCTTCGAGTTCCGCGAGCGGGTCGGTCGCGTCCACGAGAAAGGCCATGTTGCTCAGGCCAGCCGGAAGCGTCTCCTTGAGCAGGCCGGCACGCACGCCAGCCTCGACGAGGTCCTCCGCCGTGTAGTTCGTGGTGCCGGCGGCCATGGAGTCGCCGCCGCTCACCCACTCGATGTCGAGGACAGCCACGACATCGCGGATGGCCTGAGAACGCGTCTGCACCTCGACCGACGACGCCGTTCCCTGGCCCGAGCGCTCTGCGGTCGTGAGGCGCACCCGCTCACCGCGATGCCACTGACCGTCGGGCGCCAACGCCTGCAGGGCTCGAACCACCTCGGGGCCCCTCACGCGGGCCTCGATTCTCACCTTGGAGCCGCTGTCGGTGATGCTCTCCGCGCGGACGATGATGTCGCCGACCTTCACCCACGGAGCGAGGTCCTCGGCAGCCATCTCACGGAGACGTGCCAACACGCTCACGACGAGGTCGTCGGCATCGTCGTAGCTCCCGGTGACCTGGAATGCCTGGACTTCCGACAGGAAGTTGCGCGCATGGCCAGCGCGATTGCTGGCATCACCCCGCGCCCAGAAGGTGATGTGTCGACCCAGGCGCCGCGCCTCCAAGTACTCGGCGTGGGTCGGAGAGAACCCAGTCGCCAACATCGTTCCATACTCGTCGCCGAGGACGCCGAGGTAGACGTCCGAACCCGCCACCTCGGCCAGGTACGCGTCCTCCGCCGAGTCATCTCGTCCGCCGAAGTCCTCGAACCGCCGGACGATGAAGCCCGCCTCGCACAGCGCTCGCGCGAGCTGCTCCCGTTCGCCAGCGAGTTCACCCATCACGCTCGACAGGAACAGCGTCTGCGACTGGGCCCAAATACCGAACTCCTCGTCAGACACGGTGCGTCCCGCGGCGGCAATGTCGATGACCAAGGCCATTCCGTTCAGGATGACGCGCTGCACGGATGGTCGGGAACGACCTGTGCCCGCAGTACGGTGGCCGCATGGACCGTGATGTCGCCGTCGAACTCGTCAGCGCCTGGCATGACGACGGAGGCCACCGCGTTCCCGGCACGGCCTACAACGAGCTCCAGCGGACACTGGAGGAGCTCGTTCCTGCACCGGAGGCCGGAGCATCTGCCGACGACCGCGAAGACGAAGGAGCGGGTCCCAGGCTCCTCGTGCTCGCCGGCGGGTCGCTTTTCGAACTCACTGTGGCTCAGCACGCGGAACGTTCGTCGAAGGTGGAAGTGTGGTGCCAGGCTCTCGACCCGCTCACTACGTCCGTGACGATGAGTCAGCACTATGAGGGCAATCGTCAGCTCCTCGACCGCGTACGGAATTGGCGTTTCGAGCGAGATGGAAAGCTCGTCCTGGAACTACGCACAACGCTTCGTTTTGGGGAAGCCTTCAACCGCGGCACAGTCGGGCTTGAAGCCTTCGCGGTTGCTGTCGCACGACGGGTCGGCTGGGCCGTGCCGACCGAGTAGCCGCTCGGCGACGGGCACGTCAGGCCGCGAGCCGACGCTTGAGCGACTTCAGCGTCTTGTCGGCGGACGCCGCGGGCTCGTACGGGCCGGGCATGACGAACACCTTCGCGCCGCCGATGCTGAGCCCCCGCTGGTAGCCATTGCCGTCGAACGGGCCAAAGAGCTTCGTCGCCGTCTTCTTGAAGGTGAAGATGACGAGGCCGGGCCGGCAGGCCTCAAGCTTCCCGGCGAGCAGCTCGCGCCCGTGCTCGAACTCGGGAGCGCCGATGCCCGTGTCGCGCGGTGTCGGGCGCTTGACGATGTCGGTGAACCCGACGCCGGCGCCGTAGAGCGCGTCGTCCTCGAAGCCGTCGTGCTCCTCAGGCAGCAGGCCGACGGTGCGCAGCCGGCTGAAGAACCGCTGGCCGGCCCGCCCCTGGTAGTAGTGGCCCGCGGCGACCGACACTGGCGACGGGTTGATGCCGATGCACACGGCGCGCAGCCCCGGGCGCACCAGGTCCTCAAGCGTCTCCACGCGCTTGCCCATCCACTCCTCCGAGACTCGGTGCCCTGGGTCCTTGCTGCGCCGGGTTCTCGGGGCGGGCGGCTTCGGGGCGGGCAGCGCTTGCTTCCGAGTTGCTCGGGATGACGGCGTGGGCGCCGCCGGCGCGCTCGTGCGCCCGCGGTACTCGCGGGCGACCTGGTCGGCTTCCTTGTTCGTGAACTCCCACCGGGCGTTGTGCAGGTGCGCCGCGAGCAGCGGGTGCCCAGCCCGGGCAAGTTTGCGCAGCCAGGCCCGGAACGTCTTCGGATTCGCTCCGAGCCGGCGGGCCAGTTCAGGGGCGGTGACCACGATGCCGAGGCTGCACTACGAAACCGACTGGAGTCGCGACCTCACCATCGAGGAGGCGCGGGCGTTCACCAGTATGGCCCGCCGCCTCACCCAGCTAGCCCTCATGGGCTCTGCCTCGACGCAAACCACAGCGCGGTCACGGAGTCCCCGCATCAGCAAAAGCGGTTCTCGCCAACGTAGCCACCGTCGCCTCAGTCGCGTCGGTCAATCCAGTGGCCGTCGTCGTCGATGAACCAGAAGCCGTCGGTAAGTCCGGCGGCGAGGGAAACGCGGTCCATGACCTCCTTGAGGATGCGCCCAGCGGAGTCGAGTAGTTCCGCGCGTTCGGGGAAACGCCACAGGCGCCCGTGGATGAACGGCTCCTCGATGGGTTGCAGGAATGGCGTGACGACCGCGCGACTGATGGCGAGGTTCACGCCGCGGGTGTGGTCGAAGCTGACCTGGGCGGCGACAGGCCCGTCGTAGCCGAGCTCGCCGAGCGCGACTCCGTACGCCTGCAGGTAGTCGTGAGCCTGCTCTGGGTGGCTCGCGGTGAAGATGATGCGGTTGCGAGCGGGGTTGTCGTCGCGGAGTCCGGGCTCCAAGCTTGTCCCATACTGCATGAGGCCGTCGGTCGCCATTGTGGCGAGGAAAGCGGGTGCGGCGTCGTCGCGTGGCGGCAGCTGCGAGCGCAGGCCCGCGAGGGTGGGCTGGAGCCGGAAGAACTGCAAGGGGACGTGGTCGGCGGCCCACCGGTCCGGGATGTCGATGGTCTCGAAGCGTCGTTGGTCGCGAATGGGGTCGAGGAGCTCTTGGCGGCGAGGCTCCGGGTACACGACCACCGACATCCAGCCGGGTGGGTCGACTTCGCCGGTGTCTTCGCGCCAGAGGGCAAGCTCAGTGGAGTTGAGGCCTCGCTTGACACGGTCCGCAACGTCGGGAGGCAGCTCGCCGTTACCCGCTCCTTCGCCGAAGAGCGGCTCCAGGGCGTTCTGCTCGCGGATGATGCGGTCGCGGTAGGCCTCGGCGACTTCGGCCTCCGTCATCTGCCTAGTGGATGTGCCGCGCCGCCCGTAGTAGCGACCATCGCTGGCCATATGGGGTCGGCGCCGTCCGCTGATGTCGAGGACGAGGTAGAGACCGCCGTTGACGGCGTTGGCCGCGTAGAGGTCGAACCTGAGCCGCGGGTCGCCGCGGTTGTCGAGGACGTCGTTCAGCCGGTCGTACAAGCTGCCGTCGCGCAGCGGATGAAGCACGCTGGCGGCGCTGCCGCCGTCCGGCAAAGCCGCCTCCGCGATGCCGTAGACGATGACGCCGCCCCCACCATCGGCCATGCCGAGCGCGTCCCGCTCGGCCTCCCTCTTCTGGCCGTCGCTGTCAAGCTGCAACTCCCGCTTGAACTCCAGTTTCTGGAGCTCGCGCTGGGGCTCGTCACACAAGCTCTGGAGGTCTGCCTCCGTCCACGTGCTCGGGTGCTTGTCATCAAGAACCACGGGTCTGACTTCATACCGCAGAAACACGCCCGGGTGGGGGCACGCTTCGGCGGGCGCGACCGTTACCTGCCGATTCCCGGGTCCGAGCGCTGGTCTAGGCTCGCCCCCGATGAGCACGACCGACATCGGCGAGAGTCTCGTCGGCGCCTACATGCGCCACGTCGAGCAGTGCTCCATCGTCCTCTACAACAGTTTCTTCGCTGACCAGCAGGGCGAGGTAGACGTCGTCGCGGTCGCGCCCGGAACGCCCGGTGAACCTCGCATCGTCTACCTCTGCGAGGTCACCACGCACATCCGCGGTATGGCGCGTCTCACGGTGGGGCGCATCCCGGGCAAGCTCGCGCGGCTGCGGGAGTTCGCGGAACTCACGTTCCCGGACGAGGAGCATCGCTTCCAGTGGTGGAGCCCGTACGTCGCAACTGGCGCCCATACGCGGCTCTTCGAGAAGCTGCAGAACGAGTGGGCCGCCGAGGACAGGTCGTTGGAGTTCATCATCAACGACGCCTACACAGAGCGCATGACCGAGCTCGTCGAGAAGGCTAAGTCGAACCCCTCGGCGACAAACGAGCCAGCCTTCCGAACCCTCCAGATACTCACGCACCTTCGCGGCGAGAAACCGCTCCTCTAGTGGCGCGCTTGGTCGCGGACCCGCTCCCAGTCGGCACGAGTCTCCAGCGACATCCATCCGGCGCGGTCGGGCGCCGTCATCAGCGGCTCCTCATCGCGCTCGGGGGAGGCGCTTCCGCGCGGCTCCATGCTGCGCCGCCGTCAACCGGTGCCGGCCCCCTTGCAGCGCCTTCTTCAAGCCAATGTCCCGCAGGCGCGGACCGTTGGGGTTGTAAGCGAGGATGGTTGTCTCTGTGTAGAACCGTCGCTTTCGCTCGTTCCAATCGGCGCCGCTGTCCAGACAAGCCGCGGCGACGCACCGGTCCTCGCGCGCCTCGTAGATGATGATTTCCTCGCCCGCTGTCCACGCCGGGGTGTACGGCTCTCCGTCGGCGCGACGACGGATGCCGCCGGTTGAGGCGTTCAATGGCGGCTTGGTCCAGAGCCGCCAGCTCTGGCCGACGTTGAGACGTCCAACCGGCTCGTCAACAGTGAACAGCCAAGCTGGCATGTCGTTCCCCTTCTAGTGTGGGCCGGTACCAGCTCGGTGTGCCGCTGCGACGCATCCGAACCGGCGCGAGTCTTCGCCCCCGAATCTTGGCGCACCGACTTATCACCTTCCACCCTTGCGTCTCGAGGTATACCCAGATGTTGTGGACGGGCGTGAAGAAGAGGGCGGCGTACCCTCCCGGTTGATCAAGACCGAGACGCCGGCAGAGCCGGCGAAGGAGGGCACGCCATGGGTGATGTTACGAGGATCGAGGATGCGCGCGGCGAGGAGGCCCGGGTGGGGCTCGATGAGCTCGCGCGGGAGGGCGCGCGCAGGATGATCGCGGCGGCGCTTGAGGCCGAGGTCGATGAGTACGTCGCGTCATTCACCGAGGAGGTCGGCGAGGATGGTCGGCGGCTGGTGGTCCGCAACGGCCGCGCTCAGGAGCGGCGGGTGACGGTCGGCTCGGGCACCGTGGGGCTGCGGGCGCCGCGGGTGAACGACCGGCGCTTTGATGAGCGCAGCGGGGAGCGGCGGCGCTTCTCGAGTCAGATCCTGCCGCGTTACGCGCGGCGCTCGCCGCGGGTCTCAGATGTGCTGCCGGTGCTCTACCTGCGCGGGCTGTCCTCCGGTGACTTCGCGCCGGCGTTGCGCGAGCTGCTCGGCGAGGACGCCTCCGGGCTGTCGGCGTCTTCGATCTCGCGGCTGACCGAGGCGTGGCGTGAGGAGTACCAGGCCTTCCGGCGCCGACGGCTTGACTTCACCCGCTATTGCTACCTGTTCTGTGATGGCGTGCACGTCTCGGTGCGCTTGGGCGAGGACAAGCGCCTGTGCCTGCTAGTCATCATCGGGGTGCGCGAGGACGGCCGCAAGGAGCTTTTGGCGGTCGAGGACGGCTACCGCGAGTCGACTGACTCCTGGGCGGATGTGCTGCGTGGCCTCAAGGGCCGCGGCCTCAACGAGCCCCGCTTGGTGACCGGCGACGGGGCGCTGGGCCTGTGGGGCGCGCTCCGCGACGTCTTCCCGCACGCGGGCGAACAGAGATGTTGGGTGCACAAGATCGCGAA